>Ga0180437_10003311_pt1 | contig 24135 bp, 14 predicted proteins | sample SS_ome_4_FD_132410 | JGI IMG/M metagenome (GOLD analysis project Ga0180437, IMG submission 132410) | Hypersaline lake sediment archaeal communities from the Salton Sea, California, USA - SS_3_D_1 metaG | ecosystem: Environmental > Aquatic > Non-marine Saline and Alkaline > Hypersaline >... | reverse complement strand
TACGTCAGGCCGGCATACCTGAAGCCCAACTCCCCGTCCATGATGTCGATGCTGTTTGACCAGACTTGAGCCAAGTTGAAGCCTGGCCCCCCTTCGTGATGCGTAAGGGCGGTCGGCAGCCCCTCGGTGGTCCCGTCAGAGCCGTACGTCTGGACCCCGGTCAGCAAGGACCGCCCGGTCAGCGCGCCGGGGGTATGCGCCAGGGCGTACATCCTGGCCAGGCTGCCGCCGGTGCGGACCTCGATGCCACTGATGCGCTGCGCCGTTGTCACGCAGGCTCCGGGAACCCAGTTGCTCAAGACGTCCAGTCGCGGTTCCGTGGTGAACTCGACCACGTATTGCGGCAACGCTCCGGTCGCCTCGTTGCCCGTGTACTCGATCCGCGCGGGGTAGACCTGGCCCTGGTCCTGGGAGTAATCGTAGACGATGTAGTTTGCGTTCGCGTCGGTGGCCCTCGTGATGTACCAGGCAAACGTCCCGCCCCCTCCGGCCACCTTTGACTGGCTTGAGGCCCCGAAAACGAGCTCAAGTCCCTCCTTGGTTACCACATGCCACGTATCGTTCGCTCTCAGGTGGAAGCGATGGAACGACGACTCGATCTTTGCCTGGTACAGCGCACCGGCATCTTCTCGCTGAAGCATCCATTGGGAGTGATCAACGGAGTTGCGGACCAGCCGGTCAGGCAGGCCGTCTCCACTCACGTCGAACGTCCCGGCCACCTTTGCGCCGGCCGCTGTGGTGAAGGCGATCGCGGTTGTCCCTGGCACGCCGACCGCCCCCTGGATGTCGTCAGCCCACAGAGCCCCATCCGCAAAGCCGACGCCCGTGTTGCGCTGCACCCACCAGCTCGATGGGTCCGACTCGTCTACCAGCACCCGGTCCGGTAGGCCGTCCCCGTTGATGTCGAACGTGCCGACTGTCTGCCGCCCGTCGGCGCCCGCGAAGGCGATCGCCGTCGCGCGGGCCGGGTTGCCCAAGCCATCGACGTTGCTTGCCCAGACCGTCGGGCTGTCAAGGTCCGCACCGTTGTTGCGCTGCACCATCCATTGGGAATGGTCGGCCTCGTTGCGGTAGACACGGTCCATCAGGCCGTCGCCGTCGATGTCGAGCACATCAACCGTTCTGGCGCCGTCCGGGGTCGTGTAGGCGATCGACTTCATGTCCCCGCTGACCGTCGTCCAGTGGATGAGGGGACCGAAGCCGTTGCCTGTGTTGAGCTGTCGATACCACTCCTGGGGATTGGCGGTATCCTGCAGCACTCGATCGGGGAGGCCGTCCCCGTTCGTGTCGAACGTCGCCACGGTCTGCCGGCCCTGCAAGTCGGTGTGCGCGATCGCTTCGGCTCCCGGCGAGGCCGGGAGCAGGCTCTCGATGCCGTCTGACCAGAGCTGGACGGCGCCGAAGCCGCTGCCGGTGTTGATCTGGGCCCACCACTTCGTGGGGTCCGATGGCTCGGCAAGCACGCGATCCAGCATGTCATCGCCATCGATATCGAACAGCCCGACGATCTGGCTGCCCTCGGGCGTCTTATACGCCAGTGCTGCCATCTGGCCGATGCCCCCGATGCTCGCGATGTTGTCCGCCCAGAGCGCTAGCGGAGCCAACCCCGTGCCCGTTCCGCGCTGCCACCACCAGCGCGACGGATCCGATGGATCATGCAGCACGCGATCGGGCAGGCCGTCGTTATCGAGGTCAAAGACACCGACGAGTTGGCTGCCATCCACCGCCGTGAACTCGATGGCGGTCGACTCAGGAAGGCCCGCGATGCCCTGGATCTGGCCTTCCATCGCCTGCAGGGGATTGGCTACCTTCACAAGTTCCGTGCTCTGGCCCATGTAGCTGAAGACGAACACATCGTCGGTGTTGTCGTACGTCGGCACGCCGTGCTTCGTGGTTCGCGCGATAGAGGGGATCGTCAACTCCCAGCCATACCCCACGATGGAGTTGCCGCCCGACGAGCGGTAGACCAGGTCGAGCTTCGGCGTCATATCCTGCCGGCCCCTGGGCAGCTCGATGGGGATCGTGTGAGAGAACGTGCCCGTGAACAGGTCGGGCAGAGGCGTCTCGGCACTGCCCACGGCAGCGCCCGTGGTGGAGACGGGCTTGAGGGCGGCATACGACGAGAAGTGGCTCACCTCGGCGGACGCCGTGGTTCCGTCCTCGTTGACTACCAGCTCCTTGCCCGTCAACTGGATGTGCCCCGTCGCCTCATCGACCAGGCCCAGCTCGATCTGCGTGCCGGGAACGTAGGTCCGGCCCAGCGGCAATGTGATGGCGATATTCGTGTGGAACGTCTCGTCACACAGGAACGTAACGACGCTAGCCAATTCGTGGCCTGGCGGAGCAGAGGCGACGAATGGATCAGCGTTCAGCGTCGTCACGGAGACTTCGGCGGCGGCGGCCATTCCTCCCACGGGCACGGCCACGGACGCGCCGTCGGCGGTTGGGGACAGGACGATCGCCCCAGCTGTCGGGTCCACCAACGTCCCCGGGTTGTAGTACACGACGATCTCGGCGCTGCCCTGGTTGCCGGCGACGTCACTGCCTGTCACGCGGATCGTGTTCTCCAGGTCCGTCAGTGTCACTGCTTGAGTGTGCGGGGAGCCATCAACCGTATACTGAACGGAGATATCGGGCTTGCCGAAGACGTCCTGGGACTGGGGGTCGGTCACCGCCACTGCGGGCGCAGTCGTGTCCAGCGTGAACGGAACGTCCGCAGTCGCGCAGGGGCCTGCCTGTCCGTCAAAGGCCTCCAGGCGGAGGACGTGGGTCCCGTCGCCAACAGGGCCGCCATTGATGGCCTCCAGATCGGCCAGCGTCAGCATCAACGTCTCCCCCACCAGCATGGGCAACACGTCCATGGCCGGCGCAGCGTCGAGGCCGGCCAGCAGGCTAGTTAGTTGACACGGATAGGTTACGGTCCCCGTCACAGTCGGATCGTTGGTGATCCCGTCGGCATCGCTAAGGCCCGTGTCGATGGCCAGCGCCGCCATCAGCAACGGCCCGTCGAGCGGCAGCTCGGTGTTGCTCTTCCGCCGGACCTTGATCGTGTCGCTCGAGCGGATCACGCCGGAGCCGTCGATGTCGTAGAAGACCGAGTAGTCCGGATCGCCTGGCTGTGTGTTCGATTTCCGTCGGACCTTGATCGTATCACTGCTGCGGACCACCCCGCTCTGGTCAACGTCGCCGGGCAGGACGTTGAGGCGGAAGCGGAAGTCGCCACCTGCGGCTCCATCCCCGCTGGGCCACGTGCTGACGCCATCAGTCCACTCGCCATCCAGGGCATTGCCGGCACTGTCCGCCACGTCGTCAGTCAGAGACACGAAAAGCCTGTCTGCTCCGACCGGGGAGTCGAGGGCCCATGTCGCTACATGCGAGACAGGGTCGTAGCCGAACCCGCTGATGGCGTACTGCCCGTCGAACCCGCAGACGGTTAGATCCTCCGTCTCGACATCGACGTCCTTACTGAAGGCAATCCTGATCTGGTCGACGTTCACCCACGGGAGTTCGTCAAGTTGGACAGCCGAGCCGACGGGGATCGAGTAACCGCCATCGCCAAGCCCCTCGGCAGCAAGGAAACCCGCGAAGCTCTGGTCCCAGCCGCTACCAGCAACGGCTACACTGGTCACGGTCGGCAAAGAGGACACAGCGTAGAGAACAGAGACTGTTCCGTCGCTGTTGTAGACAACAAGATCCGTTGCCCCGTCGTTGCCGAAGTCACCGGCAGCGAGGCAGTGCGGATTCGGACCGACCTCCTCGGTCACATGCTGGCCAAGCTCGCCGTTCGGTTGCCCAACCAGAATACTCACGCTGCCACCGCCAATGTTGGCGGTGGCCACATCCTGTCGTCCGTCGCCGTTGAAGTCACCGCACGTGACAGCCCATGGCGATGGACCCACGTCGCGGCTGTAAGCGATCTGAAAGCCTCCGCCTCCCTGGTTGTGCAGAACGGTCACGGCGCTTGCAGCGGACCTCGCGACGGCCAGGTCGAGCCACCCGTCCCCGTTGAAGTCCCCGCAGGTGATCCCCACGGGTCTGTCTCCAACAAGCACACTCCCTGCGCTATCGAACCCTCCGCCACCATCGGCGTCGAATAGTCTGACGGTTCCGGCGTCCCTGTCCGCACCCGCCAGGTCGGCCAGGCCGTCACCGTTGAAGTCCGCCGCAACCACGTACCCATCCCCGGGGATGACGCTGCTGTCCAGGTGGAAGCCAGAAGCCGTTCCTTCGAGCACGCCCATTCCACTGACGGCTAGGTCGGTCCACCCATCCAAGTGGAAGTCGCCGGCCGCAACGTCATACCCGCCTCCGCCCGTCGTCTCAGCCACGCTGAAATGGCCGTCTCCCGAGCCGTGTAGGACGGCCATAGCGGCGACACCCGCTACAGCCAAGTCAATCTGGCCGTCGTGGTTGAGATCGCCACACGCGAGCCCCCTGGGCTGCGACAGGGAGGTTTCGCTGGCAACCAAGTCGAAACTGCGATCTGGCTGCCAAACACACGCGGTGGCACTGCCAACAGGGCCGTCCGAGGTCACGAAGTCCAGGAACCCATCGCCATTGACGTCTGCCGTGACGATACCAGCGTTGGAGCCGCCGAAGCTGTGGATTGGGAAGGTGTCCGTCTCTGCGAAGAGGCCATTGCTCAGAAGCAGCCGAGGTTCAAGTGCCTCGATTCCCTGGCCGCCGAAGGGAAGAACGCGGGTGAGCGGCGTCGTGGCGATATAGCCGTGCTTGCGGGACGCAATGGCCTTGGCCAGCATGCGAATGATGCTGAGCACATATGATGCGGTCGACATCGACGGTGCCTCCCGGCCTGGGAAGCGGAGTGCCCTCCGCAGGTCGCCCAGGCCTCTCAGACGTGGGGCATCGCAGCAGGTCGGCAGCGCCGACCGCTGCGGCAAGTCTTTCCGCCAAGGAGATTAAGATGCAGGGCGATGGAGATATGCTACTTGACAGATGTGGCTTTGGCAAGTGCATTCTGCCGCACTCAGCTTCTCGCAGATTGCGGCGGGCCAATATGTCGGACGAAGTGAATACCCCTCCGGAGCACGCCTCAGCGGGCTGCACGACGGGGCGCAACCGGCGGATCAGCGCCGACGGGAGGCAAACTGGCCGGAATCAGTCGAGGAGAACACGATACGCGCAGCCGAATGCAGGGACTCGCTTTCCCTCGTCCCGGCTCGCCATCCGAGGCCTCATAACCGGCCAGGCGGGAGTTTGCGGTCTGCGAGTGGGTTATGAGCTTCCGTGCACCATCTTTTCGATTTCGGGGCTTACGAAGAGGGTTTGGACCGCTCTACCCACGCCCGACATTCCCGGCGTGCGGGCGATCTCCAGACGGCTGCGGATGGGACATTCCGAACGGAAGTAAGCCCGATTCCCTTCGCGTGCGGCCGGTGGCTACGCGCAATGAAGAGGCGGGCTTGCGCCCCCCGGGGTCTCTCGCGGAACAACCGGGAACGCTTGACGGCCCCGAGCTACGCGCGAACGGGAACTCGACGAGCCCGGGCCTTCTTCCTCATTCTGTGGTAGTCCCGCTTGGCGGGACCGACGAAGAAGAAGCCCTGCTCGCCGTCAAGGGGAGTGAACGTCAACGGGCACGCCCACCGGCAGAGCGCGCGGAAGTGGCCCTCGATCCAGTCGATGAGCCGGCTGGCGTCCACACGAACGTACAGCCCCTTCCCGGGCAGCGGCCCGTTGTGAACCTCCTTCGTCTCGGTCACGGGCATCTGCCCTGCCTTGGCCAGTTCCATCACGGCGGACAGACGGGCCTCGTTCGACACGAACCACGCCCCCACGAACAGCGCGGGGACGTCCCTCGCACGCGTCTTCACGAAACACACCAGCAGGCGAAGCCCGTGCTGGAAGTCGAAGACCTGCTTCCGCACGTCGCCTGGTGAGCATGGACGGCTGACATCGCCACGGATGCGGTAGTCCGTCGCCAGCGCGTTCTGGAAACGCTCTCCCATCAGCTCCAGCGGCTCGGGCTCGAACGGGATCATGCTTTCCATTGGATTCTCCTTCAGGCGGGGTCGCCCGCCTTCTCCGTTGATCGCTTCCGCAGGCGGTCTTGCGCCTGCACGAATTCCTGAAGCGAGATCCTCTTCAGGGCGCAGAACTCCTTGCGGGTCATCCCAGCCTTGCCCCTAACCTGAGCCCACTCCTCCATCAGCCGTCGGTCCTTGAGCGGGTCGTAGCGACGGGGGGCGCCACGCTTGCGGCGGAGCGCTGGCTCGCAGTCAGCACGCTGGCTGCATTCGACCTGGATCGCCGAGAGGAGCTTGACCAGCGCCTTTGCCTGTACGCGCGCAGTGGCAACCAGTCGCTTCTTCGAGTGGGGATCAGGCGGGTGCTGCAGGTAGCATTCGTCCAGCGCCTCGGCCGTCTGCAGCAGGTCGGCCATCTCCGAGCGGATTCTGGCGGCGAGCAGCGGTTGCCCAAGGGCAACCAGGTGGGAGTGGAGCGCTCTCAGCACGCACCTCTCAGCCCCTAACCCCCACTTGTTCGCAGGCTCGGGCGTTCCGCTGGCCCCGATGGCGCATTGAGGTAGAAGCCGTGTCCACCCCCGGAGCCCCTCGATGACGGCGTCCACGGCCTCTTCTGAGCAGAGGTCGAGCCGCTCATAGCGCTTGACGGCGTTCGTGTACCGGCGAGACCACTCCGATTCGCCCTGGCTCGAGCGACCACCGGGGCCGGTGGCACGGGGGGGCTCCCCTGGATCGCAAGACCGTTTTGTCTGCCGACCAAGCTCCTGGCGACCTCGTTCCTTTCTCATCGGCCTGTCCCGGACGGTCCCGTCGGCCCACTACCTGCCGACCCGCTCAGTCGCTCGGGCTCCGTCAGGCGGGATTCGCAGGACAAGCTTCTGTTAGGGTAGAGTACGGTATTCCGTGCGTCAAGAGGGTCTGCGCGGAGAATATGGCGGAAGGAGCTTATCCCCAGGATTAAAAGGCTTTTAGGATCGAGGATTTCTTTTGCCAACAGGCTCTGGGCACCCGTGGCTGCGCTCCCTGCCTCCGTTCTCTGCGGCGCGGAGCGAAGAGGCGCATTCGGCCCGAAGCTGAAGCCAAGCGACACGCTGCTCCCGCCAGTCCACCACCGCCGTCAGCGGGCGCAGCATCCGCTCGTGGATTGGGTCCCGGCCAGAAGTAATCTCCGGCAGGAACAGCAGTTCCTCCTGGATGTCCGGTGCCAGGTGTAGCAAGTTCATGATCTGCGTCATCCGTGGCTGGGTCACGTGGGCGAGCCGGGCCAGCTCCGACATGTCGCGCACGGTCCCGTCTCGGATGAGCCCGTCGAATCGGATGGCCAGTGCCATCAGCTTCGAGATGCGCGGGACCCGGCCCGTGCCTACCGTTTGGGCGGCTGGCTTCGTCCGCGACAGCCGCTTGCGTCCGGACGGGCCGTTCGACAGGAACACCTTCTTCGTCACGGTGATCATGCGGCTTCCTCCTGTTTCTGGCCATCGGACAGGGCCTTGATGCCCGATGGGTGGAACGTGATGGCAATGCTGCTCTCGACGGCGTCGTAGTCGACCCGTGCGATCAGGAGCCGGAGCACCTCGGCCTGCTCCCGTGGGCTCAGGGCGCCCCAGACGTTGTCGAAGTCCTCGAAGGCCGCCTTCAACTCGGCCTCGTCGATCCGCTCCCTGGCCAGCGCGTCATTCTGCTTTCGAAGCTCCGCCAGCTGCGTCTCGGCGCGCTGGACGCGCTCGGCAAGGTCGGCGATCCGGGCGGCCGTGTCGCCGGTGGCCGGGCCCTTGGCCGCCAGGCGGCGAATCTCCGCGTCATCGCGGCGGAGTTGCCGCTCGATGTCACGACACTCGACGTTCAGGCGGGCCATCTCCGCCTCGGTGTGCTTCCGGGCCTGCTGGAGCACGTCGGCCAGCAGCTCCGCGTCCTGTCCGATGCATCGGATCTGGTCTACCACGACCCGCTCGATCTCGCCGGCGGGCAGGGACTTCGACGGGCACGCGCCGTGGCCGCTCTTGAGAGCGTGCGTGCAGGTGTAATAGCGGTAGCGCTTCCTGCCCCGGCCGGTGAAGGTGTGGACCATCGCGCGCCCGCAGGCCTCGCAGTGCAGCAGGCGCTTGAGCAGGGCGCCGTGGCGGTTGCGAACCTCGACGCCGCCGGTTCGGCCGTTGCGCTGGAGCCGGGCCTGGACCTTCTGGAACTGCTTGGCCGGGACGATGGCCTCGTGCTCGCCGTCGTACAGCTCGGCCTTGTGCTTGATCTTGCCGGTGTAGATGGGGTTCGTCAGCAGGCCGTACAGACTGCACTTGTTGAAGGGCTTGCCGCCCTTGGGCTTGCCCGACCGGGTCGTCCAGGCCTTGTTGCACCACCCGCGCTTCTCCAACTCCTGCACCACGGGCAGCAGGGACCCGAGCTTCAGGTACAGCGAGAAGATCTCGCGCACGCGAACCGCCTCCTCGGCGTTGACCACGAGCTTCGGGCTGGGGCCCGAGCGGTCCACGTCGTAGCCCAGCACTGGGATGCCGCCGGCCCACTTGCCCTTGCGGCGCTGGGCGGCGATCTTGTCCCGGATGCGCTCGCCGATGATCTCGCGCTCAAACTGGGCGAACGACAGCAGGATGTTCAACGTCAACCGGCCCATCGACGTGGTCGTGTTGAACTGCTGCGTCACCGAAACGAAGGACACGTTGCGGCCGTCGAACGTCGCCATGATCCGGGCGAAGTCCATCAGCGACCGGCTGAGGCGATCGACCTTGTACACGATCACGCAGTCGACCTTCCCGGCCTCGATGTCTGTCAGCAGCCGCGCCAGCGCCGGGCGGTCCATGTTGCCGCCGGTGAACCCGCCGTCGTCGTAGTGGTCGGACAGGCAGACCCAGCCCTCGGACTTCTGGCTGGCGATGTACGCCTCGGCCGCCTCGCGCTGGGCGTCCAGCGAGTTGAACTCCTGCTCAAGACCGTCCTCGTGGCTCTTGCGCGTGTAGATGGCGCAGCGAATCGCCGGGGCCGCCACCTTTGTCGTCTTCGCGGCGATCATCGCTTGCCCCCCAGGCCGAAGAACCGAAAGCCGTTGATGTGCGAGCCGGTGATCACCTTGGCGACAGCCGAGAGCGTCCTGAACCGCCGTCCCTCGTGCTCGAAGCCGTCGGCCAGGACCACGACCTGCAGCGTGCGGCCCTTGTACTGCCTGGTGATTGCCGCACCTGGTGCGGGCAGCCGAGGATCGCGGTCGCCGACAACCGGCGCGGCGCGGGGCCTCGGCGAGGGCTCGGCGTCCAGTCCCTGCTTCGGCGGCATCAGCCGCACGTCCCCGTCGTCGGCCAGTTCCGCCGCCCGGCGGCGCGCCCGCTCCGACAGGTCGCCCTCGGCGTCGGCCTGGAGCCGCCAGGCGATCTTCCGAATCAGGTACGCCCGGTGCCGCGTCCGGACCGGCTGGCCGGTGAGCGCGGCGTATCGCTCGACCAGCTCACCCGTCGTAAGTCTCTTCATCGCCTCCAGTTCCGCCTTGATGTTCATGCCCACCGTCCTTTCTCTGCGTCTCTCGGGCCATAACCGCCCGAACCAGCGGGCACACAGGGCCTCGAACCGGCGCCGGGGCCAAGGCAATTCCCGGCAGAAGGGGTATATTCCTGCGGGGCGGAACATGCGACCGTGCTGCGGTAGCGAAGGAGCCCCCTGGCAAGGATGGCCGCGACCGCCCGCCGGCGGCGCACCGGCGTTAGGTCTGCAACGGAACTGCTCTTGCTCATCGGCAACATCTCCCAACGCACGCCGAACGTGCGTGCGATGGGTTATGTATGCCGGGGCGCGACAGCTTGTCCGCTCCGCACCCCGCGCAGGGCCTTGACCTGGGCGCATCAGGTCGGCCGTGGCTGTGCGTCCGAACGGAGCAGCCTTACCCCCTCTTTGCCTCGCGGAAGACGGGGGCCTCGGCGAGCGTGAAGAGCACGACCTCTTCCCCGGTCAGCGTGCTAATATCGTGGTGCAGGCTAACCACTTTCGTGCCGGTGATGTCCTGCACCATCGCCTCCAGGGCCGACCGGGCCGTCTCCATCAACTGTGTCCGAACCTGTTTGAGCAGGCCCCGGCCTTTCTCAGCTGGGAGCGTCTTGACCAGTTGCTGTTCGGCCGCGGTCAGCACGCCCTTCAGGCGGACGACGAGCAGGTCGCCGATCAGGTGGGTGCGAATGTCCTTGGGTCCTCGGCCCATATAATCCTGCTCGAAGCGGCCGACCCCTTCGCAGATGGCGGCTTCGATTTCGCCCTTTGTCTTCATGGCGACCTCCAGTGCGCCGCGACCCGAAAGCCGGCGGGACAATTTCCGGGATCTCGTGACAGAGCAGAGGCCAAAGGCTGCCCGGCAACTCGGCCATTCAGGATATCGCGGGTAAGGCGGCGTTTCCAGAATTGCCTTGCCTCGCAGGCCCGTTTCGCTATGATTAAAGTGTTGCGGAGGATCAGAAACCTCCGCGTCGGATGACTAGATGAAGGGCAGCCCGGCCGTGCCGGGAGGTCCGTTGACGAGTAAGCCGACGTGGTCGAGCACCCCTTGGGTGTTCGATCTCGTCGGCTTTTTTTGTTCTCGGAACCGCCGGACACGATCGCCGGCCCCCGTGCACAGGGCGGCCGCAGACAGGAGCGCACTGATGGGCGAGTCCCGGCCAGACATGGCAGAACAGATCGCAGAGGCGGTGATCGCTTACCAGCAGCAGACGACCGGCTACGCGCCCAAGGCGGTCACGGTGGTTCTGAGTCGGGACACGCTGGTCATCACGCTACATGAAGCCCTCTCGCCGGCCGAGAGGGACCTGGCCAGGAGCCCGGAAGGCGCTGCGCAGGTGGAGGAATTCCATCGACAGCTCTTCAGCAACTCCTCCCAGTCGCTACGGGAGCAGATCCAGAAGATCACCGGCGTGGAAGTGCGTGAAGCCGTCGCGGAGATCGAGCCGACCAGCGGGGCCGTCGTGCAGGCGTTCACCAGCAGCGCCACGGTGCAGGTGTTTCGGCTGGCCCATGGCGTGCCGGCGAGCAGTTGGAGCGGGGGCGGGTAATCCTGAAATAGGAGATCGGAGTCTTTGATGACCATCGCAGCGCATCTACGACCGCCCGTTGCCCGATGGGCACGCCCATCCTCCCCCGGCCTTGTGCATCCGCTTGGCGCCAGAGCCAAGGTGTTGCTCAGCAGCGTCTTCGGACCGTACGCACAGGACGACGAATACGGCAGCCGGGCCATCAACCCCATGGAGTTGTGGCACAACCAGGTGACGCGTGTTCAAGGGCCCTTTTCCTTGCGGATGTTCCACCGCAGTTGGGGGCTGATGCTGATCCAGGCCAACCTCGACGCACGGTGCCGCTGTCTTGACTTCCCGAGCTTGGAGCGGTTCGTCGAGGAGGTCCGCACGCACCGCTATGACGTAATCGGCATCGGCGCGATCATCCCGAACGTGCTGAAGGTCAGGAAGATGTGCGAGTTGATTCGCGAGCACTCGCCAGGCTCGCAGATCGTGATCGGGGGGCACGTGGCGAACATCCCGGACTTGGCGGAGCGAATCCAGGCAGATCACATTGTCCGCGGCGACGGGGTGCGGTGGTTCCGGGAGTACCTCGGGCAGCCAACCGACGCCTCCATCCGCCACCCGCTGATCCCGTCAGGTTTCGGTCATCGGGCCATGGGCATCCAACTGGGCGGCGCTCCGAACCGGGTGGCGGCAGCGCTGATCCCATCCGTTGGCTGTCCCGTCGGGTGCAACTTCTGCGCGACCTCGGCCATGTTCGGCGGCAAGGGCAGGTTCGTCCATTTCTATGAGACCGGCGACGAGTTGTTCGATGTCATGTGCCAGATCGAGGCCGAGATGGGAGTGAACTCCTTCTTTGTGATGGACGAGAACTTCCTGCTGCACCGGCGGCGTGCGCTGCGGCTGCTGGAGTTGATCGAACAGCGCGGCAAGCCCTGGGCCCTGTATGTCTTCAGCTCTGCCAACGCGCTACGAAGCTACACGATGGAACAGTTGGTGAGCCTGGGAATCTCGTGGGTCTGGCTGGGGCTTGAGGGAGAAAACAGCCAGTACGGCAAGCTCAAGGGGACCGACACTCGGGCGCTCGTGCGCGAGCTGCAATCGCACGGGATCCGCGTGCAGGGCTCCACGATCATCGGCCTGGAGGAGCATCGGCCGGAGAACATCGACCAGGCCATCGACTACGCCGTCTCTCACGACACGGATTTCCATCAGTTCATGCTCTACACGCCGTCGCCCGGCACCCCGTTGCACGAGGAGCTGAAGGCCCGAGGCGGGCTTCTGGGACCTGACGAGATCACCGAGGCTGACTCCCATGGGCAGTTCCGCTTCGCTCACCGTCACCCGCACATTCGGGACGGCCAGGAGACGGAGTATCTGCTCCGCGCCTTCCGGCGAGACTTCGAGATCAACGGGCCGAGCATTCTCCGGGCGGCTCGGACCACGCTGGCCGGGTGGGAGCGATACCACGATCACCCCAGTGCACACATCCGGAGACGCTTCGCGTGGGAGCTGATGGAGATCAACCTGAGCATGCTGGCCAGCCTTTGGGCGGGTCGCCGATGGTTCAGGGGCAACCGGCGTGTCCATCACCGTCTGCATTGCCTGCTGAAGGCGGCCCGGCGCAAGCTCGGCTGGGGGGCGCGATTGGTGGCGCCCCTCGTGGGTCAAGTGGTCTACTGGCTGGCCCGGCTGGAGCAGCGGCGGCTGCGCCGGGGCTGGACCATCGAGCCGCGGACCTTCTACGAGACGAACACCGTTGCCGACCAGACGTCCGCTGAGGGGGGATCGGCGCCGACGCTGTTGCGGTACGTGGTCCCGCGGGCTGCGGGAGCGCACGAGCGCGTCCACAGCCGCGAAGCCGTCGCGACGGGCTAGCGAACAGGTCGCGCCCGCTGGCGGCGGCATTGTTCCTCACGACAGAGACGAGAGATGGAGACGATGAGTTTCGCAGCCGAAATCGTCCGCCGCCCTGAAGGCACCTATGAAGCCGTCTGCGCAGCCACGCCGGGATGCCGGGGCATGGGCCCGACCCCAGGATCGGCGCTGGAAGACCTGCGCGGAGCGGTGCGGAGTTTCCTGGAGGCGGCGATCAGGCATGCCCCCCAGGTGGAGGATTTCGCTCTGGATGTTGTTAGCCGCGCCCATGCTTCTTTGCCCTCGGAGCGGCAATCCGGCCAAAGGCCATCGGGGGGATGGAAAGGGCGCAACAGCAATGAAGATCGTCATCATCATCACGATGGTTGAGCCTGGCTACTGGGCTTCGTACTGCCCATCGTTGCCAGGTTGCAGGGCTGCTGGGCAATCGCGGGAAGAAGCGGCCGATAAGATCGAGGAGGCAGTACAGGGGTGCCTGGCCAGTCATGGCGTTGGCCTCCCACTGGAAAGGCTGGTGATTTCACCAGGGCAAGACACAGGCAGCCTATGCGCCTCTATCTGATCAATCCGAACAACCCGCTGGTGAGCCTGGCCAACGTCAAGGAAAGCCGGTGGAACCGCTATCGCGTCTGGAAGCCTTTGGGTCTTCTGGTCCTGGCCGGCCTGACGCCGCCGGAATGGGACGTCACCGTCATCGACGAGAACCTGCGCGTCGCGGATTACTCGGCCATGCCCCTGCCGGACCTCGTCGGGATCACCGCCTTCACCTCCCAGGCCAGCCGGGCGTACGAGGTGGCCAGGCAGTTCCGCAGCCGAGGCGTGCGCGTCGTCATGGGCGGGATCCACGCCACCATGTGCACGGAGGAGGCCCTGGGGCACGTCGATTCCGTCGTCGCCGGGGAGGCTGAGAGCGTCTGGGCGACCGTCCTGGAAGATGCGCGCCGAGGCCGGCTTAAGAGAACGTATGCCGGCGAGCACGTGGATCTCGCGCAGGTCCCGCCGGCCAGGCACGACCTCCTGGCCGAGGGCTATGCCTTCGGCTCCATCCAGACCACGCGGGGCTGCCCCCTGAGTTGCAGCTTCTGTAGCGTGTCGGCCTTCAACGGCACGCGGTACCGCCACCGGCCCGTCGGCAGCGTGATCGAGGAGTTCAAGTCGATCCGGGAGAAGTGGGTCCTGGTCGTGGACGATAATCTCATCGGCATCAACGCGGCACACATCGCGCGGGCCAAGGAGCTCTTCCGCGCAATGATCCGGGCCGATCTTCGCAAGAAGTGGATCGGCCAGGTCACCGTCAACATGGCCGATGATGAAGAGCTCCTGACGCTGGCGGCGCAAGCCGGATGCCAGGGCGTGTTCATCGGCTTCGAGTCCCCTACCCCCGAGGGGTTGAGGGAAGTGGGCAAGAAGTTCCACCTGACTAAGGGCCGGGATTTCCGGCAGTCCGTCCAGCGAATCCAGCGGCACAACATGCTGGTGGTCGGGTCATTCATCATGGGCCTGGACACAGACGAGCCGGGCATTGGCCGGCGGATCGCCCGGGCGGCCAGCAGTTACGGCGTGGACCTCCTCAACGCCCTGTTCCTGACCCCGCTGCCGGGCACGCGCCTGTGGGACCAGATGAAGTCTCAGGACCGCATCGCCGCCAACGACTTCCCGCGAGACTGGCAGTACTACACACTGGGCTTCCCCACGGCGCGCTACAAGCACTTCTCCTGGCCCGAGATCCTCAAGGAGATGAATGCCTGTGACCGCAGCTTCTATTCGTGGCGGCGCATTCTGTGGCGCGTGGCCGGGAGTGCCCTCGGGCGGCGGCACGCAATTCTCTCGCTGGTGAGCAACCTGTCGTACCGGAACAACGGCCAGTTGGACCGTGGGAGCTACAGCCAACTTGGTGTCCGGGACGGCCGATGCGGACGAGGCAGCATCATCGACAAGGCCCGCGGAGGCCGCGCGGACGCCTTCGACCTGTCTCGGGCAGATTGCCGGTCACGGCGCGAAGGCAAGGCGCTGCCCTGCGGTCAGGCGGATCAGTTGCTTGCCGGAGGCTGGAGTGCACCCGAGTGACCCCGGCCGACTGCGACACAACTCGTCGAAGAGGGCGCCGAGATGTCCGGATCAGAGAAATGCCATGTTCGAGATATCTATGTGGCCTTGCTCGACAAGGGCAACGACGCTTGGCGACGCGTCGAGGCTGTCTACGAGGGCGAAGACTCCTACCGGATCATCTCGGAGAACGACGATGCGGCGGAGCGATGGGAGTACACCACGGGAGACCGTGTCCGCTGTCGTTCAACGACGCTGCCCAGCGGCGAGCGCGTGCTGGTCGCAACCGAGCGCCTGCATCCGCGGAATGACTCAGGCGGCGACTGAGACGACGGAACAACCGGTGACGGACTGCCGCGCGCAATGCGGACAGTAGCCAATCCCTGGTCCCCTGAGCGGAGAACATGCATGAGGCTGGTTCTGGTGATGCCCACGGGAGTGCGGGTCGGGTATGACGATTACTTCTCGGCCTCTCCGCTGGGCATCGAGACGCTGGCAACCCACGCCCGGGCTCATGCCGACGTGTCGCTGGTCGACATGCGCGGCAAGGGACACGACGTCGAGGACCACGCCGAGCAGTTGCTGGCTCTGCGGCCGGAGGTCCTCGGCCTCAGCGTGAACAGCGCGCCTCACACCAAGTATTCGCTGGCCCTCGCCGAGCTGCTCAAGCAGCGCCGCCCGGACCTGGTCATCCTCGCCGGCGGCCAGCAAGCCACGTTTCTCACCGAGGAGATGCTGAGTCCCGGCCACATCGACGCCGTGGTCCGGGGAGAGGGGGAGTTTGCGCTTTGCGAGATCCTCGCCGCCGGAGACTACCGCGGCGTCGCCGGCGTCTCGTGGCACGACGGCCGGACCGTGCGCAACGAACCGGATCGGCCGCTGATCGAGGATATGGACACGATCCTGCCCCCGGCCCGCGATCTGCTGCCCGATCGTTCGCGGTATCGCATGGGCGCCTACCGGGTCGAGGGGATCGAGTCCAGCCGCGGCTGTCCGTTCGCCTGCTCGTTCTGCTCGATACGGAACTTCCATCGCGGGAAGTGGCGGCCCAAGAGCGTCGGGCGCGTGATGCAGGAGGTCGACGACATCCTCCAGCGCTATCCCGAGCCAAAGGTCATCTACTTCGCCGACGACAACTTCTGCCACGACATCCGGCGCGTGGAGGCGATCTGCCGGGCCATCGCCGAGCGCCGGACCGACGCCTACTTCTGGTGTCAGGGGCGCGTGGACGTGCTGGCCCGGCACCCCGAGGTGGTCGAATGGATGGGCAGGGCACACTTCTCGGCTGTCCTAACGGGCCTGGAGACGCCCAACCCGCGGCAACTCAAGACGTCGAGAAAGGGGATCTCGGTCGAGCAGATGGAGCGGGCCGTCGAGCTGCTTCACGCCCACGATATCGGCGTGTGGGGCACGTTCGTGTTGGGCCTGCCCGGCGAGACACGCGAAGAGACCGAGGCGACGGCCCGGTTCGTCGCCGCCGCCAACGTGGACGTCGTCCAGATCACCGTCGCCACGCCGGTCCCCGGGTCCGACCTCTACGACGAGGCCAGCTCTTCTGGTCGGATCATCGAGGACGACTGGGACTGCTACGACTTCGTCACGCCCACCATGGCCGACCAGCTTCCCCGCAAGGAGATGGACACCATCCTCCGCCGCGCCTACTCGCAGGTGTATCTCCGTTGGCGTTTCCTCCGCAGCCTGTTCACCAAGCGGACGAACCTCGCCCGCCTGCGGCGGACGGCGCTGCGTGTGTTCGCGTCGTGGATCTGGATCCTGGTGAAAGAGAGGCTGGCTGTTCTGTTGCGCCGACGCCGCGTCGTGCGGCCGCCCACGCCCACCTGCGAGCGTCCCGAGATGGACCTGCCGGGAGTACGCGCACGTGAGAGATCGCGAGCTTAACATCCGGATCGTGAGCACGTATCCGCCGAGGCGATGTGGGGTCGCCACATTCTCGCGCGACCTGGCCTGTGCGCTGGAGCACTTCACAGAGGAAGTCTGCCGAGTGGACGTGGCGGCGATCGATGACAACAGCGGTCCGTACACCTCACCGGTGGATCTTGTCGTTGACCAATACGGCGGGGGATCCTGGCGGCAGGCCGCGGAGGAGGTCATTGGCAGGGCCAAGGCCCGCGCAAATCCCACCGTCGTCGTACTCCAGCATGAGTATGGCCTGGACCCGGACCGGGATGGACGAGATGGCAGAGGCACCAACTTCGTGGACATGGCCAGGGCATTCGCTCAGGAAGGGCTGAGCACCTTCGTCTACCTTCACACGGTGCTTGATCAGCCTGATTCGCACCAACGAAGAGCCTTGCAGCAACTGGCCGGCCTCAGCGATGGCCTGATCGTCACGACCGAGAGCGCCATGGAGATACTGGAATCCCCCGTATACCAGATCGACCATTCGAAGCTTACCCACATCGATCATGGCATCAGGATGCACCACCCGTCCGAGTACGACCGGTTGGCCATCAAGAAGAAGTACGGCCTCGAAGATCGCTTCGTCGTCGCCACGTTGGGGATGGTCTCCCCGGGCAAGGGAATCCAGTACGGCATCCGGGCCTACGGCCGGTTCCTGAAGGAGTCCTGCTCGCAGAGGCAGAGGCAGAGGATCGTGTACCTGATCGCGGGGGAGGCCCATCCGGGATTCGTACGCGCAGAAGGGGGGCGAATGTACCGGGAGTACCAGGCGGAGCTGACCGAGGCGCTTCGGCAGTCCGAATTGCGGTGGTGCAAGGTCGAGCATCTCGCGGGCATTGATTTTGAGGAGCACGATGTTGTTTTCCTTGGCAAGTTCCTGGATGAAGTGAGTTTCCTGGAAATCTACGGCGCCGCCAACGCCGTCGTGCTTCCCTACCTCGACCCGTCGCAGATCTCCAGCGGCATACTGGCCGAGGCGCTGGGCTCCGGCAGGATTGCGATCACCACGAAGTTCCGTTGCGCGCTGGAACTGATCCACTCCAATAAGCCCTGTCCGAGCGGCCTGGTCATGGGCAGATATGCCAGAGGCATCCTGGTGGACCCCGGAGAAGACTCGGTCGAGCAGATCGCGCGGGCCCTTGACCTCGTGGTCTTCAACGAGGAGATGCGCCTGAGAATGGAGAGGGAGGCGCACCAAAGGGGTCACCAGATGGGGTGGCACAACAGCGCTTGGTCGCTACTTCAGCAGGTGGGGCTCGTCAGTGACAAGAAGGAAATGGCTGCGGGTAGAGGGCCGCAGTTCCTGAGGGAGAAGACGTCCATCTTGAGCGAACCAATCCGTGGAGGCCCGGAAAGACCATGGCGGGCGCCATGAAAGCCGATTGCGGAGCACCAAGTCATTCTCGCTCTGTCCAGAGATTCTCCGTGATTCTCCTTGATTCTGCCAGGCACGCCGTCTATGCTGCTATTCGTATGGGCCGGCGGCCGTGGAAGGAAAGGCTTCTTCCCCCGTCGGCGAATCGGGATTGCATCCGCTTTCGTTTGCAGCTTGCTCCTCGCTGTCCCCCTCCCCTCGTGAATGAGCGCTCTTCACCTTGGGCTCGAGTCAGCTCGGAATGATCCACGCTTGCGAATCCAACGTGCTGACAGTCTAAGGAGCCATGCACATGGCAACAGGTAAGGTAAAGTGGTTCAATGCTTCCAAGGGCTTCGGTTTCATCGAGACCGACGATGGCGGCGACGTGTTCGTCCACCACAACGACATCCAGGGCGAGGGCTACAAGTCGCTGGATGAAGGCGAGCCGGTCTCGTTCGAGGTCGTCCAGGGCGACAAAGGCCCGCGGGCCGCGAACGTGCTCAAGGGCTAGCGCCGCCCCGACACTCTGGAACGAACAGCGCCGTCCTTCGGGGCGGCGCTGTTGCATTGCGCCCCGCCGCGCCCACGTCGTGACGCGGCCCCCGGCCGAGCATGGCCGAACGGCCGTGCCGACGGAGGTTCAGGATCTCACTACCCGACCGTCCTGTCGCCGCCGATTGGCAAGCACCTGCTGGATGTGCACCTCGACCTGGCGCAGGAAAGCCGGGCAAACGGAGAAGCCGTCGCTCTCATAGGCCAGGATCGGCATGCCCTTCTGCATGCTGTACGGCTTGAGTATGGCCTCGGAGATCCGGAACGGCAGGCAGTTGAACGGGCCGATGGCGATGACCCCGTCGTATCCCTCGTCGCCGGCGGCCACGCCCTTGCCCACGGTCGGGATGGCCTCTCCGATGATGACTGGCGAGATATGCTCGGAGGCTTGCTGGAGCAGGCGCGAGATGTCATGGGCCTTGCCGATCAGCAGGCCGGTGCGCTGGAATAGCCTGCGGTAGCGTTCATCGTAGCGCCTCAACTGGCGGTATTCGGCCCAGCTCTCCAGGTAGTTCTTCCCTTCGCGCTGGAAGACCCGCACGCAGGCGAGAGCGGCTGCTCGGCCGGAGTCCGGCGGCAGGCCCCAGTCCCTCGCTGCGCTGGCCATGCCGGCATACGCCCCGTAGAGAAGCAACTCGTTGAGCCCCACCGGAACCACGATGATCCCGCGCCGGGCGTACAGATCGTGCACCTCACCCATGAAGGAGGGATTGAAGCGAAGGAAGAAATCCCCGGTGACCACCACTTTGGGACGCGGTGTCGGATCAGTGTGCCGGATCGCCGCGACTCGGTCGATCGAGGCCTCGAGGGTCCCCTTCAGCGCCCCCAGGGACGGCTGACAGCCGATGCAGTCGTCCCAGCAGGACTGAAGATGCTCCCGGGCACCCGCTTCGCCCACGACGCGAAGGACTTGCTCCATCTCAACAAACAGGTCTGCCAGCGTGAGAGCTGGCGCCAGACACTGTGCGATCTTGCGAACCCTCAGGCCGTAGTAGCCGTTGGCCTCTTGCGGATCCACAATGAACAGATCCGCCAGCTTGTTCTCCCGAATGAAACGATGGAAGTAGTCGGCGTAGCAGTCCACCACGCACGGGGCCCCGCCGCGCACCATGTAGAAGCCTACGACCTCGCCCGGCTTTCGCCGATCGTGGACCTCGAGCATCTGCCCGAGACAGATGGGAAGTGGCAGGCACTCCCGTCCGGAGGTGTGCTGGAGGCCTCGTTCCAGTTGGCGCCTGCCAAGTTCGATCGGCGACCCCACGTTCAGGCCCAGCCATCTCGCCGCCAGGGACACCGCCCGGGAATGGTACCGCGAGAACGTGGGGAAGTAGAGCCTCACCCGTGGGTCGGCCAAGGAGACCCGCTGCCCCGCAGAGATGGTGACGACGGCGTCGGCGCCCACGGTGGCCGCTTGGAAGGGCCTCTCGGGAGCCGGGTGGGCCCGATAGTTCTCGATGATGTCGAGGAAGGCTTCCAGCCGGGTCTGGACACCGGCGTCGGCTGTGTGGGAGTCGATCTCCAACACGAGGAAGGGCTTGGAGCCCAGCTCGGACGAGAGAAGTGAGTACGTGAAGGCATCGATCGTGCAACTGAAGTTGCTGATGTGCAACAGGAACAGGTTGGCGTGCTGCCTGGCCAGCGCTACGGCGTTCATGATGATGTTGGGATAGTGCCACGCCGTCGGCCCGGTCCGCTGCTGGGGGAGACAGTCGCCAGGGATGACCCGCACGTTCATGCTGGCGAGCTTCCTTGCGACCGACTGGCTAGCCTCCGCGGGGAAGGCGTTGTAGCTTCGCCCCACCAAGATGATGGTGCACTCGCCGTCCTCGAGGGCCTCCGTCAATGGCCGTCTGCCAAGGGCGCACATGTCTGCCTCGACCTGGCGTTGGGCGCCGACTGCCTGGCCGTATGCTTCCTCGGCCTCGCCGTGGCCGATACCCAGGCGGGACACAGCTAACTCCACCAGACCCGTGCACGCCTCGTATCCACGGGCGAAGTCCAGGAGGGGCGATAGGATCGTCGTGCTCGGGAACGCTTTGGCGAGGAAGTAGGGGCTGGCCTGGGTGACGGGGCAGAGGTAGGAGTCCCGGCCGGCGTGTGGGTTGGGCATCCGGCTGACGTGGGGCAGGAAGACCAGATTCACCCCACGTTTGGTCAGGTCCAGCACGGCGCCGTGAGCAATCTGCACGGGGAAACAGAACCCGGAGTACGACGTGAGCCCGCCCGCCGGATCCACCTCGGAAAGCACGATCTCGAAGCCCAACCCCGCAAAGAAGGTGGCATACAGCGAGTAGAGCGAGTGAGCCGTCAGGGCCCGGGGGATGCCGATTGGTCCGCGAGTCGCCCGCACCGGACCCTCCGGCACGACCGGCGCCAACACAAGACCGTTCCTGGCTTCCACAAGGTCGACAACGTCCGCCGGCTTTCCCCGGCGCTTCCAGCCACTCTCAAAGCGGCTGCACCGCCCGCCGAAGGGGAATCGACGTCCGGCGACTTCGAACCGATCGATCGTGCAGAGGTTCTCGCACCCCCGGCAGGCAAACTGCCCCAGCTTGCCCATACGGGGCACGGTCAGATCCGCCAGGTCGACCGCCTCGTCGGTGGTGTGCTCCGACCGATCCAGCGCCAGCAGGGCCACGCCAGAGGCTCCCAGCAGCTCTGGCCGGGGTGGGATGATCACCTGCTTGCCCACACACTGCGCGAACGCGCAACCAACAGCTCGGTTCAACGCTACGCCGCCTTGGAGGAAGACCCGTGTGCCCACCGGCCGGGGGCCTTTGACCTTGCGGAGGTAGTTGCGCACCACGGCGTACACCAGGCCGGCGGCCACGTCGTCGCGAGAACGCCCTTCCTGCAAGGCCGTGCGGATGTCGGAGTTGATGAACGCGGCGCAGGTCGCCGTGAACTCGACCGGCGCCGCCGCGCGCAAGGCGCCCTCGGCAATCTCGGCCAACGACAGACCAAGATCGCCCTGCGCGCACTCTTCCAGGAACGAGCCCGTGCCGGCAGAGCAGGAGGCGTTCATCGCGTAGCCGACCGGCACACCATTGCGGAGGTAGATGTACTTGGCGTCCTGGCCGCCGATCTCGAAGATCGTCTCGACCTCCGGGTCGATCTCGGCCGCTCCGACCGCGTGAGCCGAGATCTCGTTGTAGACGTTCGGTGTGCCGAGGTATGCCCCGATTAGTTCGCGCGCGGAGCCGGTGGCCGCCACCAGAGCGACGGAGCGGTCCCCGGCTTGCGCCACCAGCGCCCGGATGCATCGGCGAGTCGCCTCCACCGGATCCCCGAGGGTCTGCCCGTAGTGCCAAGCCGCCAGCCTCTTCGTCCGAGCGTCCATCAGCACCGCCTTGGTCGTGGTGGACCCGGCGTCCACGCCCAGGACGAACGGCCCGGCCTCAGAGCGGTCGGGGGTGGCGGCGGGCATCAGGGCTGCCCTGTCCTCGTATTGCGCCAACGCAGGCAGCACGCCCAGCGCCGGCTTCACGCCCAGGTTCGGGTGATCGTGAATCGGTTTGGATCGCGTTAGGACCGCTGTGCCGAGAGCCTCAAAGTACGGACTCTCCGGCAACACCATGACCTCTGTGTCCGAGAGCTTCCGGGTGAGTGCATCCAGGAAGGCACGGTTCTGGCATAGCCCGCCGGCAAGCAGCAGCCTGCCGACCCGAGGCCGCGCTTTCGCCAACAAGGAGACGACCTTGTCCGCCATGCTCTCGTGGAGGCTGCGCAGGATATCCTCTACGCTCGCCTCCTTGCGGTTGAGCTTGTGAATGATGTCGGACTTGCAGTGCACGCTGCAACGGGAAGCCAACCGCACCGGCTTGCCATCGAATGAGCGCTCGATGGCCTCCTCTATGTTCAGCCCGAGGCGACCGGCCTGCTGGACCAGGAACTCGCCACTGCCCGCGGCGCACCGGTTGTGCGACAACGCCGTCCGGATCCGTCGGCCCTCCAGCAGGTAGACCGTGAACGCCTCTCCTCCGAGCGAGGCCACCGCGTCGAAGCTGCCCCCGACATACTCTAGCGCCGCCTGAGTGGCGGCGACTTCAGAGATGTGGCCCAGGTGGCCGGAGACGCCGAAGAACTCCCCCGCCGGAAGGCCATCCAGAACGCCTTGGAGCACCTGTGCCGGCCGTCCACGATGGCACACGACCCGAGCGCGCACTCGACCCCCGTCAAGGAACACCGCCTTCACGGTTACCGCACCGACGTTGATCCCGACGTATGGCATAGCGCGCTGTCCAGCGGAATCAGTCTTGGTAGGTGCACGGGTCCGGCGGGAGATGCCAAGCCGCAGTGTAGCACGACGGCCAGGAGATTCCCAGGAGAAATGCGCAACCTGATCAGGCCCAGAGACGGGGATGGTCCAGAATGCCGTTCCGCCTGCGATTCTACGGGGAGTCACGCCGCCTGGCGGTAGTAGTGCTTGAGCAGCCCGCCAAGCCAGTGCTGGCATTGCACCGCCTTCCCCGCAAGCTCACCTGTGCGAATTGGTGGGTCTCCGTCGGCGCCCAGCGGCCTGTTACCCAACCCTTGGTGCGGCCGGAACTCGTTGTGATAGGCGCCATATGTCTGCACGATGTGGTCCAAGTGCCTCAAGGCAAAGCAAAGGAAGGCATTCAGGCATTCTCGCTTTAGGCTGCCGATCCAGGACTCGACGAAGCAGTTCGCGATGGGAGCACCTGGCGGCGTCAGCACCGGCCCGCCGTCGGCCCGGCGGAAGTGCTCGTCGAAGGCATCGGTGAACTTGCTGTCGCGGTCGTGGAGCAGAAAGCGTACGTCGATGCCCTCGTCCTCGGCCCACATCCTGGCGTTCCTGGCCTGTTGCCGCATCCACTCATCTGTCGGATTGCAGGTGCTCGGCGTGAGGAAGACTCTCCGGCTGGCCAGGTGGATGAAGGCCAAGACGTACGCCGTCTTCCTGCCCAGCGGTGTCCAGACCGTCTTGCAGAAGAAGTCGCACGCGACCATCACGTTCATGTGGATCGCAATGAACTTCCGCCACGGCGTCTGGACGCCCTTCGGAGCGTGGCGGTCCGGGTCAGGCAGGATGTCCTCCTCGACGAGGACGCGACGCACGGTGCTCCGACTCGCCTTCAGCGCCAGCTTCTTGAGCTCGCCCACGATGCGCCGCACGCCCCAGCCCGCATTCTCCCGGGCAAGCCGGACGATCAGGTCGCGCAGCGACTTGGTCAGCCGTGGTCGGCCCACCTTGCCCGGCTCACGACCGCCTCTCTCTTCCCGCAGCCAGCGACGATAGGTCTTGATGCTCACGACGCCCAAGGTATCCTCGACGGCATGGTCGATCTCCGCGCCAGCCTTCAGCAGCCGTCGCCGCTCGACCGGGTCCGGGATTACTCGGTTGCCCGGCAGCCGCGAACGGAGGATCTCCACC
>Ga0180437_10003310_pt1 | contig 24142 bp, 16 predicted proteins | sample SS_ome_4_FD_132410 | JGI IMG/M metagenome (GOLD analysis project Ga0180437, IMG submission 132410) | Hypersaline lake sediment archaeal communities from the Salton Sea, California, USA - SS_3_D_1 metaG | ecosystem: Environmental > Aquatic > Non-marine Saline and Alkaline > Hypersaline >... | reverse complement strand
GATCACGACACGTGCCACAAGCGCGCCTACTCCTGGGTCGCCTCCGCCACGCGGAAGCAGCACCCGCTGTACGAGATTCGGCTCGACGACGGCAGCGGGGGCCGGCAGGCCCGGTCGCTGGCGGGCGAGCTGGACGTCAGCACCCTCGAGGCGAAGCTCCAAGCCAGTATCGACCGCCGCCTCTCGGAGGACGAGGCGGCCCTGCTGCTGCGGATGCTCGGCGTGACGAACGTCCGGGACGCTGCCGCGTCGGTCAGGCTCGGCGTCTCACTGGACGGGCCCTTGACGCGCCCGGAGGCGATGAAGGCCGCCGGCAGCCTGGCCGTCACCCAAGGCCGCGCCGCCACCGCGGACGGATCGATCGTCACGGACTTCTCCTGCCGCGTCCGCTTTGGGGGCGGCAGGGGAACGATCGAGCAGGCGGAGGCCGTCGCCCCCGTCGCCACGGTGGCCCTGAGCGACTGCCCGTTCACGTACGACGCCAACGGCACGACGGTCTCTGCCGACGTGACGGCGTCGCTGAGGCTCCGCGAAGGCGAGGCGGGCGGCTTCTGGCAGCCGCTGCTGAAGGGCACGACGCTGCGCGGGGCCGCCACCGCCGCCGGACGAGTGGCCTTCAACCGCCGTCGGCCCCAGCCGTGGGACTTCGACCTGACCGTGACCGGCGAGTTGGCGGAGGTGCGTTTCGCCGATCACCCCGAGCGGAACCTGTCGGCCGTGAAGGCCTCGCAGCTCCGCCTGCGACCGGCCCGGGTGGACGCCGACGACGTGACGGCCACGCTCGCCACCGGGCGGGTCCGCGCCCGCCTGATGCTCGAGTTGACCGGGGCGGGCGGGCCGTCGGGCTCGCCCGCGCTGTCGGACTGGTGGCGCGTCGAGCGCCTCGCCGGCGGCGGGCACGTGTTCATGGACGACGTCGACCTCGTCGCCGTCCCCCTCCTGCCGGAGCTGCTGAAGGCCATGCGCGTGCTGCCCACGGAGCAGAAGGGCGTCAGCGACGTCGACGCGCTGCTGCGGCTGTCGGGGGGCGTGGTCACGATCGAGCGGGGCCGCCTCGCCAGCCCGCTGTCGGCCATGGAGGTCGAGAAGGGCGGCACGATCGACCTGCGAACGAAGCAACTGGATCTGTACATGATCGTCGTGCCCGTGCGGCAGCTTCGGTCGCTGCTGAAGGCCATCCCGCTGATCAAGCTGGCGGTCAGCCTCCGCGACAAGCTGACGCGCTTCCGCGTGCTGGGCCGATGGGACGAGCCGGCGACGAAGCTGCTGGCCAAGGCGCCGATGGGGCAGGTCGGCAAGGGGACGGAGGCGTTCTTCAAGGGCGTCGTCGAGACCGGCGGCCAGATCGGCCCGGGCCTGGTCAAGGGAATCGGCGGCTTCTTCAAGGCCATGGACGCCGGGCTGAAGGGCAAGCCTCCCAAATAGATGTTGACCGCCCCGCCGCGCCTTCGGATAGTTGACGTTTCGCGATGCGGAAGGAGAGATCGTATGCAACCGGACTGGACCCGACGTGGTTTTCTGAAGCAGTCGCTGGCCGCCGGGGCCGCGCTGGCCGCCGCGCCGCTGGCCGAGCTGGCCGCGGCAGACAAGCCCGGCTCGAAGATGCGCTTCGGCCTGGTGACGTACCTGTGGGCGAAGGACTGGCCCCTGCCGACGCTGATCGCCAACTGCGAGAAGTCGAAGGTGCTTGGCGTGGAGCTGCGCACGACGCACAAGCACGGCGTCGAGATCAAGCTGAACGCCAAGCAGCGCGCGGAGGTCAAGAAGCGCTTCGCCGACAGCCCGGTCGTCCACGTGGGCATCGGGAGCAACGAGCGATTCGACCATCCCGACGCGGCCGGGCTGAAGCGGGCGATCGAGGCGACCAAGGCCTTCGTCAAGCTCAGCCACGACACGGGCGGCAGCGGGGTGAAGGTCAAGCCCAACAGCTTCCACAAGAACGTCCCCCGCGAGAAGACGATCGAGCAGATCGGCAAGGCGCTGAACGTCGTGGGGGCCTTCGCCGCCGACTACGGGCAGGAGATCCGCCTGGAGGTCCACGGTCAGTGCTGCGAACTGCCGATCATGAAGCAGATCATGGACGTCGCGACGCACAAGAACGTCGGCGTCTGCTGGAACTCCAACGCCCAGGACCTCAAGGGCAAGGGGCTGGTGCACAACTTCGACCTGGTGAAGAAGCGTTTCGGCGCGACGGCCCACGTGCGGGCCTTCGACGCGGGCAAGTACCCGTGGCAGCAGTTGTTCGACCTGCTCGTCAAGATGGACTACAAGGGCTGGGTCCTCCTCGAGGCCCGCGTGAAGAAGAAGGACTACGTCGCCGCCCTCGCCGAGCAGCGAAAGCTCTTCGAGCAGATGGTTGCCAAGGCGCAGAAGGCGTGACGCCCGCCGTTCGGAAGAGGGGACTGGCTCCGCAGCGGAGCGCAGGTGCCTGTCCCCTTTTCCGGGCCGGCACGCTCCGGAGGCGTTTGCGCAAGACCCGCGGCGGCGGTCGCGGTTGAACTATTGAGCAGAACACATACCAAGGAGAAGCCAGATGCGTAGAATCAATCGCCGTAGGTTCATGGGCGGCACGCTGGCCGCGGCCGGGGCTGCTGCCACCGTCACCATCTCCGGCACGAAGTCCAGCGGCAAGGTCATCGGGGCCAACGAACGCTTCCGGATCGCCGTGGCGGGCCTGAAGGGGCGGGGCAAGAGCCACGTGGGCGGCTACGTCGGCCAGAAGAACGTCGAGATCGCCTACCTCATCGAGCCGGATGCCAAGATCCTGAACAACGCGATCAGCGGGCTGTCGAAGAAGGTCAAGGGCAAGTACACGCCCAAGGGCATCGCCGACGTCCGCAAGGCCCTCGCCGACAAGAACCTCGACGCCCTGTCGGTCGCCACGCCGAACCACTGGCACTCGCTGATGACGATCTGGGGCTGCCAGGCCGGCAAGCACGTCTATGTCGAGAAGCCCGCCAGCCACGACATCTACGAGGGCCGGGTCGCCGCCGAGGCGTACAAGAAGTACGGCGTGATCGTCCAGCACGGCACGCAGCAGCGAAGCAGCGGCGGGCGGGCGAGGCAGATGGCGGCCATCCAGCAGGGGATGTTCGGCAAGCTGAAGATCTCCTACGGCTACTGCTGCAAGCCCCGCGGCGGGATCGGCTTCGAGAAGGTCACCGCCCCGCCGGGCCACCTGAACTGGGATCTGTGGCGCGGCCCGGCGGTCATCGACAAGTACCACGCCAACTACGTCCACTACGACTGGCACTGGTTCTGGAAGACGGGCAACGGCGACCTGAACAACCAGGGGACGCACCAGTTGGACGTCGCCCAGTGGGCGCTGAACGCGCCGGGCAAGCTCCGCCACCCGATCCGCGCGATGGCGCTGGGCGGGCGCTTCAAGTGGAAGGACCAGGGCGAGACGCCCAACACGATGTTCGGCATCGCCGACTACGGCAACGACCAGTACGTCTTCTTCAACGTCCGCAACGTCAACTACAAGGGCTACAAGCGGCAGGTCATGAACGAGTTCTACTTCGCCGACGGCGGGTTCATGGACGACCGCGGGCGATACACCCCGCCGAAGGGGAAGGCCGCCGAGAAGATCTCCTTCCCCGACGTGAAGGTCACCGGCTGTGGGAACTTCGGCAGCTTCATCGCCGCCTGCCGCGCCGGCGACAAGAAGATGATCAACGGCAACATGCTGGAGGCGCATTACTCCTGTGTCGTCGGCCACCTCATCAACAACTCCTACCGCCTCGGCAAGAAGGTTCCCTTCAACGCCAAGGCCGGCAAGTTCGGCGACAACAAGGACGCCGCCGAGCACTTCCTGAAGCTTCACGAGATGATGCGAGACGGCGTCGGCGTCCCGGAGAACGACGCCGAGTACACCGTCGGCCCGTGGCTGACGTTCGACCCGAAGACCGAACGGTTCACCGGCGACCACGCCGACGAGGCCAACAAGCTCGCCCGCGACCCCAACCGCAAGGGCTTCGAGATCCCCGACGTCAACAAGGTCTGACGTCGGCGACCGGCGAGAACGGGGGCGGGCTCCGCAGCGCAGCGGCGTGCCCGTCCCCGTTTTCGTGCGCTTTGGGGCGCCGCTGCCTCGCCGCCCGGAGCCTCGGGCGGACCGGGGCAACTGCCGCCCGGACGATCGATGACCTCCAGGCGAGGCCCTTCCCGATGAGCGGCTTCGGTGCGGGTTGACCGGGACGGGATTTCGCCTATAATTGAGGGTTGTACGCGGTTCCGGCACGACGGGCGCGTTGGGCAGGCCGACCTATGCACGGAGGGCGATGCAAGACCTTCCTCCCCGAAGCGGAGACGGAAGCGACGGGTTGTCTGCGTTTGCTCGGACAGGCTCGGGCGGCTTCCCCACAGAAGTAGGACACACATGAAGCGATGGGTTTTGGCCGTGACGGTCGCGGCGTTGGCCACGGCGTGCGAGGGACAGTCGGTCGGCGACGCGAGCTTCGATCTGAGGGACTACGGCCTCGTCACGTCCGTCAAGAGCCAGAGCGGAGGCACGTGCTGGGCGCACGGCACGATGGCGTCGATCGAGAGCAACCTGCTGAAGACGGGCAACTGGGCGGCCGCGGGCGAGACGGGGCAGCCGGACCTCGCCGAGTACCATCTGGACTGGTGGAACGGGTTCAACAGACACAACAACGACGACACGGATCCGAACACGGGCGGGGGGCTGGTTGTGCACCAGGGCGGCGACTACCTGGTGGCCGCCGCGTACATGGCCCGGGGAGAGGGCGTCGTGCGGGACGTGGACGGCCAGTCGTACGTTGAGCCGCCGGCGCGATACGCGGAGAGCTACCACCTCTACTACGCTCGGGACATCGTGTGGTACACGGCCGGGGCGGAGTTGGGGACGATCGACACGATCAAGCAGGCGCTGCTCGACCATGGCGCGGTGGGCACGTGCATGTACTACGGCGGGGGGTTCTACTCCAGCACGCTTCAGTCGCATTACCAGCCTCCCGCCAACGACAAGGCCCCCAACCACTCGATCGCCATCGTGGGCTGGGATGACGGCAGGCAGACGCAGGCGCCGGAGGCGGGCGCGTGGCTGTGCAAGAACAGTTGGGGCCCCGGCTTTGGCGACGGCGGGTACTTCTGGATCTCCTACTACGACAAGCACGCCGGCCAGCATCCCGAGATGGGCGCGGTGTCGTTCCAAAACGTCGAGCCCGGCAGCTACCGCAGCATCTACTATCACGACTACCATGGCTGGCGCGACACGAAGGCTGACGCCGCGGCGGCCTTCAACGCGTTCACCGCCACGGCGGCCGAGGCGCTCAAGGCCGTCAGCTTCTACACGGCGACGGAGGAGGTCGCCTACACGGTCCGCCTCTACGATCGCTTCGAAGACGGCCGGCTGGGCGACGAGCTGGCGGTCCAGTCCGGCCAGATCGGGCAGAGGGGCTTCCACACCGTGGACCTGGACACGCCGGCAGCCCTCAGGGAGGGAGACGACTTCTACGTCTGCCTGGAGCTGTCGGAGGGAGGGCAGGCCTACGACCGCACGTCGGAGATCGAGACACTTCTGGGCGGCGATCCGGTGCCGCCGGGAACCCTCGTGGAATCGGCCTCGCGCCCGGGCCAAAGCTACTACCTGGACGCCGATGGGACGACCTGGCTGGACCTGTACGATTCCGATGGCTCCGCCAACTTCTGCATCAAGGCCCTGACGTACGACCTGGTCGTGGGCGACTTCGACATGGACGGGGACATTGACGCCTTGGACTACATCACGCTCAAGGTCCACTTCGGCATGGCGGGCGGCGCCCGCTGGGCCGACGGCGACGGCGACCAGGACGGCGACGTGGACTACTACGACTACGTCACGCTGCGCGACACGTTCAGGTCGCTGGCCGAGCCCGACCCGCCCGCAACCGGCGCCGTCCCGGAGCCCGGCACGCTGTTGCTGCTGGCCCTTGGCGGGCTGGCGATGATCCGCCGCAGACGGAGATAGGCCGATCTCCCCTCCCCGTGGCCGACCGCAGGAATCGTATGGGGCCCCAGCGGCCAAGCCGCCCCCCCCGCCTGCTGCGGCCTTCGGCCTCCGCCGTCTTGGCCGCTGCCCATGCGATTCCTGCTAGCCGTTGGCGGGGCAAGCCGGAGGCGAGGACAGATCGGGAGGAAGGCTAACACAGAACCGCGCCAATCGATTCCACTTGAGCTGCGAGCCAAGACGCCGCGATCGCCGGGTCGATCCCGGCTCACGGGCCGGTGGGCGAACTCAGGCAGGCGATCTTCCCGTCCACGGTCGCCATGTAGAGTTCGCCGGCGGCGGCGATCAGGCCGTCGAAGACGGGCGAGACTTCCAGCTTGATCTCCGCCCGCTTGCCGCCGTCCTTGGCGGAGGCGGCCCAGAGCACACTGCCTCCGGCGCCTTCGAAAAGCCGCTGCTGCTTCTCGATCTCGGGGGGGATCGCCTCGCTGCCGCGGACGAGGGCGGCGGCCCGTTTCTCGTCGACGACGTCGGCGGGGCCGGCGGCGAAGATCGTCTCGCCGGCCTTGACCATCGCACGGACCAGGACGGGCAGCTCGACGCTCCAGAGCTCCGCGTACTGCCGGCCGGACGCCCTCCTTCTGCCCGCCCGGCGGGCGTCCTTGGCGGCGGCGGGCTTGGTCGGGCGGGGCAGGGCGCGGTCGACGGCGAAGAGGCGATACTCCGTCGGTGTCGTCCAGCGCCAATACTCCATCCGCCGTCCGAACACGTAGACGTTCCGGTCGTCGAGGACCATGATCTTGCCGGCCGGGGCCGACCTCCCCGTTGCGTGATAGCCCGGCCCGCCCAGCACGGCCCGCCCGTAGATCCAGAAGGATCGGTGCCACCAGTCATCGTCCAGCATGCCGTTGGGGGCAAAGAGATGTGCGTCGTCGCCGCGCTGGTTGTTCAGGCCGACCTGTGCGACGCGATGCCTCCTGCCCTCCCCGTCGAGCGGCTGGGAACGCATGTAGATGTTGTTCGCGTCACAGCTCAGGATGTCGGGTGAGGCGACGGGCATGCTCAGGACGCTGATGTGCGAGTGCAGGTCCTTCTTCGTGTTCGGATCGATCTCGTTCATCTTGACGCTGGAGAGCACCTCGCCGGTGACGGGGTTCAGTCGGTAGAGGGTCAGGCCGCCGTCGAGGAACATTGACCGGCCGGCGACGACGTAGGCGACGCCTGCGCGGATCAGGACGCTGCCGTGGACCGGCCAGACCGACTCCAACTGCTCCCGGGCCATGATCCGCCGATCGAAGGGGGCCGCCCGGAACCGCCAGGCCAGCTTGCCGTCCGAGGCCCGCAGACAGTACACGTGGCCGTCGGCGCAGCCGAACAGGGCCCGGCCCTCGTGGATGGTCGGGGGCGAATCGACCCGGCCGCCGGCGAGGAACGTCCACGCGATCTTCCCGCCGGCGCGGTCGAGGGCGACGACGGCATGGTCGTCTATTGCGGCGACGAGGACGTGCCGGCCGGCCACGACGGGTTGGCTCAGCCGGCCGCCGATTTCGGTCTGCCACTTCACCTTCAGGTCCGTGCCAACCGCATGAGGCGTCGAGCCGCTCCTGGCCATGTTCCCTCGGAACGTCGGCCAGTCTCTCGATTGCGGATTGCGGATTGGGGATTGGGGATTGGGGACTGCGGATTGGGGACTGCGGATTTGGGATTGCGGATTGGGGATTGCGGATTGCGGATTCTCTGCGCCGTGGGCGGGTCCCTTTACAAGGCGCTCGCCTTCCGCGGGCTTGTCGGCTGGGGCCCCGTCGCGCGGCCCGGCCACCGCGTTGAAGCCGCTCAGCTTCGCCTCCGGGTAGCAGGCGCACGGATGCGGGGGGCCATAGATCAAGCCGTTTGCGGGCAGGATGCCGTAGAGGCAGGCGCCCCGGACCCAGTGGTGTAGATGCCACGTGCCGCTGGACCTGTCGATCATCTCGATACCGGTTCGCGAGGTGAGGAAGAACCGCTCCGTCGCCTTCGCCCGGTGACAGCGATGGTGGAACCAGTAGTTGTCCGCGCCGCGCGGTATCCGGCCGGCCGGCCGGCCCGACTCGATGTCGTAGGAGACGAACTCGCCGGTGCTTGGCGCTACCTCGGGGTACCTTCTGTCGAACTCGCCGGGCTTGGAGTTCGTGCTGCCGCACCAGGCCTTCCCGTCGATGACGAAGATGTCCTGCGGCGACTGGTAGCCGGACGGCAGGTGCGGCCTCTGCCACCTGACCTCGCCGGTATCCTCGTCGAGGAAGGTCATCAACCCCATGCTGCCGGCGTGCTCCCGCCAGCCCTCGCCGCCGGCGTAGAGCACGCCGCCCGCCACGGCGACCAGTGTCGGGGCGAAGTAGGTTGGCGTCTTCTCTCGCTGAGGCAGGGGTTTGGACTTCCAGATCTCCCTGCCGCTGGGCCGGTCGATGGCCACCACGTGCGGCCCGTCGGACAGATAGACTCTCCGCGCGGCGGCGGCAAGGGTACAGGGCGCGATCCAGGGGTACTCCTTCTGCCACAGGATCTCGCCGTCGGCCTCCCGGACCGCCTTCACCGTCTTGGGCCTCCGCGCCCAGAATCCGCCGCGCTGCTTCGGATCGATGCTCGGGTTGATCACCAGGTAGAGCACGCCGTCGCGGCAGATGATCTCTTCCGTCCGGTCCGTCCCGGCATAGACCCTCAGCTCCGCCCCGCTCGCCCCGTCGAGCTTCGTGACCGGAGCCAGCAGGCCCGCCGTGCAGTAGACGCTCCGGCCGATCGCCACCAGTCGGCGCGGCGTTGTCGACGGACCGCTCTTCAGCGGCCAGAGCCGGCTGGTCCACTGGTCGATGTCCTTCCGCCAGAGAACCACGCCGTTGTAGGCGTCTCGCGCGACGATCTGCCACTTCGAGGCCCACAGGATCGACGCACGAGGGCCCTCGTCGGCGACGTAGTAGATCCGCCCGCCGGCCGAGACAGCCGCCGGATAGCTCGACGACTTATCGTGGTGGCGGCCGTATCTCGGGCTGCCCGTCCACTGTAGGTGCCGGATCGGTGCCGCCACGGTCGTGTCCCTGCTGACGGCGTTGTTGTCCGCGCCGTGCAGATAGTGGGTCCACTCGTCGTGACCCGCCGGGCGGGGTTTGGCGATCCGCCGCAGCTTGCCGGCCTCCCGGATCAGCGCGACGCCTCCTGGACAGAGCACGCGGAGCATCTCCCGCCGTGACAGGTCGTATCTCCGCGAGCAGACCAGCAGGTTGACCATGTTGTCGACGTAGGGCAGGTGCTGTCCGTCGAAGACGGCGGCCGACACGCTGGAGGCGAGTTTCCTGCCGCGGGCGTGTTGACGTGCGGCCCGGACCCGGGCGGGATCGGCGTCCAGCCCGTGCACGACATAGGCGTCGGACTTCCGCAGCGCCGCCGTCAGCTTCCCGTCGCCACAACCGACGTGAACGACGAAGCCGCCTCGGACGCCGCCGGCCGTGATGAGCTCCTCGGCCTCGCGGGCGGCCCGGCCGGGCCGGGCAGAGACAGAGCACACAAAGACGCCCAGCAGCAGGCCGGTGACGGTTCCTCTTGCTTTCCACATACCATGCTCTCCACTGACACGCCTCGCCGCGCTACGGCCGTGCCGTCTGCACCGCTGACGTTCGGTTCCCTGCAACGGGTCCTGCCGCCCCTTCGGGGCTCGTTGTCATGGGGGGACTGCTACCGGGGGCTGACGCCCCCGGCTATTGTCTGCCGACCCTTCGGGTCTCCGGAGGTGGTCGCGGGGGCCGCCGCTGAACGATGTTGATCGGCGCATCGCATTTCACCACGCGAAGCTCCTGCCGTGAGTCGCCTGCCCCGAACTTGTCGAGGGGTCCTCGTCCTCGGCAGTTTCTTCACTTCCGCTGCACCTTCGTGTAGTACGCGCTGCACAGCGGCTTGCCGGCCTGATCGTGGAACCACGTCTCCAAAAGTGCCTTGCCGGCCTCGAGGTCCACGGTGAAGGAGACGGCCTTCGCCCCGGCGGGAGCGGGTTTGGTGACGTCGGTATCGCCGATCTTCAGGCGGGCCTCCGCGATCGGCCTTGCCCTGCCCTTGCCCATCGGGCCGGCCAGTGGCGCGGCCAGGGGAGTGTCGGCCTCGGGCGCCCAACGCCGAAGCGTCAGCTCGTACGTCCCGGCCTTCTCGACGATCACGTGCCACCGGCCGATCCCGTTGCCCGCCGCCAGGTTGCCGAAGTTGTCCGCGTACGAGCCCATCCAGTCCGACGAGTAGAGCATCGTCGGATTAGCCTTGTCCGAGCCGAGGTGGATATAGCGGACCTGCTCGAACTGTGGCCGGCTGCGCTTCCACCAGGCGGCGTAGTGTTCGCGCATCTTCCGGACGACGTCGGGGTGCTCGGCCGCGATGTCCTTGTCCTGGTGCGGGTCGGCGGCCACGTCGTACAACTGCTTGTCGTTCACGAGCCGCCACTTCCGCCAGAGGACCGCGGCGGCGCCCTTCCGGGGGTTGGCCCCGTACTGGATCACCAGCATGCGGTCGGCCAGGCGCGGCCGCGTGCCTCGCAGCAGCCCCGCCAGGGACACCCCGTCGAGCTTCATCCCCCGCGGCGCCTTCAGGCCGCACAGATCGATCAGCGTCGGCAGAAGGTCCTGGCATTCGGTCAGCTCGTCGACGTCGCGGGGCCGGCCCAGTCTGCCCGCCGGCCAGCGGACGTAGCACGGCACACGGTGGCCGCCCTCCCAAAGCTGCGTCTTCTTGCCCCGCATGCCCGCGTTGAAGACCTTCTCTCCCCGCACCGTGCCGTTGTCGGTCATGAAGATCAGGATCGTGTTCTCGGCCAGCTTCGTCTCGTCGAGCATCTTCAGCAGCCTGCCCATGTTCTCGTCGATGTTGGCGATCTGGCCGAAGAACGTCGCCGGCAGGCCCTTTCGCCTGTAGGGCGCGGCGTACTTCTCCGCGACCCAGTGCGGGCTGTGCGGGCAGTTGGTCGGCAGGTAGACGAAGAACGACTCGCTGGCGGAATGGCATTTCCGCATGTACTTCATCGCCTCGTCGAACCAGACGTCCGTGCAGTAGCCGCTGTACTTCTCGCGCCGGCCGTTGTGGCGGTACGTGTCGTCGTAGTAGTCGTTGCCGAAGTGGTCGGCGATCGACGTGATGCCCCACGCTCCGTGATGGACGGTCTCCTGGAAGCCGCGGTCCTGAGGCCGATGCGGGTAGCTGTCGCCCAGGTGCCACTTGCCGAAGTGCCCCGTCCGGTACCCGCCGGCGGCGAAGATCTCCGCCATCGTCGGCAGCCCGTGCCGCATCATCGAGCGCCCCAGGCAGACGAACGTCGCGCCGTTGGCCATCGCGTCTCGGCCGGTGAGGATCTGCCCGCGCGTCGGCGTGCACATCGGGGCCACGTGGAAATCGGTGAAGCGAATGCTCCGGGCCCTCAGCGCGTCGAGGTGGGGCGTCTTCAGCACCGGGTTGCCGTGACCCGACAGGTCGCCGTAGCCCTGGTCGTCGGTCAGCACGAGCACCACGTTGGGCCGCCTGCCGCCGCCGGCCGATTTCGCCGAGGAGTCGGCCCGCGCCGCGGCCGCCGCCCCGCCGAGCCCGATGGCCTTCAGGAAGGTCCGTCTCGTCATCATCGCGTGATTCTCCTGTCGATCCGCCTTCAGCGGCAGGCCTCTCGCCGCCGGAGCAGCTCCGGGTACGCGTCGTCCGTGTCGCCGTAACGCCGCTTTGCCGCGTCCAGCCGGGCCGTCAGGTCCGCCGCGACGCCCGCACACGCCGGGTCGCCGTACAGGTTCTTCAGCTCCAGCGGATCGTTCTCCATGTCGTACAGCTCCCAGCCGGGCGGGGTGGGCTCCTCGAGGCAGCCGGTCGCGTCCAGCGGCAGGCCGTAGAAGAACGTCAGCTTCCACTTCTTCGTCCGCAGCCCGTAGTGGGCGGGCACGTCGTGGCGGTGGGCGCGGTGCATCCAGTAGCGGAAGTACACTTCGTCCGGCCAGTCTTCCGGCGTCTTGCCGGCGAGGTTGGCGCGGAAGCTGCGGCCCTGGACGTTCATGCTCGCCGGCGTGTCCATCCCGGCGTGGTCGAAGAACGTCGAGGCCAGGTCGAGGTTGGTGATTACGTCGTCGTTGACGCTGCCGGCGGGGATCTCGCTGGGGTAGCGGACGAGCATCGGGCACCTCAGCGACTCCTCGAAGCTCCACCGCTTGTCCTGGTAGTCGTACTCGCCGAGGAACATGCCCTGGTCGGACGTGTAGATGACGACCGTCTCGTCGAGGATGCCCTGCCGCTCCAGCTCGGCCAGGACCTCCCCGACCGAATCGTCGATCCCCGCGACCGTCCGCAGGTAGTCCTTCAGGTACTTCTGATAGGCCGCCCGCGTCTTCTGCTCGAAGCTGAGCCCCTCCGTGCCCGTCAGCGGCCCGGTGACGTAGTCCGGGCGGCAGAAGTGGCCGTACAGGCTGCGGACCTTGCTTCTCGGCCCGATCGACGAGCCGAACTCGCGCGAGCCCTCGCTGCGGTGGCTGCGGTCCTCGAACAGGCTGGGCGGCTCGGGGATCTGGACGCCGTCGAACATCCGCTCGTGCCGCGCGGCGTACTCCCAGAAGTCGTGCGGGGCCTTGTGGTGGCAGAGCAGAAGAAACGGGCGCGACGCGTCGCGGCGCCGCAGCCAGTCCACCGTCATCTCCGTGATGATGTCCGTGACGTACCCGCGATGCTCCACGAAGCCCTTGCCCGACTCGACGAAGGTCGGGTCCCGGTACGTCCCCTGCTGGCCCGCGCCTCGGTTCGGGCCCGGCCGGTCGAGGAACTTGTACTCGTCGAAGCCGGCCGGATCGCTGTGCAAATGCCACTTGCCGAACAGCGCCGTCTGGTACCCCCCCGCCTGGAGATGGCGGACCACCGTCTCGCGCGCCGGATCCAGCCCGTCCGACAGCGTGCGGACGCCGTTGACGTGCCCGTACTGACCGGTCAGGATCGTCGCCCGCGCCGGCGTGCAGATCGAGTTCGTCGAGAAGAAGTTGTCCAGCCGGACCCCCTCCCGTCCCAGCCGGTCCATGTGCGGCGTCTGAAACACGCTCGCCAGCCGTGACCCGTACGCGCTGATCGCGTTGGCCGCGTGATCGTCCGACATGATGAACAGGATGTTGGGGCGCTTGGGCACGTGTGCCCTACTCTCCCTTCCCGGACGCGTCGAGCCTGGTGAACAGGTCGCGGAAGACCGGATCGCGGTGAATGAACGTCGCCTCGCGGATCAGGTGGCGGCCGCGGTCGACGCTCCACGTGCCCTGGTCGGTCAGGAGCGGGCTGTGGACGAGCTCCGTCGGCACCCAGTCGGGATCGATCAGCCAGGCGATCGCGGCGATGTCCCAGATGACCTTCGACGTGGCGACGTCGTGGGAGCAGTAGTCGCGGAAGATCTCGTAGAGGTAATCGCCGACGGCCCCGCGGCCGCGGACGTACCGCTCCATCTCCGCCAGCGTCGTCGTCAGGTGCGAGGTCACGCCGTGGCAGGGCATGCGCACGAGCGGCACGCCCGAGTCGAAGACGACCTGCCCGGCCCGGATGTCCTGCCTGAGGTTGAACTCTCCCTGGACGCCGGACCAATGCTGCGGCTGCCCGCCCAGCCAGATCACCACGATCCGCTCGATGATTCGCGGCTCGATGAGGATGGCCGACGCGACGTTCGTGATCGCGCCGATCGCGGCGACATAGAGCGGCTCGCCGCCGCCGCGCATGGCCCGCTCGATCAGGTCGCGTGCGGCATCGCTCTGCTCGGGTTCGTCGCGGCCGCCGAGATACCCCGTCGACCCGCGATGCGCCAGCCCGCCGGCCTCGACGCCCATCCGGTCCAGGACACGAAGGATCTCCTCGTAGCTCTTCTCCATCCCGTCGCCCGGCCCGGAAGACCGGTTGTTGTGAAACGGGGCCGCGTAGATCGCCTCCGTTTCCAGCTTCTCCGGCGACAGCAGCGCGTAGGCCAGCGCGAACTGATCGTCGATCTCGTTGTACGTGTCCGTGTCCAGCACGAACCGCACCTTCGACGCCGGCGGCTCCAGCAGCGCCAGCCGCGCCGCCTCGGGCATGATGGGGTACTCCACGTTGACCTCCTTCATCGGAATTCGGGTGCCACGGCTCACCCGATACACCACGTCGCGTCGTTGACGGGCTCGAGCCTGCCGCTGTCGGCCGAGCGGAGGCCGGCGTCGAGGATCGCCATCGCGTCGAGGTTGAAGACCATCTCCAGCGTCGGGTGAACGGGCTCGCCGGTATCGAGGTGGTGGACGAACTCCTCTGCGATGGTGGTTCGCCCTTCGGGCAGCGGGGGCGCGTCGTGGACCGTCGTCTCGCCGCCGCCTCGCTCCTCGCGAACGACGGGCTGTCCGTCGCGGCGTTCCATGACGAGCGTCCCCTCCGTGCCGTAGACGATCGGACCGCCGCCGACGCCGTGGTCCCGCGTCGTCCACGTGCCCTCGAACAGCCCCATCGCCGACGGGAAGCGGACGATCATCGCCCCGTTGTCGTCGGCGTCGCCGAAGGGGCTGTTGAGGTTGGCCCGCATCCCGACGGCCGCGACGGCCGCCTCGCCGACGAACCAGCGAGAGATCATCGCCCCGTAGCAGCAGAAGTCGAGCATCGCCCCCCCGCCGGCGGCAATGCTGTGCCACCACACCGCCCCCAGCTCCGTCGCCGTCAGCGGGGCCGCCTCTTCTGTCACGCCGGCGTGCTTCGCGCCGCTGCCGAGCGGCCCGGTGTGGCCGAGGCGGCTCTTGACGCCGATGACCCTGCCGATCGCGCCGGCGTCGATCAGCTCCTTCGTCTTCCGCGCCGCCGGCTCCCACGCCATCGGCCAGTTGATCAGCATCGACACCCCGCCGGCCCGGGCGCTGCGGACCATCGCCACCGCGTCGGTCATGTTCATCGCCATCGGCTTCTCGACGCAGACGTTGACCCCCGCCGCGGCGCAGGCGGCGACGATCTGGGGGTGCTTGGCGTTCTCCGAGCAGCAGATGATGATGTCGAACTGCTCGGCCTCGAGCATCTCGCGGTAGCCGTCGTAGCTCTTGGGCAGGCCCAGGTCGTTGACCGCGTGCTCGAGGTTCCACTGGCGGGTATAGGGCCCCTTGCGCAGCTCGGGGCGATCGGGGGCGATATCGGCCCCGGCGATCAGCTCGACCCGCGGGTGCTTTGCGAACAGGCCCAGCACGTTGTTGATGTGCATGTGCGCGAAACCGATCACGCCGACGCGATACGTCTTGCTCATCGTCGTTCTCCTGGCCCGGCGAGGTTGCCCCTGCCGTGCTCTGTCGCCCCTTCGGGGCTCGTCTTCCAAGGGAGTCAGCTTCCGAGGGCTTCCGCCCCCGCCTATTGCCTGCCGCCCTTTCAGGGCTCCGGAGGCGGCGCGGCGGTGGGGGCACCGGAAAACGGGGACAGGCACCTGCGCTGCGCTCCGGAGCCCGTCCCCATTTTCCTTCACTTGGAGGGCGCGAGCTTCTTGATGTAGATGTTGCGGAACTGGATCAGGCTGGAGGCCGGGCTGTGCTTGCCCGTCCGCTTGTTCAGCCCGCCGTGGTGCTGGAGCGTGACGGGGCCCTCCTTCGGGATGCCTGGGATCTGCGCGTTGTCCAAGACCAGCTTGCCGTTGAGCACCGCCGTTACGCGATCGCCCTTCATCGTGATGTCGAAGGCGTTCCACTGCCCGACGGGGTTGTCGGCCTTGACCTTCGGCACGGCGGCGGCGCGCACCTTGGCGGGCAGCCTCTTGTCGAGGCGGACGCCCCACATCTCGCCCGACCCGCACGCCCAGCACCAGAGGTTCAGCTGCCCCTTGCCCCACCCGCGCATGAAGATGCCGGAGTCCGCGTTCGGCGTCGGCTTCTTGATCACCTTCCCGGCGGCGTCCGTCTTGTACGACCCGTCCGGCAGGATCGTCGGCATCGCGTACAGGCCCGACGTCTTCTTGAACCGCCACTCGATGTGCAGCGCGAAGTCGCCGAAAACCTCCTTCGTCGACAGGTTCTTGCTGCCCTTCGCCTCCGAGGCCGCGTCGTAGTCGATCACCCCGTCGAGCACCTTCCAGTGACCGTTGTCCCCCTTCGGCACGACCCAGCCGGTCAGGTCCTTCCCGTTGAACAGCGGCCTGAAGCCCTCCTTCAGGAACTTCGCCTTGTCGAACTTCAGCTCGACGACCTTGGCCTGGGCGGGCTTGCTCTTCTCCGCCGCCGTCGCCCCGCCGACCATCGCGGCCGACACGAGGGCCACCACGGCAATCCTCAACGTTGTCTTCATCGTCCATCTCCTTCCGCTGGAAGCGTTGTCTCGCTCGACCGCGTCAAGGCCGCCATTGTTCCCTCCGACGGGCCGAAGTGCAATCGGTTATCCCCGGGCGGACCGACCGCGGGTGCCCCGGCCACTGGACTCCGCAGCCGTGGCAGCCATTCGGTACGTGCCGGAACAGCAATGCGCCCCCCGGCCGAATCGCTTGCCAGCCAGTGATGACCCGACTATCATGCCCCGGCTTGACAACGGAGCGAAAGGACCGACCCATGGCAGAGACGTTGCGTTGGGGCATTCTGGCAACCGGGAGAATCGCCAGGAAGTTCGCCACCGGGCTCCAGGACGCCGAGGGCGCCGAGCTGGTCGCCGTCGGCTCTCGGACGCAGCAGAAGGCCGACGCGTTCGCCGACGAGTTCGACATCCCCCGCCGCCACGGCAGCTACGAGGCCCTCGCCGGCGACGCCGACGTCGAGGCGATCTACGTTGCCACCCCCCACCCGATGCACAAGGACGCGGCGATCCTGTGCCTCGAGGCCGGCAAGGCCGTCCTCTGCGAGAAGCCCTTCGCCGTCAACGCCGCCGAGGCCGCCGCCGTCGTCGACGTCGCCCGCGAGCGAAACGTCTTCTGCATGGAGGCCATGTGGAGCCGCTTCCTGCCGTCGATCGTCAAGCTCGGCGATCTGATCGCCGGCGGGGTCATCGGCGAGGTGCGGATGGTGCTGGCGGACTTCGGCTTCCGGTGCGGCTGGGACCCGCAGGGGCGGCTGCTGAACCCGGACCTTGCCGGCGGGGGTCTGCTGGACGTGGGCATCTACCCGATCTCTCTGGCCGGGATGATCCTCGGCCGGGCCACCGAGGCCGTCGGGCTGGCACACCTGGGCGAGTCCGGCGTCGACGAGCAGGCGGGGATGGTCTTCAAGTACGAAGGCGGCCGGCTTGCCGTGATGGCCACCGGCGTGCAGACGCAGACGCCGATGGAGGCGACGATCCTCGGCACGGAGGGGCGCATCCGCTGCCACGGGCCCTGGTGGCGAGGCAACCCGCTGACGGTCGAGGTCAACGGCAGGGACCCGGAGACGATCGACGTGCCGAAGGTGGGCAACGGCTACAACTACGAGGCCGACGAGGTCGCCCGCTGCATCGCCGCCGGGAAGACCGAGTCCGACGCCATGCCCCTGGACGAGACGCTGCACGTGATGCAGATGATGGACAGCCTCCGCGAGCAGTGGGGGTTGAGGTATCCCTTCGAGTAAGCCCCGGTGTCACAGGCGTCCCGCCTGTGGGCGACGAGAACCCCAGCCCGGATGTAACGGCCGCGCCGTCTGGCGGCCGTGGCACGCATCGGGCCGCTGAGGACCGAGTGAGACGATGAGATACGGAACGATTGCGGGCGTGGACACGCCGGCCTCGCGGATCGCGCAGGGAACCGTGATGCTGAACGACAGCAACGCGGAGTTCGGCCTGGAGCTGTTCGACGCGGTGTTCGAGTCGGGCATCACGCTGTTCGACAGCGCCCACGTCTACGGCGGGGGCGGGTCGGACCGGACGTTCGGCAAGTGGGTGCGCGAGCGGGGCGTGCGGGACAAGATCGTCCTGATGGACAAGTGCTGCCACCACTCCCGCGACCGCAGGCGGGTCACGCCGTTCGACATCACCGCCGACCTGCACGACTGCCTGGCGAGGCTGGGCTTCGACTGCATCGACGTGTTCAGCTTCCACCGCGACGACCCGGCCCAGCCGGTGGGGCCCCTGGTCGAGCGGTTCAACCGGCACATCGAGGAGGGCAAGATCCGCGCGTACGGCGCGTCGAACTGGACACACGAGCGGATCGCCGAGGCGATCGACTACGCCGAGTCGAACGGCCTGGTCCCGATGGCCGTCAGCAGCCCGCACTACAGCCTGGCCGAGTGCTGCGAGGACCCGTGGGGCGGCGGGAGCATCTCGATCACGGGCCCGGAAGGCACGGCGGCCCGAGAGTGGTACGCGGCGAATCAGATGCCCGTCCTGCCCTGGTCGAGCCTGTCGGGGGGCTTCTTCTCCGAACGGTTCACGCCGGACAACCTCGAGGGCTTCGAGGACGGTGGCGACCAGCGCTGCGTCCGCTGCTACTGCAGCGAGGACAACTTCCGCCGGCTCGGCCGGGCGAAGGAGCTCGCCGAGCAGAAGGGCGCAACCGTCTGCCAGATCGCCCTGGCGTGGACGATCTGCGGGGCGATGAACGTCTATCCCCTGATGGCCGCGTGGACGGCCGAGCAGGCCGCCGAGAACGCCGCCGCGGGCGACATCGAGCTGACGGCGGACGAGGTCGCCTGGCTGAACCTGGAGGGGGATGAACGCTGAGCCTGCTCTGCGGAGATGAACGTGCCGCCGCCGCGCGTCGGCTTGCATCGCAGGTCGCCGCGCAGTAGAAAGGCGCCCGCGACGAACGCCCGCAACCTCTCTGACTGGATGGAATCAGGTGACTGGAGCACGTTTGGCACTTGCCGCCCTGCTGCGCCTTGCCTTGGGCGGCGCCGCGCTGTTGCCGGCCGGCGACGCGGTCGGCGAAGAGAACGAGATGACCGCCCTGCCCCCCGTCCGCGCCATCACGCGCGGGCCGAAGTTCCACTGGTTCGCCTACTACGACAAGCTCCAGTTCGATCCGACCAATCGGTTCGTCCTGGCCAACGAGGTCGGTTTCGAGCATCGCTCGCCGAAGGCCGACGACGTCATAGACGTCGGCATGGTCGACCTGAAAGCCGGCGACAAGTGGATCCGGCTCGGAGACAGCCGGGCGTGGAACTGGCAGCAGGGGTGCATGCTCCAGTGGCTGCCCTCGTCGGACTCGACGGTCGTCTGGAACGACCGGCAGGACGGGCGGTTCGTCTGCCACGTGCTGGACGTCAAGACGAAGAAGAAGCGGACGATCGGGCGAGCGATCTACACGGTCAGCCCGGACGGCACGACGGCCGTCGCGCCGGACTTCCGCCGCATCCAGGACATGAGGCCGGGCTACGGCTACGCGGGCCTGCCGGACCCGCACGCAAAGCAGATGGCCCCCGCGGGCACGGGCATCTGGCGGATCGACCTGACCACAGGCCGGTCGAAGCTGATCCTCACGCTGGCCCGGATCGCGAAGTTCGGCGGCGGGGACGCGAGCATGGTCGGCGCGAAGCACTACTTCAACCACCTGCTGTTCGGCCCCGACGGCAAGCGGTTCATCTTCCTGCACCGCTGGCGGCCGGACGGGGGCAAGGGGGGCTTCCGCACTCGCATGCTCACCGCCACGCCGGACGGCAAGGACCTGTGCGTCGTCGACCCGTCGGGCCACACGTCGCACTTCATCTGGCGGGACGCGGAGCACATCCTGGCCTGGACGAGGCCGCGGGGCAAGGCGAGCGGGTTCTACCTGTTCACCGACAGGGCCGATCGCGTCGAGCAGGTCGGCAAGGGCGTGATGACGGTGAACGGCCACTGCACGTACCTGCCGGTCGGCGACGGGAGGCAGTGGGTGCTGAACGACACGTACCCCCGCGGGGCCGGGCGGCTCCAGAACCCGTACCTGTTCCACGTGCCGACCGGGCGGCGGTTCTGGCTGGGGCACTTCCACCTGCCGCGCAAGTACAGCGGCGAGTGGCGATGCGACACGCACCCGCGTTTCAGCCGCGACGGCAGGATGGTCACCATCGATTCGCCCCACGGCGGCAGCGGGCGGCAGGTCCACCTGATCGACGTCAGCGGGATCGTCGAATCCGGGAGAGACGAGCAGGGATGAACGCAGATAGACGCAGATAGGAAGGGGATATTGGGAAGGAGCATCTGCGTTCATCTGCGTTCATCCCTGCTGAAAAGGAAAGACAAAGGGGACCGACATGGCCAAGACGGTCGCGATGATCGGGGCGTTCGACACGAAGGGCCCCGAGTATGCCTTCCTGCGGGAGCGGATCCTCGCGCGGGGGCACGCGGTGCTCAGCATCGACACCGGCGTGCTGGGCGCGACGGATCTGTTCGACGTGGACGTCTCTGCCGAACAGGTCGCGGCGGCCGGCGGGGGCGACCTGGCGAAGCTGCGCGACAAGCAGGACCGCGGGGAAGCGATGAAGGTGATGGCGGCCGGGTCGGCCGCGGTGGCCGGGCGGCTGTATGGCGAGGGGCGCTTCGACGGCATCATCGGCATGGGAGGCACGGGCGGGTCGGCGGTGATCTCCGCCGCCCTGCGGGCCCTGCCGATCGGCGTGCCGAAGGTGTGCGTCTCGACGGCGGCGTCGGGCGACACGTCGGCGTACGTGGGCACGAAGGACGTGACGATGATCCCGTCGATCGTCGACGTGGCGGGCATCAACCGCGTCTCGCGGATCATCTTCGCGCGGGCGGCGGGGGCCGTCTGCGGGATGGTCGAGGCCGATCTGCCGCCGGCCGCCGACGACGAGAGGCCGATCATCACCGCGTCGATGTTCGGCAACACGACCGAATGCGTCGGCGCGTGCATGGAGGCCCTGTCGGAGGCCGGCTACGAGGTGCTCGTCTTCCACGCCACCGGCACGGGCGGGCGAACGATGGAGTCGCTCGTCCGCGAGGGGCTCGTCGACGCCGTGCTCGACGTCACCACCACCGAGTGGGCCGACGAGGTCTGCGGGGGGATCTTCAGCGCGGGCAGCGATCGCCTGGCCGCCCCGGGCCAGACGGGCACGCCGCACCTGATCGTCCCCGGCTGCGTGGACATGGCGAACTTCGGCCCCGTCGCGTCCGTGCCGCAGAAGTACATCGACGCCGGGCGGACGTTGTACGAGTGGAACCCGTCGGTGACGCTGATGCGAACGAACGCCGAGGAGAACCGGCGGATGGGCGAGGCGTTCGCCGCCAAGGCCAACGCCGCCACCGCCCCGGTCGCCTTCCTGATCCCGCTGCGCGGCGTGTCGATCCTCGACGGCGACGGGCAGCCGTTCTGCGACCGCGAGGCGGACGCGGCGATGTTCGACGCGATCAAGGCCGGCCTCCGCGAGGGCATCGACGTCGTCGAGCTGGACTGCAATATCAATGACCCGGCCTTCTCCGCGAAGGCCGTCGAGATGATGCTGGAGCTGATCCAACGGAAGAAAGCAGGTGCGTGAATGACCGACGAATGCAGGAACATGACGTACGTCGAAGAAGCCGACGTCGAGACGCAGGTGTTCGACTGGGGCAAGCTGTCGTGGCTGTCCGAGCCGCGCGTCACGCCCGCGGAGAAGTTCTCCGCCGGCGTCGTCGAGCTGGAGCCCGGCAAGGGCCACGACCGCCACAACCACCCCGGCTGCGAGGAGATCCTCTACGTCCTCGAGGGCCGGGGCAAGCAGATCGTCGAGATCGGCGGCGAGCAGCGGGAGCAGGTGATCGGCCCGGGCGTGCTGGTGCACATCCCGCCGGACGCCTTCCACTCGACGGTCAACGTCGGGGAGGGCCCGATGCGGCTGCTGGCCGTCTACGCCCCCCCCGGCCCCGAGGCCGAGCTGCGGGCGATGGACGGCGTGATCGTCGAACCGCCAACCAGATGAGAACAGATCGCAGCGATACGGCGGAGGCATCGGACGGGGCCTTACATGGAAGGCCTCGTCCTGCCCTCCATCCCCTGTATCCCTGCCGAGAGAAGCAAAGGAGCGATCCATGGCGTTTGCGCGGCAGGACGTGTTGGCGAGGTTGCGGGCGAACATCGACGCCGGCGTGCCGATCATCGGCGGCGGCGCGGGCACGGGCATCAGCGCCAAGTTCGAGGAGGCCGGCGGCGTCGACCTGATGGTCATCTACAACTCCGGGCGATTCCGCATGGCCGGACGCGGCTCGCTGGCCGGGTGCATGCCGTACGGCGACGCCAACGCCATCGTGATGGAGATGGCCGGCGAGGTGCTGACGGTCGTCACCGACACGCCGGTGCTGGCCGGCGTCTGCGGGACCGACCCGTTCCGGCAGATGGGCGTGTTCCTCCGCCAGGTCCGTGAGATCGGCTTCTCGGGCGTGCAGAACTTCCCCACCGTCGGCCTGTGCGACGGGCTGTTCCGCGCGAACCTCGAGGAGACGGGCATGGGCTACGGCCTCGAGGTCGACATGATCCGCACCGCCCACGAGATGGACCTGCTGACCACGCCGTACGCCTTCGACCCCGACGAGTCGGCGATGATGGCCGACGCCGGCGCCGACGTGATCGTCGCGCACATGGGGCTGACCACCAAGGGCTCGATCGGCGCGACCAGCGCGGTGACGCTCGAGGACGCCCCCGCGAAGGTGCAGGCCATCGCCGACGCCGCCAAGGGCGTCAACACCGACGTGATCGTCCTCTGCCACGGCGGCCCGATCTCCCAGCCCGAAGACGCCGAGTACGTCCTGAACCACACCAAGGGCGTCCACGGCTTCTACGGCGCCAGCAGCATGGAACGCCTGCCCACCGAGGTCGCCATCCGCCGGCAGATGGAGAAGTTCAAGGCGATCCGGTTCAAGTGATCCCATGGCCCGGGACGAACGCCGGGGCGTGGCTTGCGCTTCAGACGGATCTGATAGCAGGGATGAACGCAGATGGACGCAGATGGAGTGGTCGTGGGGTGGCAGGACGCGCCCGCTCTGGCCGGGGCGGACGAACACGACGACATCGTTTCCCGTACTGAATCAACCTCCTCGTCTGATCTGCGTTCATCCGCGTTCATCCCTGCTTCTCTTGCCGTGTTCCACAGCCAACGCGCCACGATGCCCAACGGAGCCTTACAGTGACCGACGATACGCCCGCCCCCCTCACCATCGCCGTGGTCACCGGCGGACACTCGTTCGACGTGCCCGCCTTCCACCGGCTCTTCCGCGGCCTCGAGGGCGTCGACGCCTACGTCCAGCCGATGGACGACTTCTGCGCCGACGCCGGCAAGGTCCGCGCCGACTACGACGCCGTCGTCTTCTACCACATGCACAAGGAAGGCCCCACCGACGGCGGACCATGGTACGCGGGCAAGTGGAAGACGACGCTCCAGACGCTCGGGCAGAGCGACCAGGGCATCGTCCTGCTGCACCACGCGATCCTGGCCTTCGAGAACTGGCCGACGTGGCGGCAGATCGCCGGCGTCGACCCGCACAGCTTCACCGCGTTCGACTTCGGGCAGACGATCCCCATCCACGTCGCCGACGCCGACCACCCCATCACGGCCGGCCTGAGTGACTGGCAGATCACCGACGAGACCTACACGATGGGCGACGCCGACGACGACGGCCACGTCCTGCTCACGACCGACCACCCGAAGAGCCTGAGAACCCTCGCCTGGACGCGCCAGTTCGGCCGCGCCCGCGTCTTCTGCCTCCAGCTCGGCCACGACGGGCGGGCCTACGCAGACGAGAGCTTCCGCACGGTCGTCCGCCGCGGCATCCTGTGGGCGGCGCGGCGGATCTGACCGGCCGCCACAACCGAGTTCATCAGCAGGGATGAACGCGGATGAACGCAGCGCGGCCTTGGGGCTTCGCCCCTCGGCCGCAACCAAAGTGGTCGCCGCCGAGGCTCCCGGCGCATTCGACCGGGAAAGCCCGATGGGGCCCATCCGCCGCGGAATCCGCCCCCCCTGTGTGGCTCGAAGACTCGCCCGAATTCCGCGGCTACCCATCGACCTTTCCCTGCTGCGGCTCGCGCTCGGCGCCACGCCATGCCATTGGGCAAAATGCGATAAACCCCGAGCGAAGCGAGGCTTCTTTCTACGACATGCCGAAACCTCCTCAGGGAAACAAGAAACGAAACGTTGGCAGTGCGGATGCAATCGTCGAAGCGTGGCCGGGCCCTCCTCTGCCCCTTACCCATCTTGCCATATTCGGAATAATGCCCGTATGGGGGCTCTTGTCCAATAAAGGTGGTTGTTTGGCGAAGATGAGGATGGACATCGCAACGTGTTTCGCAGATCAAGTCTTGTGTCCGCAAGGTCTTGAGATGAGAAAGGAACGCCACGATGT
>Ga0180437_10003309_pt1 | contig 24144 bp, 28 predicted proteins | sample SS_ome_4_FD_132410 | JGI IMG/M metagenome (GOLD analysis project Ga0180437, IMG submission 132410) | Hypersaline lake sediment archaeal communities from the Salton Sea, California, USA - SS_3_D_1 metaG | ecosystem: Environmental > Aquatic > Non-marine Saline and Alkaline > Hypersaline >... | reverse complement strand
TTGTGTATCGAATCGTCCAACATGCCTGTGACTTTCAACACTAGATGAAATAAAACCAACCAAGAACAAACACAATCGGAAACATGCAAGAGAAATCTTCATTGCTATAAGAGATTTGAATAATTGCTTTTACAATTCTCTTATGAATATCTTTTATACAGACATTTGTAGATAAATATTACCACAATTGATAATATAATCGATATAGTGAAAACTGCAGAGTTTCATAAACACGCCAAGTATCACAATGGGCTGTACTGGAGAAGCAGAGCAAGAGGAATGTACGCCAAAGCGCGTGGTGTTATGCATAACCTTCACAATATGTATTGTTTTGACATTGGTAGCTTCTGCAGTGATGTTTTTCATGGTGGGCGTGTTGACAAAACGTGGTTGTGATAGTATCTCAGTATCACCGGCATTGCGTTGCGGAACTCAAATGACGATGTATGCACTACTTGGAGTTGGATGTTTGATTCTATCAGTTTGTGGGTGTTGTTGTCTTCCGATTTGCGTGTGTCCTAATTACCCATGTGGGGATTCTTCTTCTGATGGAGGTGGTCATTATGTGCCTTACACAAGTGTGGAAATGGGAGAAAAACGAAAAGATAGTCTCGCCGAATATTTTGAAGAACGTGCTCGTAATCCAACACCTGCATTCGTGTATAAAACAAGTGGTGCAATCTGCAATCGATGCGCAAATGGTAATATTGGACCGTGTTGTTTGTGTCGTGGAACTGGTATTTTACAATAATAAAAATGTTTTGATTAGTTTTGTTTCTTCAATCACTTAACATTAGCAACTGCTGCGTCCAAGTATTTGCTGGCCAATCTTAATTTCACAAATGATTCTGGATGTCTGACAAAGTGAGTTAACAATGTTTTTGATATTTCAGGTATTGACAGTATAGCTTCCAAAATGCTACATTCACTATTTTCTGGTCTCCCATTTGCTGCTTCTGTACAAATAGAGGCATCGATTTTTTGCTCTTCCAACCATTTTCGTTCAGCTTCTCTCAAAAGTTCTTCGAGTTTCTCAACCAGTTCTTGTGGTATGTGACCGTTATCATTATGATTATTGTTTGGTGAAGCTGGTGATGGTGGTGGTTCTTTTGGTATTTCCACTTGTGATCGGTTCACTCTGCGACGATTATGCCCTCTGCCAACAGAGACAGGTTGTGCATTTGAAAAGAAATGAGCTGTTGCCTTCATTTTTTTGCGTCCGAATAATTAGCGTTTCACTTTCTGCTAGAAACTCGAAATTATATATGATTTTATTGTTGTTTGATTAAACAAAACGACAACTGAAATTGAGAAAGAATTTCGTAGATTCAATTAATTGCCCATACTTTAAATTGATGTCTCCAAACGTCGTATGATTTCTTCCTCGAATCATTTCTTGGAAAGTTTTTCCGCCATCTATGGCAATTTCAATCATCGTCGCATCATCTTCAGCGTCTTCAAATGTGAGTGGAATTGAAAATATTTCAAAAAATCCATCATTCAAAAATTCATCATAATCCATATGTGGACAATAGTGGTTGATGCTTTCGATAACACTTTGTTTGATCAATTCGCTGTTCCTAAACACATATTCCTCTCCCGCAGGTGCATCCAAACGTTCTGCATTTCGGCGAATCTGATCCACAACCGCGGCAAGACTGTATCGACTTTTCTTCTCCTTCATCAAAAAATATTTGAATTGAAACGAAGCAATATGGTGATGTGAAAAAGTGTATAACAATCATCAAATTCAAATAAATTATATTTATTTATATAACTAAAATTGGCAATGTAAAATCGCATCAAATCATTCCCAATCCGCGTGTGGAATCGGACACCCGTTGCGCACAGCATAGCGAAAACATTCTGGATACAGCGCATCCTTGGCATCAGCTTCAGTAAAGACTTTTGGTCCATCAGTGCTGAAATCCATCTCCCACACCATACACGAATATGTGTAAGGATGCGGCAGTCGGTTGGGGCATTTGCAGCCCCATGCAGCCGCCACGGTCTGTCCATCCCATGGACACTGGTTTTCGTGTAGATATTGCAGACACTGCAAAGAACCGGCTGCCGCAGATCGGCACGTGCGACTACTCCACGGACAGTTATGCTCATGAGCGCAGATCAGGCAGTCCAGCTCGTTATTTTCAACAGCCCACTGACAAGTTATCTCATCGGACGGACATCCATTTTCTAGAGCAAACCGAAGACAAACCAAGTGTCCTTCAGCAGCAGCGTAGCGACACACTTTTGCTGTGTTTACACATCCAACCTCATCACTGAGCAGAAATTCTAGACATTCCAGACTGCCTCCTTTTGCAGCATACTTGGGGACATTTGACGATATCGAAATCGGATATTTTTCATGTAAACATCGAAGTATATTGACATTTCCTGCTTCTGCTGCGATTTCTATAAGATTATTAGATGGCAGTCTGATATGCGGCGGTGTTTTCTCTAAAGCATATTGAAAGCATTCCAAGCTGCCGGATCTTGCCGCTGCGCTATCGGCAGTATCTGTCCGAAAGTGACATTGTTCGTGCAGAAATCGAAGGCATCCAAGTTGTTTGCCACTGGCCGCTGCTTCGCAACATTTCCTACCCAGTGTTTGCATTGGCCAAGAGAGTCCATCTTGCTTTTGCATCCAAACTTTCCGCTTCTCCAAAATAGATTTTGTTTCGTCATCTATTTCTTGACCAACTACGGTCAATATCATTGGGGTGTTATAATACCAATCTGGAAAATAGAGGCGCTCCACGAGTTCGTCTGTGCACAGCGAACGCAAGCGTGACATGTGGCCATGATATGCTGCACATTCTAGTGGCGTTGGTGTTTGATAGACATATCCACCACTCACATTTAATATCGTAGCATATCTCAAACCCTGTTCGTCTGGCCAACACTGCCGTGGTTTGTATGGGTATTGAAGAAATTCCGTACGCCAACGTCTACAAACAGAACTCAGCACCAACAAATCGTGCGCGCACAAAGATTCTTGTGGGAAAATAAGATGCGCCTTAACCACTGTAAATAGACGCTGAAATGGCCATTTCCTGCTTGTCTGTTTGCGTTTTCGTTTTCTTGTGCGCACATCACTATAAGATCCACGAAAGCAGCACTTTCGTACGCGAAACTTTGTACGTTTGGCAATGCTCCACAAATCCATTTTGATATGATAGAACCTCTGTGCTGTGTTAATGTGTTTTGTTAAAATGCTATAAATGGAATCTGTTTTATTCAATACAGAGAGATCTTTTAGTTTCCACCAGAATTGTGATAAACCTTGCAAATATACCTTCGTATTTTTGGGAAAAGATTTGGTTAGGGTTAGGAGCGATCATATCACTTGGTGCCGCAGCGTGGATGATATGGTCAATTGTTGGATTTAGTGATCGGAAAAAAGAGATATCTACTTGTTACGTGAGTTATACTTGTATAATAGTAGAAGGCGGATATGGTCATGGGTATGGTGTCACAAACGGCGACTGTCTTGAAAATCAACACCATGCCTGGTATGCATGGTGGAACGTCACAACAGAACCTCCATCTGCGAAAACAATGGTATATGCTGGTTGTCATTGGACTGCATCGCTAGCATTTGACGACTTGCATTTATATGTGGACAAACGTCGTTATGAATGCTATGACGATATTTGTGATAATCCTCAAGCGTGGTTGGTCTGGGACAACCCGTGGCCTGACGATTATTTCACTATGGCTGTAATGTCCACATTGTTCTTTGGTCTATGCTGCTCGTTCGAAATCGTATCTTGGTGTATAGTAATAGCACAAATGCGTTATGCACGTCAACAAACCAAGAAAAATGCATTGGATGATGATTGTGAAGAAAATGATTTTCAGATGGTTTCTGAGGAAGAAATCCAAGATCATTGAATGAAAAAGTTTTATTTAATAAATTTACATTATTTTTTGATGATGCAAAAGCGACAAATTGATGTACAATATAGAACATAACAAACGTTTATGGTAACCCCACACATCGATCCCAAACTTGGGATTGATGTCTGCATGATATAAGAGCAGAGCATCACAATTACAGATCAGTTGTTTCTGTGCTGCTTTCGTGATGTCTAAGCTATACCTTGGAAAACGTGTGGTGACGTTTGGTTCTGGAGCAAAGTATCCTTGGAATATGTTGAGTAATTTCAATTCGGCGAAATTCTCTGTTCATAGGCACCAATTGGATGAGCAGATATTAAAAATCTATCCGAATCTGGCTGATTGGATTGGTGAGCAAGGTGTTTCGTTTGCTTCTTCTGAGCATTTCTGGCAATCGTTGAAGGCAATGAATGAACGCACTTTTAAACAATTCACAATTGGTGGTCGATTTGGTTGTGATCATTTTGATGAACAGTTGTTTGTGCCATTCTTTGGTTCTATTGATAAGGCTCGCAAAAAGCACGCGTATTGGAAAAAGAAGCAGAATGTGGGTGTAATAGCAAAAATGGCTACAAATCGTGCACATGCAAACAAACTTGGAATCCATGGATCGATCAGATATCTGGCTAATCGATTGGAAGAAGCAAAAGAAAAAGCTGTGTGGAAATGCATTTTAAAAAGCAAGTTTCTGGCAAATCCTGAGCATATGAAAGTGTTGCAATCGACAAAAGACGATTACCTGTTGGAATTCGATCGGTCAGCACGATCCAAAGCGATGAAAAATCAAGCAGTGCCTCATTGGGGAGGATTTATTGATAAAGATGGACGTTTGTATGGTGATAACATGATGGGACTTTATTTGATGTGTATTCGTGATCAATTGTAAATAAACCATTCATTTATTCTACAAATTTGTCCACATTTTCTCTAAGCCGTGATCATACAAACGAATGAATTCCTGTGGTGCCAGGTCATAACTAGTTCGAAGCGTGTGAACGCTTTTCACAAACTGGTACATATCTTTGCGTCGCAGCTCAATGCGTTCGAGAAATTCTCCTATTGACACACCAGCTTTCAAATAAATAAAAAAATCATGCAGTCCATGTGTACGCGCATTGAAACGCTCTTTCACTCGATCCTCTATACGTTTTGCTTTTGTCGTGCATCGTACTTCTACTTGATGATGCGAACCATTTCTCGTCACAATAATATCAGGCCACGGAAATGTTTCGGAGCGAACATCATTTCTCAATACATCCATACTTCTGTATGGCAATGTAAAATGCTCGGATTCTTCTGCGAACTTGTATAGTGGTCGTAATTCGGATTTTCGCTGCCATACTTGCAAGTATACATGAACGAATTTCTTCTGTTTATCGCTACAAGTGAACTCGACATTACCAAACGATTCCTCCTGCACAATGTGCATCTTCCTATCAACTCGATTCTGTGTTGCAGGTCGATGCATCGATGCCGGAACCACGAATACAACTGTATGTGCAAAACGACTTGCATGATTAATGAATGCAACCACTGCATTCCCAATACCAGGTACGCGAAATGGTGGATTTCCTACCACCACATTTTTGTGTGTCTCACGAAGTGGTGGTTTCCATTGGAGAAAGTCCGCCTGCATTGATCCACTTTCTCTCGCCAATACACTATCCAATTCCACTGCCATCAATGCGTCCTTGGTGGTCATCACCTTGAACAATGCCCACATAATATCACCTCTGCCGGCTGCTGGTTCAATAAAAGTTGAACCATCATCACAACAAGCGTACTGCCGTGCAGTTTTGGCCACATGCGATGCTAGCCATTGAGGCGTGAAATATTGATCATGTGGTGCACGATTAGAATAAGAAGACATAATGATCTCATCAGTGATGTATGGTTTTATTTCATCATCATATATACGGAGAAAACAGTTTTCTTATATTGAGGGAAAAGTTTTATTTATTTAATGTAATTACATCGTTTTTTGATGATGCAAAAGCGGAGTTCTTTCGCTTAGATCGCGATTTATACATTGATTGCAATGACAGAAAAAATTAAACAGAACCATCACCAGCTGGCAAAAGCCTATCCATCACAGCCACTTTCATTAAGGCATCCATATCGGCGGCCATCAGACGAGGATTCAATTTCCCAATGGCTGCAGCCATCACTTTGGAGTGTTCCATCTGGACATAGCCTTCCAATGTACCGTCGCTCTTCATCTTCTCCAGCAGTAGTGCCGGCAGTTGATGTTGGCAGAGCTCCGCGTCGGCTCGGAGTTTTGCCTGCTCCAAACGTTTCTGCTCCAACTCGATCTTGGCATCCTCTTCCGCTAACTCAACGGCCAACTCAGCTTCGCGACGACGCTTCTTTGTCTCGATTTGCATCAGTTCCACGCTGCGCTCGGCATCCAACTCCAAACGGCGTTTCTTCAAGTTAGCCTCTGTGATCTGGGCATTGTGATCCATTTCCATCTGGGCCACACGCGCCTTTCGTTGGATGTCAACGATCTGCTTGTCGGCATCGGCGTCCACGGAAATATCCTGAACCAATGTTGAAACGATTTCCAATCCAATGGCAGCCATGTTTTTCTTGCTTTCCTCATTGATGTATTCGGCAATTGGTCCGATTCCATCACCCTTAATCGCCTGCGCCGTACGGCTGTTGGCATACGTGGTGATAAGCGATTTGGTGCCATGCTCGAGAATGCGAGCAAAATTCGCTACTTCCAATAACTTTTGAGAGTCCAACAAACGAAAGTGGAAAACCAAGTTAATCCTGACCTTGATGCGGTCACTTGAGGTGGCCTCGATCGGTGCAACATCAAATGTTTTCAGTGTTTTTGGGATTGCTTGAAACTCCCATGTACGCGTGCGCAAATCACCATTATGATCTTCTTCTTCCCATGATGCGTGAAAGGTCGCAATTGTTTGCATCGGATACCATAAAAAGTGCATTCCAGGCCCAATGACACGTTGGAACGCGCCCATCCACAAAACAATGGCTTCATGACCATGGGGAACAGTGATAGTGAGACTTTTCGCCAGTAAACCCAATCCAAGTGTGCCTGCGGCGTAGATACCGTAGCGGGAAGCAAGTGAGAGAGCGAGTTCCATATTGTATGAATTGTGAAAAAGTAAAATGTGTGTGCCAAGTGTATGCAAGGTGTGTGAATGAGAAATGAATGATCCAAAGTGTGTTGTACCTAGTGGTTGTTGTTGCTGCTGGTTGTAGCTGGACACGTGGAGACACGTATGATGGACACGTGGAGACACGTGGATAGATATCTCAAACTAGAAAGGGATTATAACCAGTTTTGGTATTCACATTAATTACTAATGAATATTTAAAGAAGCACATACTGCCAACATCGAAAGCGATGGAGAAACTCTATTCAAAGTTCCGTTGCATCACACGTTGTCAAGCATTATTGCTTACACTAGTTTTGTTTCCTCTGCTTTTATTTGTCGTTTCACTGGGATTCTTTGTGAAACACAGTATTCGTATTGATCGTTGCGAAACTTATGTTTGCACAATCAATGGGTGGGGAATCGATTACGACATGTGCCCACGAAGCAACACCACCAGAGGTTGGTATCCATGGTGGAATGTAACGACTGAACCACCGTCAAATAAGACGATGATCTATGGAAACTGCTGGTCAGCGCCTAGCTTGGCACTGTCTGGGCTATACCACCATGTTGATCGCATCCACTACAATTGCCACGACTGCGCGACGCTTGGGGTTCCACTCTTGAATTGGTACCGACCGCACATTGAAAACGCCAGTCTTTCGTTTGCAATTGCGAGTTTTTTCTTTGGAATCGAGGTGTTGATGTTTGCCATATTTGGATGCCTGGCTTGCTGCACGTGGTGGATAGATCGAAGAGATAGAAGACGCAAATACACAAGCCACTTTTTTGACGATTCTGATCAAACAACCACGACGATGGACGATTACGAATCAAGGGTTTCAAGTGCCAGTACAGCTGTATAAACTGAGCGCGAATTCGTCATTCCGCATTTAGTAAGCGTGTTGTTAAAACAATAAATAGTCATATATTTGAACCAACTCGCACAACTCCTACTTCAGCAACAATAATAGTCATATATTTGAACTAAGTCGCAGAATTCGTGATGGTAGAAACCATTCCATTTATAGACACTGACGGCGGAGAAGGCACGCTCGTGCGAGTGCCTGGCACCGAAAATCTGAGACGGTGCGCAAATAACCCTATTTGTGATTCCGGACCCATTCGCGGAGGTGTTCAGTGCGGATACCAGAAGTTGGATGGCGCAATGCAGTTTGATCAGTTTTATTGCACACTAATGTGTTTGTATGACAACGGATTGAAGCGCCTAAACCAACAACCTTGCAGTGAACACTTTGAAACTGATGAATTCATTCTCGATGAGGATTTCTTGGAGAAGATGTCAACTAAAGATTGCTTTGATAGAATTACCCAACTAGGATTGAAACCGTTGGGTAGCACACCAAACGCTGAAAAGGATGCTGCTATGTGCAAAATTGAACGTGAGAAAAATAATGCCGAGTGGGAAGTGGAATATGAGAAATTGAGAAACGAAATTTGGGATAATTTTTATTCCGATTGATCGGATGACGAGAGTTTTATTTGAAGAAAAACCATGATTTTTTTTTGAAAAATAGAATTTTATTAATTATAAACTGCATTTTCCTCCTACACAACGTGGACGAAAAATAGCAACACCATAAGCACCACCATATGCACATTTCTTCCATATTCGACGTACAATTGGTATCCGAGCCTGGCCATGAACATTGACTGTTTTCGAAATACCATTATCAACACCACTTTGTTGCCAAGCTAGCAACATACTCACGTGAGCACGCCATGAAATTTGTGTGCAATTCTCCATAAAAGGTTCAATAGAATAGGAAACACCCAATTTCTGAGCAGTAGCTGTAGTTGGAGGAAATGAAAGCACAGATGCATTTCGTCCAGCAGATTGATTTTTGGCTGCCCTGCAAATTCTGTCAGAAACATCTCTAGCCAATTGTAGAGCACGTTTACTTTGATAAGGCACAGGTTCCTCAAAACACTGTTGCAAAGCAGTTGCCCATCCAACAACACCAACACCAATACGTCGTTTTGTTGTGCACATTATTCTCATTTCATTTGAATCGTAATGCAAAGCATCCAAAGTGTGATCCAAAAAACATGCTGCAAACGCAGCTACATCTTCAGGTATATGCTGTCGATTCTCAGCGAGAACTGCAGCTAAATTCACCATACCAAAAGTACAGCTTTCGTAAGGTTCCATCATTAATTCGGCACAAGGTGCACATGCCTGGGTAGGATCAGTGGAAAAAATAATTCCTGGTTCGCCAGATTGTAAAATGGTTTCTGCCGCACAAAGGCCGACATCACTTTTAGCAAACTCATTAATCTCTTGTGGAGAAACAACCAAAGAAAGATTGCATCGTTTCATAGTGTCGTCATACAAAGCATTTTTATTTTGTTTCAATTGCAAGAATTCGCATGCGCGATCGTCGTTCCATGGTAATGTGTATATGAACGCTGGAGGACGGTTCGTTGGACATTCGGCTAATTCTGCTAGATTGTTGAGTCTTGCAACGCAATTGCTCAACTTTTCTGCACCATGATTTGCCAGCGATATCCCAACACCTGTTCCATTTCTTAGCACTTTTTTGATCAATGCCTCGTCTCTGCTCGGTAGGACACAACAACTGGGACGTATTGTGATTGGTGTACATTTCCAATCTTCTAACGCCTCAGCCACGCGTCCGGTTGGCGCGAAAGCACGGTCGTTGATCAATTGTGCAGCGGTTCCACAAATATCAGAGGGAAGAATATGTGAAAGTGTTTGTTTTGTAATGGTCATATAATCTTATCTGCGTCGGCTACAGCCGAGGGTGACTGGAGATGTGTTTCTGCACTATTATACATATTTCAATTACCATAAATATAAATTTTGCTCAACGAATAATCAATTGAATTAGTCTTTGTTTGCGAAAATGGCTCAGTGTGGGATTTGTAAGCAAGATTTTCCGTTGGAAAATCTCTTTGTGCCACCATGCGAATGTGATCTATGTATTTGCACACCATGTATCCCAAAACACATGTACAAGGATTTTTGTGTCTGTCATGATGAAAGATGTCAGCAAAAAGAATGTCAGGGATACAAGTTAGGTGTAGATTGTCCAGAATGCGACAAACCATGGGATCCAGAAGAATTGCCATTCTTATGGCGATTCGCACTTCTTGTAAAACAAGAGACGCGAATCGACGATGATTGGAAATTTCTGGCGAAAATCTATTTAGTTCCGATTCTAATCATCGTTTGTTTTCGAATGGCTTTTACTGGTGAATTGGATTTATACTCAAAAAGCTTTGGAATTGGCACGATTTTAGTGCTTTTATTATTTCCAAGATTTCGTTTTGTTTCACCATTGGTAGCACAACTTTCATGGATCATTCTTGGACATTTTGTGCTGATGCATATTGTCTGGAATGATGATTTGGTGACGATAAAATTCACTTTAGCGGCATTTGCTTTCTCATTGGTGGTGCTCTTGTTGTACTTGAAAAAGTTTGGTTTGGAACCTCAAGGTGGAAAGTGCGAGCGTTGTTTCGTGCGATTTCGTAATTGCCAGAGCGGAAAAATCAAACTTTATAATAGAAACATCACAACTATCGGGGATGAATTCCAATGGGCCGAAATTGGACAAATCTGGATATGGGGATTGAATACGAAATGCCGAATTTTTGGCTGTGATCGTTGTCCGAAATCAAAGGAGCATAGAATTCATGGAATCAGATTTTGTGGTTATAATGTTCGTGATGCTTTCCCCTCGAAATGCAAAGGATGTAATGCACAGCCATTTTTGAAAAGATATTTCCAATGGGAATAAATCAGTTTATTTCAAAACATGCGACAATTAGGTTTATCAATATTATCATAAAGACAACGATGCGTCATATGCCACAAATCACACTGTTTACAAAGATTATATCCACAATACGAACAAAAATTCAGCGGATTCTCCTTTGTGTTCTTCGCAATGTAGCAGCATCGACAAATATCTTGAAGAGCGAGCGATGGGCTCTTGTAGTTTAACTCTGCACGTCGGCGTGTTTGATTCCTACAGCGTTTCCAATCACATCCACAGTCGCACATGGTTGATTATTTAGAAGCGACGACGAAACGATTGGTTTGTTGTTATATCATATATTGTTTATTAACAAATGTTTAAGAAAACTTTTAAAAATAACAAGTGGTTTCAAGAATGTTTCTGCATTCGATGTAGAGCCATTTCTCCCTTTGCAATCTCCTCTCCACACACGGTGCATGCAGTTGTTTCAATGGTAGCAGAAATGCTTTCTGAATTATCGGTCTTATCTTCGAAACTGTACCTTGATTTTGGCCAGTATACCAGAATTTCGTCAATTTCTCCAAACAGCTTGTTCACTATTTTCAGAGTTGCATCTATGTTATACTTTCCACGTTTCTGCACAGGATTTTTTAGAGCATACACAGCCTCATCCGCTATCTTTCCCAGTTGAACAAACTCTTTCATAAAACTCTTCATAACAGAGCCATAAATTTTTGCAGCGTATACATAAATCGTGCTTCGATCATTAATGTTTGCTGTCAGTTTAGAAAAGTCTTCGTCTGCATTTTCCAACATGGTCTTACGTGAATCTTGGCGATCTTCATCTTCAGCCTCGGCCATTCTAATGATACGTGTAATGCATTCATCTCTATCGAAAGCAAGCGGAGTTGAGATCTTAGCAGCTCTTGTCCTCAAATATCCTTCCATGGATCCATAAAACTTAATGTTCATTTCACCAATTTTCCCAATTGCTTCATGAAAATCGGCTCTGACATCTTGATGAATAGCGCTTAGTCTCGGCTCCATTATTGTTTTGTTTGAATAAGTAGTTCTTTGGTGTGAGTGAGTTGGAATTGCTGTTATCGTTAGGATTGACGAGTAGTATATACGATCTTACAATAAAATATTTATTAAATCAAAAAAGAATTTATGAATGTTTCTGCATACGATGCAGAGCCATTTCGCCATTGGCAATGCGGGATCCACAGATTTTGCAAATTGAAGACATTGCTTGTTCTTTTTCAATACTCTCCACCAGCAATTGCTTGACAAAATTCAATTGATCAGCATCAATCGATGATATTTCATTTTGAAGAGAACTTGAGATGGTAAAATCTGAAGGAAACACCAATACTTCTTCCACGATGTACTTCATTTTGTCAAGCAACTCGCTCATATCAAGAGTTTTCTGTGGCGTCATACGTGGTTTCAAAGCAATATTCCCAGTGATGTCTCGGAGTTGATTAGCTTCATGAAGTTCTTTCACAAGATTCTGCAACACCTTTGTGCCATGCTCATGAAGATCGTCTACAGCAGTGATCTTCTTCTTACTCCAAAATCTTGTGATGCCCTCAATCTTTCTTCTGGCATCATCCAGCATTTTCGATCGTGCCCGTTTTGCATTTTTTTCATGCTCTTGGATGGCTAGATAGATCGTCCTCATATATGTCGGATCATCTATTGTGTAGTTAAATCGATCTAAAATCGATATCAAAATTAACCTGGCTTCTTTATATCGAAATTCAGTAAGTTCAATCACTAAATCATAAGTAGAGTGGTAGAGATCTTCAATGTTGTCGAAATCGGTTTCTGGAGATTTGTCGTTAAAATTCAATGAAAAATCTTGTTGTTCCATTTTGCTTGATGTCACAAATTGTAGTTGTACTAAAGATGTCTGTAAAAGCGAAGTGATGCTTGTTGATTGGGAAACTTGAAATATTTATATTGTCTTTTAAACAATTACTTCCGCATTCGTCTTCTGCTCAAAGCAGCACGACGTTTCCTTATGATTTCCAAAACATTTGCGCTGCCATGTTTCCATCGTGCAGCAATTTGAATGAATTCGCTATCATACATACGTTTTGAATCTTTTTCACTAAAAGGAATATCCGCCAGATCCTCACGTAATAAATCATAATCCTGTATTGCATTCCCTTCAACGATCAACTGAACATTACAACGATATTGCAAATCGAATTGACGACGTAATTTCAGAGCTTTAATTCTCGCCTTTATGAATGGGAATCCATCAACACGAAATTCTTTGGGAAAATCCATAGACCATCGATAGCGAAAGACCTGTACTATCGCTTCATACAATAATTGTTTATCTCTTTCCATAGTCTGACTCTGATTCCAAAGCCACAATATGTAACGCACTGGATTTCGATCGTCATTAATGGTCTTGTATGGATTCAGATTTGAAAGGCGCAGAAATGTTGCGATAGTTTTCGGAAATTCAAATGGGATTAACATAGCAGGACGAAGTTTTTTCGACATAATTCGCAATCTTTCAGATTCGATTTCTGAAAAATATGATTTCAATGCAGATTCGACAGATGAAGCATTTTCCTTGTTCAGTTGTCGTATCGCCGCAGATCGGACAGTCTCATCGATAAAAGATCTGGTCGCAAAGAATTTCGGATCAATGAACCTTGGAACCGGAGCAGAATGCTCTGTTGCGATTTCAATCACTTTTAAGATATCTTTATCAGCGGAAGGTGAAGGGCCAGCAAGAACAACATGATTTAAGACCGATTTAATCAAAGAAGGAACATATAATTTACGATGCAATGTTATGAAAACATTTGCATTCATTATGACATATGGCAGCGCCTCCCTGAGAAGTTGACAAACAAAATCTATTTTTTCTGGATCATCAACGACAGGTAGTCGATAGATTGTTTTTAGCTTTTCATCATCAGGAAATGCAGGCACACCCAGAAAATGTGCAGCAAACTTCCATTTCATTTTCTTCAATTCCACTTCCGATTCTCTTTCACTGAGACCCACAAAAAGTTGATTGATCAATTTGCGAAAATAAGCATAATCTTTGTTCTCCATCACTTGTTTATTTTTGCACATCTTGATCACGATGCTGATAAAACTTTCTTGTAAAAAAAGACCTTCCAACAGTGCAAACATATTTTTCGATAGATACAACAATTCAATCGCATATTGCCCAACATTGTTAAAAAATGCACCAATCAACGCTTTTGCGTGCAATTCAATTGGTCGCACCAACAGTGAACGATGTGGAGAAATGAATTCATATTCTTTATATTCGTTCACATAAGCGGAAACAAAATCCCTTAGTTTCTTAATTTTTTCTTCTTCATTGTCTTCTGGCTTGAATAAACCATCAGGAATATTACTTTCAGCTGCAAGAATCGTCGGTTCATCCAATTCACCTTCATCAATCCTGAATGAATACCGCAGTGCGCCGGAGAAACTGGTTTCCCATTCGGTATTCCATGTCATATTGCTCACGTGCAATTCACCATGCGCCCATTTTTCATAATCCATATAACATCGAAATACATCTGCCAAGCCTTGTTCCACCAAATTCATACGTTCTGACGTTTCATCAGTATCTGTGAGCGAGGATAATCCAAATAAATAAAGCGCACGACCGGCATAACTTTTCCAGCATGCAATTCCAAGCAAGCGCGAATCACGATGATGATTCATTAATCTTGATTCACCCAGTTCTCTATGCGGATAAGTCCGGACATCATTAGATGGAGATAGCCAGTTTTCCGGTGGTTTTCTATCAAATACCAATGCAGAATGAACTGTGGCAGTAGTAGCACGATCAATGGGTTCATTTGGTGTAATACCAAACCGAACCATTCCATATAATGCTATCATTGCCCGCGAATTGCCATTACATTGACGCATCATATAATAAGAGAAAACACGATCTTCTACTTCCAAAAACACTAATTCCGAGTTGGATTCAGAAAACTTTTTCAAACAATTTACATGCACATATGAATCATCATAATGCATAATCGTTGGTTCTTCGCGTTCAAGCTTTCCTTCTTCAATCAAGCTAGACATTTCATAAACCCACCCCGAATCAAATTCATAATTCCTTAGCACCAACAAACCTACTTTCGATGGACTGCGAAATCGGATTTCCTCTTCACCTGGTTTAGCACCAATCCAACCTCTTTTGAATGGATGTATTACACCTTCGCCACGAATCTGTGCTGTACTCTGTAAATCAGCCCAAGTCATTTCGACTTCAACATCTTTTGTTAATACATATTCCACCACTCTCGGTCTTTGAACATACTCACCAGACGCTGCTTTCTCACCAATCAGACCAATTGGGGGATTAATGTTTGTACTGAAAAAAGACCACTCATTCATGTCATCCAGAGTGAAATCAGCGAGTGTGCCATGGAAAAGTGTAAGTCCTGCCGGTAATAAAACCATATCTCCTCTTTGTGATTCTTCATGTTTGCGATTGGGCATCCGATCAATCAAATCATACATTCGCCATGCCAGAGTTCCCAGATCAGCCTCTGGGTTCACATATTTGCGATTAAACAGCAAATTTCCAACCTGTAAATGTTCAGAGGATGTCAATTGTTGTTTGTTACCAGAGGACAAAAACTTTGCAGTCGCCTTCATCTTGACTAATAAGGAAATCTGAGTGGATATATTCTGTCTCAATCAGATTTCTCTGTGACATTAATAATGCTTTCAGAATGTCGTCCAGAAAAGCTTTGAAGAAGCGCCGGCGTGTTTCTGAAGAGAAGAATATTGTTTGTGAGTTGTGCAAGAATTCTGTTGTAGAAAACGAATGCAAACGATGTGAAGGTAAGGATGGAAAGTGTGGTTTATTGACATGTGACGATTGCCACCATCTGTGTTGGTGTCAAAAGTACAAATGTTTTGATTGCTATAAAAAAGAATCTGATGGATGCCGACCAAATGGAAAATGTGAATCAAATGATTGTGAAAATAGTGGATGTTTGAAAAGGGAATGTGAAAGATGCAATAAATATGTTTGTGAAGATTGTTGGAAACCTGTTTTTCATTCTTGTCGAAAGTGTAAGCACAAGATAATCGATGGTTGGGTGAACGATCCAGATCTTGGCGAAATGACAATATATTGTGAAATATGTACATGTTTGGATGGAAAAGATGAAGCAAAACGTAGACATGACAAATATTATGGAATGCCAGACTTTGGTGAAAATAGGCATGATGTACCACGTTTGTGGCGGAAATGTGTGAATCGTTGCAAGAAATGTGGTTCCATTGCTTGTCACAAATGCATGCATCCTGACATGTACCGACGCTGCAAACCATGCAGACGTAAGAAAAAGAGAAAGATTGATTCGAGCAGACACATGATTGAACTTGGTGAAGATGATATCAGTGAAGGTTTCAGAGGCACAATTATCAGTTGGTGGTCGGATCATCCAAAAGTAATCAAATCAAATTACCGATCGATTGGAGCTCACTATGTTTTGGAAAGCCAGCACAAACGTTTGTTTGCTCCAGTGAATCAAGTTGATGATGAAGTTTTGGAAGCTTTACACTACATTGATCAGCACAAGCTTGAGAAAGATGTGGATTTGAAAGAGAAACGAAGGTTTGTGGAAGAAAAATGTTTTGATTATTATTGTGGTGCTTTGCGCACACCTGATGATAATGTAGTGACATTTGATGGAATGCGACCGCTGTTTCCGTGGCGTTTCGCCACAATGGATTCCACAGGTAGATGTTATGATGAAGATGTAGTGATAAAACGCACATTTCAATTAAGATGAATAAAATTTTATTAAAAAAATGATTTTTTTGGATACGTCATTTCATACATTCTTCGCTCGTGATCTTGAATACAGCGATTGTACTCGTGGCCACGAGAAATTGAACGACTGATGTACTTTCCTATACCTTGGCCAGTGTCTACACGTGGCTGTATGTCTTCAGGATAATGGGGACACAGTTCTAGAGATGGTATTTTTGCTTGGCGGCAGATCCCGTCAGTTCGCAGCAACTGCGGTGCATTTGAACAATGCAGTGCGGGAGAGACGATGCAACAATATTGACCAGGAGCTATCGGCAAACATTCATAGGTATCGGAATTTGGGTAATCTGAAAATAGACGTGTGTCTAGCACAAGAAACGATGCTTTGGGAGTAGGAGTCACGATTTGTCCATCAAAACAAAACTGAACAGATGTTCCGTTGAAAAAGTGCCATTCATGATTGTGATGGGAATGATATCCAGATCTCTGTTCAAACAGTTCGCCTGTGTGACCGAAAGCCGTTGCAAGTTTTACTAGTTCTTCTTGTTGGTGATGCTCGTTTTTGAAATATCCAATTACGAATATCCGTTTAGAGAAATTGTGGAAATCGCTATCTTTGCGAAATACTAACGCCAATAAAACTATGCGAGAGTACAATTCCCACGCCAGAAAGTTGTTTGGGATGTGTACATACACATCACGTTCTCCTGATTGAAAGACGTCGTATAATTTTTTATGAAGATCAGGTAAGACGTATTGTGCCAATACTGACGGCAATGAGCGTGGAAAAGCAGCAAGCGCCATTGCAGTCACAATCAGAATATTTAAATTTTTTATGTATATATCTTGTACATAATTACTTGGTGTGGAATGCGCAAAGAGAAATCATGGGTGAACAGAGAGAATTACAAGAGTTGGAATCGTGTCTAGCAAAATATAACGACATCCTTCCCACTCTGCTTGAGGATGGACACCGTGGAACATGGATCGCAATTCCCTATGATGATATGGAGAATCGGACGTTTTTCAAAACCGAAGCAGATAGCTATCAGTGGCTGGAAAAATTCCGTAGCAATTCTCTGGTGTACAAAACTGTGCTTGTACGAGAAATTACCGATACTCCAAGAGTGTGGAAAGTGTGAACTGAAAAAACATCAGAGTAAATTTATTTTTTCTTATATACATCAAATATTCAGCAACTACTGTTACCACTTCCACCACAACTGGAGCATCTGACTGTTCCTGAACCTCCACAACCACTGCAACGCACATATGATGTTTGAACCATACAATAAACGGATTTCTGCTGTCCACTTCCACTGCATGATCCACAGCGTTGTGACCCAGTTCCACTGCAACTCGAGCAACTTCCAGGCATTATCAATGGATGAAACAATACAATAAGCAAGTCAATAATAAGATCTTTGTTGATTGCACTTGTGTCACAACTGAAGAATGATATATATGTTGTTTGCTTATTTTGGAAACTTTGTTTTATATCTGTGACTGAGCAAGCATATTCGGCGCACTTGCATCCAATTGACTGATAAAAAGATGGATAATGCAACGGAGGAAACGAAAGCTAATGATGTGAAGATTGGAGCGATCTCTTATCTAAAAGAAACCCGAGATGCAAATGGTAAGATACTGAAGGTGGATGTGAAGATCAAAGCCACGCGTAAGATTGAACCTGGAGAAGTTTATGGTGTTTATGTTCCTTGGGTGAATCCATGTATTATATAGTTTTATTCTCACTCATATCCATATTCATAACTTTGTACATGATGCACTTCTACTAAATGCAATGGCAATTCAACTTTTTCAGGCGGAGGTTCTTTGTTTTCTATAACCGATTCTGCAAACTGAACCAAACCATTGTACATGGCATCCCAAACTGCTTGACAACGATGCACTATATTGACATGCATTGTTGCAGTGTAGGAAGGATCGACATCCAAATGATTAGTTTCTTCGTTGTAGGTATTTGGGATATAGTAGCGCGTGTACAAACAATAATCGCATTCAAACACTTCCATTTCCTGCATTATTTGTACTAGATGCCACGGCGGACATTCGCGCAGGAAAAACAAATTTGGTTCCTTTGTCACACACTTGAATTCCGCAAACCCACGTTTCTTTGGATCTAACCATGCACTCATCATAGGTGTAGGAACAATTCGTCCATCGTGATGTGATCCCAACCATTTATGCTGTGGATGTAACTTCAATCCTTCATCCTTCAAACGAATCTGCATCGCCTCACAAAGCAGTCGTTGGGGCTCTGGTTCATAGTAATTTCCATGAGCCATATTAGCTTTTCCTTGTGGATCCGGTGGTTGTGGTTGTTTACGACCAGTCAGTTCTTCCCAATACTGAACAGCAGTTTTTCCATGACTGTAACCAAGTGCACGAACAGCTTTGGTAGATGTCATATAATGACGACTATGTTCAAATGTAATGTAATTGGTATGACCCACCAAAAGCATCTGCGCTTCGTTGGCAGGCGAAGGCCGCCATCCCGTGCGCGTATAATCGTAGTAACGTTTAGTTGGATTTGAAAATACCATTGTGCTTTTTTCTTAGTTAACAAAGTGCAGAAAATTATGACGTTTATATCGTACAGAATTACTTTAAAACATCCGTGCTATTTCATTGACATGTTCTTGGATTTGTTTTGTGGTGAGCATGTCATGAAATTCCAATAAAACATGATTCCATCCTTTTTGTCTGGATTCCAACGCGATGTCATTCATAGTGATATTACCTTGAATAATCCGGATATTTGACATAGATTGATAAACACGTTGTTCAAACTCACTGAGCTTTCCAACATGCTTGGTAGCCAACAATACAACATGAGTATTTGACGACAAGTCAGGAAATGTCTTCATATCATGATAAGAGTGGATCTCAAAGATATAATCTCCTGCTTCGGCCACTGAACGTAACTGCTTTCTCATGTTCGTTTGTGAACCTTGTGCACGGTTCATATCCACCAGAAATCTTGGCAATTCATTTATGAGAAGAACAGCTCGTGGCAACGCTCCATGTAAGATCTGGGCTATTTCATGACTTTTCTGGTCACATCCAGGATCATTAACTCCCACCAAACAAACATGTGGTGCCACCACGAATATGTTTCGTCTAGCATCAGCGAAAAATCTTTGCACAGCTCTCATATTGTTTTTCTCAAAACAGGAATGATAAACATTTATTTTATACAGACAATTTACCGTTCAGAATCGATGTAACGCCAGGTACACAAAGCGCAAACCATGAAATCACGATCGGCATACTCCATATGCGATGCGCAAAATGGAAGCTTGCAAAATGCACAATTTTGCCATGCTGTGCCAGAGCAGTCATTTACAATACACACTTGTACCGGATCGAGTGCTGGCATATCAGCATCATCATATTCTTCATCCTCCACTATGTAAGAATCGAATTGTAAAACTGGATGCCCATAAAAGTCCTGGTCAAGTTTCAGTTGTTCCACAGACCAACACATTTTTGCAGCAGCAGCAGCGATGTTTAGTGACAACGACGCGACGCTAACAGTCAACATCTAATACTAAATATCAGACCGATTCCTTAGAAGGCAAAGAATAATGGCGATTGTTCCACTGACATATGTGGCTGTCCTACGCTCCATGTGGGGCTTGATGTTTCTTATTTTACATCCTTTTCTGGTGCACTTCGGATCATTCTTTGTAGACAGTGTTGACCATAAAGTCATTCGACGTCTTGGATACAGTCGTGAATTCTATGAGCGTTTTGATTATGTATTCGATAATATCTATATTGTCTATGCCTTGGTCTATATCGCAGCGGTTCACATTCAAAAACCGCATTGGCAAGTGATTTTCTTTTGCGGTTTGTGGCGCTTGTTGGGTGGAATCTTCTTTTTGGCTACCCTCTGGCATTGGTTCCCACTCATTTTTGCTAATGTATTTTCATTGCTGTTTTTGTTATACACTCTGTTGGATGTCGTGGGGATTCGTCATTATCTGGACAAACCACGTCGATTCCAATTGTTTGTTATGATTGTTGTCTTTCTGAAATACGCAATGGAGTATCAACATCATATTTTAGGCTACTCCTCAGATATGACACCGCCTTGTGATAGCGTCTTGGAATGGTTTCTAGAAACATATGGTGTTTATCTGTCGCTGTTTGGTTTGATTGTTCTCTTTGGATTGCTGCGCGGTCCTCTACTCAAAAAATCGGAACGTTTAAACACCGTGGCCATGATGTTAATGCCATTCGAGCAAAGATTGTCATAAATGTTAATTAGACAAAAGTAATAGTAAAATTCATTTTTTGGAATATGACTTAAAAGATTAATATAGTAAAAATGGATATCTCTCTCGTACTCACATTGCCATTGCTGAGATTCCAGTTCAAATGGGAAGAAATTATATTTACAGGTATATTCTTCATAATTGGAATTGTAGCAAGTCTAGTTTGGTATTCCAATTACAAAACAAAAAGTTCGGATGCTTTCAGTTGGGTCCACATTTGTGTTTTTGAATTATGGTTCATACCAATCATATTCCTGGCCTGTAATTCACAAATACTTGCTTATTTCTTTGCATATCGTTCTGCATCAGCTCTTGAAAAAAATTTAACAATGGTCAGACAAAAAAGATTGCCTCCAGAAGCTGAAGATCGAGGTTTGTTTTACGTCACATTGTACTTCGTGTCTCCTGTAGGTTTCTCTTATGATGAAGAATCTACAGAAGAAAAACAAGATGAACGTCTAAAAGAATATGCACTATGGATCATAGCTCGTTTCATCGGTCTTTCGGCTCTGTGTTCTGGGATAGATACAGAATGGATTTCTCATCCTGATGCACTGACTTACGCCTATGTGTTAATGATATTCTTAGGCTTATCGTTATGCATGGATATGAATTCTTTTCTATTATGTTGCTGTTCACCACATATTGTGCCCATGGAAACTTTTTGTTGGCCAATACTTGCTACATCTGCAGTTGATTTCTGGCGACGATGGAATCTCTTGATGGGGATGCATTTGAATAGGATTTGTTACCGGCCACTTCGAGCTTTTGCAATACCCAAATGGCTCGCTGCAGTCATCACATTCTTGCTAAGTGGATTGTTACATGAATTCTTTTTTTATTGTGCATTCCTAAGTAGTCCATACAATAAGTTTATGATATTTTCTCCATATCGATTTGGTTATTTCATGGCATTCTTCGCATATGCTGCTGCTGGATGTAGCTTGCAACAATTGCTGTTGTATATCTTTCCGATGTTCCGCAAAACTCCTCGCCCAATAGCTATTGTCTGGCAATTGTATTTGGTGATCATATGGAATGGTTGTTCACTATTCACAAAACCTTTGGAAGAAATCGGTTTTTTCCAGGAAATAATTAGTATTGTACCGCACATCAAACAAATAAATTGACAAATCAAAACTCGATTGTTACGTTTTCATCAATAGTTTGATTGATCATTTCATTATAATGTCGTTGTTCGGCTTTGCGTATCCGCGTTTCTCTACTATCACAAAGACAAACTTTGCAAATCAATCGACAACCAACCAACGACGCGAACGATATGAAAATAATCATTAGAACAAAAAAGATTGTGCGTGCAGAATCTACTTTGGGAAGTTTCCAGACACAATTCCTCTCTGAAATACATGAACAATCATAACAGCGATATTCTGGCTTGTTGATATGCCGTTCAAGATCATGATAAGCATCGGCTTTGATTTCACGACATTTTCCAATGATGTGTCTGGTGCGGTTTTTGTTGTCATGATCCTTGCTTGCATGTACATCCCACCAAGCATAATGTGAAGGCCTAGGATCATCTGGTGAACACGGTCCACTAATCACTTCATAACGCACAATTTCACAGTGCATGTGCAAACAACAATCTGCGTGCAGTTGAACAGCAACTAAATTTGAAAATGCAGCCACAAAAGATATTGCGATAAAACATGTAAACAATAACAACAGTGCGTTACAAGGATTGTTTCGTAATGTTTTCCGGAGGCGTGTCAACGCCATCTTGATATTTGTTTGATTTTTTTCGATTAAATGTATTTATTAAGTAAAATACGATTACCATATAAATCACTGATCAGGAAAAAAGTCTTTCAGGCATGGATTTAACTGATTAATTAGATGCCACACTTTTGGCATACCGAAACTTTCTTGAGTAAATGCAACTTTCTTTTCACGAAGCAATCGAGTTAAAGCTTGGTTATAGGGTTGCACCGTATTGATGTTTAATATACGTGCACAATCACGAGTGTCCTGAAATATCTGTTTTGCTGTTTTTGGACCTTTCTGCAAAGATTTCAAAACTATGTCGTCCACAGATGGCATGGCATATTCTGGATTCGCAGATCTAAGTGGTTGTGAATAACGTTGATTGTCTTTTAATATTTCCACGCGTTTTACAATCTTCTCATCATTCAGAGATTGGTCTTCGAGTGCATCAAGACGTTTTTCGATCTGTGTGATACGTCGCATTAGTTCTTCACAATGCACATCGCACGCATTTGAAGAAACGAAATTTCTTCCAAAATAATCGTCATCCTGCAAATACTTTGTTTTGCCAGTTTGATCATTTAATTGTTGAAGAAGATGCTTGGCGGCATCGTGACGACTATCTTGTTTACAAATAGAAAATCCAAATGCTTCATATTTCTGTCCATCATTTGTAATTAATGAAACACTAGTTTGATATTTACCATCCTGAATGACTATGCTGTTGTAACTTGGCAATTGCCATTGCCTTGATTGTGCATATTCTTGTAAAACATTGATTGGCGATTTCATGTTGGCCATTCTGGCAGACTGACAACAAAAAAGTAAGTTGTCTAGATTTTAATTGACACGATATACTTTTATGGAAATCAGACAAAAACCATCTCAACCGTATTTGTTGCATCAGTTACAAAACCTGTCGTTACCCATCGTCTGGTCTGCTCGGCACAAATTCCATGACATGTATAAAGACGAAAACATTTAAGATCACATGCTTTTCTCGACCCATCACTACCAGCAATTCTTACATATACAGTAGAATATTCATTGGAACCAGTCGGACCAAACTCATTCATAACACAATTTAATATCGGTCCACCGTCATTGTAATGTACGAGATTTTCTTCACAAAACCAACAACCAATGAATGGTCCATTTCGATTCAAAACTTCTTGTTCCAACACATCGAATGATGTTTGATTACAATACAAAGTTTGCGTACCATTAGCAAGTGTGATTCCAATTGCTTTTGGCTTGGCAACACGTTCCTCCAAAGTGATTTTCGGAACCATTTTGTTGCTTTCTTATCATAACTATCCGCACACATCTTTCAATAATTATCTTCCCTAATTTCCAAAAAAGCAAAACAATCAGATTGAGTAGAATTTTAATTGACCATGATATATTTAATATGACCTGCTAGATAGGGTTTTTGGCTGTGTCCCTTCGTGAAATTTCTGCAAAACCCTACGAATTGTGTCTTCAGTCTCACGGTGAATCACCGTGAGACCAACGTCTACACTTAGATTTTAATAGCCTACACGTTG
>Ga0180437_10003307_pt1 | contig 24147 bp, 21 predicted proteins | sample SS_ome_4_FD_132410 | JGI IMG/M metagenome (GOLD analysis project Ga0180437, IMG submission 132410) | Hypersaline lake sediment archaeal communities from the Salton Sea, California, USA - SS_3_D_1 metaG | ecosystem: Environmental > Aquatic > Non-marine Saline and Alkaline > Hypersaline >... | reverse complement strand
TTCCTCGTCCGAAAGCCGGACAACATATTTCTTGACCATCGGTAGTCCTCCATGACTGTTAAAGGCCATGGAGAACTATCGGAAGTACCCACCCGAATCTTTAGTTGTGACAAAGCACTAGTCGAAGGTTTTGAGAAAGAGTTGGGATACTTCAGCGTGGCCGAAATCCAACAGGCGCGAGGGCCTTTGGGCCTGCAAGTCGAGCGCGACCTGTACTTCTCGCCGACCCCGCTGTCAGAACTTCAACCTGAACTCGACCGAGGACGCTGAGACGTTATCCGCACCTACGACGCGAAACCGAAACCAAGCGACCGCGTAGCACGATGGATAAGAGAGCGGAAGAAACAGAAAGAAATGCACACACCTGATGCGGGAACCGCCGGCTTACAAAGAGCCCACAATTCGACGCGCAAGACCAAGTCGCCACGGAGTTTAGCCAGGTTTACATCCCGTTAGCAGAGATGGCCGAAAACCAACCCTAACAAGTGAAACTACCGCGGGATAACGCCGTGAACACAAGCAATAGCAATAACGTCGCCTTCCGTCTGCCGGAAGACCACATCCGCGAGCTGAATCGTCTGGCGGCCGCACGGGGGCAGTCGAAAGGACGACTAGCCAAGGACATCGTCACTGCCGCAATGCTCGACTTCGACCGTTTCGATGAACTGAATCATCGATTGGGTGTCGTCGAGCGGGCGCTCCATCACCTGATCGAGCAATTCGAACGGCTCGACGCGATGCAAGCCGCCGTCGATCAACTTCGGGCCTCGGTCGCCGCGACCACTTCCAGGCTTCTCGTGGAAGCGGCTCACGTCGACTTCGAGGAAGCCGTCGCCTGGACCCAGGAGACGTACGGAGTCAGGGAAAACGCATGAAGCTTGAATTCTAAGGCATGGACAAAAGAGGCTTAACATGACCGTCGGTTCAGCACTATTCAAATCGAACAAGCACGACTGGGAGACTCCGCAATTCCTGTTCGACGGACTGAATGCGGAGTTCAAATTCAACCTCGATGTGTGCGCAGTCGCCGAGAACGCGAAGTGCAAGGAGTTTTTCACGCCTGACGACGATGGGCTCTCTCAAGATTGGGGTGACGCTGTCTGTTGGGTGAATCCCCCGTATGGCCGGACCATTGGCCACTGGATGCAGAAGGCGTTCCACTCTTCGCGAAACGGGGCGACGGTCGTGTGTCTGGTCCCGGCGCGGACGGATACCGACTGGTGGCATCGGTTCGCCATGCGAGGAGAGATTCGGTTCCTGCGAGGCCGCCTGAAATTCGTCGGAGCGGATAACTCCGCCCCGTTTCCCAGTGCGATTGTCATCTTCCGACCACGATAAGCGGCTGTATGTCATGTCAATTCTAAGGACAACCATCGCTATGCTGAGTATTGCCGCCCTGGGTGCGACCAACTATCACGTTCGCTTGGCGCAGGAGGAGTACTACGACCCGCAGAGGGCCGGAGAACGACTCGGCTTCTTCCTTGGCCGAGGGGCCGAGTTGCTCGGGCTACAGGGAACGGTGTCGAAGGACCAATTCAAATCGCTCATGCGCGGCATCCATCCAGAGACGAATGTCCCCTTGCGAAAAACATCCGGCAAGCGGACGGCGGATGCCGCCCGGGACCTCACTCTGTCCGCACCGAAATCATGGTCCGTCATCCTTGGCGCCACGAAAGACCCTCGTATTCGCGAGAAGACGGAGGGAGCCTTCGACCGTTCCATCAGGTGGGCTGCCGGACGAATCGAAGAAGCGAGCTTCACCCGCGTCGGAAAGTCCAGCCGTTTGGTCCCCGCCAAACCGGTCATATCCTGCTTCATTCATACGTCCTCTCGAGCCCTAGATCACGACCCTCAGTGGCATGCTCATCTGGTGGTGAAGAACGTCGGTGTACGTGAGGATGGCCTGACCGGCGCAATTCTCTCCCGACCTTACTACGTCCGCAAGATGGCGTGGGGCGCCCTGTTCCGTTGCGACATGGCGTATGAACTGCAGCAGGCGTTCCCTGGAATCGAATTTCGACGGACCAAAACGGGAGTGGAGATAGCCGGCGTTCCCCACTCGTTGCTTCACCACTTCTCCAAACGCCGACGGGAGATTGAAGCCGAGGTCGGCGATCCCGACAAGGCCACGGCGATCGACAAGGCGAAGGCGTGCTTGAAGACACGTCGCTCCAAACAACTGCCGCCGCCGCTTGCCGAACTCCGCACTCGATGGCGTCAAGAGGCCCGACAATTCGGGTTCGGTCAGCGTGAGATCACCCACCTGCTGAGGCGACGCCCCGCACGGCACGTCGATAAGTCGGAGGTCCTCCAGCAGGCATTTGATACGGCGATAACTCGATTGACCCAACGCCAGTCTCATTTCGATGAGTTGGAGATGGTGCGATACGCGGCCGACTGGGCCACGGGACGGGGCGTGCAAGGACAGGAAGTCGTCGACCATGTCGCCCGGGAATTACGACGTTCACCGACGATCGTCTACCTGGGCGAGCTGCGGGGCCGCCCTCGGTATTCCACGAAGGAGGTGCTCAAACAAGAGGGCAAGCTGCTGGAAACCGCCGAGAAGATGGCGGCTCGCCCTTCGCATCGGGTTACGTTCGCCCGGCTCGTGCTGCGTGCTTCGCTTGAAACGGCGCCGGCCATTCGACGCTGGCTGACCCTTCAGAGCGACCGGACGCTGACGGCGGACCAGCGAAAGGCCATCAAGTTTGTGGCCCAACGCTCGGGCCGACTGGCCGTTCTCGCCGCCGGCGCCGGTACTGCGAAACTCGAAACGCTGTCCCGGCTCGGCCAGTTCTATCGAGCCACCGGAAACAGCGTCCTTGCTGTCGCCCCCAACGCACGGGCCGCTCGCCGGTTGAACGAAGAGGCCGACCTCTCCGCAACGACGCTGGCGACGCTCTTGCACCTCGCCGACCGCGACCGATCGCCTGTCGCCGCGGCCAAGCACGCGGCGAAGCAACTGGTCCGTGAAGCGGCCGGCCGCTACATCGGGCTCTTCCCCTTCAAACGCCGACCGCTGCTCACGCCCAACACCGTTCTCCTTGTCGATGCTGCCCAGCGGATTTCCTCGCAGGATATGGCCAAACTCCTTGCTCACGCCAAACGTGCCGGCTCGAAGCTCGTGTTGGCAGGAAACACCGATGGTCTGCAGGCCGTCGAACGGGGCGTCCCGTTCGCATCGCTCGTGCGACGCCTGCCTTGCGCCCGCCTGACCGAGACGGTCCGTCCGCGTAATCGAGAGGACGTCCAGAACATCGAACGCGTCACCGCCGGAGAGGCAAAGGCGGCTCTCGAAGACCTTGCCCGTCGCCGGCGACTCCACGTGGCAGCTTCCCGCGAATCCGCCATTGAACGACTTCTCGCGGAGTGGAAACGTTCCGGCGGCATCGACAATGCCAAAGACCACCTGATTATCGTCTCCTCGCAGCAGGAGGCCCGACAGGTCAACAACCGGGCAAGCGAAATCCGCCGGGCCGGCCAGAAAGGCCACCGACGGATCACAAAAGACGAATCGATCATTCTCGCCAGCGGCGAGAAGATCCATGTCGGCGACCGCATACTCTGCACTCGTAATTCGCGTCGCTACGGCGTGCAGCGCGGTTCGTTGGGGACACTGCTGGGCGTTTCTCGGCGACTCAATTCGATCCAGATCGAACTGGACGGAGGCGACCGCGTCACGCTTCCGCTGGTCGCCTATCCGCACGTAACCAGAGGCTATGCCCAGACGATGTGGCACGCCGGCCCGGCGCCACACGCCTATCTGCTGCTCGGTGGGGGGTACGAGGACCGTCAGGCCGCGGTTGTGAAATTCTCCCGCGCCGCCGAGACCACGCGGGTCTACGTCGATCGAGACAGCGCAGGCCCGGAACTGGCGGAACTCTCCCGACAGCTATCACACGACCGCACCAAGACGCTGGCCACCGATGTTCAGCGACCGGCACACTCGCCGCAACAAGAAAGGTCATGATCCGATGTACGTCACCATCGAATATCGCGACCCCGGGGACCGCCGAAAAGGCCGCGTCGTGGGCATCCACGACTCGGCCGAGCGTGCGCAGAAGCTCATCGAAACCGAATCGCTCGACAAGATGGAAGTGTTGCAGTGGCCCAACCGTCAGCCGCCGCAGCTTGGCGCCGCCGTGGTCGTCGCGGACCGCCAAATCGTGCCCGACAGGCCCAACGGCTTGCTTTCATTGTTGGAAGCCGCCTTGAAACGACAGGACCTCGAAAAACTTCGCCAAGAAAACGCTGCTCTGGCTCGACACAATTCGCGACTCCAATCGTTGGTCGAAGACAAGGAGAAGAGCTACAGCACCCAGTTCGAACGAGACCGGACGAACAGCCAGTTCAAGGACCTTTGGATTTCATCGACGGTCCAAGAGGCTCTTGCAAACCTGCTCGCCGACTTCACCCGCGCCGAGGTGCCGACGCTGAACAAACGGATCATGCTCGTTCCAGACGCCGAGAATGTCACCCGTTTCAATCGCCTTGCCCAAGAGAATCGCATGCACGCCGGCTCCTTCGATGCCACGCAGGGGCTCGCTTACAACAATGTGCTTTTGCACTCCGGCGACCGCGTCCAATTCCACCGGACGGACGAGACGCTTGGAGTCAAGGATGCCGACTTGGGTGAGATTGTCGAACTCTTTCCCGAACAACGTACCGCCGTCGTCGTGCTCGACCGCTGGGAGTCCTCGATATCGGAGGTGATCTTCGTCCCGCTTCGCGATTACTCGGATCTCGACCTGGGGTACGCTGCGACGTACTCGCGGGCAGCCGACCTCCAACTCCACCAGGCATTTATTCTCGCCGGCGACTCGGCCCGTGAACTAACCGATTCTCTCTCGGCCCGGAACGTGGAGATCTACGCCGACCGCCTTACGGCCTGTTTGCAGTTTCCCGAACTCGCCGGGGAACAGCAGATAGGCCAGGCGATCGATATGGAGGCCGACCCACTCGCCCACTATCGAACGCGGGACTGACCGTACGGAGCCAGCAATCGTTCCTATTTCGTCACTCAGGAAAGACGACCCGATGGACCCGACAAAACAACGACGTCAAGGGCCGTTGAAGGCCACCCTCAGCTTCCTGGTTTTCGTCATTGCGACCTACCTCGCACCGATGGGCGCCGCCTTCACCGCGATGATCTTCCTGGAGCGGACCACTGACAACGTCTGGCTCGTGGTCGCCTGCGGGACCGCGCTCTACTGGGCGCTGGCCTACTGGGCCGTCACCTCGTATCGGCGATATCTCCTCATTCCAGCGATGATCGACATCTCACTCGACCCGCCCAGTTCACGATACTTCCAGATCCTCGCATCGAGTTGCGCTCTCGCCGTCCCCCTTCCACTGCTGCTCGCGTATCTGCCCGGGCCCCGCGCCGCCTGGATCACCGCCCTCTCCGGTTCCCTGTCGATCTGGGGCGCGGCCGCCCTGAGAGAAGTCGCACGCACGGAATCGGAAGGCGCCCCGTACATTGAGGCAGGAACTCGGGGCAATCGACTGAAGTCGGCGTGTCTTCTCCGGCAAATCGTCCAGCGACGGACGCCGCGGGTGCAACAGGCTCGCATCCAGTGGGGCGCCGTGCCGCTCGAACTGAACGAGGTTCTGAAGAACTTTCTGATCATCGGCTCCGTTGGGAGCGGCAAGACGCTGTTGCTGAAGGCCTACTTATGCTGCGTCCTGCCGCTCGTCGTTCGATACGGCCGTTGGCGGGCCGTGATCGTCGACCCGAAATGGGAGCTCTACCCGTCGCTGCTGGCCCTGGTTCCCCGCTATAAACTCCGCATCCTCAACGCGGGCGATGCGCGCACCTACGCCTGGGCGATCTGCAAAGATTTTCGGCACGAGAAGCACATCCACGAAGCCGCTCATATCCTCATTCCTCCGCTGAAGGAAGAAACTCAGCCCTTCTTCACCGACGGGGCTCGCAGGCTCCTGCAAGGGGTCATGCTCGCCCTAAAACTCCAAGCTCCTGACGATTGGCGGTTCTCGGACGTCTGTTTTGTCGTGCGATCTTCCGCGAGGCTCAAGGCGATCTTGAATCTCCATGGTTCCACCCGCAACATTCTCCGCGCCTACGCCCAGAACCAGCGCGTCTTCTTCGACGTTTTTGCGACCCTCGATTCGAGAATGGCGCCGTACTACGCCGTGGCCAGCATTTGGAGTCACTTGCAGCGAGAAGAGCCCACACGGTCAGTCAGTCTGACCGACTGGGTCCAGGGCAATTTCGTGCTTCACATCGGCAAGCAAGCTTCCGCAAGTGCCTCGCAAAGCGCCATCATTGCCCTGCTGTTGAAACGGGCCTCGCAGTTGCTGCTCGACCAGGCAACCGGCCAGTCGGCGATCGACCATCACTCGGCCCGTCGCACGATCATCGCGATTGATGAAGCGCCGCGGGCTGGCAAGCTCGACATCCTCGACCTGGTGACCAACGGCCGCGACTATGGAATCGGCGTCTGTTGCGCCACGCAGAGCATCGACGCCATGCTCGAGCATTACACGAAGGACCGTCTCAATGCGCTGCTCAACGAATTCCACTCGCTTGCGATGCTCTCGGCCAATAGCCCCACCACCGTGGAGTGGATGGCCAATCGGCTCGGAAAAATCGATTCGATCCAGCCGCAGCAACAACCGGACGGCGGCAAGACGGGGCAGGTCGGATGGGCCTACGCACTCGACCCGACCCAATTCCAGACGCTCAGGCAAGGACGCAAGATAGGCCCCGACTGCCTTCCTGGTGTCTTCTTCAACTCCGAGTTGGGCGCGTGGTACAGCGACGAGGGCGTCGACCTTGTGGAACCGGTCCGAGGCGCCGCCGCGGTGGCACCGATTCCCGACCGTTGGCAGACGCTTCGAACGTGGGACGACCAGGACCTCGAACGTCTGCATCTGACGCCTCTTCGCAACCAGTTGGAATTGGACGACGTCGGTGCCCGATCCGCGCCGGCGCCCCAAAGCCCCAGACAACGTCCTCCCCAAAAGAACCGCCCTCCGTTTCCGAGGTTTCGAACATGACCGACGTCTACGACGACATTGTCGAAGACTGCGCGACCGGGAGCTTCGGTCGCTGGTTCTTCCTCGCACTCATCGTGGCCCTGTTCCTGCACTACACGAGCGAAAAGCGCAAGGCCGCAGGACCCGATTGGCCGTATCAACGACCGCGTCCTTACCACTTCTTACCCTTTGGAGAACTTCCCATGCTGCAATCACAGAATTCTGCGCGAGTGACCGTCCTTCCAGGTCATCACGAATCGGAGAACCTCGCCTCCCGCGTCCTGATGGCTGCCATCCTGGACTTCTCCGGCAGTATGTGCCGGCACGCAGCCAAGTTGCCCGTCGCTTGGCGTAACATGGTCACGGCTCTCGGGAAGCAGACGACCCAACGACTCCGCGTTGAGTTGGCCTGCTGTGCGTTCGATCATCGGATCGTCTTCCAGGACTTCGCTCCGCTGCCCTTCTATCTGGAGCAGTCGCTGAACTTCTCCGGCGGAGGCACCACGGCGCTGGGCGGCGCGATCCTCACCACGATCGACCGTACGCGCCAACGCCGAGAGACGCTGGCCGCCGAGGGGATCCAGTGCAATCGGGCCGTGTGCCCCGTGCTGACCGACGGCCGCGCGTCTGACGTCGCAGCCCTGCAAACGGCCATGGGGGAAATCCGGCGGGCCGAAGAGGCGGCGGAGATCGAGTTCATCCCCTTAGCGCCCGACGCGGGCTCTGTCGGCCCGCTGAAGACGATCTTCGACAAGGATCCCATCCTGTTGGATGAAGTCGATTTCGACATCCTCTTCGGCGCCTTCACCCGTTCGATAAGCAGCTACTCGCAATCGATGCCCGGTTTCGAGCCGGAAGCTGCCACACTGATCCGTGCGGAATTGGGCCACTCGTTCGAGCGTCGAAGACGGCCTGGCGATACAGCCCAGCCGCGGCTCCCTTACCACGGAGAGTGACGGATGGACTTCCACCTTCGCAAGGCGGCGCAAGACGTTGTGGGCGTGCCGATCAGCGGAGCTTTCGGTGGCGACGGCTACGTCTGTAGGGTCGTTGGACGACAGGGCGTCTCCATGAAGATCCACAACGAACCCGTCCCCACAAACCTGGACCCTCAACTCGAGTATCAAATGCTCACTCCGCCCGCCACGATACTCAAGCAGACGGCTTGGCCTCAAGATATCGTCGAGGACAGTCGTGGCGGCGCAGTGGGCTATCTCCAGCAGCATTTTTCGCCAGGCTTCGTGCCCTTCACGGCCGTCGCGTCCCGGCCGACGCGACCCGGCTGGGCGTCCGACAAGACGCTTCGGCAGTGTGCTTACCAGGCCGCCTACCTCCTGGCCGAGCTGCATGCCTACGACTATCTCTACCCCGACATTCATGCCGAGCAGTTCTTGGTCGACAGCAAACCCCAGATTGTGTTGATCGACATGGGTAGTTGTCAGTTCACCAACAACGGAACCCTCTATCCGTGTCGCCGCGCCCGCCCGGAATACCAGGCGCCGGAACTGCTCGGCTTCAGCAATTGGGAGGAGGCGGCCCACCGGCGAGACGTCTACACCGATTCCTGGTCGCTGGCGGTACTGCTCTTCGAATTGACCGTCGGATGCCATCCGTTCGACGGCGTGCATGTCGGCGTCGACAAATACCTCTCCCCTGCCGAGCGAGCGAAACACGGGCAGTTCCCGTTTCATCGCAGTTGTCGGGACTATCGGCCGCCGCCCAATGCGCCGCCTTACCGACGTGTCGACCCGGACCTGCAGGACCTGTTCTTTCGATGCTTCGTCGACGGCCACCGACATGAAGACCGTCACGCCCGGCCGCTGCCAGGAGAATGGGCCGATGTGTTGCGACATTGCCGAAAGCTGATCGACCAACCGTCGCCGGCCGTGCCGAACGTCTTGCCAACCCCGTCGACTTCGACCGGTTCGCGTAGACCCAGAGCGACTCTCTCCCGGGTCCTGAGACGACTCCGCCTGCTGCGACGTCGCAGCAGAACGGCTTTGGCCTGCGTGACCATCCTGTTGGTCGCCTGTATCGGCTCCTACTACTTCCGTCCATCGCAAAGAGATGACCCGGCGCGCTGGTACCATCCGCCGCGATCCCCGCCGCTGCTTAGCCCGAAACCGAACAGGAACATCGACATCGACAATATCCTGGACCGTCTCCGTAGGAAGAACACCACAAACCATAAGGAGAATGTGAGATGATGCTGGCCTATATGCTTGTCGCCATCGGACTGCTTTGCTGCTTGGCACTGGTCCCCCCGGAAAACGACGCCAACGGAAATCAATCATGCCCTGACTTTCCCTTCTCGGCGCACCCATGTGTCTGGTGCGCTTTGATTCTCGCCGCCATGGTGGTCTTCCATGCTCACCTGGGTGAGCTATCCTGGCTGACCGTCCTGCTTACACCGCCAGCGTTTCTTCTTATCGTGGGCGTTGTGTGGACCGCTGGTTACGAATTGATGAGCCCCTCGTGGCGAAAAAGAGGGGCACGCTTTGCTCCGTACGCACTGACGCTCTGTCTGGCATCGCTGGCCGGCTACTTTATCTGGACCTGCGTGCCAGGCGAGCCCTGCGTCTCCTCCCAGTTCTCTGTGCCCAGCGCGTCAGAGAATTCGCCCTACGCAAACCGAACGGTGCGCCTCGCCGAAAGCCGTAAGGCCAAGATCGAATCGGCCCGGGACGCCATGACCGTCACGTTGGTGAGCATGAGCAGCGGTATCGAAGAACTGAAACGTCCGCTGGCCTCGGAATCATACACCTTGGCCGAGATCGGTGAGACGGCCAAGGAACTGCTCCACATGGCAGACATGCTGATCGAACAGCATACGACTCTCCTCGAACACTATGACGAGTTCAAGGACTGGTCCTCCGATGGCCCGGAGCTTTTTCGAGAAGCTGCTGCCGTGTGGCGTGAAAAGGGCCTGGTGGAACAGGAGGTCGGCTATCGAGAATTGGCCGAGACGTATGAGGAGACGGCCCAGCTCTGGGATGCCTACGCCGACTTCATCGAGGCGACCCAAGAGAAGCCGCTGAATATCGATGAACTAAACGAGGCGATGTGTTTCGTCTACCGTGGCCGGGAATTGCTAGGCATGCTGGCCGCCCATGCCGATGCGCTTCCCGATGTAAGTCTCCTGGAACAACACGCCCGACTCGAAGCCAACCTTCGGCGATTCATCCAACGGTTTGACCAACTACGTTCTTCCATCCAAGGCCTGACCGGACAGCTTCGGGAGGGCGCCGACGCCGTTCAGGAGGTCGATCCGTCGCAACTGCATGACGAGACAACCGACCGGGATGACCGCACGGCCGGCGTCCTGCCCCGAATTCCCGCCTTCTTGTCATCGAACTCTCGGAACTCGCCGGTGCCCGCAGTCGCGTCTATCTCGGTGAGCCAGTTATGCGACGTCCGAACTCCGCAGTCCCATAACCTTTCGCAGAGACGTTCTTTGAGTATCGCGCCATTCGGGTAGAAGCAAGCCAACCGGTACTCGGCAGAGGAAACGCCTGCGGTCACGTCTCCCTCTGCCGAGGACCGGTGGTGCAAGATGCTGGTCAACGTAATGGTTACCTGTCTATCTATGCGTTTCTTTGGAAGGAGGACCGTGATGACGAATCTGACTCGTGCTTCCCGGGAACTGTTCCGTCGTACGCCCGACGAAACGTTCCCTTCGTTGACCGCTCTGTCGCAGTTCTGCCGTTGGCAAAAAGAACAGTCGGCCGAAGTCTGGCAGCCCCCGCGTGTGTTGGGCACCAGTCCGGTCGACGGTGAAAGGCTCATGCTCACCGCCGGTGATGCACAGGCCTATCGACTGAACGACTGGAGCTTCAGCCAGCTCTGCCGCCTGGCCGGCGTGAGCAAGGAGACGGTCAATCGGCTCCGCCCCGAGACGGCCGATCGCGTGTTTCGCGAGACGCTGCCGCCGGGCGACAAGCCGCTGCAACTGTTCACCGAAGGCGGAACGCTGCGTTCGATCCATTCAGCCAGCTACACGCGACTGTTCAATGCCGAACTGCTCGATACGGTCCAGGAGGCGGCGATCGATTTTCAGCCGCCGCCGAAAGGCATCGACGATGCGACCGGTCTGTATGCGGGGGAACAGGACTTGTTCTGCTTCCTCATCGATCCGACCGGGTGGACCGAGATCGGGGGCGAAGCATTCGCCCCCGGATTGTTCGTCTGGAACTCCGAGGTCGGCAGCCGTACGGTCGGTGTGCAGACCTTCTGGTTCCAGCAAGTGTGCCGCAACCACATCGTGTGGGATGCGGTCGAGGTCGTCGAATTCACGCGCAAGCACACGGCCAATGTCCGTGATTCGCTCGGCGAAATTCGACAGATTATTGAGCGGCTGGTCGCCCGACGCGACCAGCGACGCGATGGCTTCGTCAAGGTGATCCACCGGGCGATGCAAGAGCGTCTCGGCGACGACGCCGACGAGGTGATCAAAGTGCTGCAAGGCCATGGGATCCAGCAATCCCTGGCCAAGAAGGCGACCGAAATCGCCCGGCAGCACGGCGCCCTTACCATCTTCGCCCTGTTCGATGCGTTGACGCAGATCAGCGGCACGTTGCGGTACGCGGCGGACCGAACCGCCGCGGACTTCAAGGCGGCCCGGTTGCTGGCGCTGGCCGCTTGATTCCAACAACCGGCAAGGCGAACGTCCTCGCCGGTGACTGTTCGTTTCACAACACGTTTCTCGTTGAAAGGAGAACTCTGTCATGTCGAAGAAACCTGTCCATGAAGTGCGACTTGGCCGGATCAAGGCGGCCGTTTGGGAGAATGAAATCCAAAACGGCTCCGGACAGAACGTCACCAGGCACAACGTCACCTTCGCCCGGCTCTACAAGGACGGCGATGACTGGAAGGACTCCGCGTCCTTCGGCCGGGATGACCTGCCTTTGCTGGCGAAGGTCGCCGACCGTGCTCACAGTTGGATCTTCGAGCACGGGAATAGTTAGCCGGACCGTCCGGCTGAAGGTTCTTTGAGGCCAGCACGCACCACCGGGCCTCATCTATTCTTCGCAAATAGTGGTCGTGGAACTCGCGTTCGATGCCCACGGCGGCGGAGAATGGCCGACAGCGGCGTTCTTGGCCCAGCTATGCCACCGGATGCATTGACCTGAGATCGTCGATTCTGGGCCAGTTTTGGGGGCCAGTTTCTGCGTGTCGGCGGAGAATGAGCGGTAACGCTGTTTGAGAACAGGGGAGGACACTCAATGAAGGATGTTCCGGAAGACGGGGCCAGGAGAGCTTGTTCGACGACTCGTGGGGACAATGGAATCGCCGGCGATGAGCCCCCAAGGAATCGGCACCAACAACGGCAGGTACGTGCCTGTCGTCTCTGCTGTCATCCCCGGGGCCATTCGGCCTTCGGCCTGGGGGTGAGCCCCGGGGATGACAGCGCCGACGACGGCAGGCCGACAGACCGTTTGACCACGTCAGGAGAGGACGTTCCGTGGCGAGAGGCATTGCGCGCTCGGTGGCGTGGCCGGTGAACGTGAAGACCGGGCGGAGGGTTCGAAGAGGAGCGGAGGATGATGATCATAAGACGAACCAAGAAAGTCATTGGCGAGCTTCAAGAGAGGGTGCAAACGCTCACCGATGAAAGTCAAAGGCTGCAAGCCCAGCTCGAAGAAGCACGATGTACGCCTGCGCGCAAGCGGCTTCCCGATACGCGACGGTCGATCACGCACAAGTTCGAAATCAGCGAGACGAAGGGCTATCTCACGGTGGGGCTTTTCGAAGACGGCACGCCGGGAGAACTGTTCGTCAAGGTCGCCAAAGAGGGCAGCACGATTGCCGGACTCTGCGATGCCGTGGGAATCCTCACCTCGATGGCACTGCAATTCGGCATGCCTTTGGAAGCGATCGCCGACAAGCTCTCGCATAGCCGCTTCGAACCGGCAGGTTACACCCGTAATCCCGATATCCGGATCGCCAAGAGCGTGGTCGACTACATGTTCCGTTGGTTGCGGCTTCAGTTCAGCGACACGGATAATGAAGATCTGTCTAAAGCGTACTTCCCTGAGCGGGATAGTTAGCCGTGCGAAGGCCGACCGTTTTTCCATACGGCGGCTGCTTTCGCGAACAGACAACCCACCGGTACCAGTTGTCGGGCGACTGCAATTCGCCCGCGTGACTGTGAGCGAAAGCACACGTCATCCGAGCACAACGGTTTCTCGGACTGGCTGCCGGCACTCTCCAACTACAAGGTCGCCAGCGTCAATACATCGTCGGTGTGACGGTTGGGCATCCTCCTTGGGCAGGAGGCGCCCCGAATACTTGGCAAGGCTGGTTGCTGTGAAGGTCCCACACCGCCAGTTTCGCCCCTCAGCAAATCGATGTCGAGATTCCGGAAGATGGTCTACCAGCTTTGACCATTCCACGATCCCCGGGGCGCACTGGGGTGTTTCTCGTGCTAGCTCCGCACGTGGGTGATCCGGGCGATCCAGCACGGTAATCGTCTGCAAGGAACCGTTCACTTAGCCTGTTCAGGCTTCGTCTTGCTCGATTTCTGGGCCGACGCCGACTTCCTCTCGACGTCCTTGTTCTTCGTTTCCTTCTCTTGATGAAAACCGTTGGTCATGATTGGCGCTCCCTTCTGGGGCTTCGAGGTGTCCGAGTAGACGTTCCACTCGCTGGTAATACTTCCTTAACGAATCACGCGAACCTGCCAGCAACACGAGTTCGAGCAGGATGAATCCGAGGGCTAGCCAGCCAGGCTGGCACAGGTTCAAACTGTGTCTTGAAAAATGTGCCGTGTAGGTCATCGCTCCAGCCACTGCGGAATTTGCGTAGAATTGGTAGTAGCGGTAGTGGTTCTCGACCAGGGCCAGGAAACCTTGCAGCCGGTCGTCGAGGTTGGCGAATTCCCAATGCGGCGGTGTCACTCCTGTGGCGTGGTGCAGGCTGTCGACGAGTATCCAGCGTACGGCACTGACGGTCAGCCCGACAGCCAATGAGGCAAGCGTCACGTAGAGGAAGCCTGCCACTGTTGGGGCACCGTGCTGGGAATTCGTTATCCATGAGTCGACTGTCGTCGAAAAAAGGCTGATTCCCCAGAGCGTGACGAATCCGGGTAACACGTACGCGATGAGCAGGCCGAAGTTCTTCTCCGACAACTCGTTCATCGCGGCACCGTACGTGTATCACGGACACTACCTCTCTCCGGGATCGACCACGAATGACAAAAGGGTACATCTGTATATCTATTATAGAGTCCCGCCATCATCGTGCAATACCCCTGTCCAGAAGAATTTGCGGCAGCCCATCTAACGAGGGGCGCGGTACTTCATCGAGATTTCTTTCCGCACCTGCTCTCGGCTCAGTCGACTCGAACGGGCGGACGATGTTGCGTTGATAACGCAGGACCTCTGGGCTGACTGGAGCCAATCCACCGGCCTTCCTTGCTTTGTTCACCCGCCGCAGGATGTTCAGCACTTGCTGTCGAACCGGGGCGTAAGGTTCGTATCGGAGGTTGAAAAGCTCGCTGCTGAGTTGCTCCACACTACGGACAAGAGCGACATCCAAGAAGTACGCCGTCAGGTCGCGATACGGTTCGCGACCGATTTGCACACGGACCCGCCACTTGTCGTCAGCACTCGCCGGACACTCGGGCGATGGTTTTCGCCGGTATCCGCCCTTCTTTACGCTGATCGAGTAGCCGTCGAACTTGATCGGCACGCGACGCACATCCTGGATATTGCCGGCTTCTTCGTCGTAGAACGGGTGATGGCCGTGCGTGGCCAAGAGAACGAAGAAGCACTGGTATCGCAGGTAGTGGATATTGGCGATACCCGCCCGTTTTCTCCTTGCCCGTGAAGACCTGGAGAGCGTAATGTCGTACTTGTCAAGCAGTTTCTGGTCGACGAGACGAGGGTCCTTGTTTTTCGGTATGCAGCCGGGTACGTAGAACCAATAGCCGTGCGGCAGGTAGCAGCTGGCCAATTGTTGGACAAATCCGGCTGACGATGTGGCTTCACAATGATACTCCATGCCCAATTATCAGAACATCGTTCGAGAATGCTTCCATTTACTCGCAAGTTGCGGAAAAGAGTGGGGTTATTATCGGCTAACCCCAGGCCGTCGCATCGCTCGCGAGAACCTTTGGCGTAGCGTCCCGTCGTATTGACGAGAACCTCTGTGGGACGCTACGGTAACCTTGGCAGCAACCTTGGTTACCTTCGCAAGAACCTCGCTTACCGGTTCGCCATGGCGGCGTCGTAACTGTATTCCAAGTTCGACGCCGCCAATTTATAGGCGTTCCGCACAAGAAACCTCGGGACAGAACTCGCCATGCAACAGATGCACGTCGAGTGTCCATCGCCAATTCGCTGCCACTAGAGACCATTTCTTCCGAAATAGTCTCCGGTAGCCGCATCACCTTCCATCACGAATTCCGGCGGCTGGGGACAATTCCCGCAACCGCCCGACCTTCCGATCGGCCCATAGGCCGGTCAGCCCTTTCGTCGTGGCTTCCGACTTCCACCGCTTAATGAGTTCGCGAACGAACGGTCATTCGGTGAAAGCAGGATGCGTCCGGCACCACCCGTCAACACGCCAACGGGTCGCGACTGCCTTGCCGCGACATCGCCCAGGTCGGCCCATAGCTTCCGCCATGAGTTTCCCCGACTTCTACTCAGGCCACACTCCCAGACTCCTGGATTTCAATCACCCATGCGACCAAACATGGGCACCGGGAACCACCCCGGCACCAAGAGTCCTTCCTGCATTAGTCATACTCATCACCGCTCGATTCACGTGACTAGCGAGGTTTAGCTCGCGGGCCACTGGCCGTATGTCCGGGCTTCCGCCACGGCATAGTTTCGCGAGATTGTCCCAGACGGACGAAATCGCATTTCAGGGGGCAGAACACAGAAAATCCCCCTTACCCATCAACCAGGACTGTTCATCGGCACCAGGAACGAATATGAAGTTCCTGGGCACATTTCGGCATCGTCTCCCGAGCAGCTTACCGCTAAGCCCTCACGGGCCTTTCATCGTTGAGCTATTCGCACCCCCGGCGTTTCTCCGAGGTATCCGAGCCTGGTCATCGGCCCGGCTCTGACTGTTACCAGTCAGAGGCTCCCGACAGCGGCACACGTTCAACGAGGTCAGTGACCCCGAACCCCGTGGGAGGATTCGCAGCCAACGGCTGCTCACCTGCTTTGAGCATGACGGCTTCGACTGCGGGCAATCACCCACCCGCCGAAGTCTGTCTGCATCGCCCTCGCTCCGAGGACTTCAATCAAAGAGGACTCTATCGGATAGAACGTGGAGATTACTCGTCTGGGCTACAAAGCCAGCCGGATTACTTCCACGAGCCTCCGTCGAGTACAGCAAGCCCGTCTCCAGGCACTGCACTCTACCGGCACAGCACACGATGGGCGGTTAACTCCATCCCCTTAGCCTGATTGGTGGTCAGGTTTGCCGGGTGTGCTGCCCGATCGGAAGGCCGCAGCGTACGTTTGCGTCACTGACGACCACAGAACAACGTTCTGCAGAGGGCGAGTATATCTCAAACAACGTTCTAAAGCACGTTCTATGGCAGACTATTCTGAAGAGAACCCCAGGACTTTCCGAACATGACTCTCGACAATCATGTCACGGTATTCGCGAGCGAGAGCCTCGTGCCCCGCCAACCGACTGCGGCGATAGCCTTCAGCATGGAAGGGGGTGGACTGCGATAGCGCTTCGGCTTCGAGGGATGCGATTTCTTCGGCAGAGAGGCTGACCAGGTGGGCCTGGATCGCGTCCCGCTCACGTCGAGCTTGCGTTTCTTGCTTGATGTCCCGCCGCGAGACGGTCCTGGTCGGCTTCCGGGTCTGCGGGCGTTCTTGCGATGTATCGACTCCTTCTCTTCGGTCTCCCTGGTTCACGGAGCGCCCCTGCTCCCTGATCAATGCGACCAGAAGTCCTGGAGGGTTTGTCAACGCAACGTTCTGGCCCCGCTGGCTCAACTCGTCGAACTGATCAATTCCCGCCCGAATCGACGAATCAGCATGCTCCCGCACCAGCCGAGCGGCCATCGAGGACCCGACGCCCCGATTCACGAGGGCCGCTTCCTGCGGGTCGAAATCTCGCCCTGCTGGTTTCTTCTTTTTGATGGCACGTTTGCGAACGAACAAGACTTCCCAGTATCCGTGCCGGATCCGACGATAGCGAACGTCTCTCGGCAGACGCTCCAAGAATCCGACCTGCACCAATTCCTCGATCGCACGATCGAGCCGCCGTTTAAGTTGGGAGTTGTCGTCCTGGCGACGAAATCCGATGTGTTCGCACGCGAACGTTCGCAGGTCGAAAGGTAGCCGGTTGCTGTAGTGAAACCTCTTGTCGAGAAAACGGTACATCCGCTTCGACGCCGCCAAGCGAAGTTGTCGGTAGACGTTCATGTCGAGCTTCTTGATGTACTCGGACCGAAAACTACGAAACATGACCCTGTTCCAAGTAACCGACCATGGCTGTCGGGGCTCACCGGCACGCTTCTGCGGCCGTCGCCGTACGGTGACGTTGTCAAGCAGATGAAAGTGCTCGTCGACCCACGACTTCCGCTGTTTGTCCCACCATGCGTGGTCGTAATACAGCGTGACGCCCAGCAAACGCTTCAGCGACGTTTCGAGTCGCGAATAGCTCCTCCCCTCTTCCCGCCACCCGAGCAAGCGGAACAGATCCGCCGGAATGAACGAGATTGTCTGTTCCGCAAATCCATTCGCATGGGATAACTGGACGAGTCCTAGTATTGCTTCATCGTCCGAAGCGGTCGGCAGCCCCAATTCGGCCGATGCAGTCACCGTCAACCGTCGCAGCACCTTCGTTCTTAGCTGCTTGTCCCACTTGCTGGCTTCGAATACGAGCGTGTCCTTTCCCATGGGCCACCGGTTTGCCAATCCGGCCAAAGGGAACTCCGCCAGGTTCATTTCATCACGCCCGCTGTCCATTCCAGCAAGTGAGATGCGTAGAGCTGCTGACGGGTTTCCAATCGATGCCGCGGTGCGCGACGCGCTTTTCCCTGAAGACTCTACGTCATCACACTTGTTGTTCATTTCTACCTGTTGTAATCAAAGGTTGTTCACGGACAACGCTTGCATTGTCGCGAAGTTGCGCCATCTAAACCTGCTCCAATGCACTTGAGTCAGGTCAGCAAGGCTGCCTCAGTTCACTGCAAAACCTGCCTCCATGCACGCCATTGCCTGCCCCGAGTCACGCCCGGTCGCCCGTGTTCATGACCAACCCATAACACGAACAATGCCCGCAAGGCAAGCAAAGAAGATACGCTGGCAAAACTGGCTTTTCTGAATCGCCAGAAAAGCTGGTGACAACGTCTCCCGAACGTGATAGCTATGCAAGACATGAAGATCATCGCTATCGCAAACCAGAAAGGAGGGACCGCCAAGACAACAACAACCGCGACCCTCGGAGTGTTGCTCAGTCGCCGGGGCTTCCAGGTTCATCTCGTCGATATGGACCCGCAAGCCAGTCTGACGCGGACCTTCGGGAAGGCGGATGCTAGTGACCACCTTTACGCGTCCCTGACAAATCGGGCCGGTTTACCGATCGAGCCAGTAGCCATGAACCTCAGCTTGAGCCCCAGCACCATCGAACTCGCACGCGTGGAATCGGAACTGATCACCGAACCTGGGCGTGAGTACTTTCTGCGAACCGCTCTGGAACGAACAGAATTGCGAGACAATACTGTCGTTCTGTTGGACTGCCCGCCGTCCTTGGGCATTCTCGCCGTCAACTGCCTTTCGGCAGCAGGAGGCGTGATTGTGGTTGTTCAGCCAGGCGGTTTCGAGCTTCATGCAGTCATCCACTTGGACATGACGATCCGTGCAATTCAAGAACGTGTCAATCCGGACTTGACGGTTCTTGGCACCGTCCTGACCAACTGCCACAAAAGGCGAGCCATCACGGAACGCGTGCAGGAAGAGATTGGCCAGGTTCATAACGTGTTGGGTTCGATTCGAGCAGACGCCAAGCTGCTCTACGCAACGACTGCCGGTACTCTCCCGAAGTTGAAGCGCTCCAATGCCCTGGCAGACTACGCTGGCGTTGCCGAAGAACTACGGATGCTCATCGCATGAACGGCAAGTCTTTGCGGGGCATAGACGGCGTACTCGGGGATCTGCTCTCTCCGCCGCCCCGAAATGTGGACGGCGCCAATGAGACGTCGCAACAGACTGAGCCCCCATTCCCATCAGCCCCGGTTTCCCGGCGGGTAACAGTAAGCGACTCGTCTTGTCTGCGAGGAGCCCGACGAGGCCGTCCTCTCGGGCGACAGCGTGGCGTCCGTTGTCCGAGAGAGAAGGTAACCTTGCGGATCTCCAGCACATTGGCTAGCGAGTACCGTGACTGGTCATGGGAAGCCAGATGTTCGCTCAGCGCCCTTGTGGAGAAGGCCCTGGTAGAGTATTCCCGCCGGCGGTAACGATACGTCACACTCACCATGATTTCGACCATAACGAAGAAAACACCGAACATACGGAGGAAAACATGGAAAACAACAAGCCTGTTCATGCAATCCGATACGGCAACGTCTCTTGTGCCATATGGGCCAACAACAGCCAAGCCGGATACTTCTACAACACCACGTTCTGCCGAGTCTACAAGGACGGCGACGAGTGGGGGGACTCTTCCTCGTTCGAGGACCGCGACCTACCCAACCTCATGAAAGCAGCAGCCGATGCACACACGTGGATTTTCCAGAAGAAGGCGAACGCAATCATCATGGAGGACTCGGATTGCCCATAGCGTGGCGGAGTGGAGACGCGTGCGAGCTTACGTCTCAATTCGGCGATAGCCGCTTGGAAACGCGCGAGAAGCTGGCAATGTTCTACGCTGGCTATGCTGCCAGTCGTGGGTCTATCAGCACAAAGCCTGCACAGTCACAACGCAAGGGCCGGAGTGCTCACAGCGGACGTCCGGCACTCTCCTCTTGCAGGAAGCGAATAATGGACGCGCTGGCTGGGGCATCATGCAGAACACTGTTTGAAAAAGGTTGCTTACCGTTTTGGGGCGTGCTACCATCGGCCATGGTCGAGACAATTCCATTGTCGAAGAAGTCGGTATACGTGCTCGAAAAGCCGCACCGAGAACTGCATGTCCATTTGAGGAATGCTCGACCATTTTCTTTCTCGACTGCCCGGGCCCCTCCCAGGTTTAGCCCAGTTCTCGCATGATCTCTATCGCCAACCGGAAATTGGCTTCCGCATAGACCTCCGCCACCATCCCCAGACTGTTTCCAAGCACGGCCGCGGCACCTTCGATTCCGTACTTGCGACGCACCCGCGTTGCACAACTGTGCCGGAGTTGATTGGGCGCCCAATGAGGTATCTTCGCCTTCTTGCACGCTCGTCGAATCGCGTTTTCATAACTGCTCTTCGTATATTGACATCCCGGCTTTCTTCGCGGATTGCGTCTTGGCCTTCGCGCTCGCTCGCTTGGCGTCAACGGCGTCTTCCTGTCTTGTCTTCGTTTCGCACGTAGTATCGCGACGGCCTCCGCGGGGCTGAAAAGGTACGCATCTGGGACCTCGGACTTGAGGAAGGGGCGCAGGATAGCCTGTGCCTGTGGACCAATGGCCACACGGCGAACGTGGCCAAAATGCTCCGTCTTGTGCGTCCGCGGCGTATACACCCAAACGTCGCCCGAGGTCTCCAGATCGCAGGTTCTCATATTCCGAATATCCTGGGGACGCATGCCAGCCAATTCCTGCACCCGAACCATCGCGGCGACTTGGGGAGACAGATGAGGCGAGACGGCCTTTACGTGGGCCTGGGAAACCGGTTTGACAGGCTCCGTTTCCCGCGCGTTCGAGCGACCCCGTAGCAAGCCATCGACCGCCTTCAGGCCATGGTATGTCTCGGGCGGAACGAAACGCTTCTTGGACGCCCAGCGAAACATCCGTTTGATTCGACTGACCCGGGCGTTGATGACTTTCCGCGAGAGATTGGCGCCAATCATGGATTGCCGCACCAGTTCCAGATGGTCCGGGCCGAATTCGACCGCCTTCGTCGAACCATAGAGGCGACGCAACGGGCGAAGGGCTGCACGGATATTGTCCGTCTCGCCGGTCGATTCGCCATTCTTCACGTAATAGTCCTGAGCGTATCGCCAATACGCCAGAATCAGCTCGTCGATGGTCGGACTCGGTCCATGCGACGCATCTAAGGATGTCGGTAAGATCGCCCCGGATTGGCCATTGAGCGAATCTGCGACAGCGCGATGGTACCTTTCCCAGCTTTCGGGGGTACCGTACTTGCCAAGGTAGACATGTTTCCCGCTGATGATGACGCGGGCTTGGCCAGAGGATTTGTGGAGTCGGTAGCTGGGTACTCTGCGAGCCTTCACGGACATGATGCAGCTCCTTTCAGCCAGAAAAGTGGTAGTGACTACCACTTTTTCCAGGGCTCAAAGGCCGCACTGCCCGACGCAGGCAGGTATCCTAACTCCAGGATTCGGCAGGATTTAAGTCAAGAGCGGGAGACGGGATTCGAACCCGCGACGTCCAGCTTGGGAAGCTAGCACTCTACCACTGAGTTACTCCCGCCGCACAACGCGAAATGCCTCGTCGACAGGCACTTCCAGCGTTCCCGTCTAATCTACTTCGGCCTCGGTTGTCCGTCAATATGCCGATTACGGCGTTGTTTCTCCGCAGCTTTGCACTTACGTGCCACCCCAGAGTGCTCGCGGTATTGTTCCTCTAGGTCCAACAGATTGCGTAAAGCCGGCAAACTTGCCGGTTACCCAGGCCGGCGACCATTGCCCCAAACGCCCAGAGATCGCGACCTCGTGTGGCGAGGAACGCCTTACCTCCCGGCCGATCACCCCGCGGAGTGGGGGCATCTGATTCAGACGGGGAGACACTTCCCCGTCGCTGATGTCCCCAAAACGCTCCGGTCAAGGCGATCCGGGGCTGGCTTGCTCCCGATCGCTGCCCTCTGCATTCAAGGGGACCGTGCGTCGATCCGCAATGAGGGTGACGGAGTCGTACACGGGGACGTGACGGAATGTCACGGCGTCGCCTTGCGCCTGCCGCAAGGCTCCATCGATTGCGAAGACCCTGCCGCTGAGCATGTCCACCAGCACCGGTTCTTCGAACCGCCCGCGGCGCACGGAAAGCTGCACTCGTTCGACTTCGGGGCGCTTTCCGGGCGGGTCGTCGGCGCGCCAGAGCGTGATCAGGTCGCCGCCGCGGTCGGATCGGTAGTGGAACGTGCGATAGCGAGACCTTGCGGCGCCTCCGGCAAGCGAGCAGGTGTCTTCTCGCACGCGTTTGACCGAGTTGTCGAAGATGGCGGTGACGCACTGCACGGCCCGATAGGCGACCTTGGCGTGGTCGACGGTTTTGTCGGGCTTGACCGCCAGCAGCCCCTTGCTGTTCAACCGCGTCCGCACCTGGCCGCGGTCGTCGCGCCAGTCGGAATCCCGCCCCCCTTGGCCCACGAGATAGATCATGTCGCAGATGGCGAAGTACGACGACGGGACATCGTGGCCCAGGTCTCCCAGCAGCCGCCGCAGCGCCCATTTCGCCTGGCGTTGTTCGTTCCAATCGTACTGGGAAAGGGCGCCGAAATTGCCGCGCTGCGACGGGGCGCCGTTTTCGCCCTGCAGGATGGTGATCCTCGGCGAATACGACCCGAGCAGCACGCGGAGCTTCCTCACGGCCTCGTCACGGTCGTCGGGATTGTAGGAATAGGGGTGGTAGCTGACCACGTTGAGCAGGTCCAGCGCGTCTTGCGCTTGGAGGCGATCGAGAAACGCTTCGGTGAAGGACAGCGGAATGCCGGGCAGCGCCAGGCCGATGATCGTGGCGTTGGGCTGGTGCTTTCGGACGACCCGGGCGGTGCGGATGAAGAAATCGGCATAGAGTTCTGCTCCGTTGGCATTGCGCAGGCCGGGTTCGTTCCAGATTTCCCACTCGTCGACGTGGCTGTGGTAACGGTCGACAAAGGCCGCCACGAACCGATCCCAGGCCCGAAGTGCCTCGTCGGACCTCGGCAGTCCGCCGGCCAGCCCCGTCCCGCCGCCGTCCGGATAGATCGGATTTCCGTAGCAGAGGCAGACCCAGGGTTCCACGCCCTGCCGGGCCATGTCGGGGATGATTTCGTCGAGCCAGGCCCAGTCGTATTGGCCCGCTTTCTGCTCGGTTTTCGCCCAGCCCGACTGGATCCGCGCTTTCTTCACGCCGAGCGGCCCCAGGTACGACTTCCAATGGGCGTAGATCGTGTAATCGCGCCCCATCGTCTCGGCGCCGACCGACCAGTTCGAGGCCTCGATCGACCTGGCATGCACGGGCCGTACCGTGCCGAGATAGGAGAATCCCTCGCCGGGATCCATGGCAAACGTCCCAGCGGTAGTCAACCAACCTATTACCAAGGCAGCAGCAAACGGCGTCAACGGCCGGCGAGTCATTTGTCGGTCTCCTTGGCTGACATGTCTGTTCTTAGCTTCTCCACACAAGCATTATTGCAGACCGCAGGCAGATAGCAAACAAGTCGCGGGCGACGAAACTCACGGCCAAGAGGCATCCCGGTCCGTTTGCCGCCGGCTTCCGGCCGGAGGGCGAGATGCTCGGCGACGTCCCTCGCGTTCAATCGCTGCCGTAGAACACCAAGTGGTCGTAGGTCCTCGCGTCAGCGCGTTTCTGCTGGTGCTCCTGCAGCGGCCCGTGGTATTCGCAGTGGAAGAACCGCCGGTCGAACATGGGCCGGGGCATCGATTTCGACTTGCCGTCGATGGCGGCGGCGAGATGCAAAAGCGCCAACGGGATGTCGTCGCCGGTGCGCGCGTATTCTCGCCCGGACCTGGGAAACAGGTCCGTGGGCGTTTGCATCTCCAACAGGTTGTCGGCCACGCGGCAAGCGCGATCGAGGAACGTCTCGTCGCCCGTCGCTTCATGAAGCTCCAGCAACGCGTAAACGGCGCGCCAGTCGTTCCGCTCGGCGTCGATCGCGTGGGCCATCCGCCGGGCTATCTCCAGATGTTCGGCGTCCTTCGTCAGGCGATAGGCCAGGGCGTATCCCCAGAGGAGAAATCCATCGGGTTTTCGCGGGGCGAACGATCCCGGCGTGTAATAGCCGGTGCGAGCTTCCCGCCACCGCAGCGGCGTGCCGTCGATCATCACCGCGGTGAACTGCTCCT
>Ga0180437_10003306_pt1 | contig 24148 bp, 35 predicted proteins | sample SS_ome_4_FD_132410 | JGI IMG/M metagenome (GOLD analysis project Ga0180437, IMG submission 132410) | Hypersaline lake sediment archaeal communities from the Salton Sea, California, USA - SS_3_D_1 metaG | ecosystem: Environmental > Aquatic > Non-marine Saline and Alkaline > Hypersaline >... | reverse complement strand
CGCTGGAGGTTATTAAATAAGATGGAACTGAAAATAAAGCTAAAGGTTAAGAACAAAGAGATTGAATTGACCAAAGAAGAGGCGCAGGAACTTGTCGAAACGCTGCGGGATATCTTTGGGAAAGAAAAGGAATATATACCGTATTATCCTTATACCTATCCTTGGTATAGACCGTGGGAAGTAACCTGGTGTGAAGATAATACAACTTATAAACCGAATGATACAATTACTATTTATTCAGAAGAATTGCTGCCCCAAACTACATGGACGGTGGCTTACGATATCAGTGATAATGTACAGATGAGTTATTCCTATAGTTAATGAGAACTCGTGATCTTACAAGGTTGCACAATCAAGTATTGCATAAGATCATGGCAATACAGGGCCGTTATGAGCGTGAGATTTTTGTCAATTATAAATCTGCTTTGGATAAGATAAGAACCGAGCTTGATATACTTTATCAGAAATATTCCAAGGCAGGGGCATTGACCTATGCTGAAATGTCGAAGTTCAATCGATTGGACAAACTCCACACACAGTTGTCCGATATACTTGGTCCGACACTCTCTCGGAACGGGCGCCTGGTTGAAGATTTGCGGAAGGTGTCTTATGAAGAGAGTTTTTATCGCCATGCTTGGAGTATTAATCAATCTGCGGGTGTGGATCTCCAGTGGGGTTTGCTTAATACTAAAACAATTAAGGCGGCGGTTAATGCGCCCGAGTGGAGAGAATTAAAAAATATTGCCATTAAGCGATGGAAGTTACAGAACTTTACACAGATGGACCGGGTTATTACCCAAGGATTGATACAGGGACAATCATATACTGAAATGACAAAGGGAATAAAAAAGGTATTGGGTAATAATGCCGAGGATGCGGCACGGATAGCCCGCACTGAAGCACATAGGGCTACTGTACAAGGGCAACTTGCCTCATATGATGAAGCGGAAGACTTAGGGGTGAACATAAAACGAGTATGGGATGCAACTCTTGACAGGGCTACCCGACCCGATCATGGGGCGATGGACGGTATCGCAACGGAAGAAGATGGCATGTTTCATACATCTTTTGGTATAACCGAAGGACCGGGGTTATCGGGGATACCAGAGCAGGATATCAATTGTCGCTGTAGTGTACGCCCCGAGATTGAGGGATACGCCCCGAGGGTGCGGCGGATACGGGACGAAGGAGTACAGTCGTATAAGACGTATTCCGAATGGGCAAGGGAGAAGGGGATAACAGTAAATAAATACGGGCAGAAATTGAAACTATAGTTATTAATTAGTAACTGAAAATACCAAGGCCGCATAAGCGGTCTTTTTTATTGGCCGGACAAGAAGGACGGACAAAGGAGAGATAATGACGATTAAAGAATTTTTAATCAATAAAGCAAATGAATTTATTGCGAAAGAAATCTGGCGTAATCTGGGAACAGAACTCGACAGAAAGATTAATGGGGAATTGGCCGATGAGCATGTTCGATTCCCCTGGATAGTGAAACGGGCTATGGAACTCGCAGAAGAGTATACAGAGAAACCCGTAAAAAAGAAATCCAAAGAGGTAGCGGATGAAGAAAAAGCAGAGAATTAGATGGGAACTCGCTGCGGCCTCAAGGGCTAATGCTCTGGGGACAACCGAGCGAACCGATGATCTGAACATCATCGAACATAAATATAATTTATCTTCTGACGGTGTGGGCGGAACCCGCGTATTGGGTCTTGGCTATACCGGCGGGGATTATTGGGTTTAATGAAAGGATAAACTATGAATACGGAAGATTCCCGGCTGGAACCCGACTATTCTCATGTTCATTTGCAATGGTTTGCTGATGAAAATGAGGACGGGGGCGATGGTGAAAATGAGGAAACCTCAGACGGAGAAAAAGACGTAGATGAAGAGATAGCCGAATTAAAGAAATCTTTAAAAGCTCTTCAAAAAGAATCTTCGGGCAAAGATAGGAAAATATCTGAATATCAGAAACAGCTAGAACAATTAAAAGATAGAAAAGGTAAAGAGACGGAACGCAAACGTATCGATTTAAGCGATATGAGCGCTGAACAAATTAGACGAGAATTTGAACGGCAGCGTGAAGAATTAGAGAATCAATTCCAAAAAGAATTAGAAGAAGAAAGAACAAAAAATAAAGATAATCAATATTCTCAATTGGTCTATCAAATTGCTTCTGAAATAGACGGTTTAGATCCTATTGTAATAAAAGCCATGCTTGGACCGAGAGAACCAGATGAAGACAAAATAAGAGATCGAATGACGGCTTTTCAAAAACAATTAAATACATTAGTTGAGAAAAATCGTGTTGTTTTTGGGAATATAGATAAAACTACCCATAAACCGCAATCCGGTGATATTGCTACGAGTAGGGCACCTACTGAGCGGGAATGGGAAAAGATGTCAGAAACCCAACGTAGAAATTGGGCGAAAGGAGCAACCAAAGAACAACGCGACAAAGTAATGTGGAGAAATTAAGGAGAAAAAATAGATGGCCTTAGAGCATCTAAAACCAGAAATATGGTCACAAAATCTCCTTGAACGTTTGAATGATAAATTAGTGTATGGTCAGGTCTGTACACGAGAGTTTGAGCGAGAAATTGAGAAGTATGGAGATGTAATCAAGATTAACGAGCTGGGCACGATTGCCGTTAATGATTACAGTTCGACTTCCACCTCTGCTCTTACTATTCAGACACTTGATGATGCACAAAAGCTCTTGAAAATTGATAGGGCTAAATACGGCGCTTTCTGGGTAGATGATCAGGATTTGGCTTCGGCTACTCCTGGTGTTATGGAAAACGCGATAAATCAGATGGCTTGGAGTTTAGCCAACGAGGTAGATGAGCATATCGCTACTTTGTATTCCGAAGCGGGTATTACCGTGACGGGTACAAGTGCTGCCGGTACTGCTTTAACTTCAACAAATGTGCTGAAGTATATCTCGTTGATTGCACAGAATCATGATGAGGCGAACACCCCTCTTGAGGGGCGCTGGATTGTTGTTCCGCCTTGGTTTGCACATAAACTCATCATGAATAAAATCGTGTTGGATACAAACAACACTGGAATTCTCGGAAGCGGTAAACTTGGCAATTATTATGGGTTTGATATTTACGTTTCTAATAACGTATATCATACAACTCCCGCAACAGATGGCGAGGCTGCTGTTCTGAGTGGATATAAAGGCTCGATCGCTTTGGCAACTCAGGTATTGAAGACCAAAGTACAGGACACGGTAACCGTTGGTTTCAAGACCCTGGTGAAGAGTCTTATGGTATATGGCACAAAGGTAATCAGACCGAATAATTTGGCTGTCGCATGGTTCGATTATACCGCCGAGGCGAGTTAAGGAGTAGATTATGGCGATTAAAGCATTAACACCATTGAAACTTACCACTATGAATAGCTCAACTCCAGGTAATCCCACTATGCAGGCTATGGCCAGTAATACTGCTGTTTATGTTGATGTCGGTGACATCGATGCCAGCAGAATGATTTTTGTGGTAACTAAATTGGCATCTGGCGCTAATAGTGATTCAAGTGAAACATTAACTCTTGAACCATCAACAATTGCTCATCAGTATAGTGCGAATGGATTGGGGAATTTAAGCATAAATATTTCTTCTGTACCCCATAGCACGAACCCGACTGGCGAAGAGTTGAATTGTTGTTTCATCGGACCCTTTGAAACCGCAAGGTTCAAAGATTCGAATGGACGGATTAATATCACTTGTACGAATGCAGATAACCTGGGAGCAATTGGAGTTATTCTAATTTAACAATTACGGGGCGGGCAACCGCCCCTTATTTATTGGAGATAAAGTGTCTACAGAAAAAACAATAACTGATCATTTATTGATTGCAAAAAAGTATGAGCCGGAAGGTGTAGATGTTCCCAGATTATGCGAGAAAGAATTGCTTGCAGTAATGGGGACCGCAGATCCTTCGCGCAAAATGGCCCCGTTCAAAGATGATAACTTTGAAATATGGGGTTGTCAGGTTTGTATTACTTTCCCTGATATTCCCCGAGTCGATGTATTATTTGAAATGCATAAAGCTAATTATTGGAAAGATCCAGATACTTATACTCGGATGAAGAAAATAAATCTTCCGATGTATATGCAAGAAAAACATAAAGAGTTTCCAACTTCTATGCGATATCCGATAGAAATTGTTGAACATTATCGGGCATATAGTACTTCTACTATATCTTACATGCTTGCTTTAGCATATCACTCTTTTGTAATGACAGAAAAGCCGAAGCATGTAGCGTTGTTCGGAATACAAATGCTTGCGGATGCAGAATATTCGGAACAACGTCCCTGTTGTGAATATTGGATAGGACGGATGGAAGGGGTAGGGATAGATGTAGAAATAGCCCCTGGGAGCGCCGTATTGGCATCTCCCGGATTATATGGGTATGAGGGGTACAATCCCATTTCTTATGATCTTCATAAGCGTATAGTTGGATTACAGATGGGAATAAATCATTCCCAGAAAGAATTGGAAAAATGGAAACAGCAATTAGCGAGAAATGAAGGGGCGAAAGAAGAAGATGAACATTGGTTGCGTAAGCTACAAAAAGGAGAAATAAGCTAATGGATGGTGGAGATAGAGCGGGATATAAACAAGTATCTGGTAATGTGGATGCTGTATATATTACCTCAACAATGGGTGCTGCATCGGCTACAAATGCATGGGCGGACATAGAGGTAGTATCCGATGGCGCACAAATTAAAAGTATAACCGCCGCTGGTTTGATAAATGCATCTAAAATAAGTTCCGGTACTACATGGCCGAAGGGAACAATATTCTCATGTAGTAAAATTACTAAAGTACAGATAGCAACGGGTGAGGCAAATACTGTGGGTGCAGCTTTAATTACTGCAACTATGGGCAAATGTTCTGCAACTGGAGCGTGGGAAAGCTTTAAAGTTGTTTCCACCGAAGCGGTATTTAAGGGTATCACTGCTGCTGGCATGTCTGGGGCCGCGTTAATTGATAGCGGAGATACATGGAAACAGGATGCCGAGGTTTATGGATATAGTATTACGATGATAGAACTTTCCTCTGACTTAGTAGCTGGAAAAGTTGTGGCAAAGAAAAAACCAGTAGTAAAACCAGGCGCAATTGTGGCGCATGAAAAAATATTGTTGTAGTGGTAACGAGGAGAAGATTAATGGCGAATAACGGGAAGGGGGCGGACGCGAAAAAGATTGAAAAGTTTCGCAAGTCAAAAAAGATTTGGTATGAGGGATATGATTCCTCAACCAAAGTGAATGATAGCGTGGGTGAGATTGTGTACCGGGAGAAGCCGAAAGAAAAAGTACCGAAGGTGAAAAAGGTAAAAGAGAAACGCAAGATAGCGATTCTCGGGACCGCTGATAGTTTAGCAGCCGCACCGTTTGCGGACCCCGAGTGGGCGATTTATATTTGTGCGCCCTGCCTGACGTACAATACTACTAAGCGGTGGGATTTGGTGTTTGAGGTACACGATGAGAATTACGTAACGGATAAGGTAATCGTTGATAGATTGAATAGGGCCGATTGTAAGATTTTGATGCAACGACACTTTGACGAGATACCGAAAAGTGAACCTCTCCCGCTTGAGAAGATGGCCGAGGGGTATCACAAGAACTATACCAACACAATAGCCATGATGATCAGCTATGTAGTGTACGAGCAGAAGCTATACGGTGATGTAGCGGAAATCGGGGTGTGGGGCGTGAATATGGCCGCGAATGAAGAGTACGGCTTCCAGCGGCCCGCCTGTGAATATTGGTTGGGTATTGCCGAGGCGAACGGTATCAAGGTTACGGTATACGGTGAGAATAGCGCAGTGCTGAAATGCCATACGGTTTACGGGTTTGACAGAGAATGGGTGTTTATGCGGGAAGCCCGGACCCGGAAGAAACAACTGGAAATCGGCGAGAAAGAGTTGAATCAGAAAGTCGAAGAGATAAAACAACACTATTGGCAGCAACAGGGTGCGCTCAAAGATGTAGATTGGTTTTTGAGGAAGTATGAATGATTAAAATTACTTCTGAAGATGGTACGGCGCTAACAACTAAAATTATTGATACTGAAACTGGTGCTGAATTAGATAAATATATTCAGAAAATAATTCTCCAAGGAAAAGCGGGGAGTTATTGGCAAGCATGGGTAAAGTTAATAGATATTGAATTTGACATAAACGTTAATAAGGACCATTACAAAGAATGGCAATCATAACAGTAGATGAAGTAAAAGACATATTAGGTATCGACGGGGATTCTTACGATAACGATATCAATCGGATGATACCCTATGTACAAGAGGATATATGCGAGTACTGTAATAACTGGTTTCAGGATGGATATGTCTATCGGGAATCAGTAAGTTACATCTCGTTTGTACGCGGCACCACCGGGGATTCCGGGGATGTGATTATAGACGATGACAGTAAGTTTTTAGAAAAGGGTTTCTTGTCGGACATGGATGTTGTCGTGGAAGGCGGCGGGGCGAACGTGGGGATTCATCATGTCAAGACTGCGGCGGCGGGACAATTAACCCTCGATTCCACCGGGGAAGTTATCAGTCAAGACCCGGACGATACACAAGACAATAACTGGATCGGTGAGATAAAAATAAGCCGTATCAAGTGGCCGAAAGCGATCAAGCTCCCCGTGGCGCAGATGATTAACTACCTGATTGAGCATCCGCAGCCGAGCGATATCAAGAGCGAAACAATAGACGACTACTCGGTGACGTATGTAGGCTCCCATGCTTACCCTGACAGAGTGGCGCAGGGATTAAAGCCGTTTCGGCGGGCGGTGTTGATTTGAGCATTAGCGACTATTACTCCCAATCTATCGTTATTACCTCCCAGTCTACCTCTACCGGATGGGGTGCGGAGGGGAGCTGGGGGAGTGCATCGACGGTAGATGCGGCGGTGAATCCTATTATGGGAATCGAGCGATACGCCGCCGACCGCAAAACACTATTCGCCGACTGGAAGGTGTTTTGTAGTGATACGGTGAGCATAGATGAGGGCGACCGTATCACCTGGGCTTTAGGGAGCGATACGAAAACCCTGGATGTAGTGCATGTCAAGGATACACTGAACATGGGGCATCACAAGCGGATACTGTGCAAGGAGAAGTCGGATGCTTGATACGGTTCATATGAGTGGATGTAGTTCGTGTCAAGAATATGCCAAGGGGGGCATTGTTACTAAGCCCATCCTTGCAGCAATAATTAATGACATGGGAAACCCAATGCCCTCGTACATACCTTCGTGCATGATAAAAGAGGGAGCACCAATTGTAGTTATACAGACAGAGAAACCCAGAGAATTATCGAAGGTGCTACGGGGAAAGGAGTTGTGCAAGGAGAAGTCGGATGTTTAAACCTATTGATGAATTACAAAACGAAATAAATAGAATGGGTAAAAATTGGCAGGAATTGAAAAATGTAATTCTTGAATTGATTGAATATGTAGATGGATTGAAAGATATCATAAAAGAATTGGGGTATGAGGTAGAAAAAACTCCAGAAGGATTTCGGTACAAAAAAATTGACTAAAGGCAAGTGGACCGACAAGGTACAGCGGGACGATTTCGATAGGATGGTAAGGGGAGCGTTAACGGCGGTGGGCGTACATCTTGTCGGGGAGGCATTTGTCCGATGTCCCTATAAAACACATAGATTGCAGAATAGCATCACATGGGCCACACAAAAAGAAAAGGCAGATACACCATCGCCGCCTGCAACCGCAAGAGATGCAGTCAGTCAACCAGGTGACAAATACACTTGTTATGTAGGAACAAACGTAGAATATGCACAGCGTGTTGAATATAACGAAGCCAGAGGAGTACGGCAAAGTTTGAAAACGCGGCGCACATATAAAGCAACTCCTGGTAGCTCGTTTTTACGTCCAGCATTAGATGAAAACAAAAAAGAATGCCGCGAGATATTCCAGAATCATATAAAGGACATGGTACGTGGCAAGTAACACAATAGATCAAGCTCTAAATGTATTTATCAAAGCCTCCACCGCCGTACAAGATGAAATATCATCGAGGTTATTCTATACGGAAGCCGAGAGAGATGCAGCTTATCCTTATAGTGTTTATTTCCTTGTGTCTGACCCTCATGAGCCTATGGCGTTTAATCATACACTGACCGGGCAGGCGCGGGTGCAGTTCAACACTTACGATGACAACCGCTACGATGCCCTGCGGATCTCTGATGTACTCCGCGACCGCATCCACTTATCAACAGAAACAGCGATGGATGGGGTGACGGTGTATAGCGTGAAATGCTCGGGAACGATTGTAGAACCGTTAGACGAGCAAGATATATTTAGGGCGCGGTTTGATGCCCTGGTGGAGTATGCGGATGCATAGATGTAACAATCCCGATTGCGGGTATACGATAAACTGGAAGGGGCGCTATAAAATCTGTCCGAAATGCGGATTTGTGATGCATCCAGTTAAAAAGAAAATATATACTGGCAGAAAGAAGGAGCCGGTTATTGAAATAGATTTGGAGAAAATAGATGGCGATAAATAAGGGCTGGGATGGTGCTATACTTATCGGTTCCGATGAAATAGCGCATATTAACAACTGGGAGATTGCTTTCAGTGGTGATGCCCTGGAAAATACCGTCTTTGGTGATACAGTTTACGACCGCTCATATCAGCCGGGTCTTAGAAGTCATACGGTAACATTTAGTGGATATACCGAGGATTCGGATGCGGCGCAAGATGCACTTCTTGATGAAATGAGAGTTACCGATGAACCTACATCGGTGACTGTGTATTGTTTGCATGAACGATCTTCGACAATAGGTAAATCCGGCTGGTACGGAACGGCGGTTATTACAGGAATAACAGTAGGCACGCCGGTTGATGGATTATCACCCATAAGCGGTACATTTCAGATATCGGGTGGATTAGCGACATATAGCACTTAATCCATAGGGATGAATAATGGCGATTAATAAAGGATGGAACGGTAAAATAGCAGTATCCGACAAAGAAATAGGATACACAAATAATTGGGAAGTATCATTTAGTGGTGATGCATTAGAGAAAACTGCATTCGGCGACACAGTGCATGACAGAAGTTTCATGCCGGGATTACGCGCTCATACTATAACTTTCTCAGGTTATTTCGACGAGAATGATTCAGGCCAGGCAGATTTACTGGATGAAATGAAAAGCGGCGATGAAGCTCAATCCGTTGTATTTCAGTGTTTCCCCGAAAGAACCGGGCCGGGCTGGACGGGCGATGCAGTAATAACCGGAATTACGGTTAGTACGCCGATAGACGGGTTAGCTGCAATTAGCGGAACTCTACAAATCTCTGGTGGATTGAGAGAATGTATGTACGGTGAAGTTATCGAGGGCATTAAGGCCGGTGATGACGTAGAAGCCACTACATGATTAAAAGGAATTTAAATGGCAATAAATAAAGGATGGGACGGGCGGCTCATGATCGGTAGCACTTCTGCCGATAGCGAGTGCGCTTATATTAATAATTGGGAGTTAGCGTTTTCTGGTGATGCACTTGAAAACACAGCATTCGGTGATACGGTATATGATAGAAGTTATTCTCCAGGTTTGCGAAGTCATACCCTAACATTTAGCGGATATTCTGATCCTTCGGATGCAGTACATGATTTTCTTTTGGGTTATCAGTTAGCAACCGCAGAGGGAACGGAGATTTATTTCGAGACTCAGTATGACCGTAGTACCCCGAAGGGTTGGAGCGGTAAAGGTGTAGTAACCGGATTGACGATTTCTACTCCCGTAGATGGATTGGCCGCATTTAGTGGCACGATTCAGGTAACAGACGGATTGAGTACAGTTTAAGAGGAGTCCTATGAAGGTAAAGGTAGCCCGACAAGATGTATACGTCCCCGAATGGCGGGGCAATAGAAAACTTCCCGAGGCCGAACAGATAAAAGTTGATTTTACTTTTATGACGGCTGAGCAAGAGGAAAAATATTCAACTATCGTTCCCCGCTACAAAGGAACCGATATGGATAAAATGAATGTGGAAGTTGAAATCCATACAAACGCGAATGCTATCTGGGATGAATGCGTAAAAAGGGTGACGGGTCTTTTCGATGAAAATGACAAGGAAATCACGGATCCGAAAAAGGTACGCAACATCCCCGGCATTTACGGATTAATTACCGAAGTCGTTGCACAGATCAAAAAAGGTATTGACGAGGAAAAGTCAAAAAACTAACGATGGCTTACTGCCTTTGGGCGGCAGGGTATAGTAAGCCAGAACGGTTAAAGTCTTTCAAGGCAGATACCAAGTGGGAGTTAGCGGGCGGCAAATGGAAAGTCCGGCGCAACCAGATACATACATATTTTACTCAAGACTTCTGGCATAATCTCTCAATCTATCAGACCTTCAAAAGTTGTGGCCTCCCCTGGAACATGGGATGGGCGGAACATCCGAAAAACATAATTCAACTCATACGAATATTCGACCAGGCGGATGTAATGTATCAGAACTCACAGGCAAAAAATGATAGCTGAGGAATTAAAACTTGTAGTCAAATCCGATGTAGGTAAAGCGGTTAAGGATATGAGCCGTTTTACTGGGGCTACGGAAAAAACTACGGATGGATTTAAAAAACTTGCATTACGTATAGGGGCTACCGTTGCTTCTATGTATACCCTAAAGAAAGCATTTGATTTCGCTCAGGATGCTGCGCGGATAGGAGCGCAAACCAATCAGATACGCAGGGCATTGGATAACATGGCCCGACGGGCTGGAACTACCGCAGATAATATTGTGCGCGATATGCAGGAAATGTCAGGGAATACGATTGATCAATTGCAGATTATGGAATCGTCTTCCAAGGCTGCCTTGTTAGGTATTCCATTAGAACGAATTGGAGAACTGATGCAAGTAGCCCGTGCTTCTGCTACCGCCTTGGGTACGGATGTTGGTCAAATGTTTGATGATCTTGCTACTGGTATCGGTCGTCAAAGTAAAATGATACTTGATAATTTGGGTATTAATATTTCTGCCGAAAAGGCTTATCAAGATTATGCCGCCACACTTGGCAAAACCTCGGCACAATTATCAGATACCGAAAGACGACAAGCCTTCTTAAATGCTGTATTAGAAGATGGCAAACGCATTATGGAAGAAGTGGGAAAAGCAGGTTCTGAAATGACCGCTACTGAGCCGTGGCAAATGATGAAGGCTGCAATCACTGATGCAAAAATAGCATTAGGTGAAGGGTTATTCCCGCTATTTAATAAAGGTGCCTTGGCGGTTGCAAAGATGGTTCGGGACATTATCCCCTATTTGGAAAACTTGCCCGAAACATTTAAGGCAGTTGGGAACTTAATTCTTGCCATTCTACGGGAAACTTTTTCTTTTGAAATGATAAAAGAATGGGTTATTGATATGGCAATCGGTTGGTTTAATGTATGGAAAACCACGCTTTCTCATTTGCCTAAATTATTCTGGGATGCAATGCGATGGGCGAGTGCGCCGATAGAAAGCTTTATTACTTGGCTTGTAGAAATATTTAATAGTGCATGGGATAGAATACATAACGCTGCCGTAAAAGCTGTGGGGGGATTGCTGGAGAAAGTCTTCGGTATCGAGATGGAAGAGCGCATGATACGTCCCATCCGTGGTTTTAGGGAGTTTTATGGGGATACTGTAGATTTAATGATTGATAGGGGGAAAGAATTAGGAAAAGAACTGTATTCAACTCTTCATGATATCGTTAGTGAGAATATCAAAACATTAGAGAGACTTGCAGATAATTATGCAGATAATCCAGCTATTCAAGCCGCTCTCGAACAATTACAAACAATAAAAACGGAAGCCGCCGCAGCAGCAGCGGCGATGGCAGAGGGTGCGGGCACTGGTGGTGCAGATCCCGCAGATGATATCAACAATAAATTAATCCCAGCTTATAACGGTGTTATTGATGTTTTAAAACAAATGAACCGTGAACAAATAGATGTAATGACTGCTATTGAGGTTACAGCACAAAGGGCAAGAGATGCTGCGGAAAATGATATTATCCCAGCCCATGAAGGAATCGAGGGAATATTAAAAAAATTAAATAGAGAGTTTATCGAACATAAATCACATATAGAACTTGTAAAAGAAGCCTACGACGAATTAAAAGAAAAAAGTGAAGAATTCGCAGATACAGCAGTCAATGCGATGCGGCCCTTCACTGATGCTCTGGGACAAATGTTTCTTGACACTTCCAAGGGCATGGAAATGTTTAAAGAGGCGATGAAAAATGCAATCGCATCTATGCTCGAAATGTTAGCAAAATCCGCATTCGCACAGATGGCTTATTATTTAGGCTTGGGTACTGCATCCCTGGGAGTTGCGGCGAACATCCCTGGTGCAATCGCCCTGGGGGCCGCTGGAACTGGATTGATGATTGCCGCCGGTGTTGTGCGTGGATTAAAAGAAGGGGGTATCGTTACCCGGCCCACTCCTGCAGTTATCGGTGAAGCGGGACCGGAGGCGGTGATACCTTTGGATAAAATAAAGGGGTTGGGGGGGCCACAGATTGTGCAGAACATCACCGTTCGAGGGAGTGTGATTTCACAACGTGAATTGCAGCGATACGCAATTGGCGGATTGACAAAGGTAGCCCGTGGCTATTAAAGATATCTCTACCGCCTGGAAAGATGATTTAAAAGACAGGGCCTTTCCTACAGAGAGGATCTATATAGATTTCCGGCAAGAGATATATCCACCGTATACGGGTGAGATGATATATGCGGATATTATCGACGGGATCCGGTTGGGAGAATTGACGACTGGAGATTGGCGACACCGTGAAATCGCCGATGGTATTTTGATCGGTGAGACAATTGCCGGGACCGTGAGTACATAATGGGAAAGTTAGCACCACTTACTTATACAAAAATTACCTCTGGAGATAATCAACCGGGAAGCCACAACCTCACCGGGGGGTGTGCTGATTATATGTTGGAGCTTACTGACCCCGTGACGGTACGGGCGCGGGTATATCCTAACTTTGCATATGATACCGCAAGTGATCAACCAATATGGAGCTGGTATAACGATTCGAATAATTATCTAACCCTGCTTTACGATGCCGGGAATGATAGATATGAAGTCCACTGGAAAGACGGGGGGACAGAACGGATATTAGAAGGGGATATATACACCGACAATTCCCACCAGGTATGGACGGATGTTGATGTTGTTGTAGACTTTGCAAACAAACAGGCCGCGCTATACTTGGACAGAACTTCCAAGGATACCGCGTGGAGTGATACTGCTGATGCCAAGGGGCAGAATTACCCGCTATTTGAAATTCGGGGCGAGAACGGTACCGAGGGAGACTACAAGATAAATCATGTGCGGGTATTTCCCAGCCTTGAAGCTACCGCCGCACAAGTAGCTAATGATTATAAGTCTGTCAAGAATGAAGAAATCATTTGGCACTTTAACGGTGAGGGTTGCGGCAGGACAAGGGTAAACGTTACCCGATTTGTGCAGAATCTATACAACGAAAAGAGTGTAGAGAATCCGGCAGACGGGGCCGCTGGGTCAAACACCTGCACCGTTACCTTGCTTTCCGAGGGCGGTGAGTTTGCCGATGACCAATACGCCGCCTTTACTCCTACCTCAGACCAATTCAACGGAACCTCCAGCCAGAAATATATGCAAAACAGATGTCGCCTTGAGGTGGAAAGCTGGTACAATCATGTTTATGATTTAGTCTTTACTGGGCGGCTAGATGGGAACAGTTTCAGCCGGTCTTCTGCTGCAGGGCAGTTGCAGACGGTAACGATTACTGCCGAGGACTTGATAAGCGACATCGCCAGAAAGTTCCGGCGCAAAGCAAAAACCTACGAGGATTACAAACTCAGTGATAACGAAGAAGATAATAGTTTAGTTCATGCGATTACTCGGTTAGCAACAAAAGACCCGGTATATAATTTCCTGGCCAACAGCAGTTTTGAGAATGCGACAATAGGAAATAGTTGGAATGTTTATGGAACCGGGGCTACCTTTACCCGACAAAGCGGGGGACTGTTTGGGGCATATCAGGGAGATTTGGCTTATGGCTCTGCGACCTGTGCTATATATCAAGATATAAATTTTAATGGAACAAAAAAATTAAACGTGGGTGAGACTTGGACATTTTCCATGTGGCTCAAGTCTGCCGATGCCTGTGGGCATAATATAAATATTGAAGAATGGACAATTGGGGCCGGGGCAAGCAATGATGCATCCTCAACCGTCTGGAGTCTTTCAGGCGGAGAGGGTTGGGATTTATGGAGTGTGTCCCACACGATAACCGATTCTACTTCTAATCGGCTCAGATGTTTGGTTTGGCTTAATGATAATGCAACCCTCTCCATGGACGGCGCTATGCTCGTCCAGAACGACCGCGCCCTCAATTGGTTTGTGCTCAATAACAACGATGGGGCCAGTGGTGTGGAATCGGCCGATGATGCGGATAGTGATAGTTATGATTCTATCGGATTTGATTGTGACGAGGTAAATATTACTCACCCTTGGGCTTTGCTCCCGCAGGGTGCGAATGTCTGGAAACAGTTACAACTATTAGGCGATGCTGTGGGGGCGATGTATATCGGACTTGACGAATCGGGTACATTCAAACTCCGAGCGAAACTGAAAACCGGATACACCGACCCGACCTCTCTGGAAACTATAACAGACAGTCAGATAGCGATTATAGATACAGCTTTAGAACCGACACAAGCGAATAAGATAAAAGTGCATGGGGTGAAAATTAAAAAGCATAGTAATATCGTAACGCTCTGGAACGCCGCCGCTGCGGGGGTGTTCGGCAAGGGAACCGGGGAGATAATAGCCGAAAGTGTAGCGAATGGCGAAGATTGGCCGGATGATATTGTTGACTCCGAGACAAACGAGTCCCGTGGTGAAACCTGGGCGAAGTATGGGGAAGTATGAGAGTTAGAATTCATATGGAAAAACCCCGTCTCCCAGAAGCGGGATGGCGATCTCTGTGGGAGTTTTATCAGGGGATAAAAAACAAATGGGAACCCAACAAGAACGAGCGGGAGATTGTCGGGATTAAAGATCCCCTTTTCTTGTGGATTACCGACGATGGTGTAGATAACTCAACCGATGATGCCGGAAACTCAAATCTCAGTTTAAGTAAGTTTGATACTACTTCAAAGGCCGATAGCGCATGGATACGGATATCAAATTCAAGTGGTAGCTCCAAGACGGTACGTGGCGCGGCTATCCGGGGAAAGCCCGTTATCCGTCTCTCGGGAGAGCAGGGGATTATCCACGATGACTTTGTGGATTACGAGGATATCTATCGGAACGGGGAGAATGAGTTTGAATTAGGAAACAACTTTATAGTCACCCGCGATCAGACTGAGAAACTTGCCGACTTCCACTGGAAAAACTTCCGGGCGAAGAATCATATCTATATCGTGGGAATGTCTGGCACCCGATATTGGTACAGTCCGGGGGAGTGGTACACCCTCACCATCGACGGAAGCGGAGAAGATATTGATTCTGTAGTTGAGTGTTATAGTGTCGAGGTAGAGCGGGGCGTGGGTGAGCTGGGCATGACTATTGTTGCTTTCCGAGAAGTGTATGAAAACTGGAGCAAGGATAGTAATGCAATAGCGAGAATAGTTGCCGGGGGCAATCCCTATAATATGCCGGACTTCGGGCGAAGGATTGTAGCTTCCTCTACCTATTTGGGCAAGGCTAATTATTTTTGTGAGGGTACAGCTGATGAGACTCAAATAAATGCAGCGATTAATGAACTAGCCGGAATTGGTGGTGGTGTAGTAGAATTAACCGAAGGAACATATTACACAGATGGAGCAATAGTACCTGCTGATAATATAGTTATTTGGGGTAAGGGTTGGCAAACTATCATAGAAAAAAATGGTGATTATAATGGGATTTACCTTGCAGGTTCGGGCGGAAGCGAATATAAAAATATATATCTGCGTGATTTTAAAATAACGAGAAATACAAGCGATACCAATTCTAAATATTTAATATGTTTAGAATATTGTGACAATTCCAAAGTTGATAATATTTGGATTTACAACAGTTATGATCGTGGAGCATATTTGGGTTATTGTGATGGACTTTCCTTTAATAACAATTTTTGTGAAGACAATGCGAAAGCTGGTGCTTATATCGTATATGGCTATTACTCTATTATTCAGGGAAATCAATTTGATAACAATACAACAGGATTAGCAATACTCACAACATACAGTATTATTAGCGGAAATCAATGCCGAAATAATGCTGAAAAGGGCATGTCTATTCTGGGTGCAGACTATAACACAATATCAGCAAATGAATGTATAAGCAATGGTGATGGCGATGCAAGTGAGGGTGGGATTATTCTCGGTGGTTCTGCTGAGGGAAATATACTTAGTGGCAATTTCTGCATCAGCAACAATCCAGATGGAATAGAAATAGCGGGAGATAGAAATGTAGTTACTGGGAATCGTTCAACAAGTAATACTACAGCTAATTTTGATGATAATGGAACAAATACAATTGACAGTGGCAACGATTGGAATTAAGAATGGCACTTACAGAAGAACAAATAATAGAACTCGCCGCCGTGAAGGTTCAAAAGGAGGTACTTGAAAAAGTAGAGGCTTTTACAGACGGTGTGGCGCAGAATGTACATAATCTGCAACTCGAATTAAAAGACACAAACCAATACAACAGTGCGGTAATGGCACAATTAAATGAAGCCCGTGCCGATATCCGAAATATGGAACCGGCTATCAAAAAGATAGATGAGCTTTGGATACTGTTTGCAAAAAACGGGTACATGAAACGATTTGATAGATTGGCGCAGACTGTTGAGAAGTTAAAAGACCAGCCAGGGAATAAAGCACTAAGATCGTGGGATAAAGTTAAGTGGACTATCCTGGGCGGGTTTATTACTGCGATTTTCGGAGGGGCGACCGCTTTTATATTAGGCTTGGTATGATTTTACAAACAGATAAACGTTTAATAGCACCTATAAATAAGTATGGGTGCTATTTTTTATCTATTTTATTTTTAGGTAATAAGTATACGGGTTATCGTTTGGGGACAAAGAAAATAAACAACTTCTATGATTTTTGTGTGGACAGCGGATTCATGGATGAGGAATGTTATATCAACGATGCGGATGGGATATTCGCGGAGATGGGCCTTCACACTCGATTCCACGATAAGCATGAGGATCCGTGGATCTGCTGCCGGGATGATGAGATAGAGATACTCAGGTATCAGATAGGGCACTGGAAGCACTTTGTTGCCGGTGACGGTCATGGGCATGTTGCGTATGACCCTATGGGTGTATCCCGCGCCGTGAGGGAAGGGGAGCTGCGGGATAAACGTATATTTGATTTAGTGGGGAGGAGCAGACTTTGATAGAAGAGAAGATGATAAGGTGCGGTATGATAAGCCCCGAAGAGCGGGGCTTTTTATTTTGGGATCGAGAAAACGAGGAATATTTTAAACTTCCAAATATTTGCAAAACTTGTGTACTCAGGAGGGGAAAAAAGAAGGTGTAAAATGAAACGGGTGTTTGTGCTTTTAACGGTGCTGTTGGTTGGATGTGTGAGTTTCCAGCCCCAGGCGGATTTTGAGGGGCTTGTGCATTCGGTGGTAGCGATTGAATCAAGTGTGGGTATTGGTTCGGGGATTATCATAGACAAGCGGGGATATATTCTGACAAATGATCATGTTATTCAAGGCGGGGTACAGAAAGTATACTACCTCGATGAACAAGGATTCGTACAGAACAAACCGGCGATTATGTCCTATGGATGGCAAGAGGGTGACTTGGCCGTAGTTAAGATAGAGCCGGAAGAATACTTTGAACCGGCGCGATTTGGCGATTCTGACAAAGTAAAGGTGGGTGATACTATTTACGCTATTGGACATCCGTATGATATCCCCTGGACTTGTACCCGTGGGATTGTTTCGGCAATACGATACATGAAAAACGGGCAAAAGTTATTTCAGCACGATGCGATGATAGGGCCGGGAAACAGCGGTGGGTTATTGGCGAACGAACGGGGTGAGATTGTCGGGATTAACTTTGCGGCAGTGGCGATTGGATTAAACTATTTTCTCCCCCCAATATCTTGGGGCGTACACTATGCTATAGCGAGTAATATTGCGCGAACGGCGGCGGAGGCAATCATAGAGATATTCGAGGAATTGGAATGTGGGCGCGAAAAGTTGTTACCGGGTTAAAAAACTGCTTGCAGAAAATAACGATTGAGATACTCGCGTTTATACTCATTCCGAGAAAGAGGAAATAATGGGTTTTCTTTCAAGACTATTCGCCCCGGCGGTGGGGGATACGTTAAAGACCGCCTCTGGGGTGGTGCGGGAAGTGCGGAATACATTTGCCAAGAAACTCCCACCGGATGAACAGGCGGCATTTGACTTGAACATGCTCAGAATAGAGGCAGAGTTGGGGAAGAGTCAAATGGAGATAAACAAGGCAGAGGCGGAACATTCCTCTGTCTTTGTGGCTGGCTGGCGACCTATGCTCGGCTGGTGTTTGAGTATTGCTATCGGGATGAATGTATTGTTACGTCCCATCCTTGGGATATTCGGAATAGAGATACCTGACATTCCCCCGGCGGCATTTACATTAATGAATATTCTATTGGGTGTTGTCGTGGGAACACGGACACTGGAGAAATTCAAAGGAGTGCAGAATAAACATTAATGAAACGAAAAGACTTAGTAATTAAACTCCCGCCACTACAGGTGGGCACAAAAAAGATTAAAAGGAAATAATATGGCAAGTGGTATTTATAATAGATTTTTCTATAACCTTGCTTTGGGTAATATAGATTGGGATTCGCACAATATCAAATGTGCGCTTTTGGGTGATTCTTATACATTCGCTGCGACACACAACGCATGGAGTACAGCGGATTCGGAAAGCCCGAAAAACTACGAGATAGCGAACGGCAACGGCTATACAACCGGAGGTTCTTCGTTGGACAACTGTGCGGTTTCTCAGGACGATACCGCAGACTGGGCGAAACTCGATGCGGATGACGAAGTGTGGAGCGCGGCAACGATCAATACCTGGGGCGCAGTGGTGTATGCCTCTACGGTCGATAGTGGTGACTTAATTGCATACTTCGACTTTGGGGCGCAGAAATCAGTCTCTACGGGTTCTCTTACGTTGCAGTGGAGTACTAATGGATTGATGACAATAGCGGAGTCAACATGATAGATCCAGCAGCAGCGTATGGACAAGAGGTGGAGAACTACCGTAATCATGTACGTAATAAATACAAGGACATGGAACAATTCGACCGCATTGAAGCGATGATGGTAGACATTTTCGCCATGATTTATGTAGTCGGGATAGTGAAACGGAATAGTGATAGAGAGTTTATTTAGTGGCTGATCCATATTGGGTTTCCCCTACAGGTGAAGAAACATGGGCAAACGCCCAGAGTGCCACACCACTATCGGGTGTAGATTGTTGTTCTATGGCTACTATGAATTCGAGTATTGATGCCGGAGATACAGCCTATCTACGGGCCGGTACATATGCCACGGCTATTGTGCCGTCAAATTCTGGTTCCGATGGAAGCCGTATTACTATTGAAGCGCATACTGATGAAACACCCACGGTAACTGTATCAAGTAGGGGATTTACCCTAAATGGGAGTAAAAGTTATATCACGATTGATGGTATAACGTTTCAGGATTGTAGCGCATGGGGCGGGATCATTAATAATTCACACTATAACGAGATCGCTAATTGTACTTTCGATCATACAGGATGGGTGGGGGGAGATAAAGGTATTTATGTGTATACCGGCGGCGGCGATCCTTGCACTCATAATTGGTTCCATCATAATACATTTTCACGTAATGCATACGATCCATCTGGATGTAATGATGAGGGGGGGCATATTTGGATAGGTGTAGTAGGGTACGGGAACGCTGATAATTATAATACTATTGAGGATAATGTTTTTTCTTATGGTGGGCATCATCTAATAGAGGTCTGGGGGAAATATAATATTATCAGAAATAATGTATTTCACAACGAAGGCTGGATGACCGGGTCGTGTTCTTGGGGACCATCTGCGAGAAATTCTAAATATGGACACCGATGTATAAACATCGAAGATGGCGGCAGTAATAGTGAGATGTTTAATCTCCTCGAAAATAATCGCATAGGACATTCCGCCTTTACTTTCGCAAGCGGAATGGATGGGAATATTGTTCTCACGGCCCCCGGGAATATTGTCCGCTTCAATTACTCGTATTATTCCGAAACAATGGGGTTATATTTTAAGAATCGGGCGGCCTCGGCACAGGGGAATAATAATAGGGTCTATAACAATACATTATATTATAATGGACAGGATTCTCAACTATATCCCGATGAGTGGACCGGATGGGGTGATTTGGATTGGAGATATAGTATTATAGCCGGTAGCGGCACATCTGGGAACATCTTAAAAAACAATATTATTTATGATGGATATAATGACGATTTTACTGGTAGTGGTTCTTATACTGCAACAAATAATTGGGTAACTACTGACGGCGATCCCAAATTTGTTAATACTGATGTTTCTGATCCCACGAGTTCCACTTTACCTGATTTGGAATTAAGGAATGATTCCCCATGTTTAAATGGTGGGACATATCTCACACAGGCAAATGGAAGTGGCAGTGACAGCACAACGCTCATAGTTGATGATGTTTTATATTTTCAGGATGGTTCATGGGGTTCCGGTCTTTCAAATATTACTGCTGATTATATAGCTATTGGAACGATAGGCAACACGGTTCAAATTTCATCAATAGATTATGCAACAAATACAATTACATTATCTTCTGCGATGACATGGGATGATGAAGATCCAATTTGGCTCTATAAAGATTCTGATGGTACGGTTGTTTTATATGGTACGGCTCCTAATTACGGAGCTGGCCAAGAAAGGGCCGCTGCGTTTAATACTTCCATAATTGTGGGATTCGAATAGGAATAAAAAGATGTCTATAACCTTTCAAAATCAAGCTGATAATTATGCTTATGGGGGAGTATCTACCCAGATCACTCTTGATGTCACAGCCGGAGATTTGATTGTGGTATGGGTTGGTGCGCAATGGGATCACGATACTCCCGTATATTGTGATGAAGTAACAGACGATATTGGGAATACATATACCGTGCGACCAGTAGTGAAAAACGGTAAATGTTCAAGTGTCTTTGCTTATGTATTATCCAGCGTTGATACGGATTCTGAAAATGTAATTACCGTAGCATATAACGTCACAAATGATGCTTCAAAATATGTAATAGGTTCTTGTTACGAGCCAGATGGGGGAGATACAGTCACGCTTGAAGATTCTTCTGGTAATAGTTCTGCATGGCAAAGTTCTCCATGGGATACGGGCGCGAATCAAATTACTACTACCGGAACAGACGAACTACTTATAGCTGGATTTGTATGTGTTGGGTCCAGGACATATTCTGAGCAAGAAATACCGAGTGGGGTCACTACCGATGTTAATGTACTTACTGCCTCAAGTGATGCGGATACCTGTTTTTATAGAATTATGACAGAAGGGATTAGTAATGCCGAGGCCGAAGTGACTGTCACTGGGGGGGACAGTGCATTTGCAGCGGAAATATTAGCATTTAAAGCAGAATCAAGTATAACCGACTGGACCACCCACGAACACACCACATTAGTTTTTAGTTAAGAGTGAATGGCTTACCCGCAAGTAGCTGCAACCAACACTTCCTCCTCTGTTAGCGGTACAAGCCATGTAGTTAGCCTACCTTCCGGCATATCTGTCGGTGATTTACTTTTAGTATTTTATGCCTGTGATGGCGATAACTCGATTACTGATTGGGACGGGTTTACTGAACTCTTCTCGATGGATGATGGTAGCCAAATCTTTCTTGCGGTTGGCTATAAGATCGCCACGGGGAGCGATACTCTAACTATCACAACAGCAAATTCGGAATCCGCCGCACATATTTCCTATAGAATAACCGGGCATCACGATTCAGTAATGCCCGAAGTATCAACAGGTGTAAACTCCAACAGTTCCAATCCAGATCCAGATTCTCTTACCCCGACAAACGGTCCGAAAGAGTTTCTATGGATAGCGGTTGAGGGGAATGATGATGTAGATGCAACCTCCGTCTATCCTCTGCCAGACAATAACCTATCCAAGACCTCTGGCACGGGAAACAAGAACTGTCACCTTTCTGTTTGTTCTGATGAATTAGAGCAGGCATCTCTTGACCCCGGTACGTTTACGATTGCCGCTGGTGAACAGTGGGTTGCCTGTACTGTAGCGGTACATCCCGAAGGTGGTACACAAACCTATTCGGGTAGTGTAACCGATGGGGTAAAACTCGGCGATACAGTAAGCGGAATCGAAGTAGAAACTATCGATGTAGTCGACGGCGCAAAACTCGGTGATGTAGTTGCTGCAACTGTTTATGCCGGACAGGTTAACGACACTGTAACCCCATCGGCGCAAGAAACGGAAGTTACTTTATATGGTGATCCAGAAACCGAGGTTATTTTAGGACAACAGGAGGAGTTGTCTGCCGGGATTGCCGTCTACGACCCCACAGTAATATCACAACCGCCTCTTGAGATTCCCCCGCTATTGGTGGCCGGTGCTATTATCGGCGGTACGATAGCAACTAAAACAAGTATCACTCAAGAACAGACAGAACAACGCGAGGCTCAAGTCACGCTGAATGATCCGTCTGTGCTTACCCCGCCGGAAAGAGTGGTGCGTGATGGCGTCAAGGCGGGGGATATTGTCGATGTAGTCGAAACGATTCTCCCTGAATCTACCGAGGGTATAAAACTCGGAGACACGCTTTCGGGAACGATAGCAGAAGAGGGGAACGTTTATACTGGCACGGTGGTCGATGGGATATATTTCGGGGATATTGTCGAGGGAACTGTCAGGGAGCGGATAGAATCTGAGATTACCGAGGGGGTGCGGTTCGGGGATATACTCGCACCGACTTATGAGGGGAAAACTGATATAGTCGATGGATTCAAAGTAGGGGAGATTGAATCCGAAATCAAGATAATCCGCCAGGATATTACCGAGAGGATTAAACTCGGGGAACTGGAATATGAAGATATTCAAGGTTCTTACTCCGCTGATTTGCCCGAGGGGATAAGACTCGGAGATATCATCGACGGTACACTCACTCTTTACTCGGATATCGTCGATGGAATCCATGCGGGTGAGATTGCCGATGCGAAAGAAGTCGGGGTATATGAGGGAGATATTGTCGATGGGATTCTTTTCGGGGAACTCATCGCCACCGAAGAGGCAACGCAATACACCTGTACTGTGGTCGATGGGCTGCGGATGGGTGACAACTCCCTCGGGATAGAATCGGGCGGGGATTTTATCCTTGATGCTGAGACCTACGGGGCCGAGACAAGTACACCGCATGAGTTTACTTCCATTACCACCGGGGGGAGTAATAAGTATGCCCGTTCCACTTCTGCGGCAAACTTTGGACTTGCGTGTTACAAGGCGCAGTTTTACGGTTCTTCTGCTATAGCCTATGGGCGCAAAGACTTTACCGCTGTAACGGATAGATATTATCGGGCTTATTTCTATCTGCCCTCTGGATTCTCCGGCACGGCAAACCGTACTACGAATATCGTTAGTCTTTATGACGGTTCGGATATTCTTGTGGGATTTGGGATACAATCAGACGGTACTGGGGCCGCCTATAGATGGTCAGTACAACTCTACGGTTCTGCCCCTTCAAGCACAAACTTCTCTCTCGGTGCATGGCATAGGGTGGATATCCACTGGAAGGCCGGGAGCGGGGCAGACGGCGGCGCTCAGGTTTGGGTGGACGGAGATTCGATACTTTCTTTATTTACTCTCGATCATTCCAGTTACGCTGCGGACAATCTTAGATGCGGGATTGTATCGACCGCCTTCATCCCCGATAACGGGGAATATGCCTACTTCGATGATATCAAGGGAGCCTCTTCTTATATAGGCGCTTACTCTCCGAGCGTACCCTTCCCCCGCGCCCAGATGACAGAGTACTCATCCGCACTCGATGGAT
>Ga0180437_10003305_pt1 | contig 24151 bp, 32 predicted proteins | sample SS_ome_4_FD_132410 | JGI IMG/M metagenome (GOLD analysis project Ga0180437, IMG submission 132410) | Hypersaline lake sediment archaeal communities from the Salton Sea, California, USA - SS_3_D_1 metaG | ecosystem: Environmental > Aquatic > Non-marine Saline and Alkaline > Hypersaline >... | reverse complement strand
GTGGGGTGTGGTTTAATGGGATGGGGAGGGGGTATGCTGAGGCGGCGGGGTTGCCGGATTGGGTGACGGCGCATAGTTTGCGGCATACGGCGGCGCATTTGCGGGATGAGACGGGGCAGCCGTTGCAGCGGATTAGTCAGTTGTTGGGGCATAGTTCGTTGCGGGTGACGCAGGTGTATTTGGCGGCGCAGCGGGGGTTTGTGGATGAGGGGTGGAGGGAGGTGGAGGAGGTGTTGGGGATGGGAGATTAGAGATTGGGTATTGGGGATTGGGGGAGGTAGGATGAGAAGTGAAAAGGAAGTGGAGGAGATGCGCCTGGAGATTGATAGGATCAGGCGCAGAGAGAGGGAGGTGATATCGGATCCGTTTAAGCGCGGGCAGTTGTCGGGGGCGCAACAGGTGTTGTGGTGGCTCGTGGGGGGTGGTCTGGATCCTGTAAGGGCGTTTTTGAGTGATGAGGAGATCTGGTTGCTCAGATCGGATCTTGATGTGGATCGGGTTGTTTGTCCAGATTGTGGGGCAGATGTTCCGGCAGATGGCCATTGTTGGTATTGTGAAAATAGGCCAGAGGGGCTATCAACGGATTAGGGGAACGGATTGAACGGATTTGGGAACGCGGAAGGGCGGAATGGTGGAGGGCGCGGAAGGGGTGAGTGATGGAGGCGATCGTTCGGCCTCATGGGGGGCGGCATTATAGGGCCTCGAAGAGGCAAAAGGAGAAGGTTTATACGTATCAGGAGTTGGAGGAGGCGCAGGGGCTTTCTCTAGATGCTAAGATTGCGTATGCTCATGAGGTGATTGAGCGAGCGGTGGGTCGGTGTGAGAGGCCGTCGTTGCCTTTTAGTGCGGGGAAGGATTCGACGGTATTGTTGCATTTGTTGCGGCAGCATGTGCCGGGTATCATCGTTATTTATGGCAATACGACGATTGAGTTTCCGGAGTGTGTGAAGTTTGCGCGGCGGTTGCGGGATGAGTGGGATTTGAATTATTACGAGGCCAGGCCAGAGGTTACGTTTTGGTGGGTGGTGGAGGAGTATGGCTGGCCGCTGATGGGGAAGACGTTTGGAGTGGGAGGGGTGGCGCACAAGAGCAGCCGGGAGCAGTTTTTTGATGATTTGGCGGCGCGGGGAGAGTTGGATGGGCAGTATGCGATTCAGGCGGAGGTGCCTATCTCGTCGGCATGTTGTACGTTTTTGAAGGAGCGGCCTAGTCAGAAACTGCAAAGAGAGCTAGGTGTGGATCTGGTCTTTTTGGGGATCATGGCGGCGGAGAGTCGGCAGAGGATGTTTAATTATCTGGATTATGGGGAGTTGTATTATCCTAAAAGTCAGAAGGTTTGGAAGGCGCATCCGATGGCGATTTGGACGGATGAGGATGTGTGGGCTTATATCCGGCGCTTCGATGTGCCGTATGCTGCGTTGTACGATATGGGATTTTATAACGGAGAGGGTGAGTGGATATCTCATAAGCGCAATGGGTGTATGTTCTGTGGGATGGATATCAAGTTCCCGAATAATCATCTGGCGATTATGCGGCACACGCATCCGAAGGCATGGCATACGCTGATGATCAGGAAGGGGTTAGGGAAGGTGTTGATGCAGTTGAGGTTTGTGTTGGATGATCATCAGTTGGATATGTTTGAGGAGCGGTGGGGAGTGGAAGAGTATTTGGAGCGGTTTCCGTGCGCGTTTGATCGGATCTGAGAGAAGTGTTGATTGGGCGGGATAAGGGTTAGTAGTCAGTAGCTGGAAAATTCCGCTAGTTCCGGAAATCCTCTCTGCGGATGGGCGGACGGGGAGGGTCCCCTTGCGGAGTGGATGGTGGGTAGTGGGTATTAGATATTGGGTATTGGGGCGGCAGTTATGATAACAGTTATTATCATAGGTGTATAGGTTGTAAAAGGAGGACAGGGTGAGTGTTGATCTCGATCAGGTGAAGGCAGCGAATCCAATTGAGGAAGTCATCGGGGCCGAGGAGGAGTTGCGGGGATCGGGACGGTGGATGCGGGGGGTGCGGCATGATAGTTTGGTGGTGGATACGCATCGGCAGCTCTACAATTGGAATTCTCAAAACGAGTGGGGGGATGTGATTGAGTGGGTGTGTCAGCGGCGGGGGTGGGAGTTTCGGGAGTCAGTGGAGTGGTTGTGCTCGAGGGCGGGGTTGGCGGCTCCACAGTGGAGTGAGGAGAGTGCTCAGGCGGCGGTGGCGGCCAGGCGGCGATATGATGTGTTGACGGTGGCTTGTCGGCATTGGATCCGGGTGCTGAGGGAGACGCCGGAGGCGCTGGCTTATTGTATGTATCGGGGGTGGTCGGAGGAGACGGTTCGGGAGGCGGGGTTGGGATATTGTGATGGGGATGTGAAGGCGTTGAGGGCAGAGCTGGAGATGCATGAGGTGGATTTGGGGAGCTCGGCAGCTCGAGCGGTGTTGAAGACGCCGAAGGGGATGTTGGTTTATCCGTGTGTGCGGGGTGGCCGGGTGGTGTATTATATGGGTAGGGCGGCCTCGAGGGAGGAGAAACGTCATTGGAATCCGCCAGTGGAGTTGGTGGGGGAACGGCGGGCGTATTGGAATCATGAGTATGGGGCGAGGGCGCGGGCGGTGGTGGTGGTGGAGGGGCAGGCGTGCGCGGTGACGTTGGCTCAGTGGGGGATCCCTGGGGTGGCGTTGGCGGGGACGTCGGTGGGAGCTCCGTTGTTGAAGGCGCTGGGGCGGCATGAGGTGGTGGCGGTGGGGCTGGATGAGGGGGCGGAGGCGCGGCAGGTGCTGGATGCGCTGGGGCCGATGACGCGGTTGGTGCGGTGGCCAGCGCATGATGTGAATGCGTGGTTGATGGAGGGGGGGACGACGGAGGAGGCTAAGGCGCTGTTGGATGAGGCTCCGCTGTGGGTGATGTTGGTGGCGGAGCGGGCTGGCCAGGCGGAGGGGTTGGAGCGGGAGGCGAGGCTAAAGCGGGCGTTGGGGTTGGTGGCCAGGATGGATGATTTCGCGTTGGCGATGCATCGGCCTGAGCTGGTGAAGCGGTTAGGGTTGAAGGTACGGCAGTTTAATGCGCTGGTGAAGGCGGCGCGGGGGGAGGTAGAGGCGGAGGCTGGGACCCGGGCCGGTGGGGAGCCGGTGATTCAGGTGGAGATGCCAGGGGGGTATATCGCTGATCATGTGCTGGAGATGATTGTGGTGCCGCCAGATGGGCAGGGGAAGGAAGCGCGATGGAGGACGCGGTTTGCATGTCGGTTTCCGGATGGGGCGATCCGGGTAGTGGATCATCTGGATGTGGAGGGGGTGCGGTATCGGCCGATCTCTGCGGGGAGCCGGGTGCTGACGGAGGCGGTGGTGCGGTTTCCCTCGGCAGTGGGGGAGCTGGGGGAGTTGCGGGAGTTGGTGCGGTGGGTGCAGCGGGTGATCCGGAAGTATGTGGATGTGGATGTGTTCTATGAGACGCTGGCAGCGTACTATGTGTTGTTTTCGTGGCTGTATGATGCGTTCAATACGGTGCCATATCTGCGGCTGCTGGGGGATGCGGGGACGGGCAAGAGCCGCTTTATCCAGGTGGTGGGAGCGATGTGCTATCGGCCGATGTTTGTGACGGGGGCGGCGACGGTGAGTCCGATCTTTCGGATTATGGATCGGTATCAGGGGACGTTGATTCTGGACGAGGCGGACTATCGGCGGAGCGATGAGAGCCAGGACATCATCAAGATCCTGAACACGGGATACCAGCGGACGCAGGGGGTGGTGTTGCGATCGGGGGATAAGACGACGGGGTTTGATACGGAGGTGTTTGTGTGCTACGGTCCGAAGGTGATTGCGACGCGAAAGCGGTTCTTTGATTGGGCGTTGGAGAGCCGCTGTTTGACGCATGAGACGGGGGGACCTACTACGCGGACGGACATCCCGATTGATCTGCCTCGAGCGTTTTGGGATGAGGAGACGCTGGCGGTGCGCAATGCGCTGCTGCGCTACCGGTTGGAGCATTGGCGGCCGGAGATCGAGCTGGATTACTCGCAAATGGAATTGAGTGTGGAGCCACGGCTGAACCAGGTGACGGTGGCGCTGCTGACGCTGATTGACGATGAGGATCTGCGGGGGGATCTGAGGCAGTTTATCAAGGAGTACAACCGGCAGCTCATCATTGAGCGGGGGATGACGTTGACTGCCCGGGTCCTGGAGGCGCTGGTAGGGTTGTGGGAGATGGATCTGGAGATGGAGGAAGTGCCAGATACGACGGTAAAGCGGGTGGCCAAGGCAGTCAATATTCTGATTGATACGGAGAACCGAGCAAATGGGGAAGAGGAGATTATTGAAGAGGAGAAGGATAAGCCTCGGGAGCGGTCGGTGACGGCGCGGAAGGTAGGGGAGATTGCACGAAAGCAGCTCCACCTCCGAACGGAGAGACGGAGTGATCAGGGACGGGCCTACATGGTGATTTATGAGGCGGATCGGGTCGATGCGCTCCGGAAGCGGTTTGGGCTGGATGATGAATGGCTGGGGGAGATCATTGGGGTGCTGAAGCGGACGATGGTAGGCCAAAAGGAGATGTGGGAGGAGGATGAGCCTCCTCCTGGCTTTGATCTTGAGTGATTTCGGAACGTTTGGAACGTTATATCCCCTTTTCTACTGCTACTAAGAAAAAAAATTTGTTGGGTCTACGATGGTATTATAACGTTCCGAATGTTCCGAGATTCTTCGACTACGCTCAGGATGACGTGGAATGGCGACGAGAGAGAAGAAAGGACAGGGTTATGTCAAGGGAAATGGGCTTTTTCTCGGAACATTGGAGCTTATAGAAGGTTATTTATATGGGTAATAGGGAGAATTTTAGAAAGGTGCCATAAAACTTACTAAAAACTTACTACTACTTCTAATGTATAGGGTGGAACATCGGAACGTTGTTTTGAGGGGTTTTGGGAGAACGTTCCAATGTTCCTCATACGATGTTTACAGTTTTTAGGCGGAAAAGGGGGGATTATGCGTGGGGCGTTGGCTCAAAGGCAGTTGGTTATGGCTGTGCCGTGGCTAAAGACATCTTTTGAGGGGCAGGAGTATGCGTGTTTGGATGAAAGCGGGAATTTGAGGCCGGTGCCGCCAGGGGAAACGCGGGAGGAGTTGTATTGTGGGGAGTGTCGGGCGGAGAAGTGTTTGTGGGAGGGGAGGAAAGTGGAGCGCAAGAAACGAAGGAAGAGGAAGCCGAGGAAGGATTCGAGGGCGCAGATGGCCAGGTATCGGGCGCGGGGATTGAATGCGATTGGGGATCCGCTGACGCCATCGTGTTGGAATTGTGTGCATCTGCGGCAGGTTGGATTGAGAGAGGTGTTTGTGTGCAAATTTTCGCCGGGGGATCCTCCAAGGCCGATGAGGGCGTTAACGCTGCGGACGGTGAAGAGGACGGGATGTAAGCGGTTTGGAATGCGGTTGGTGATGGAGATTCCTCGACTTTGCCCCGCTTCGCTCGGAATGACGGGGGATATTGCGGATTGGGATGATGAAGGACGGGGAGAGGAGGATTATTGTCCGAGGTGTGGGGCGGAGGTTACGGGGCAGAGGCGGTGCTATGAGTGTGGATGCGATCTGGACTTGATATTTGAAGAGGAGGGGATTAGAGATGGTTTATCATCAGAGTTTTAAGAGTGTGAAGTTGAGCAATGCCTGGCCGAATACGTTTTGTAGCAAGTGCATGGAGCCCGTGGCTGATGAACCAGTGTGGAGATCTGAACCTATTATGTGGACAGAGGTTTTGGAAATAGCAATTGGATTGTGTGGGTTGCCAACGGGGTTTTACAATCGGGACTTTCTGATTGTGGTAGAGTTTGAATCAGTGAAGTTGATCTTTTGTGGACAGGGACCTCGGCGGGGGGAGGTGGAGATCTCTGTGCCTGTGGAGATTAAGCATGGGGATGTATTGTTGAGGAAGTTTTTGGGGCGGATCCGGGAGAGGGTAGAAGGGGAAACGCGGAATCGCGGAATGAAGGAAAACGCGGAAGGTGTGGATGAGGAGGAGGGGTGTCCGGAATGTGGGGCGGATATTGTAGATCCGGGGTGGTGTTATGAGTGTGGATGGGTGGACATTGGAGGCTAGAGATTGGAGATTGGAGATTTCAAATTGGGGATTGGAGATAGAGATTGGAGATAGGAGGGATAAGATGATTGGGGAACGAACGGACGGGGAACTACTGGGGCTACTATTGGAATTGGGAGCGACGGTGGCGGGGACGGCGTTTCAGGCGATGGCGGAGAGCTTGGGTGCAAACGGGTTTGCGATGCAAGCTTTGGGGGAGGCGGAGGTGATGTTCCAGGTGCTGTCCAAGAATGAGGTGCTGCTGGAGCGGATCGAAATCCCGGAGCCTTACCGAAGGTTGATGGTGGAGTTGTTGGAGGCGGTTGAGGATGAAGAAAGGGGTGTTGCGGTGGGGGTCGGTGTTTGAGGATGCGATCCCGGGGCGGTGTGCGGTTTGTGGGAGGCCGGTGGGAGGGGGCGGGGAGGAGGGGGTGTATCGGCGGCCGAGGAAGAGGGTGGTGTGTTTGTGGTGTGTGGGGTTGGGGGCTGTCAACCCTTCGACAGGGCTCAGGACAGGCGGATTTGGGGAACGGACTGAGCGGAGAACGGAAGGGGAATAAGGTAATTTGCTTCCTAGAACGGGTGTCTTGTAGGAAGCAAGGAGGAAAGGGTGTTTGCAAATAATAACAATGTCCCTTTGCAACGTTGTGCTGATTGTGGAACGGAAATAACACCATATGGATGTCAATACTGTGCTGGATTTTTGAATGGGGTCTTGAAGCAGTTCCGTAAAGAACTTATGGGGGTTCCGTCCCATGATAATGTCCCCGACGAGATTGAAGCGCAGCATGATCCAGCAACCTATGAATATGCTGGAGGTGATTTTGCTTCTGAGAAGCGCACATAAAGGAAGTAAATTGTGAGAGGCTTTCTGGGAGGTAAAAGGGGGTTGGTGGACTTGGGTACTAGTAGGGGATTTTGACGCGGCTGGGAGCGGTAGAAATAGGTACAAACAGGGGGAAAAAGGGCTCTGCGGGATTTGGGGGAGATTCTGTGGAGTTGTCAACGGTGGTCAACGAATGGGAACGGATTAACGAATGAGGGAATGAGCGGATTGGGGGTTGGGATGGGTCGGTGGAGGCCGGGGGAGTGTGGGAGACCTCCAGTTGAGAGGTGGTCAGAGGAGAAGATCCGGGCTTTTGCGGAGGAGCTGCGGGTGTTTCGGGTGTCGTTGAATTTGACGGCGCGGGATCTGGAGGCGGTGTTGGGATATGGTTCCAATGGGAAGTATGTGCGGATGTTGGAGGGGGAGTGGGGTTGGCGGCAGCCTTCGGGGCGGTTTGTGGAGCAGTTGGAGATGTATCGGGCGACGGATCCGCAGCCGAAGCGGGAGTGGGTGGTCGAGGTGGCGGCGTTGTTGAATGAGGAGGCGGTGCCGTTGGGGCGGATTGATGCGGAGCGGCGGCAGTGCCGGGAGTGCCTGGCGCGGGTGGCGGAAGGGACGATGGAGGAGGGGGAGACGTGGTTTTGGCCAGGGCATCCGCAGGCGGTGTATTGTAAGGAGCATCGGAAGGCAGGGCGGCGGAGGAGGCGGTGGTTTCGGCGGTGTGTGGAGTTGGGATGTGAGGGGGCGGTGGAGGTGGAGGAGGGGGTGTGGGTTTGTCGGGGGCGGCGGTGCAAAAGGCGGAGGCGGTGGGAGATTGCTTCGTCGCTGCGCTCCTCGCAATGACAAATTGGTGGTGACAAAGTGTTGACAAGGGGGGACATTTGTGGTAAAATGGGATGTGAGGGGTGAAATGTGGCGCGTAAAATGTGGAGCGTAAAATGTGAGGCGTGTTGCGTGGAAGGTGAGGGCTGTGCTGATGACGACGATTGTTGAGGCCAGTGAGTTTTTGTCATCGTTGAAGGTGCTGACGCCAGCTATTATCCAGCAGATTGATGAGAAGTTGGCTGAGGCAGTAGAGCACGGATACGCTATTATAGAGTTGGAGGTGTTGCAGGGCAAGCTGCGGTTTATCAAAGGACCGGCTCCGAGTGAGCCGGTGAGGGTGCAGTAGGGTTTGCCCGACAGAGGCGCTGAGGAGTCCCGGGGCGATCACGAGAGTGGTCGCCCTTTTTTGTTGGGTAGTGGATATTTGGTATTGGGTATTAGGTATTAGGTATTGGCGGAAAGGAGGTGAGTTAGGTGGATCAGGTGCCTGATTTGGTTCTGGCAGGTGTACCAGCTATTTTGATCATCATTGGGCTGGTGGAGTATGTCAAGAGCCTGGGGGTCCCTTCTGAGTGGTGTCCTCTGGTGGCCATCGGCCTGGGAGTGCTGGCCGGTGTGGCTAAGCAGCTCATGGCTATGTATCCTTTCATTGAGCCTTGGGTTGTGGCCGTGATCAGTGGTCTCGTGGTCGGGATGGCAGCGACGGGGCTCTATAAGGTCGGGGATAGTTGGGCCAACAGGAGCGCTTGACAGGGACGATGCGGGCGGCCCAGTTCAGTTGGCTGACATCCGACTTTCATCATGGCTTTGTCGGCTGAGCTGGGCCTTATTGGGTAGTGGGTATGGTTCGACTATGCTCACCACAAGTTAGGGATTGGATATTGGGTATTGGGTATGTCGGAAATTAGTTTGAAGGAGTTGATGGAGGCGCGGTTCCGGGAGATTGATCGGCGTCTTGATGAGTTATTTCGTGCTGTTGAGAAATTGGCTGAGAGTGCGATCCAGGCGGATCAGTTTAAGGTGATGAAGATCCGGGTGGAGAAGTTGGATGATGAGATGATTCTGCTCAAAGAGCAGGTGAAGGGGATTCGGGCGTTGATTAAGTGGGTGATGTTGGCAGTGGCGGGGTTGGGGATGGCGTTGATTAAGCGGGAGTTGGGATTGTGATTCCTCGACTTTGCTCGGAATGACGGATTAACGGAGGAGATTCCTCGGCTTCGCTCGGAATGACGGATTATGGAATGACGGATTTGGCTCGTGCGCTGGGAGCTGGTGTCGGAGGGGGTTCCCACCGTGGTATCCCCCCACGGTCCCGCCACTCTCTCTGACCCAGCTCCGAGCGCATGAGCTGTCAACGGATTCAGGGAACGGATTGAACGGATTGGAGATTCCTCGATTGATTCGCTATGCTCACTGGGAATGACGGGAAATGGTAGATTGGAAAGAGGTTGAGGGGGAATTGGATATTGAGGCGCTGCCGGGGATGGAGGGGGTGGTGAATCCGCTGGATGAGGCGCAGTTGCGGAGTGAGGCGGCGCGGAAGGTTTTTGAGGCGAGTGAGGGCGCGGCTCCGTGGCTGGAGGATTATTGGGCGTTGCGGGCGGAGGGATGGCCGTGGCGACAGGCGGTGTATTTGGTATGGGCAGCACAGCCAAAGGAGTCGAGGTGGCCGAAGACGCAGCATGAGTTGGCAGTGGAGGTGCTGGGGCTGACGAGCGATCGGGTGATCCGGGATTGGAAGGTGGAGAATCCGGCGATGGAGGTGCGGATTGCTCAGTTGGCGATCAATGCGTTGAGTAAGGCGCGGGCGGAGATTTATGCGGCGCTGATCAAGTCGGCGTGCAGGTCGGATCCGAGGGCTCATTCGGATCGGAAATTGGCGTTGGAGATGTTGGGAGATTATCTGCCTCGGCAGCGGATGGATTTGGCGGCGGCGATGCCGGATGATTTGGCGGAGATGGATGCGGAGGAGTTGCGGGCATTGGCGGGGGTGCCGGGGGTGAAGAGTAAAACGTGAGGGTGAGATTCCTCGACTCCCTTCGGTCGCTCGGAATGACGTGGGTACTGTATGCCTGAGCTTTTGATGGCGTTGTTTCTCAGCCTGGGGGTGGCCTTTCCGGTTCGTCCGCCTGATTTGATTGGGTTGGCGACGTCTTATGGGCCTCCGGCGTTTCAGAATGGGGATGTGATGCGGAATGGGGAGCGGTTGGATCTGGCGGCTCCCACTGTTGCGGTGAACGATTGCAGGAAGGACAGGAACGGTGAGTGTCTGTATGAATGGGATGTCCCGTATTGGCCTCAGTGGGCGGGGAAGACGTTGCTGGTCTTTGTGCCTGATTGTGGCCGGTTTTTGGAGGTTCGGGTTACAGACACGGGTTATTTGACGTCGGCGGGTTGGTTTCGATTGGGGATCCGTGATGGGATTCAGCATTATTGGGCGTTGGAATCGGAGCCGGAGGCGTTGGAGTTGGCGGTTCGGGTATTGGAAGAGCCGGTGGTTGAGGCTGATACGATCTGGTTGGAGGAGGCGAGGTATCGGGTCGTGGTGGACTTTCCGGAGGAGTTTTTTAGACAACATGTATCTTGTGGGGTGATGTATCCGGGGCCGGTGGTGGCGGTATGGGTGTTGGAGTAGATGAGGCGCGGGCGGAGTTGGCGCGGAGGGAGTTGGCGCGGCGGGAGTTTGGGGAATTTGCGGGGTATGTTTATCGAGGGTGGCCAGGGGCGCGGCATCTGGAGGTGTTGTGTGAGGCGCTGGGGCAGGTGGAGCGGTTTGTGGCGACAGGGGGGGCGGAGGGGATTGGGCGGTTGATGGTGTTTATGCCGCCGAGGCATTGGAAGAGCACGACGGCGAGTGTGTTGTTTCCGCCTTGGTTTCTGGGGCGGCATCCGGATCGGCGGGTGATTATGGCCAGTTATAATGCCAGTTTGGCGTTTGGGTTCTCGAGGCGGGCACGGAATTTGATGGCGGATCAGCGGTATCGGGCGGTGTTTGGGGATAAAGCCGGAATACCGCAGGTGGTGCAGCTCGCTGAGGACAGCCGGTCGGTGGAGGATTGGAATCTGGCGGGGCATCACGGGGGGATGGCGGCCTCGGGTGTTGGGGGTGGGATCACGGGTAAGGGAGCCCACCTTTTTATTATTGATGATCCTCACAAGGATCGCAAGGAGGCGGAGAGCAAGGCGATCCGGGATGGGATCTGGGAGTGGTATACGAGCACGGCCTACACTCGTCTGGAGGAGGGAGCGGCGATGGTGCTGATCCAAACGAGGTGGCATCATGATGATCTGGCGGGGCGGTTGTTGAAGCGGATGGTGGAGGACCTGGGGGCGGATTGGTGGGAGGTGTTGTGCTTGCGGGCGATGGCGGAATCGCGGAATGGCGGAGAGGCGGAAGGCGCGGAAGGGAACGGATTGGAGATTCCTCGACTCCCTTTGGTCGCTCGGAATGACGGATTTGGTATGGTCGCTCGGAATGACGGAATAGGTGTTCGGAATGATGGGGATGATGTGTTGGGGAGGGAGGCGGGGGAGGCGTTGTGGCCGGAGCAGTATCCGATTGGGGCACTGGAACGGATCCGGGCGAATATCGGGGCTTATGAGTGGGAGGCGTTGTATCAGCAGCGGCCACAGCGGATTGAGGGGGCGTTGATTAAGGCGTATGACATTATTCTTATTAATGAGGAGGAGCTGCCAGAGGATTTGACGGAGGTGCGGTATTGGGATCTGGCGGTGAGCGGTCGGGAGGGGGCGGATTGGATTGTTGGGGGACGGGTGGGGCGCGGGAAAGACGGGCGGATCTATATCCGGCATATCGCGCGGATGCCGGGGCCGTGGGCGGATGCTCGGCCTCAGATGGTGGAGGTGATGTTGGCGGATCCGATGCATGTGGTGCAGGGGATTGAGGTGGCGGGGCAGCAAGCGGGGTATTTTCAGGAGTTGCAACGGGACCGGGCGCTGGCGACGCGGTCGGTGGTGGGGGTGAATCCGAAGGAGGTGGGGAATAAGGAAGTGCGGGCCAATGTGTGGTCAAGCCGGATCCAGGATGGATTGGTATATATGGTGCGGGGGCTGTGGAACGATGCGTTTTTGGCAGAAGCGATTCAGTTTCCGAGGGGGACGTTTGATGACCAGGTGGATGGAGTGAGTGGGGCGGTGCAGATGCTGGCGCAAGAGGAGTATGGGCCTCCGGGGGTGGTGGCGTATGCGTGAGCTGTCAACGGATTCAGGGAACGGATTGAACGGATTGAGCGGATTATGACGACTTATGCGACGAGTGTGGTGCCAGCTCGGGAGACGGTGGATAAGGTCCAGGCGTCGTTTTTGGATTGGTTGGCGGCGGAGGATACGACGCGGCAGAGGCGGTATCGGACGTATCGGGAGTATTACGATGGGGATCACGATACGCAGTTGTCGAAGCGGCAGCGGCGGTATTTGCAGATCAAGATGGGGGAGGAGTTTAACGCGAATTATTGCCAGATTGTGGTGGATGCGCTGGCGGAGCGGTTGGAGGTGACGGGATTTGAGGCGGGGGGGCAATCTCAAATAATATGGGATTGGTGGAAGCAGGCGCGGATGGATGGGGTGCAAGGGATAGTGCATCTGGCGGCGGTGCGGGATGGGGATGCGTATGTGATGGTGGAGTGGGACAACGAGGAGGAGCGGCTGCGGTTCTCGTATGAGCTGGGGTACGATGGGACGGAGGGGGTAAAAATTCATTACGATCCGGAGCGGCGGCGGGTGCCGCTGTTTGCATCGAAGCGGTGGCGGGTGGAGCAGGGTCCGGATGCGGGCAAGGTGCGGCGGTTGAATTTGTATCATCCGAATCGGATTGAGAAGTATGTGAGCCGGGAGGATGAATTTGAGGGGAATTGGCAGCGGTATGAGGAGGGGGATGAGGGCTGGCCGCTGTGGTGGACGCGGGATGGGGCAGAGGGAGGAGAGCCGCTGGGGGTGCCGGTGGTGCATTTTCGCAATAAGGACGAGGGGTACAATTACGGGCAATCGGAGTTGCGGAATGTGGTGCCGCTACAGAATGCGTTGAATAAGAGCATCATTGATTTGTTGGCGGCGGCGGATACGACAGCTTTTCGGATTTATTGGATGATCGGGGACGATCCCAGTTCGCTGGAATTGTCAGCGGGGACGTGGGTTTACACGAAGCGGCCGCCAGGGGGGGATAACGGGGCAGCAGTGGGGTTTTTCCCGGGCGAGGACCTGGATCCGATGATCCGGTTGGTGGATTCGTTTGAGTTGCGGATTGCGAAGGTGACGCGGACGCCGATCTCGTATTTTCAGATCTCGCGGCAGCGGGCAGCGGAGGGGACGCTGAAGCAGGAAGAGGCGGGGTTGGTGGCGAAAGCGAAGGACCGGCATGTGAGCTTTGGGAACGCATGGGAGGATGCGATCCAGGTGGCCCGGCGGATCTGGAATACGTTTGGGGAGGGTCCGGAGCTGGATGAGGAGCAAACGGTTGAGACGCTGTGGGCGGATGCGGAGACGCGGAATGAGAAGGAGCATTTGGAAGCGTTGGCGGTGAAGCGGGAGAAATTGGGGGTGCCGCAGGAGCAGATTTGGCTAGAGGCGGGGTATGGGCCAGAGCAGGTGGAGAAGATGAAGGGGTCGGATGAGGTTCAGGGGCGGCAGGCGATGATGGATTTGGCGCGGCGGGGGTTGGGGGTGGGGGAGAGTGGAGATTAGAGATTGGAGATTAGAGATTCCTCGACTCCCTTCGGTCGCTCGGAATGACGGATTGGCAGGATTAGCGGATGGTTGACGGGCATTTGGCGGCGGTTAGGGCGGCGGAATATACGACGCGGCGGTTGCGGCGGTTGTTTGGGCGGTTGGGGACGGAGGAGCATCCTCGGGGGGTGGTCCTGGCGGCATATCGAGTGGCGCATCGGGCGTTGCGGGATGTGTATCGAAATGGTGGGTTGGCGTTGCCGCTGGAGGTGAATGAGGTGTTGGCTGCTTTGCGGCGGGACGTGGAGGCGGGGGTCAATGAGGCGTTGCGGCAGGCGGTGACGATTGGGGAGGAGCAGGCGGGGGCGGAGTTGGAAGCCTATGGGGTGGAGTATGTGCCGGTGGTGTCGCCGGAGATCGTTGTGGGGGCCAGGGATGCGGTGCTGACGGTGGTAGATGGGCAAATTGTGAGGACGCGGGCGATTGTGGCGGGGGAGGGCCCGGCGGCGCTGGTGTTGGGGGATGATACTCGGGTGGGGATTCTATATCCGGGGCAGGTGGTGCAAGAGGCGGCGCGGTGGTTGGTGGTTACGGCGGTGATGAGCCGGGTGTTGGGGGTGGGGCGGGCAGCGGAACGGACGGGGATTGATTTCAGGCGGCAGGCGGTGGCGGCGATTGATGAGCGGACAACGGACTGTTGTCTGCGTGCCCACGGTCAGATAGTGGGGATGGAAGAGGATTTTGTTCTGACGGGGACGCCACGGTTTGCGGACAAGATGAGGGATCCACCGTTTCATTGGTATTGTAGGACGTCGCAGGTATTGATCCGGGCAGAGGATGTGGGGGATGATCTGACGCGGGAGATGGAGGAGGCGGCGCAGGCGGAGTTGGCGGCCAGGGCGGAGGCTCAGGGGCAGGTGGATGAGATCAAGCGGAAGTTGGCGGATTTGGGGGCGATGCCGGATGTGCGGGTGAGGGCGGCGGATACGGATGAGGTGAAGCGGCTGCGGGAGGAGTTGAGGATGTGGAAGGCGCGGGTGAGGATGGAGATTCATCCGGCGGGGGCTCGGAGTGGACGGTAGGAACGCGGAAAGGCGGAATAGCGGAAGGCGCGGAAATGGCGAGGTGTTCTGAGAGGATGTGTGGGGCGGAGGATGAGGCTCCGGCGGTGACGGGGCGGGTGGCGATCTGTCAGGTGTGTGGGACGCAGTGGCAGGTGCGCTCGGAGACGGATGCGGATGTGAAGGGGTGTTCGTTTTGCGATGCTCCGGCGGAGGCGGTGATGGTGGTTAGTGAAGCGCCGGATTATTCTGGTGTGTTGGTATAAAATCGGGAGCGCGGAATAGCGGAAGTGCGGAAAAATTACGTAACGCATACGGTTAAAATGTGGAGGTGTTAGAGATGGGAACGGATAGCAATACTCAGGCAGTGGACAGTGGTACACAGGAGATGAGTAGTGGTACTCAGGTAGTGGACAGTGGAACTAACGCGACGGGCGGCGGTGAACAGTCTGGTGGGGAGGAGACGCGCGTTTTTACGCAGGCGGAATTGGATCGCATCATACAGGAGCGGTTGGCTCGGGAGCGCCAGAAGTACGGTGACTATGACGATCTGAAGAAGGCCAAGGATGAGTTGGATGCTCTGAAGGCTGAGCAGATGTCAGAGTTGGAGAAGGCGCAGAAACGGGCGGCGGACCTGGAAGCGGAACGAGATCAAGCCCTGGTGGAGGCCAACGATCGGCTGATCAAGGCGGCCTTTGTGGCGGCGGCGGCTCAGGCGGGGGCGGCGCATCCAGAGGATGCGTTCGCGCTGGCAGATCTGAGCGGGGTGGAGATCGGCGAGGATGGCCAGGTGACCGGGGTGGAGGATGCGGTCAAGGCGCTGGTGGAGGCGGGGCGGTTGCCGATGAGCGATAAGCGGCGAGCGCCGGGCCTGGACGGAGGTGCGGGCGGTGGCCAGGGTCCAGGTGAGCGGGCTCCGGAGCTTTCCGAAGAGGAAAGGGCGATAGCGCGGAAAATGGGTTTGACGGATGAGCAGTATCAGAAGGCGAAGAAGAAGGGGGAATGAGATTCCTCGGCTTCGCTCGGGATGACGAAGTGGAGGGTGAGATTCCTCGATTCGCTTCGCTCACTCGGAATGACGATATGATGAAGGAGGTATGATGGCTAGTCGAGGGTTTGAGTTTGCGTATATGTTGGATGGCAGCAATGCGACGCCGGTGATCCGGGATTTCGCGATGGTGGCGGATGCCAGTGGCTATGTGGCCGGGGATCTGTGCCTGATTGATTCCAACGGCCGGGCGGACAAGGTGTCGGGCAGCATTGATGAGGTGAGTGTGATCGTGCAGGAGACGAAGACCGACGCGGTGAGTAACGATGATGAGTTGTATTGCGCGATCATCACCCGGAATCAGGTGTGGCGGTGTAGCATGGATGCCTCATCTACCACGGCTAAGGTGGGGTACACGAAGACCATTGACGTGGCGGATGAGAACACCATTGATGCTGACGACATCAGCAACGGGTCTATGACCCTGGTGGATTCGGGCACCGACGACGATGGGAACGTGCTGGCCTATGTGGTGTTTTCGGACACTACGTTTGGGAATGCTTAGGAGATTGCTTCGTCGCTGCGCTCCTCGCAATGACGGAGTAGAATAATGCGTTACGTAGGAGGTAATGATGGCTATTTCGGAGATGTGGACTGAATTGTTGGAGCCTGGGCTGAGGGCGATCTTTGAGGTGCAGCGGGACGCGCTGGCGGAGGCCAGTCGGATCCCGATGCTGTTCAATGTGGTCGGTTCGGACAAGCCTCAGGAGCACGATCTGGGTGTGGGTGGGATGAGCGATTGGGAGGAGTACGAGGGGGCGATTGAGTACGACGACTTTGATCAGCTCTACAAGACGACCTATACCCACGTGGAGTATGTGAAGGGCTTTAAGGTGGAGCGGAAGCTGGTGGACGATGACCAGTACAACATCATCAGCAAGCGGCCGCGGCAGTTGGCGTTGACGGCGATGAGAACGCGGGAAAAGCACGCAGCGAGCGTGTTCAACAACGCCTTCTCGAGCAGCTATACCGGGGGCGATGGGGTGAGTCTGTGCAACGATTCTCACCCGCTCTCGCCGGAACACAGCGGCGACACGCACGACAACTATGGGACCTATGCGCTGTCTTATGATAACGTGGTGACGGTGCGGCGGCTGATGCGGGAGTATCCGGACGACCGGGGCGAGCTGGTGCAAGTGAATCCAGATGCGTTGGTGGTGCCGCCAGAACTGGAGGAATCGGCCTGGGCGATCTTTGAGACGATGAACAAGCCGGACACGGCCGATTATCACGCCAACTTTGTGCGCAGCAAGCTGCGGAAGGTGATCGTGTGGGACTATCTGACGGACGCCAACGCGTGGTGGCTGGTTGATAGCGGGCTGGCGAAGCTGTATCTGAACTGGTTCGATCGGATACCGTTGGAGTTCGAGATGGATCCGACCAGCGATTTCCGCTTGGAGGCCAGGTTCCGAGGGTATATGCGGTACAGCTATGGCTGGAGCGATTGGCGATGGGTGTACGGGAATAACCCGAGTTGATGAGGGTGAGGCGGAGATTGCTTCGTCGCTGCGCTCCTCGCAATGACAGGGACTGAAGTGGGGCAGGGGCGAGCCCTGCCCCTATGCAGTAAGGAGGTAAGATGATGAAGATGAATGAACGACAGCGGTGGGGGTTGGCGGTTGTTGGGTTGGGGTTGGTGCTGATCCTGGCGCTGTTGGCGGTATGGGCGTGTGCGCCAGAGGATGATGAGATTGTGGCGCTAGGGGTGACACATTTCTCGGGCCTGGATGTGACGGGAGATGAGACCGATCTGCTGGTGGTGGATCAGACCTCCACGGGGGACATCATTGAGCTGCGAGACGATGGGACGGTGGTGTGGCGGGTGGCGGATGGGGGGGCGGTGACGCAGACGGGAGCGGGGACCTTCAGCGGAAACACGACGCTGGGCGATGCGATCACGGACAACATCTATGTCTACGGTCAGATGCGCTCGTATGATGGGACAGACAATTGGGCTGACATCTCTGACGTGAGCGCATTGGGGCGGGGCAATGGATGGCACAGCGCATACAATATCACTGGCTGGGGGTCCTCATCGGATTTTCAGGCGCTGTTTGCCAACACGCAGGTCACGGCGACGATGCCCACGACACGGACTATCTATGGTATCGAGGGAAAATCTACCTTTAAAGCTGTGGTGGGCACAGGCAACGCAACCGGCATCGGGATCATGGGGAAAGTGGTGGCCAAGACTACGGCGACCATCCCGGAGGGGTATGGGATCTATTCCAGGGTAGAAACGGATGGTTCCAATGATGTGATCACGGCTGGGGCCAACTTTATGGCTGACCTGGATAACTCTGGGACCATCACCACTTCGAGGGTGATCTACACTGAGGCGGATACCTGGACCTATGGTCTGGATCTGAGCGCGGGGACTTTTACCAATGATATCGTGGGCCAGAACAGCGAGACGATCAGCAATAGCCCGAACGGTGAATGGGACTTTGGGTCGGCGAATCTGGACACGAGCGGGGATATTGAGGGTGATGATCTCAATGCAGGGTCAACGGTTGATGTCGGGACGTGGCTCAACTTTTCGGCGCAAACTACGCTGGCGATCGGGGCTGATGAGACGATCACGCCGACGGGGACGTATCAGGTCATCACCTCGACGGAGGCGATCACGTGTGATACAACCACGTGCATTGCGGATGGGGGTGAGACGGGCGATGTGCTGATTTTGAGAAACGGGAACGCTGCGGACGCTATCACTATAGACGGGACGGGGGCGAATGTGGAATGTAAGGCGAACGTGGCGCTGGGGGCGAGCGATACGTTGATGTTGATCTGGAACGGGAGCGATTGGAACTGTCTGGCGAATTACGATAACAGTTAGTTGGAGATTGCTTCGTCGCTGCGCTCCTCGCAATGACGAAGATGTCGCTGCGCTCACTCGGAATGACGGATTAGCGGATGCGGAGTTTTGCTTACTGTGCGGCTAGTTATGAGCGGAGTGTGAGGCGGGCGGCGGGGGTGGAACCGTTGCTTTCGCCGCCTGCCTCGCTGGAGACGCTGGATGTCTCGCTGTTTCATGGTCGGGAGTTCCTGTATTTCAAATTGCATGGGTTGCCGGGGCAGCCGTTTTGGTATGGGGACGATTGGCTGACGGCGGTGAGCGCCAAGCAGGTGCGGGCGATGGATCTGGGCGGGGCGGTGGTTTTCGTGGCCAATTGCCATCTGCCGGAGAGTCCGATGTTGGAGGCGCTGTTGGACGGGGGGGCGCGGGCGGTGATCGGTGGGGCGGGGGAGAATTATGCCCGGGCGGGGCGGGTGGATGGGGCGGATCTGCTGGGGTTGTATGTGCGGTGGATGCTGGGGCTGGGGATGGAGTTGCAGCGGGCGTTTTGGGTGGCTAAGATGCGGTTGAAGTTGCGGCGGCCTGATCGGGTGACGGAGGATACGCTGGCGTTTCGGGTTTATCGGGAGGTGGATCGATGGGTTATGTAGCGAAGGTGGATATTCGGGCGATGTCGGTGGGGGTGGTGAAGAAGGCGGGGGCGCGGATTGGGGATGATGAGTTGCCTCCGAAGTTGAGGGAGCAGTTGTTGGCGGAGGGGGTGATTGAGGAGGTGGGGCTGTCAGCGGATTCGGGGAGCGGATTGAACGGATTGGGAGATGAACTGTTGGGGATTGAGGGGGTGGATGAGGGGATGGCGATGGCGTTGCATGGGTTGGGGTTCCATACAATGGAGGCGGTGGCCGGGGCGAGTGTGACGGCGTTGACGGCGCTGGCGGGGGTGGGAAGGGTGACGGCGCAGAAGCTGATTGAGGCGGCGGGGTTGGCATTGATTGCGGAGGAGGCAGGGCTGTCAACGGATTCGGGGAACGGATTGAACGGATTGGCCAACGAATAGGGAACGAATTAACGAATGAACGATTGGGGAGCGGATTAGCGGATGAGGAGGCGATATGATTCGGCGTGAGACGATTACGGTGACAGGGGCGACGGGTGGGGCAGGGGTGGCCACAGCCAACACGACTTCGACGGTGGTGATCAATGGGATTATCCGGGCGATTTATCTGGCTTACACGGATAGTCCACCGGCGGGGACGACGGATGTGACGGTGGCGGGGGCGATGAGTCCGGCGCTGGCGATCCTGACGGTGAGCAATGCGGCCACGGATGGGTGGTTTTATCCGATGTGGCAGGCGGACGATGGGGCGGATGGCAGTGACATTACGAATCAGGGGGCGCCGGTGGTGTGCGATGATCGGATTACGGTGACGATTGCGCAGGCGAACAATGACGATGGGGTGGTGGCGACGATTGTGTATGAGGATTTGTCGAGGGTGTGAGATTGCTTCGTCGCTGCGCTCCTCGCAATGACAGGGGTGATGGATGGGGTTTACGTATCGGGCGGATCTAACGACGGATCGGGATAAGGTGCGGTTTTATGTGCGGGATACGGTGGAGGATAGTGGGCCGCTGCCGAGCTCGGGTAATTTCTCGGATGAGGAGTTGGATGGGCTGATCACGGCGGAGGGGAGCTGGGAGCGGGCAGTGGCGGCGTCGTTTGAGGCGCTGGCGGCGGCGTGGGCGGGGTATGTGGATATTGCAGTGGGGCCTCGGAAGGAGCAGTTGAGCCAGACGGCGGAGCGGTTTGAGGCGCTGGCGAAGGAATGGCGGCAGCGGCATGGGACCTCGGCGACGGCGACGGGGACGCGGTTTGTGACGCGGGTGGATGGGTATAGTGACGATGTGAGTGCGGATGAAACGTGAGAGGTGGAACGATGATTGTGAGTTCTAAAAGCAGGGTTGTGTTGGTGGCCATGGCGCTGGTGGCGTTTGTGGCGATTGGGGTGGGGGTGGGTATTGCTTCTCGGCGTGTCTCTCCTATGATTGGCTCTGCTTATTGGGAGAGTGGCTGGCTTGATCTGGGTGATGGGGTGGCGATGAAGATCCGGGTGGCCACGACTCCGACACCTATGCCGACAGCGACAGAGATACCGATGCCGACAGCGACGATGACACCGACGCCAACGGTCGTTGTGGAGCCTTCGGCGACGGCGACGATGACACCGGTGCCGACGGCGACCGGGGGTCCGATGGGTGGCGAATGTACCATTGTGCTGAATCCTGGATCTGTTCAATATGATGGCGGTGGGGTGTCGCCTGGTGCTGTCATCTGCCTGGAAGCAGGTAATTATACCAAGATCGCATTTCGGGACTTGCAGGGCACGGCAGAGAAGCCGATCACCATTCGAAACGATGGCGGCCAGGTGAGAGGGTGGGATCCTAATCAGGAGTTCTATCTTTGCAGGGATTGCTCACATATTCGCCTGACGGGGACAGGTGCGCCGGGCGCGGAGTATGGTTTTTATTTCAGGAGCCCCGTAAAGATCTACGGTCATTCCCATCACATTGAAGTGGATCACATTGAGATGGATGGCGCTCGACTGAGCGTCAAGGATACGCTTGACCCGGACTTTGAAATGACCGACATACGCATCCACCATTGCTACATGCACGATTCGCCGAATGCGTTTTATTTGGGTGTCTCTGGGTATCATGAGCATCCGGGTGAGTTTATATCACGGCGAGTGGAGGTAGATCACAACCTTTTCGAGAACAATGGCGGTCGGGCGCTCAAGGTCACTGGCATAGTTGAAGATTGCATTATACATGACAATGTGATCCGTGACGCTGTGACCGATGGTGCAAACGCCGCTCTTGCCATCAGCGAAGGCACCAAGGCTGAAGTCTATAACAATGTCATTGTGGGTAGTGGCGGGTGTGGTATCTTGATGAACAACAGCCCGTTTTCGGCCAGGATTTACAACAATCTGCTGGTTGAGACTGGCGGGGGTTCTGGGGGATACGTTGATGCTATTCTGGCCTGGTCTGACAACAACATGGTTTACAATAACACAATCATTGGCGCAGGAAGGTACGGGGTGGCTTTCCGATGTAGCGAATGTAGGGGGAATGAGGCTTTCAACAACATCATTATAGACACAGAGGGCGACTCTATTGCCCAAGGCGGTTCACCAGATGCGAATTTTTATCACAATCTGACTAAAGAGGCTGGCTATACGGTGGAGAATTTGAGATTTGTGGAGCCTGCCAGAGGTGATTATCATCTTGTCGAAGACAGCCCAGCGATTGACGCGGGGGGTGATGGATACCCGCCGTATGATTTGGATGGTGTGGGCAGGCCGCAAGGCACAGCGGCCGACGTGGGGGCCTACGAGCGATGAAGTTCAAGATCACCAAGATTGAGACCGTCAAGGGCAGCCACCGGCTCTATGTGGATGTGGCCTTCCTGGACGGCGGCAAGATCGTCCATCGCAACGATTTTGTGATGCAGATCCGCCGTACCCACCGGGAGTATGTGGGGGCTGAGGGGCCGAATGGGGAGATCCTGGAGCCGAAGGCTTATGAGGAGCAGGCCAACGACGTGGCGGCGGAGATTGTGGCTAATATCCGGCGCTATGTGGCGCGGGTTGACATGAAGCGACGAGTGGACAATCGGGATCAGAGCATTGTGACTGAGGACACGGATCCGCTGGGTTTGCGGGCGGCACCCGGGGTGGCGGATCTGATCGGGGCCGAGGTGCCAACGGGGGTTGCGGCTCTATGACCACGCTCAATTTGCAGGTGGGGGCTTCGTCGGATGATGCGGACGAGGTTAGCAATGGCGATATGGATTTGACGAGTGTCAATATCTCGTTGACGGATTCGGATCAGTGGGGTGGATTGCGTTGGAATAGTGTCACTGTGCCGCAGGGGGCTATTGTTGATGTGGGCACCGTGCAGCTCTCGATTCCAGATACAGATTATGATGATGTCGAGTTGGATATTTACGGTGAGGACGAGGATGATCCGGGAACGTTCACGACTGACAGTGAGAACATTAGCAGCCGGTCGCGGACCACGGCCAAGGCCAGCAAGAGTGCTTCTAGTGTGGGCACGGGCTGGTATTCGATCACGGTGACTGATCCGGTGCAAGAGGTTGTCAGTCGGAGCGGTTTTGCGTCCGATGATTTGGTTCTGATTCTGGATTCTCTGACAGGGATCACCTTGCGATTCAAGGCATACGATGCGAGTTCCAGTTTGGCGGCCAAATTGGACATTGATTATTCTCTGGGGTTTCCGCCAGTGCCGGGGCGGGTGCATCGGGATTGGCGGTCGCCGTTGGTTAGGATGTGAAGACAACAACGAATTGGGAAAAGAACGAATTGGGAAAAGAACGAATTAAAACGAACGAATTGGGAAAGGAACGAATTAAAACGAATGAATTGAGAAAGGAGCGAATATGGGCAGGATGTATTCGGCGGTGTTTGAGGAGGTGAGTGTATCGGCGGCGCAGGATTTGTTTGAGATCAATGCGCCGAGCGATGCGAGTGTGGTGGTGCATGGGTGCGAGATCTCGCAGTCGAGCGATACGGACAGCGAGATGTTGAATATTCTGATCCATCGGGCCAGCGCGAGTGGGTCGGGTGGGTCGAGTGTAACAGCGAGTCCGCTGGAGGTAGGGGACGCGGCGTTTGGGGGGACGGTGGAGGCAAACAATACTTCGGGAGGCACGGAGGGGACAAAGATTCACGCGGCTTGTTTCAATGTGCTGAACGGGTGGCTGTGGATGCCGACGCCGGAGTGCAGGCCGGTGATCTCGCCCAGCGGGCGGTTGGTGATTGAGTTGCAGACGGCTCCAGGGGATGCGCTGACGATGAGTGGGACGGTTTATTTTGAGGAGGTTGGGGGGTAGGCGGGAGATTGCTTCGTCGCTTTGCTCCTCGCAATGACAGGGAGATAGATGGCCAGACACGTTTACCGGCGGCCGTTTGATTATCGGGTTCGGCGGGGGAAGAAGACGGCGGGGGGAGCGCAGACGATTTCGCTAGATACGTTGACGCTGGCGGGGAGTGCTGAATCGTTGACAGTGGTGCCGGTGACGACGCTGGTGATGGATGCGTTGACGCTGGCGGGGAGTGTCCCTTCGCTGACGGTGGTGCCAGGGACGGCAACGATCACGGTGAATGCGTTGACGTTGGCGGGGAGCGCAGAGGGGTTGACGGTGGTGCCGGGGACGGTGTCCCTGGTGATGGATGCGCTGACGTTGGCGGGGAGCGCAGAGGGATTGACGGTAGTACCGGGATCGGTGACGATCACGGTGAGCACTTTAACATTAGCCTCTTCAGTGGAAACCATCAGGGTGATGATTTCCGTACCGTTGAATACCTTGACGCTGGCGGGATCGGCAGAATCGTTGACGGTGGTGCCGGGATCGGTATCGTTGACGATGGATACTTTGACGTTGGCGGGATCGGCGCAGGGGCTGACGGTGGTGCCGGTGACGACACTGGTGATGGATGCGCTGACGTTGGCGGGGAGCGCAGAGGGATTGACGGTGGTGCCGGGGTCGGTTAGCCTGTTGATGGATGTGCTGACGCTGGCGAGCTCGGTCCCTTCGTTGACGATGGTGCCGGGGTCGGTGTCGCTGTTGATGGATGCGCTGACGCTGGTGGGGAGTGCGGAAGGGTTGACGGTGGTGCCAGGGTCGGTCAGTATGCTGATGGATGTGCTGACGCTGGCAAGCTCGGTGGAGTCGCTGGATTTGGTGCCGGGGTCGGTGAGTTTGTTGATGGATGTGCTGACATTGGCGAGCTCAGTCCCTTCGCTGACGATGGTGCCGGGGTCGGTGAGTTTG
>Ga0180437_10003304_pt1 | contig 24152 bp, 20 predicted proteins | sample SS_ome_4_FD_132410 | JGI IMG/M metagenome (GOLD analysis project Ga0180437, IMG submission 132410) | Hypersaline lake sediment archaeal communities from the Salton Sea, California, USA - SS_3_D_1 metaG | ecosystem: Environmental > Aquatic > Non-marine Saline and Alkaline > Hypersaline >... | reverse complement strand
ATCCGGCTCGTCATACTTCAGCCAGGTCGATATGAAATCAAAGATAACTTTGTGTTCCTTGTACCTGTTCTGCATCATCGGCCAGTGGTTGGTAAAAACGGCAATCGCCAAGTTTTGTTTTGGGTATGCCCGGAAATTATTGGTCCAGCCGTACATATGGGCCCCCCCATGACCGAAATTGAAGTCGGGTTTTCCCACATTTTCCAGCATCCAGGTCAATCCAAGACTCACATTGCCCACCGTATTCTCAACTTGAGGAGTGAGCATGAGTTCAACGGTCTCGGGCCTGAGAAGCTGAAAATCGTTGTAGGATCCATTATTCAGGTAAGCCAAAAGCAATTTGATGTGATCTCCAGGTATAGTGACGACTGTTCCGGCGGGATAATCAGCGAAATAGATGACCGGAGTCGGGATATCCAAGGCACCGAATTGCGCATAACCGGAGGAAAATCGATCAAGTATCTCCGGCCGCACATGTGCAGCATCCTGGACCGGTGGGTACTGACTGGAAGTCATCCCCAATGGATCCATGATGTGCTTTTGGACATATTCAGAAAAGGAAAGCCCTTCGGGATTTGTCACTTCGACAAGATAGCCGAGAGTGGCCATACCAAAGTTGGAATACTGATATCGTGCGCCGACTTTTGCACCCCACCGAGGAAGAACGCTTCCGTTATAGGATTTGAACATATTCTGGCTGTAGCCGTCTTTGACATGCTCCGACAGAGGAGTTGGCTTTTCGAACCGGCTGCCAGCTGCATTCACCGAGAGGCCTGACCTATGGGTGAGCAGATCCCGGAACGTGATCTCCCTCTCCCCTTTTGGATTTACGACCTGAAACTCCCTCAAATATCTGTTGATTGGATCGTCGAGACCGATGACGCCCTGCTCAACCAGCTGCATGACCGCCGTGGCCGTGTAGGTTTTTCCCATTGACCCGGAGTGGGTGACTGTCTGCGGGGTCATCGGGACTTGGCGCTCCAAATTCGCATAGCCGAATCCCGCCTCCCAAACCACTTCACCGCGCAGCGCCAGGGCTATGTTCAACCCGGGAGTTCCTTTATTTTTCATGATATGAGGGATAAAGGCCTCCAGGGCGTCGATGAGCTGGATATCTTTGACGCTGCTGGTATTCCGTATTTCCGCGATCGGAATTTCTTCGCTCTCAGTTATTACCGGCTGGCTACAGGAACAAAGGTAAGCGCAAAGGAATACGCTGACAATAAAGAGTCCGGGAATAAGTCTTGCATGCCTGCATTTCATATCTTCCTCCTTCTCGAGTGAATTATTTGAGGGGCAAACGCTCACAAATTTCGAGTCCAGAATTCCAGCATAGTGCTGTACAAATGGATCTGGGCTGGATCATCGGAGATCCCGTGTTGACGCATGGGGTATATCATCAGATCAAACCTCTTGTTGGCCTTTATCAAGGCATCGATGAAAGCCCAGGCATTCTGTGGATGAACATTATCGTCGTATGTGCCGTGCACCAGAAGCAGCCGTCCGTGAAGATTCTGGGCCGCCTTGACGAGCGAAGTCTTCGCGTAGCCATCCGGATTGTCCTCTGGCCTTTTCATGTAGGATTCTGCCCATTTGGTATCGTAATAGTGCCAATCGGTGACCGCGGCCACGGCAATTCCCGCTTTAAATTCTTCAGAATGGGTAAGGGCCAGAAGCGTGAAGGTGCCGCCTCCGCTCCAACCCCAGATGCCGATTCTGTCCGGATTGACGAAATCTTGTTTTTTGAGCCACTTCACTGCATCCAACAGATCGCTCAATTCACTCGTACCGTAGCCATCATGCAGAACGAGGTTTTCCAGTTTTTTGCTGATAGCCGTGGCACTGCGGTTGTCCACACCCATGACTAAAAAGCCTTTTTCCAGAAGAATTTGATCGAACAGGATGGAACGGCTCCATCCATTGAGAACCGTCGGCACTGAAGGCCCGCCGTAGACATAGATGATCACCGGATATTTTTTGGAAGGGTCAAAATCCTTGGGTTTGAGAAGTGCGGCAGGCATGGGAAAGCCGTCTTTGGCCGGAATCGTGAACAATTCCGGATACTGCACGTCAAATTTTGCCAGCTGACCGGGATTAGGGGCAGCGATGACGCCCACTTGATGACCGTCCGAACCATATAAAACAAGTGAAGGAAGTTTTGCCCGGGTGGAATGGCGATCAACGTAGTATCGCCCATCCTTGCTGAAGGCAATGGCATGAATTCCATCTTCCTCGGTCAAACGCTCCAGATTCGTGCCATCGAATCGGATACGATACAAATGCCGTTCGAGGGAGGACTTCTCCAGAGCTGTGAAGTAAATCCAGCCTGATTTCTCGTCGATGGCGCTCACCGCTGCCTGCAAACCGAAAGGACCTCCTGAGTTCCGGACGGCCCAAGAGCCTTGGGTGATTTGATTCTGTACCACTCCGTCCATAGAGTAGCGGTACAAATGATTGAATCCATCCCGCTCGGAGGTCCAGAGGAAATGTTTGCCGTCCTGGAGAAAGAAGAGGTCATCATGGATATTCACCCACCCTTCGTCCCTTTCCTTGAGAATATGGGTTGGTATCCCGGTTGAGCGCTCCACGAAATAGAGATCAAGCTCAGTCTGGGCCCGGTTCATGGTTTGAACGCTCAGCCTTTCGTTGTCAGGCAGCCATTTGACACGGACCACGTATTCATAGGGATGTTCTTTAAAATCGACCCAAGTCACCCGGCCATCATTTACCTCGACAACACCGACGCGAACCACGGGATTATCCCCTCCTGTTTTGGGATAGCGCTGAGTGATAAGTCGAGGCACCTGGGGTTTGAAATCGACATAGTGCATCACACTCACAGGAGATTCATCGGTCTGGAGAAAGGCAATGGCCGATGAGTCGTTCGACCACCAGTAACCGATATCCTGACGGCCGAAGATTTCCTCCCAGTAAACCCAGGAAAGGGTTCCGTTAAGGAGCGTCTCCGAGCCATTTCCCGTCAGGGGCTTCTCTGTTTTCGTCCCCATGTCATAGACAAAAAGATTGCCGTCACGGACAAAGGCGATTTTTTCTCCATCCGGCGAAAACCGGGGGGATTTCTCTTTGGTATCCGTATCCGTGACTCTAAAAAATCGGGATGCGGTCAAATCGAGCACAAAAATATCATCGTCATACTGGTAGATAGCGTGCTCGCCCGCGGTGTCAAAGGCGACGGGCCATTCCAGGCCATCAGGCATAACATTTTTGCCCAAGAGGCTTTTTAAACTCGTCAGGGCATCTTGGGCTTCCAAGGCGCCGGTTTGTTCACCGCTTTTCGGATCGAACTTCAGGAATGTGCGTTTCATGCCCACTTGAAGAGGATTAAACATGATGGCTGTCCCATCGTCCAACCAGAGGAACGACGGGAGCGCGGCCACCTCTTTTCCCTCCTGGCTGTAGATCCATTCCACCGAAATCTCCCGTTCTTCCTGAATGCAACGTGGAAAGCCAAAAATCACGAATATCACGAAGAAGAAAGGGGTAACAAACTGTAAAATCCTGTATCTCATGGCGATACCTCCCATTTAAATGACCATACCTGCTTATTTCACGACCAAGAAACACATATATCATCTCCAAAATTCACTGTCAAAAATAATCGAAAACAATTGAAGAAGCCAGCAGGCATTATGTTAAAATCCTTGCCTAAATGAGGAATTCATGGAAAATAAGTAATGAGGAATTGATACAGCGGAAGCTATTCATGAGGCGACTTTGGTTTATAACATTGATCCTGCTTATTTGGACAACATCTTTTGTCTGCAAACAGAGTTCGACTGCACCGGAGGCGGAAGTCCCGCCTGAGTTAGATATATCCGTAACCTGCACCCCGACATCGGGTGGGGCCGGGACGGTGTTCACGGTCAGCATCACTTTGGGCAGTGTCGATAAAGAAGTCACCGTATTTGGAATGGATATGACATTCGATGCCGATTTCATCCAATTTCAAGGCGCCAACAGGGGGAATTTAACCGGAGACTGGGCAGCTGTCGATGCCAACGAAATCCGTGCAGGGACTTTAAAGGTTGGCGGGTTTGCGGGATCAGGAACCCCAATTCCTGCCAGAAGTAGAGGGACGATAGCCGAGATCAGGTTGAAGGTCGAAGGGGAAGACTTCAACAACGGACAGGCAAGCCAGATCTGTATAAACAGCTACACAGATGACTTGAGCGGGCTGACGCCTATGCCAGCCTGCACCTCCTTTGAACTCACAAAATAACCCAGGTTTGGTTCGAAGTACCTGGTATGTTGTGAAATCTGAAGCAATATCAACACAAAAAATGCCGCCTCTTGAATTTCTGCATCGCTGTTTTGATTGACTTTTCTGTATGATTTTAAAACAATAGACAGGACTGTCCTGGTCAATTCCATGAACAGGGGGCAAGAATGAAACTGGATACGCTTCGACTTGGGTTCACCGTCTGTGTGGTTTGGGGAGCCATCGTTTTTCTGGTGGCTGTGGGCAATATGGTCATAGCAGGCTATGGGGATGCATTCTTAAAATTGATCGATTCCATCTACCCAGGTTACCACATGGGAGTATGGGGCTTTGGCGGCGTCATCGTTGCCACGCTCTACGCCGCACTGGATGGATTCATTATGGGTGTGGTCTTTGCCTGGCTCTACAACCGTTTCACAAAAAAGAAAAGGGATTGAATGAGAAGCGGCTGGATTCCCGGCTCTTAAGTCGTTACGGATTGCATACAGGCAGGTGGAGGAGGCAACCCCTGGCGGTTGCCCCCTCCAGTTAACAACAAAGGAGAGTCATGAGATTTTTCTTTTTGACAAAGACTGACAGTTGAGGCAAGGAGGAAGCACAGAGCGGGGATGCCCTGTGCTTCCTGGAGCAGTATTAGGGGAGGTAAAATAAAGGAAAAGAATGTCTCTTGATTCCATCGTGAGCATACTATTATTCCCGCTTGTTAAAAAGAAATAAATTCTCTGTTAAATTTCAGTTAATTTTTGGAGATAGACTGGCTCCCAAAAAATATAACCCCTAAAGACTAGAGAATCAGTCATAGAATACCCCAAAAAATCACCCCAAAAGGCGATTGTGCTTTTTGACTCTCAAAAATACAATAGGCCTGCATAAATAGCTCGAAGACAATCTCAATCATAGAATTTGAGTGATTGTCTAATGCTAAATAAAGGAGAAAAGCATGGCACTTTCCAAAGACCAAGAGGAAATATACAAGAAAGCTATGGAAGCGGCAAAAAAAGAGCTAGACAGCGTTGACGAGAAAATGCAGGAAGAGATTCAAAAAGCAAGACAGAAATTGGCAGATCTCCAGGAATCTAAGAGGCAGTTCAGGCAGATTTACGAAGGGACGGCACAGCTCCTCGGCTTGGAAGTCGAGCCAGAAGAAGAGACCAACGAACTTGCAGAATCCGAGGAAACGGATGAGGAGAATCCCGATCTGACGGGAAAAAGCAAGGAAGCTTCAGAAGACGACGACGCCGAAAGCTCGGAGACTGCTCAAGCTCAATCCGCTTAAAACTTTTTCCGCATCACCTTTCAGCTCTTGAGCAAAAGCGCAAGGCTGCCCTCCACAGGTCCAAATCAATTTCCCCAGCAGCGATAAAAGATATCCACGTAATTTTAAATTCGTCTCTCCATCATTGAGGCTTGTTCTGATAAGCAAAAAATCTGATTGCGAAACCTCCTCCATATTGATAAATTAAGTATTCACGATAGCCCCCCAGTTCTAGGAGACGACATGAAAAAAGCGGGACTTTGGATATTGGCGTTTATCATCACTCTTTCTGCCGCCGTGTACCAGCGATTGACAGGCCCCACCTACCCATTACGGGGAAAAGCGGAAGTTGGTGGGACAGAAGTCTCCTATCGACTGATTCGAACTCATGAGATCGGGCCGGATTGTGAAATCAGAGTTGAAGTGCCGGAAAGAGATATCGCAGGTCAGCTTGTTTATAAACGATTCAAGACAGATGATCCCTGGACCGAGGTCCCTATGCAAAGGGAGGATGGATTTTTAGTCGGCGAGCTGCCCCAACAGCCATCCGCGGGAAAACTTGCCTACAAGGTTTTGTTGTCCAAAAGAACCGAACCCATCGCACTTGCCGGTGAAAACCCTGTCATCATTCGGTTCAAAGATCCTGTCCCCCGGGTGGTGCTTTTTCCCCACATTATCATCATGTTCCTGGCTATGCTTTTTTCGACCCGGGCAGGTCTGGAGGCGTTGAGAAAAGACAGCAACCCTAGAAAACTAGTTCTCTGGACCTTGGGTCTTTTGTTCGTTGGGGGGATGATATTAGGGCCTCTGGTCCAGAAATATGCCTTTGGTGCTTTTTGGACAGGATTTCCCTTCGGTTACGATTTAACAGATAACAAGACCCTCATAACTTTCCTGGGCTGGATAGCAGCCTGGATTGCTGGGCGAAAGGGAAAACCAGCCAGAGGATGGGTCCTGGGAGCCTCGATTCTATTGCTCGTTGTCTATCTTATCCCTCACAGCCTTCTCGGCTCTGAGCTGGATTACTCGAAAATCGACACACCCCGTTCTTGAATCTAAAAATGTGAACAGGCATCTTTTTAAAAAAAGCTGCCTGTTTTCTTTATTGTGTTCTCTTTTTACCTGAGCTTGAATTGGACGGTGACCGTGAAGAGGACGGAGGTGGGTTTGCCGTCCAGAATATATGGCTCGTAGATCCACTGCTTCAGTGCCTCCATGGCAGGCTTGTTCAGCACAGAACTTTCACTCCTCAAGATATTCACTCTGGATACACGACCCTGTTCGTCAATCAGAGCTTCGAGAACCACAATCCCCTGTATTCCGGCTTTTCTGGCTTCTTCAGGATACACAGGGTCGACTCGTTTGATCAACCTGGGGTGATCATCGACTTCATCCAGCCTCACCACTCCTTCCTCTGTCTTTGCCGGCTTATCTCCGTTGAGCACAAACCTCACCGTGATCGTAAAGACTGCAGGGACAGGTTTCTCATTAATAAACAAAGGCTCATACCGCCACTGTCTGACTGCATCTATGGCGGACTTATTCAAGAGAGGAGTTATGCTCTTGTAGACCATCACAGACTGGACAAAGCCCTGTTCATCTATCCTGGCGCCCAAAATAACCACCCCTTCGACCTTCTCTCTTCTGGCATCCTCCGGGTAGACCGGGTTAACTCGTTTAATGAGTCGAGGAGGTTTCATCTCTCCCTCGATTTTAACGGCTCCCTTTTCAAACTCGGCAATTTGTTTTGCCCTGGCTTTCTCGTCTGGAGGTGGCGGGGGGGGCGGCGGTGGAGGAGGAGGCGGGGGGCTTGTATTAACACCTGTCACGTGGAAGGAAAGAAAATAGGGCTTTCCCTCTCTATCCGCGAACCCGAATACAGCGATGTTTTTCTCGGGCAGAATGATCTCGGTATCCATCAGACTGATCTTTTCTTCACCTTTGATCTCTGTGATATCGATCTTGAACTGGTAACTGCCGTTGGTTTCCTTGGCTTTCTTCGACTTGTCCGAGCGCTCTTTTTGAACAGGCGTCAGCTTCAATCTGTACGCATGCCCATCCAACCGGAAAACGTGAGCTAAATCTCCTTTCCACGACACCCAATTCAGGTCAGCTTCGGTGATCAAGCGGACATCCTTCAGGTTGAAAACATTTTTGATCTGTTCTTTCTCTTCGGCAAGCAAGAATTTCGAGGGGATGTTTGCCGTAACAGTCGGTTGCAAGTAAGAGGAAGTGACAATTCTCGGAGGCTCGGTGTCACTCCTTCTGACTCCTTCGAAAAACCTCATCTTCATATCAATTTGAGATTGTGCCCTCAAATCAAGCAAAGATACTCCCGCTAAAAAGATTAAAATGAAAATAACTTTTTTCTTCATCACTATCATTCTCCTCCCATATTTTTTTGCGCCCAGACAATGATCATATCCGTACCCTGAGGCTTGAATAGATAGGCTTGCGCGGGCTTGCCTTCAATCCGGATGTAGTTAATCCGAAAATGAGCTTTTGACATCTCCTCTCCTTCACCGTCCGTCAAACGGGAGATATTCGACACCACCACGATTCCGGCAACAATCACGAAGGCGGCGACAACACCGTATGCCCACTTCCATCGAGGGGAACGGATCTGTCTATCCTTTCTTTTTTCCTCCTTCAATTTGGACTTGAAACCAGCCCAAAGTGCCTCGGTATCTGTGAAGTGCTCTTCCCCGATTAGCAAGTCGAGGATTACATCTCGCTGGGCTAATTTTTCCTGACACTGGGGACAATCCTGCATGTGGTGCCGAATCAGAAAATCCTGCCATTTCTTCAGAGGAAAAACAGCAAAAAGAAATTCAGCTATTTTGCAGTTAGACATGACTTGCCTCCAAAAGGGACTTTAATTTCTTCCGGGCCTTGAACAGATGAACTCTTGCCGTGCTCGGAGAACACTTCATCAATCCGGCAATTTCTTCACTCGTGTAGCCATCTTGGGCCCAGAGATAAAGAGAAAGTCTTTCTTTGGGCCTTAATTTTTCCAGGATGCCATCAGGTATCTTCAGAGAAGAGCCAGACTTCCCGGGCGTTTGATTCACTCGGTCAAGGACCTCTCTCTTTGTACTCCATATAAATGTCTGAAAACGGTGCCTCTTCCGCAACTGGTCTTTGCAGCGGTTACAGAGGATTGTAAAAAACCAATCCTTGAAAGACTTGCTGAAATCGAAGGTGTTCAGATTGAGGTAGGCCTTGAGAAAAGCATCTTGGCAGGCATCCTCCGCATCCTCCCTGTTACCCATATAATTCCAAGCCAGTGCCAATGCTTTTCCTTTGTATTTATCGATCACTTTCATAAAATCCTCGACCTTTCCTTCCAGGCAGCTTTGTAGAAGCTGTAAGTCTTCCATGTGGTTGTCTTTACACATTGGATACGCTCAAGACCTAAAATCTGTTTATCCGGTTGAATTATTCATAAAAAGTGCCTCTATTTTAAATCCAGGAACTCTTCAAATCTTATTGTCGACATTTTTTCCCCTCCAAGCCAATCTCACCACAGATGTTTCGCGCAGCTCATTCGCAGTAGTTCAGCACAGCGTCATGGGCTACGTCCTCACATTTGGGGCAATATTGACTCGTGAATAATCCAACTTAATCTGAATTATTCACAAAAATCACGGCGAGTGCAAAACTTGAGAAAAAAATTCCAGAAAAGTATAGTAGGCGGAGAGTTAGAGGATATAAAAAAACGCTGGCTGTCGAGGCGCCAAGGTTTGGAAAAGGAAGCGGGGCTAAGGAGGATTCCTCTCCAGCCAGCAGGTTAATTTAATTATAGTGGTATAATTATTAAAATGTCAAAGATATTTTTGAAGTTTTTTTTATAGATTCGATCAAAAATGGACTCTCTCTCGAAGAGAATGTGCCGGTTCTCCTGGGTGTGGGTAGCTCTCTGCGCCTTGGTTATTTTCTTCACGGTTCCCCTCGCCCGCTCTATACAGAATTTTGTTTCTGCGCACATCGGACGGTCCTTTTTCGGTTTCGCCGTACTCCTGGCTACCGGTGCAACGTTTGCCGTCATTTTCTATGTTCTTTATGTCCGGCTCAAAATAAGAGCGGTCAAAAACTATTTCTGGCTTGTGTTCATATCCGGAACCTATGTTTATTTCACGCTCAAACTCTGGAAGAATCCTGAAGAGGCGGTGCATTTTATAGAATACGGCATTCTCGGCTTGCTCCTCTTCCGAGCCCTCAGGCATCACATGGATGATCAAGGCATATACCTGGCTGCATTTCTGGCTGGGTCTCTTGTGGGCATTTTCGATGAAATAATTCAATGGATAGTCCCCGGGCGATACTGGGATTTCCGCGATGTCGGCCTCAATGCCCTCTCTTCCGGTTTGTTCCAGATTCTCCTGTGGAAAGGGATTCGGCCCAAGTTGCGCTCTCCGAAAATCCAAACAAAATCCGTCAAAATCATTTCAGCCCTTCTGGCAGCCAATCTCATTCTTATAGGGCTTTGCTTTTCCAACAGGTCAGCAAGGGTTCAAAAATACACGGAGATCCTTCCCTTCCTCTCGGGCCTCAAGAAGCAGGAAGCCATGAGTGAGCTCAGGTACCTCCACAAAGATCCCGAGATTGGGGCCTTCTATTCGCGAATCACATTGGAAGAATTGGAACATATCGATAATCAGAAATCCGAAGAATACGGAAGCTTCCTGAGGGACTGGGAAGACGGGGAATACGCGGAGTTTCTGCGCCTGGTCCCAGGTTATACAAATCCCTTTCTTCATGAGATACGTGTTCACATTTTTCGAAGGGACAAAAAATTTGAGATCGCCATGGAAGCCAAAGACTCTTCAGAAAAAGAAGAAAACCTTTTCATTGCCTTCAAAGAAAACCTGATTCTGGAAAAGTATTTCGGCAAGACTCTGGCCAGGTCACCCTACCAATGGGATAAGGTAAAACGGGATGGCATTGAGGCCGCGATTGACACGACCTCGTTCTATAAAAGCTCGGTCAGCAGACCCAGGTTCATCTCGGTGAACGAAGCGATGATGTGGACTGTCATACTGTGTGTTTTGATCCTCTTGTTCGTTCTCAACGTCCGCATAAAAAAATCGGCCTTCCTTGAACAAAAAAGCGAAACACGCTGATGCCGCTTCCCGCTTCCTGATGCATTGATTTTATGAGGGGAATAATATACATTAGCTAGAAATTGATATGAGAACGAGATTAATTCCTTCACTCACAATTTTCTTTTTCTTCCTCTTCTTTTCCGGTGCAGCCCGGGCGGACCATTACATCAAAAGAACCAAACAGATGACACAAATAAACTCAAAGAATGAGACTGTTTCGACTACCGACGAACACAGCGCATCCTGGATTTCAAAGGATAAATTTCGCCAGGACGAAGGCGATCACACGACCACCATTATCCGCTTGGACCGTGAAAAGCTCTATCATATCAACCACACAGACAGAACCTTCTCCGCCCTGGATTTACCGCTCAACCTTGGAGACAGTCTTCCTCCTGAAACCAGACAAATTTTTCAAGTTATGAAAATGTCTTCATCCATCACCAAGACCTCCGACACACAAAGCATTAAAGAGTGGGCCAGTCAGAAATATCTGGTGGATATTGACATTTCTTTGATGGGCATGAGCATGCCCATGACAATGGAGATATGGGTATCCAAGGAGACCGGAATCAACATGAAATCCTTTCGGCTATTTTATGAAGCGCTACTCTCTATGAATCCCTTCACGACAGGCCTTATTGAAAAATTCCGCGATATCGAAGGCTATCCGGTTCTGACCGTGATCACCATGAGTGTCAAAGGGGCAAAGACGAACTCCCGAGAGGAAGTTATATCTATTGAGGATAAAAAACCACCGAAAGGCATATATGATATTCCCGAAGGCTACATTCTGGTGGATTACAATCCTTTGGATCTGGGCGAAGGCCCTCCGAGCAAGCGTTAATCCGCATCAACAGAACCGAGAGATCTGTTGATCGCAATTTAGCACATCGTCCTCATCCCCTTTATATGATCAGGCTCAAGAATTCCGTCTGGCTGACCGGCAACAAATCAGCGACAAGCTTAGCTCAATCTTTGGTAAAGGCCTTCAGGCAGACATTAGCGTTCTTATCAAACTCCACCAAGTCTTCCCAGGCTTCGCCATCTTCACTGACAAAGCTCTGCCCTCTGCCGGCTTTGACGCTTTTTGTGTAGTCTTCAATCGGAGCTTCCACAGGAATGGGGTATTCCCACCCGTGCGTTTCTAGCTTCACCACGACTGAAAATTTTTCCCCTTGGAGCAGGGGGATCTTCTTCAAGCGGACGGTGTAATATCCTGGAGCATCATATCTTACACCCTTCCTGACAGCCAGTGTCCCGCTTGTCGGTTTTCTGGCCTCCACATCAGTATAGACGTAGAGAGTGGCCTTCGTTGAATTCCCCATGGCATAAAAGCTCACAGCTTTCAACGATGTGTTTTTCTTCGCTTTAAAAATGTTGGCCATCCAGCCGACCTCAGAAGGCGGATAACCGAGCATCTCTATCAACCCTTTAAAGTCGTACTGATACTTGTCTGAATAATTCACTTTGGGTTCTGCTTTTTTAAAGGCGGCACAAAAGTTCATGCACGCGAAATAGGCATCGTGATAGGATACATAAAAATACCCATCCTCCCCCCAGCTGGGCCCCCATGAATTCTTGACAATAAAGGCGCCATCCCCGGCAGGGATATCACGGAATCTGTTTTTATCAAATCCGTCATCCCAACCCACGATGGCTACAGAATGTCCGCCCTCTTCGATATCTGTATTGTGGAAAGCATAATGTGTGGGATTGTAGCAGGAATCATCAAAATACATTGCTGCGTAAACCCCACCGTATTTCATAACAGCCTCTTTTATCAGCTGAATATCCTCGGGCCCTTCTCTTGGCGGGATGAAGATAACATTCTGCACGTGTTTTCTCACTTCAAAGGCATCAGACACCCAGGCATATCTGTAAGGGATATCCGATTCGTCCATCGGTCCGGCCCATCTCGTCAGATAGGCCACAGCCTGGAATATGTTCCCGCCTTCACAGGGGCCTCCAAAATATCCGTGATTGCTGATAAGATGCTGTTCCGAAAAATCCATTGCTTGTCCAGGCATAAAACCGGTCTCGAGAACGGCCATAACTGCAAATGCCCAGCAGGAGCCGCATTGACCTTGGTTGCGTACCGGAGTCAGCTTATTTCTTTCACGCAGGTCGTACTGAGCTGGCAGATCCTCTATCAATGCCTCCGATCTGAAATTTGTGTATTTGAAATCGATGGGGCAGGGAATGAGCCCGAGAGGATGACCGGAGGCCGTATAGGCACGGCCGGTTATGCCGGACCTTTTAGCCCCGATGTACTTCACAAAATTATCACCCAGCGGGGCTCTAACAAGTTCAGCATCATCATGTGCTAAAATGCCGCCCATCAGAAAGAAGCCCGACATCAGGGATACTCCAAGAAATACCGCACCCAGGATTAGATTGAAGAAAATTTTGCGTGTCATGTTTATCCGATTCCTTTTTCGCTGTGCAATTTCTATCGTCAAAAAAACACAATGCCACAATATATCATCTTCTCAAATGAAGCAAGTCAGAACGCTTTTTTGCCGTTGACCCGGTTGACGGGACTGTGATAAATTCAATGGCTAGCTTTTCGTTTCCGATGCCAATGAGAATTCAATCATCACTCGTGCACAGAGCCACGTCGTGTTTTTTTTTGGTTTTCAGTGTGTTGACACTGTTTTGGGCTGCACGGGCTCAGGACAAAAGCCCTCCCCCACCCTGGGCAAATGGCGCGAGCCGAGCCGAGGACCTCGAAATCACTCTGGTAACTATCGGACCAGGCCCGGGTTTTTCCTCGTGGTTCGGTCATACGGCTCTCGGAGTCGAGGACAAACGCCTGGATGTCAACTGCCTCTATAACTTCGGGATGTATAGCTATCATCAGGGCATCATCCTCGAGTTGCTCTTCGGGCGATTACGCTTCTGGGTAGGTCCTATGTCCTTCCAGCGTGCATTGAATAACTGGGAACGGCTCGACCGGTATATCACAATTGCTGTGCTCTACCTGTCACCCGAGAAACGGCTGGAGATCGCCGCATTACTGGCTGAAAGCATCAAGCCGGAGAATCGATATTATCTCTATCAATACTATAAAGACAACTGCTCGACTCGGGTCCGGGATTTGATCGACCGGGCTACGCACGGGCAGTTCAAGAAAGCCATGATGGCCTCACCGTCGCGCTTGACATATCGGGATCACACACGGCGTTTTTTGATCAGACCGATAGTCGACTATGGTTTGATGTTTGCCATGAGTCACGAAATCGACAAGCCCATCACAATTTGGGACGAAATGTTTCTGCCCTGCGAGCTGGAGCGAAATGTGCTCGACTTCAAGTACTCTGATGAAAATGGCAAAAGTGTATCCCTCGCAGCCTCTCATCGTGTCGTTTACGCCTCCAAACATCGCACACCCCCCCCTGAAAAACGTTCAAGACTCTGGCCCTGGATGCTTTTGTGGGGTTTTTTGGCTTCGGGCTTGAGCTTCCTCACGGCGAAGATGTATCTGCGGGGCACACGAGGGGGGCGGATCGGCTTCGGGCTCTTCCAGGCTTTTCTGGGTCTGAGCTTCGGCGGTGCCGGCGTGTTCCTCGTTTTCGTCTGGGCATTCACCGATCATACCGTAGGTTACCATAATGAAAATCTTTTTTTTGTAAATCTACTGACTTTTGCCGCTGCCCCGCTAGGACTGCTCGTCGCAGCAGGAAAGGAACGCTTTATGCCGTACCTGATCAAGCTCTGGTATGTTTGCGGCGCTATCGCCGCGCTCGGTATTGCGCTTAAAATTATGCCCTGGTTCTACCAGAATAACGCATCAACCATTGCGCTGGTGGCGCCGCTTCTGGCCACAACGGCCTTTTCCATGCGGATGATCGACAAAGCCCGACACTCATAGAGGGCAGATCTTTCTCTTTCCGTGCAACTGCCTCAGGTATTGGGGGGATCGGTATTGAGTGGCTCCACATTAAATCTTCGCTCTCCCGACCAGTTTAACCAGGAATCCTTTGTTCCCGCCCTCACCTTCCATGTCCAATTAAAACGGTTACTGTTTATAATATAGCCTTTACTTATGTGGTGATAGGAAGATCTCGTTGTAGTCACATTTATCACGGGGTATTTGGCTCCCACGTGTATGACATACAAATGATATTTGGTAGCCCCGGGATAATCAGACCAGTCAAAATGCCACTCAATGATGTCACGTCCGTCGAGACGGCCGTTATCAAGCACAGCTCCATTTTTAGGAGATATCAGGGTTGGAGCTTCGCTCAATATTCCGATATCTAACTTGGCTATGAAAACATCGTTTTTTCTGGATAAGCTCCCAAAAATGGGATTTTGAGTGGGAAAATCGCGGGAAGCGGTGTTGCCAGCCACATAGGCTGCACCCGATTCATCTACCGCTATGCCATTGGCTCTGTCTCCTTTAGACCCTCCCAGAATTGTGGAGTAAACGAGAGATGTTCCCGTTGAATTTACCTTGGCAACGAATGCTTTGGCGTACAAAACCGCATTAGCCTTAACCATGCTTTTTCCAGAATAGTCCTTATATGGAAAATCATTCGAGAACGTTCTTCCTGTCACATAGGCTGCGCCATTGGCATGGAGTGCAATGCCGAGGCCGACATCCGACAGCCAGCCACCAAGCAGTGTGGAGTAGACCAGTTCAGTCCCCCTTTGATTAATTTTGGTCACAAAAACATCGCTGACCCCGGCATGTCTTCCATAAATAGGATTAAGGATTGGGAAATCCGGAGAATACGTTTCACCTGTCACATAGACCGCACCATTTTTATGAACCGCGATATCATGACCCTCTTCATACCCATTACCTCCCAAATAAGTGGAATATACTAAGCCCGTTCCATCCGGGTTTATCTTCGTAACAAACGCATCATTTGTTCCCAACAAAATGCCATGAATGGGTTTTTCGGTAGGAAAATCCGGAGAATACGTCTTACCTGTGACATAGGCTGCACCGTAATCATCTACCGCTATGCCGTTGCCATAATCTCTTTCAGAGCCTCCCAGCAGGGTGGAGTAAGCCAGGGTGGTTCCATTAGGCCTGATTTTGGCGACAAAAGCATTATGCCTATCAGGCAATATTTCATAGATCGCATTTTCGGTGGGGAAATTACGGGACGAGGTTCGACCTGTCACATACGCTGCGCCTTTATCGTCTACTGCAATTCCATTGCCTTCATCTATTTCGGATCCACCCAAATAAGTAGAAAAAGCAAGAGCCGTTCCGCTGGGTTTGATTTTCACCACGAAGGCATCAACATTTCCGGACAGGCTCCCGCAAAAAGGATTTTTCGTGGGGAAATCAGGGGATAAGGTCCGTCCTGTCACATAAACCGCACCTGCCCCATCAACCGCAATTGCATGGCCATAATCATCTTCAGAACCTCCCAGATAAGTCGAGTAAACACAAATTAAAGGATCAATGACAAGTTCATGCATATGATTATATTTCTCCACTTCAAAACGATAGATGTCATTTGTGAGCTTCCTGTATCTCACTTCGACCTCAATCCTTTTTCCTTCTATGACCTGATAGCCTACGGGTTTCATATGTCTCAACTGGCCAAAACCTGTATCAATGACGAGATTACCCTCCCCATCTATTCGAGTCTGGCTCACACCTTGATATCCAAATTTGATATCCGATACATCCCCGCCCGGCCTCACTATGAAGTCATATTCAATCTGTTTCTCTACGCCATAGACCTTCAGGTCAATATGCTCATAAAGGTCCTTGTATACAATGGCCTTTGACGTCGATACAGCCGTTTCCCATAAGTGCTTTTTATTCCCCATGAAAAAAGACACTTTATGATCTGTCGTGTCCGCAGGGGCGACCATGGGATTTGGGCAAGCATCCAGAAACGACAATTTCAAAATATCTCTGACGTAACGGGTTAACTTTGTTCTGTTGGGATCTTTGACACCTAAGAACGGATATCTGTATTTTCTTTTATCTCTTTTTCCTTCGGTATCAAAAATGAATCCCTCTGTGGTTATCCACAATGTGTACCTTGAAGTTTTGGCAAAGAATAGAGCGTTCGGATTAACCTGTCCTTCATTGGGAACAAAATAAAGGGGAATTTGTCCATAGTCAGGAACGATGTCTGCTCCGAAAGAGACAGCGGAAACTGGCATTGTCGGATGCATCCGAACAAGCTGGACTTGCGAATGCGTTATCGCACTGTGAAACAAAAGAAAAACGAGTAAGCCCGCAAGACCGAAGAATCTAAGAATGTTTTTGATCATTTCAACCCTCCTATGACAATTAGGCTTTAGCCCGGTTTTCGAAAAATTCGAAGCCTGGAAATGTTAAAGAAAGACAAACTTTTTTATAGCCATTTTTTTTGGTTCCCCTGAAACAGAATGTAGCATTAAATAATCTCAAACTCAAATACTCTCTGACATTCATTTCACTCTAAATTTAACACCAGTCAAAAAAAAGTTGTCAGAAAGCTGTTAAAAGTTTGTTAAAGGTTTGTTAAAAGAATGCTATGAATCCACTATACAAGAATTCTTTGAGGATCATAGATCTAAAAACTTGATTGAGGCCTAAGACTGCTTAGATTGACTGCCTTCACCCAAAGCAACACTTTCCTTTGGATGAAGTATTTCATATAAAGAGACTTATAAAGAGATTGATTGCGAGAAAGGAGAAGATGTGAGGGGACAAATGCGTAATCTAACGGTCATTTTTTCAATCGTGCTGATAATCATCAATGGCAAGGTGCGTTTGTGCGCAGCACCTTTGAACGGTATTCAGGATACTGAGCGAAAAGCTCCCTTGGAAGAAAGGGTTGACCACTTCATCGACTCTCTCCCCTTTCCATTTAACGGAACGATCCTGATAGCGATAGGCGATAGGATTCTTGTCAACAAAGGATATGGGCTGGCCGACAGGAGCAATGATATCCCGAACAAAGCAGACACTAAATACTTGATCGGGTCCATAACGAAACTATTCACTGCCGTACTGGTGCTGCAGATGGTTGAAAGAGGTCTCATCGACCTGGATGCGACAATCGGCACCTATCTCCCCTCTTTCCCGAAGAAAAATGCCGCCAGGATCACTGTCCGTCATTTGCTTGAACATAAATCTGGCATTCCGCACCACTACATAGGCATCCCCCGCTATTTTGAGGTGCATGACAAGTACTTCCACACCCCCCTGGAGTACATGAGGCATTTCTGGGATATCGAACTCCAGCACGATCCTGGTGAACGGCTAACCTACACAAGCCCCGGATACTATGTGCTGGGTGTTATCCTGGAGACCGTCTCGGGAAAATCCTATGCTGAATTGTTGGAGGAAAATATTTTTGAGCCCCTTGGTATGAAAAACACGCATGTGCACAACAACAGAACTATCCATAAGAATATGGCCACCGGGTATCAGAAGGGTCTTGATGGGTATGCTCTGGCTGGAACCGAAGAAGAATCGACACGCCTCGCTGCCGGCAACATCCTAAGCACAGCAAAGGATATGTACCGTTTTCAGAAAATACTCAATTTCGAAGGAGACAAGATTCTGTCCGAAAAAAACAAAAAATTGCTTCTCGAACCACATTCCCCTGGATTTTCTCTGGCCGGACTTGTCATGCCTGTTCCATACAATGACGGAAAAGACAGAATGACGTTCGTTCGCTCTGGAGGTTCTTCTTATGGATTCCGGGCTCTCATGGATAGGATTATCGAGAAAGATGGCTGCATGATCGCGCTGAGCAATATCCAGACGGACCGGATATCGCTGTATGATATATTCGAAGAAGTGGGTGATTTCCTGATTGAAGAAATGAACATAGACCCGGGACAGTCAAATAGAGATAAAGAAAAAAATCTGGGCATCGCAGTCTCGTTGGGTCAGGTAGAATTGAGCAGCTATGAAGGTTTTTATACTCTAAAAAGCGGTTCCCTAATCAGCATTTTCCATGAGAACCAATCACTCTATCGGCGAGTTTTATCGGAGCAAATCGGGCATATCGGCGATGCCGTCATGCCACGGGAATTGATACATCGCGGGCAGGGTGTTTTCGATGTTAAGGATATCCGGGGATTCCAATACCGATTCATCAAAAAGTCCGGAGAAGTCGGATTTAAAATTGCACTCTATAGAGGTGAAAGGCTGCAGGATGATGGAGAAAAAATGGAATCCTCTGTAGAAGTGAAGCTTGCCGAATATGAAGGAAGGTACTTCTCTGTTGAGCTCCAGAAGACCTATTGGTTTTCGACACAGAACGGATGCCTTTTTACGGAAGAATTCCTCGGGGATACAGATGTATCCTTTCTACCGCTTAAGAAAGATGTCTTCGGGTATGACAAGGGTTTCCTGATATTCCACCGGTATGAAGATGGAGGGATACGGGATTTCAAGCTGGAGAATGAAAACGTGGATCGCCTGCTGGGTTCAATGTTCATAAGAAAATGAGAACTAATTAAAAATGAAAATTTCAGCAACTGAGTTGGAGTTCAAGCCGAAAAAAGGGGAATAGATCATTTGGTATTCTTTTTATTTTGACCTAAATAATATCTTTGGAGGATTCTGTCCGTATCGCTAACATCAGGCCGCTCCTCGATTAACTCGTCCGCAGGAACAGTGTGAAAGGAAACAACAGTCCAGTTGGCTTCACCGGTAAAAACACGATGCCAGGTTCCTGGAGGGATTGATACCCATCTCTCTCCTAATTTTTTATCAAAGTCACTCACAAGGTTTTTGGAAAGCCACCGATCCCCTTTCTTCACTTGGAGATCACCCTGACCTTTGTAGGACATCATGAATTGGTGACTGTTGGAATGACGTTCAGCCCCAGTATCTGAATCGGCACGAATGACAAAGACCCAGCTTGACCGGATTGCTTCTGGCAATTTCTCAACATACAAATTCAGTGGAACAGGTGCCCATGCCAATAAATCCTCAGAAGCTGCACAAAGGCTCTGTTCAACCCTGCGGGAGATAGCATCAATGCTTCTCCGCACAGAATCATCCATCAAAGCCTTATCAAGGACTTTGAGGATGGCATGAGATGAATTGTTTTTCATAGAGCACAAGCAGAAAAATGTGATGCTATTTCAACCTTTTCAGGGTTTTATGGATTCGTTCTTCGATCTCTCTTTCGAAATCCGAAGAAAATTTGAGGCCCAGTTTACCGCAAACAGGGCACTTTTTTGTTCTCCCTAAGGTGAGTTCATCAAGGGAAATGAGAATATCCTCTCCGCAGTTCATGCATGGGAATGGAAAGGATTTGATTTTCGATTTTCCCATAATTCTAAACCTGGCCTGGGCGAAATAATTATATCCAAGACTCAGCCCTTTGTCCAAATTTTGACAAAACCGGGGTGTAATTAAGGTCAGCAGTCGTATCAAATTGACATCACATTTCCGGCTATGATACAAGTTACTCTCTTGTTGAAAGGGATCAATTGAATCTAGGGCAAGCATCTTTTGCTTATTTTATTACAAAAGGGAGATGATGCCAGTTAAGTGCCCCAAATGCAATTCTGAAAACACAGAAACAGCGAAATTCTGTAGTGAATGTGCCACACCACTGCAGCCTGCCGAGGATATTGGGGCTACAATAACCCTTGATACCCATGCTGGCGAGTTAATAAGGGGGTTTTTATTCGCTGAGAGATATGAAATCATCGAAGAACTCGGCAAAGGCGGAATGGGACGCGTCTATCGAGCTGAGGATATGAAGACTAAGGAGGAAATTGCATTAAAACTCATCAATCCTGAAGTCGCAGCGGATGAAAACACTATCGAAAGATTCCGTAACGAACTGACGACAGCGCGCAAGATAAGACACAAAAATGTCTGCGGGATGTATGACCTCGGCGAATATCAGGGAACTCACTTCATCACTATGGAGTATGTTCCAGGCGAGGATCTGAAAAGTTTTATGAAGCGCTCACAAAGGTTATCACTCCCGACTGCCATTTCTATTGTCCAACAGGCATGCAGAGGTTTGAAGGAAGCCCATAGATTAGGTGTTGTTCACCGCGATCTTAAGCCTGCCAACATAATGATAGACAAGGAAGGCAACGCTAGGATCATGGATTTCGGGATAGCCAGGTCGCAAAAGAGTGCTGGAATGACGGGAGAAGGGGTGATGATCGGGACTCCCGCCTACATGAATCCCGAACAAGCAGAAGGAAAAAAAGTCGATCAACGGTCGGATATCTATTCACTGGGAGTCATCCTCTATGAGTTGGTTACAGGAAATGCTCCTTTTCAAGGACAGACCGCACTGTCAGTCGTGATGAAGCACATCAATGAGATGCCCAAAAGACCTCAGGAGCTGAATGCGGCAATTTCAGACGAACTGAACCGAGTGATTCTGAAATGCCTTGAGAAAAATGCAGAACAAAGATATCAGAATACAGAAGAGCTCCACAGTGCCTTAGAAAAGATTAAAAATCCTACCGCAGAGAGTATCACCGTAGCTGAATGGAAAAATTCCATAGCCGTTCTTCCCTTTATCAACATGAGCGCCGATTCGGAGCAGGATTACTTCTGTGACGGTATTTCTGAAGAAATCATCAATTCCCTCACTCAGATCAACGAACTAAGGGTTGTAGCCAGGACATCCGCTTTTTCGTTTAAAGGGAAAGATGTCGGCATCGAAGAGATCGGACAGAAACTGAAGGTGGACAAAGTGCTTGAGGGAAGCGTGAGGAAAGCTGGGAATAAACTGAGAATAACGGCCCAGCTCATCAACGTGTCCGATGGATATCACCTCTGGTCGGAGCGGTTTGATCGAGAAATGGACGATGTATTCGTCATCCAGGATGAGATCACTTTAGCGATTGTCGATAAGCTGAAGGTCAAACTTTTGGGAGCAGAGAAAAAGGAGTTTATGAAGCGGCATACGGATAATCAGGAATCTTACAGCTATTATCTGAAGGGGCGCTATTTCTGGAACCAGATGAATCCGCGAAGCTATGCATCGGCCATTGAGAACTTCAAGCAATCTATAGAAAAGGATCCTAACAACGCAGTGGCCTACGCCGGCCTGGCTGACGCCTACTGGTGGAGCTCCTTCTGGGGTAATTTACCGCCCCGCCAGACCTTCCCCAGAGCGAGGGAGGCTCTCCAGAAAGCCCTCGCGATGGACGATACACTCGGAGAAGCCCATGCATCATTGGCATCCATCCATACCCACTATGACTGGGACTGGGAGGCAGCGGAGCGGGAGTTCAAGCGAGCACTCGAATTGACCCCGGGTTCCTTCCACATACATATCTATTATTCCCTCTACTTGAACCTCAGAAGGAGGCACGACGAGGCCGTCCTAGAGTCCAGAAAGGCGCAAGAGCTCGACCCCATTTCAGGCTTCTGCAATACACATCTCGGACATAGGCTCTGGCAGGCAGGCCGGTACGATGAGGCGATCGAAGTGTTTCAGAAATGGCTTGAGATTGAACCCAACAATTGGTTCGCACACCACCACCTTAGCAACTTGTATGTCGAAAAATCGATGATCAAAGAAGCCATCGCAGCCATCGACAAGGCCGTGGAGCTTTCCGGCGGCGTCCCGTTGAATATCTGCAATGCGGCGATGACCCATTATCGGTATGGAGATAAGGATGTTGCCGATCGCCACTTTGAGAGCTTGAAGGAAAGAGCAAACCACGAATATATCCCGCCAATGAGCTTTGTCTATATTTATCTGGTCCGCGGAGAGGCAGATCAAGCCTTCGAGTGGATAAAAAAATCCTCTGAGGAGCGCGACAGCTTCCTGCCTTGGTATAGAGTAACCCCAATGGATCGTTGGGATTTTCCGAGCGATCCGAGAATCGATAAGTTTCTGGACGAACTGGGACTCCCGTAATTCAGGATAACAGGTCCCCACTTCACCTAATTCAATCTCAGGATAAACTTGACGGGATTACGTCAGAAACTCAACCCTTTATCCAAAATCGAATCGATCAGTCTGGTGTAACCTCTTGATTAAAATCGAAATATCTGGAAAGGGGTCACATCTGGAGGCCCGGGGGCCACATGCAATTCGGGATTTTCCGACAACACCATTATGATGCATCCAAAGGTGAAGACGGGAATTGATGTGTCATAGGAGCGACAGACAGGATCCTTGGCCGAATCTTTTGAGCTCAATGCAGCTTTAATTATATCGACGTCGATTTCCTCTAAATCTTTGAGCCGCGCATCCAAAGATTGCAGACGGACAACAGAATTGGGGTAGGATTCTTCGGCCCCTTTCGTTTCTTCGAGGAATTTCTTGTATTTCTCGTTGTAATCATCGTTCACCAATGGATGATTCGTGTGATAAACAGCGTGTGAATCGGGGGTGTATTCGATGACTTTTGTGGAAGAGGCTTCAAAACTATGCACACCTTCAGGACCGCCGATGACATAATTCTGCCCGGAGGCATGTTTCACAGATTTGACAAACTCAACGGCATCTTCAAAGCTTGTTTTTTCGAGCAATCCCCTGATCACAAAGGCAACAGGCAAGCCCTCCCTTGCGTAGTTCAACTGCATGACGGCATTCACACAGACACCGATGGACTTGTTGTTCATTCCGTTGGTTACGATGAATCCCGCACAGGTGAACACGAAGCACTCCAAATCCGAATCCTCGTGTTTGATATGCAACAGGACCTGGAAACCATTCCGAAAATTCTCGAGGTCCAGGTTCTGGGCTACATAAGAGGGACGACTCCCCTTCTTCCCCATCCCTATGGCGCTGCAGCTATCGCTTGAAATTTCGCCCAAGTAGAGCCACACTTCATCCACCAGTTGAAAGGCAAGCATGGTGTTGTAATCGATTCCACATCCATCCGAAATTCCCCTGACTTCCTCAAGTAACGCAGGTGTCCATTTTTTTATGGCTGTAATGAAATCCGTATCGGATAAGAATTTTTCAATAAATGAATCGGCATCCATCCCGGATCTTTTGGAAATGTCGGCCTTCCATAGTCCCACGATTTCACCGATTTCATCTTTAAGCGTTTCCCCATGAACAAAGCCTCTGTCATACGGAGATCCTTCGAGGACAAGAGCTTCAAATTCGGCGGCCTTTTCAGCGGGTTCGGCCGTAGCGGTCTCTGATTCATTCTTTTGTCTGTTACATCCCACAAGCAGAAGCACGATCGAAAAGCAGACTAGTAAAATTCTGTATTGATGTCTCATGTTCATCTCCTGAATCAAATTTCCCTCGGACAGAGATCGATCGATTTATATCATAAGCGGGAGCTGGATTCAAATTAAGGATGGAAACTTATTGAGGTTCTATCATACTCTTACTCGTATCTCAATGAATCAGCAGGATTAGATCGTGCGACTTTGAGTGCTTGATAGCTTACTGTGAGCATGGCAACCGTTACAGCGATCAAACCGGAATAAACGAATAGGTCGATTCCGATCGCTATGCGGTAGGCATACATTCGGAGCATTTTTTTCATCACAAAGTAGGCGATGGGCAAGGCGATGATATTCGCGATCAAAACCCATTTGATAAATTCCTTGGCTAAAATCACTGTGATCTTCGAAGCGGAAGCGCCCAGGACTTTGCGGATGCCGATCTCTTTT
>Ga0180437_10003302_pt1 | contig 24172 bp, 26 predicted proteins | sample SS_ome_4_FD_132410 | JGI IMG/M metagenome (GOLD analysis project Ga0180437, IMG submission 132410) | Hypersaline lake sediment archaeal communities from the Salton Sea, California, USA - SS_3_D_1 metaG | ecosystem: Environmental > Aquatic > Non-marine Saline and Alkaline > Hypersaline >... | reverse complement strand
TTTCGAGTTCGTCCATCGGGCTACACCTCCATTGTTTTGGATAACCTTTTTTGAAGGTTGTAGCCCTTCTCTTCTATTCATGTCAAATGTTTCCCGTCACTTTGGGACAAACTCTAATATTTAATTACCAGTGGAATCACGAAAAAAAATCGGATTTGTCCTGGGGCCGTTGTTGTTCATCGTCGCTTATTTTTCACCTCTCCTGTCACAGAGTCCTAAAGCTCATAGTCTCCTGGCCATATTTTTTCTCGTCGTCACCTGGTGGGTAACCGAATGTATACCGATACCCGTGACAGCCCTGCTCGTTCCCGTACTTATCACGGCCTTCAATGTGGCATCGGTCAAGGATGCCTTTGCCCCCTTTGCCAACCCTATCATCATGCTCTTCCTCGGCAGCTTCGTCCTCGCCAGGGCCATGTGTTTGCATGGGCTGGACCAGCGTCTGGCGCTTTCCATCCTGTCTTTGAAATCCATCAAACAAAAACGGACACGCATTCTTTTCGCCCTGGGATTGACGTCTTTGTTTCTATCGATGTGGATCAGCAACACGGCGACCACGGCCATGATGTTCCCGATCGCTTTGGGAGTTCTGGATGCCCTGAAGGAACATCAAGAGAACAGAAAATCATCCTTCAGCGTGGTGCTTCTTTTGACTCTGGCCTATGCCGCCTCCATCGGGGGAATCGGGACGCCGATCGGTAGCCCTCCCAACCTCATTGCCATCGGCATGCTGGAAAGGCTGGCGGATTACAGGGTAACTTTTTTCCAGTGGATGATAATCGGGTTTCTTATTCTTATCCCCATGTACTTTTTCCTGTTCTTTTATATGAAATATCGGTTGAGAGGGAAAACTAAAGGTGGCGGTCCTGTCGATCTATCCGCCTTGGAAGAGAAAAAGCAAAAGGGGCCTCTGTCACGGAGTCAGAAGAATGTCCTCGTGGCTTTTTCCGTGACTGTCTTCCTGTGGATTCTTCCGGGCTTTATCTCCCTCATCTGGGGACGCTCAGCCCCTCTTTTTCTCTGGCTACAGGAACACTTCCCCGAGTCGACGGCCGCCGTAATCGGAGCGGGGCTCCTGTTTATCCTCCCGGTCAAAGCCTCGCAGGGGGAATTCACGATCTCACTTCATGAGGCCATTAAAATTGACTGGGGAACGCTCCTGCTCTTTGGAGGCGGGTTATCCTTGGGTTTTCAGATGTTCACAACAGGATTGGCCGAGGCCATCGGTAATTTTTTCATTTCTCTGGGTGGGAGTTCAGCAAGCCTGGCAATGATCACTTTGCTCGCTGTCGCCTTCAGTGTGTTCATCACTGAACTCACCTCGAACACCGCATCGGCCAACATGATCATCCCCATCATCATCGCCATTGCCCAGGCGGCTTCCGTCAGTCCTTTGCCCCCTGTGCTGGGTAGCGCCATAGGGTGTAGTTTCGCCTTTATGCTCCCCGTAGCTACACCTCCCAATGCGATCATATACGGTTCGGGTATGATTCCGCTTCCTCAGATGATGAAACACGGATTCTGGTTGAACATCGCCGGTATCCTCTTGATCTGGGCCAACGTCAATTTCATCGTGCCTCTCCTCGGCCTTCTATAACGGAATCAGACTTTGGTGGACAGGCCACACTTAAAGTACAGGTTCTGGCAAGTTATTCGGTCAAACCTTACGTGTTGTTTATCTCCAAAAATCTGACTGCGTTTAAAGTTGTGTGCTATAATGTTTGATGATGGATGCCTACATCTCGGCAGATGCGCGACGTTCTCTGCAAGCGCAGGTCATTATGGGGGCGCGGCTAGACGGCTTTCTTCTTGGGCACAAACGAGGTCACAGACTGTTCGTGGAGGAAATCCTGCCCACCCAGAGAGGTTTTTTTCCCTCGTTTGAGAAGTACATCACACTCAACACGTTTCTTAACGACAGGATTATCGGCTTTTTCTCCTTCAACCCCGAAGAAAGCACGACAAGAAAGATCTTAGCTCCATTCGCCCAGGGGAAGCTTTTCCTTGATATCACTCCTCGAGACGGCCAAAAACTGGATATCAAATCTTACGCCATAGATTTTGACGAGAGATTCTATCTCTCTCCGATAAAGCTCAAGTCCTGAACAGAAGATCAGATGAAAAACGCACTATCAACGGAACAGCAAGAATTCCTTCTGGATGTTGCCCGTCGGGCTATCAAGCACTATCTCGACGAGAGAAAAACGCTGAACATAAAGACTGATGATGCTGTACTTCAGGAAAAGAGAGGCGCGTTTGTCACCCTTAAGGTGGAAGATCAGCTGAGGGGATGTATCGGCTATCCCATCCCCCATAAACCTCTCATCGAAACGGTTATCGACTGCGCCATCGCGGCTGCTTCTCAGGACTATCGGTTCCTTGCCATAGAGACAGAGGAGCTCGCCCGATTGAAGGTGGAAATTTCGGTTTTAACTCTTCCCAGGACGATCAAGGATGTCTCGGAAATAAAGATAGGAGATCATGGAATTATCATATCCAAAGGAATGAATAAGGGACTCCTCCTCCCTCAAGTCGCCGTCGAATGGGACTGGGATGCGCCGACATTCCTGAATCATGGCTGCCTGAAGGCTGGTCTGCCGGAAGAGGCGTGGGAAAAAGGAGCCAAGATCGAAATATTCTCCGCCCAAGTCTTTTCCGATTGACCAGCCAGCCCGTAAACTGTCAAAGCATGAATGCGCTTTGAGGAAAAGATGCACCTTTTCCGTAAGGTGGTGAACAGGTGGATTGAATGAACAGTTTAGAAAATGCGATAAAAATTGAGCCCTCGCCTCATCCCCGATATTCTCGCCTTGTAATGATCGGAATTATACTCTGCTTCGTCTTTCTGTCGACCGGTTCCGGTACAATTACCCAGGAAAAGATTTGGGACCCGACCTACACGGCGATAGAAGTGCCCAAGATGAGTGAAAGACTGCAAACAGAGATACTGGCCTTGGATGACTCCAAAAAAACAATAAATGTCTGGATCTATTTCAGGGATAAGGGTATCAGGTCTCAGGCAATGCTAAAAAGAGGATATGAAGACGTTCGAAAAGGGTTTCGCTCTCACTGCCTCTGGCGTCGGGGGAAAGTCCGTAATGCTCCAATGCTTGTCGATGAACATGACCTCCCCGTCCAAGCCACGTATACCGAAAAATTGATTCCGATGGTGAATCGTGTCAGGATCGTGTCCCGCTGGCTGAATGCCATGAGTGTAGAGGCTACGGCAGCACAAATTCAAGAACTCGAGCAAGTCGAATACATCCGAAAGCTCGATCTGGTGGTCTCCTTCAAGCGGATCGAAATGAGCTCTTCGCTCTCAATGGCAGAGGAGCAAAGCATACAAAAAAACTCCAGCTTGGATTACGGTCCATCCTTCACGCAGCTTGACCAGATCAACGTCTTACCCCTCCATGCCTCCGGGTACAGCGGCCAGGATGTCATGGTCTGTATGCTTGACACGGGCTTCCGGAAGAGCCACGAAGTCTTTCGCCATTCCCGGGTTATCGCCGAATGGGATTTTGTCAATGCCGACGGGGACGTAGAGCAGGACATGGAAGAGGCCGAGGACTTCACCGATTCGCACGGCACCGGAACCTGGTCAGTGCTCGGCGGGTACAGGCCGGGAGAACTCATCGGTCCGGCCTTCAATGCGGATATTATCCTGGGAAAGACAGAGACAACCCGGTTTGAACAACCCATCGAAGAGGATTTTTGGGTTGCAGCCATCGAATGGGCTGAGAGACTGGGCGCAGAAGTGGTTTCTTCCTCGCTGGGATATACGGACTGGTATACGTTCACGGACCTGGATGGGAAAACGGCTGTGACGACGACGGCCGCCAACCGCGCGGTGAGCCTGGGTGTTGTCGTGGTCAACGCCGCAGGGAATGAACGCGATGATCTTTGGGGTCACATCATCGCTCCCGCGGACGGATTTGACGTTATCGCCGTGGGAGCCGTGGACAGGATAGGAAGGCTGGCCTCCTTCAGCTCGCCCGGCCCGACCGCGGATGGCCGTATCAAGCCGGATGTCTGTGCCCTGGGTGTCAACGATTGGGTTGCGGGCAACAGTCAAGACGGGACGGACGTGTACCTAAACGGATCGGGAACGTCCTTTGCCACTCCTTTGGTTGCCGGAGTCGCAGCTCTCCTCCTTGAAGCTCACCGGGACTGGACACCGGCTCAAGTCCGGGAAGCTCTCACCAAATCAGCAGACCGCAGTTTTAGCCCCAACAATGATTATGGCTGGGGAATCATCAACGCCCACCTCGCCGCCATCGGGAAAAAAGGAAAAAAGGGCCCCATCAGATAAAGCGGCAACAATACTCAAAGAAGGTATTTGAGAAGGGACTGAACGACATTGGAAGATTTGGTAACATGATAGCGAAACGCACCTCCTTGACGGGTAATACTGTGGTAAATTACTCGTCGAAGGAAGTCGATGAAATCGACCAGTCGAGATGTTTCGAGCACGGTAGTAATAAGCGGAAATGAACGTAAATGAAAAGCTTCAAAATGAGAAGGTTCAGATAATCATGCGCAGCTTGGAGATCTGCTGAGGAGACGATGGAGTAATGGCGTTAAAAATCTGACTGGAGTGAAGACCTTCTTAAATTCTGTCTTTCCTAATTACTCTTTTCTGAACTTCTTATCCTTGAGGAGCTCCTCGGCATCCTGTCTGGCATGCTCAAAACCCACAACCCATCGCGGATCCGGATCCATGTTCAGCACAAACTCCAGTTCAGCCCGTGCTTCTTCGATTTTATCTTTGGCGAGGTACGTTTCAGCCAGATAAACGCGAGTGACCGGGTCATCCGGACCCAGTTCCTTCGATTTTTCAAGATGCTCCATCGACTTGTCTTTGCTGCCTCCGGCAATCCCAGGGAGTTTAAAAAACACTCGCCCCAGAACCCGATCCGCCCCGCCATCTTCATAGGTGCGATCCAGCTCGAGAACTTTGTTCAGCGATTGCTTGATCGGTTTGACCAAGGATAGACTCTTCATGACTCCCTTGGTTTCGCCGTACTTCCCGTTATTCACCGCCAACCAGTAATGTCCATCCGGCTTTTCCGGCTCGGCCTCCACGGCCTTCTTCCCGTAGTAAACACCTTGAGCGAATGTGGCCTGTTTCTCTTTCTTCTCATCGAGGTGAGTGCCGATAAAATAGTGTATCCTCGATATTCGCCAAAAAGCTTGGTACTTATCCTCTGTTTTGCCCAAAGCCTGGCGGTAAAGGTCGAGGGCCTTGTTGGCCGTCTCCATATCACTCATTTGGAGAAACATCTCATCCGCCTTGGCAATCAGGTCCTCGGCGTCCTGCGAAAAAATGATGCCAGTGAATACCATGAGAATAAAAATGAGACAAAAGTGTTTTCCCTTCATTATCCTCTCCTCTTGCGTGTAGTTATACCATAATCGCTCACGAGCGTAAACTCAACACTAGCTCAACTCGAAACCGACTCATTCCTGATCAAAGTAACGATCGGCTTCCCTCTCCAATCGAGCCATCGCCAATTCCACCTTAAGACGCTCCTCTTCGAGGTCCTCATCGCTGGCATCAGACGGCACCGTCATCGGCTGGCCCAGCATGACCACGATTCTCCCGAAGGGATAAAACATCATGAATTGATCCCAGCTATTCCACAACTTCTTCTTCGTCGCTGAAAACGTGAAGGGAATGAGATAGGCTCCTGTTTGCTGAGCAAGTTTGATGGCGCCCATCTTCATCTTCCTGCTCGGGCCTCTAGGGCCATCGGGAACATAAGCAACCTCTCCACCCTTCTCCAATTCTCTTTTCATCTCCACCCAGGCCCTGACGACGGCGTGAGAGCCAGAACCTCTCACAAACCTGTATCCCCATCCGGAAGACACCCGCACAACAATTTCGCCATCTTCACTCGGACTGACCATAGCTACCATCCCGCGCTTCCTGAAAAAGTAAGGAGCGAGAAAGAGCCGACCATGCCATATAAGCAGGATAACGGGTTTCTTCGCCTGCCTGAGCGCCTCAAACTCCTCGCCACCCACGACAGTCATTCGGGAGGATTTCGCCAATAGCCAAAAAACACGCTTCCCCAGGAATCCAATGAGTGCCCATTTGAAAGAACGCAGAACCGGCATTTTTTCCTATCTCATCCTGGCTCAAATAGTAACCAATTTAAACCCAACAGTAAATGCTTCAGGTCACTTTTCTGATGTGCGCGTCAATGAGAACACCCATCAGGAAACCGGAGAACGAGAGCGCTAACCCATAAGGCACAGAGAAAGGCCACTCCGGCCATCCCCAGTGCAGAAGTCCGATCTGGTTTAAAAAGCCAATAACGGAGTAGCCTCCGCCAAGACAAAGGCTTAAAAATCCTGCGCTTGGGAATCGCCTCCTTAACAAAATCATAGCCAGGCCAGGAACGAAGAGCCCTTCGGTCATGATTTCTGAAGCCAAGCCCAGAGTTTTCAGAATACCCTGCATCCGGGTGGCAATAAGGAAGGCGAGTAAACCGACAAGAAGTGTGGCCAGACGACTGGCCTTGACCACATCCCTCAGACGGTCCGGAGAAAAAAGTTGCTGGAAAACATCTCGTGTCAGGGACATGGCGCCTGTGTTGATCGCCGTGTCCATGGTGGACATGATGGCGGCAATGATGCCCACAAACAGAATTCCTCCCAGAATAACACCCGTCTTTGTAGCCAGAATATGGGAAAGCAGTGGACCCTCCTGAGGTGAAGAATTCACGAGAGGAAGACAGAGAATGCCAATCAGGACGATGCCGCCGAAAAAGAGTCCAAAGGCTATCCCGGATGAAAACAATCCCACTCGAGCATCTCGCTCTGATCGGGAGGCCTGAATCCTCTGCCAGACGATCGGTGATATAATCCAGGCCAGGGTGAAGGAGATAGCGATCCAGACATTCCTCTCGAAGTCAAAGAAGAAATCAAAATAGCCGGATTTTCCAAGCTGGTTCACTGATGCGGAGACCTCGCTGAAGGAGGAACCGCCCAGGAGGAAAAAGAGAAGCCCCAGAATTCCCACCGCAAGCAGAAAGAATTGAAATCCATCGGTGATGACAACCGAGAAAAACCCTCCTGCTACGGAATAGATGATGACGACAGCAGTTCCCAGCAGGAGCCCCGCAAAATATGTCGTGCCTAGAAGGGATTTCAAAAAATTTCCGATGGCCACCATCTGCGAGGAAGCCAACAGCACCATATACCAGACTATCAGAACGGAAGTCATATGGCGCACGGTTTTCCCGTAGCGCAACTCGAATAGATCGGGCAGAGTCACGATCGGAAGACGTCTAATGGGTTTGGCAATAAAAAGGGCAAAAATGAGGACCGTGAGAACAGAGGGGACACCGATAACCCAGAACGAGCTTATCCCTTTGGCGTAGGCTTCGTCCAAGGAAACCAGAATCGACGTCGCTCCCAGCCATGACGCGGCAAGGGAAAGAAACACAAGAAACGCAGGAAGACTTCGCGCCGCCAGGAAAAAATCCTCCAAGCTCCGCATCTTCCTGGAAAACAGAAAACTAACCGACAAAATAAGAACAAAATACCCGCATAAAAATATAAAAAAAACCATAAGTATAAGTTCTTATAGCAGAAATTCAATGACCATAGCAAACGGCAAAAAGACGAACTGTATAAACTTGTGAAAAAAAGATTGAATTCTGAGGCTAATTTAGAAAGAAATCGAGGATGCGCAAAACGTTTTTATAATTTCAATGACATATCGTAGCAATCATTGATGCCTTTAGATGGATATTCGCATCAGTCAAGATGCAGCCATCGGCTGATTTCTTCAAAGAGGATTCAATTGAATTCCACAACATCTGCACGAATGAAGAGGGTGACTTCCGTGTAGAGTATCAAGTTCAGAATATCGGTATCATAATGAACATTCACTAATGCAATTTTCTTATCTTCTCTGGGACCGTGATCTCTTTCATAATTTTGCCATAGATTTTCCAAAGCCTCCTGGTAGAGCATACCTGTTCCGCTAACCCTGGCGACAGCCATGGTGCTCGCATCTCCTCCAGATCCATAACTTAAACCAAGGATATACCCGGCTCTCGAAGTTCCTGTTATATCGGTTGCGACGATTGTGTAATTGGCTTCGGATAGCTTAACATCCGTCACATTTGCTGATAGAAACATACCTGAATTCAGACATCCTGTGAAACTGACCATCAGCAAAATAAGCACAGCGGCTAAAAAAAGTGTTCGTTTCATTCTGTCCTCCAATATCGAGCTTAAACTTATCTGGTAAAAATAACCAAGCTATAAATCTATATGCAAATAATGTTCCAATTGAACCTTTAGGGGGTATTGCTTGGTAAAATGATGTTGGCGTGCCATCCAGAAATAACAGATGTACACCACAGGATGCAAATTGAGGGAATCAAAACCGGGACAGAGACGCAGCCATTTTCACCCTTGATTAGATTTGTTGTGGGCTTGGAAATTCTGTCAGCCTGAAATTTTTCCAACTCCATGAACTGTGCTATAATCCGTGAAAATGAAAAAATTAATTTGGCTGCTTCTGATAGGCGGATGCGCTTTGGCCCAGACAGCTGAAGAGGTGGCCCTTCAACTGGAAAGCACTCTCCGTTCCTACGAAACTTTTCAGGCCGATTTCGAGCAATTTTATTATTCCTCAACCATCACCACTCCTCTCCACGAAAAGGGGAAGGTCTTCTTTAAAAAACCTGCGCTCATGAAGTGGGAGTATAAAGATCCTGAGGAAAAAGTCTTCCTCATCAAGGACGATATTTTCTGGGACTACAACAAGGAAGAAGAGCTCCTAACGAAATACAATCTGTCCGAAGAGGAAGATAACATGGAGATCATATCGCTCTTATCAGGACGGGTAGGGCTTTTAGATACCTATAGGGTCGAGTTCAGCCCCTTCCCTACGGAAAAGGAGAAGATCAAGCAGATAAAACTGACGCCGAAAGACACGGAATACGCCGATTCCTTTCTTCTCCTCGAAATCGATGAAAAGACATGGCAGATCCATAAAATTATCTCCTTCGATTGGGCAGGAAACAAAACAGAAATCCATTTCAGCAAATTCAAGAAAAACCCATCCTTGTCGAGAAGCACCTTTGAGCTCAAGGTTCCTCCAGGCACGGAAATCATTGAAAACCAAGAAGTAAGGAGACCATAAAAAACCTTTTTCTCTAAAATGCGTATAATGCTTTGAGGGCTGGAAGTCCTCCATGTATGAAGACAAAGACTTAGTTCGAAGAACCCTTGAAGGTGATAAAGAGGCATTCGAGATGATCATTCAAAAGTACCAGCAGCCGCTTCTGAACTACATCGGCCGTATGGTCGGCGAGCGTGAGCTGGCTTTAGATTTTACTCAGGAAGTTTTCATTAAATCCTACGCCTCACTCCATACCTACCAACCTGAACACAAATTCAGCACATGGTTGTTCAAGATCGCATCAAACTACACCATCGATTATTGGAGAAAGAAAAAAATCGATGCCTTTTCCATTGACCAAGTGCAAAACCAAGATAACTACCGGCCGAGTATGCAGATTCCCTCCAAGGATCCATCCGTTACAGAAAGATACGAACTCGCCGAAATCAGAGAAAAAATCGAGAGAACCCTGGGAAAAATCCCCCCCTCTCTCAGAGAATTGTTCATCTGGCGACATGTCAACGAATTCAGCTATGACGAGATAGCGGAAATAAAAAATCTGCCGGTGGGCACCATAAAGAACAAAGTCTTTCAGGCAAAAGAGCTGTTGCGAAAGCATCTGGAGGCTGAAGCATGAATTGCCTAACCATTGATCAGGTTTATCTCTACCTCGAAAACGAACTCACTCCAGAGGAGAGCAGCGGCATAGCCGGCCATATCGCTTCCTGCGAAAAATGCCGGCGCGCCGTTGAGGATAGACGGGTTTTGATCGAAGCGGCTGAAAGTTTGCCGCCCCTCTCAGTTCCTCCGGAGTTCACTCAGCAGATCATGGCCAGAATCTTCCCCCAAAAATCACATATTCGGATATGGATTGCTGCTCTTGCCACTGGATTCTCCCTCATTGTCGCCATCTTTCTGGCCGCTTTCCTGCAATCGGACTTCAGTTTATCAGGCGCATTCATCCAGTTGAACCGCAGCCTCTGGAGTTTTGTTAGCCACCTCTCCGTGTTTTTCATTAAACTCATCAAAATCATATCGCTGACTTTTAACCTGCTGGTCCAGCTCTCCAGCTATATCTACAAAGCCTTGACGAGCATGACATCTGTCATCGGAATCGAGGTGCAAATCGCTCTCGTCATCCTCACCATTCTGCTGTCCGTAACGGTTGTCTACGGGGTGAGGAGAAAAATTTGGAGTGGAGAGAACATATGAGAAACAAATTGACTCTATCCATAATTCTTCTCTTCCTTCTGTCCGGATTCATCCCCCTGCAAGGTCAGGGGTTAATTTTGCAAAAAGATATCGTCGTCGAAGCGGGTGAAGTCGAAGACAATGTTATCAGCTTCGGAGGCGAGGTCATCATCAGAGGTCTCGTCACGGAGACTGTTCTGGCCTTTGGGGGAAACATCATTATCGAGGGCGAAGTCGAAGGCACGGTTGTGGGATTCGGCTCGGACATCACCCTCAAATCCACAGCGAAAGTGGGAGAAGATGTCGTCGTGATCGGGGGTATCCTCAAAAAAGAGTACGGCAGCACGATAAGTGGAGATACGGTTCAGTTCGGGATGGAAACACCCGAAGATCTGAAGGAGTTCCTGGGTGAAGGGTTAGGGGGCTTCCTCGGCATGCGGCTCATCCCCTTCCTCTTAGTCCTGAAACTCATCTCTATCCTGATCTGGTTTCTGCTGGCTCTCCTTCTAGCCGCAATCTTCCCCCGTCAGATTGCCCATGCCTCCTCCCAGATCAGGAACCATTTCTGGCCTGTTTTCGGCGTCGGCCTCTTGAGCATCATCATCTACACATCTCTGTGTGTGTTCGCCGGCTTTCTCTCCCTCATCCTGATAGGCATTCCCATCCTTATCGCTCTCATCTTACTGGGGATCGTCATCAAAATATTCGGACGAGTAACAGTATTTTGTTTCTTCGGTGACAGCCTCGCCCGAGCATTCGGCAGTAAAAACCCTACCACTATTGGAGTTGTCATCCTGGGATTTGTTATCGTCAGCTTTATCGGTTTTATCCCGATTTTGGGTTCGCTGTTCTATCTTGTACTGAGTTTCCTCGGTTGGGGTTCCGTCATCCGGACCAAATTCGGTACTAAAACAACCCAAATCCAGCCGGTACCTCAAGCTCAAGCCGACTAAAGTTCGAGGATTTCTTTTTCTTTGGCGGCAGCCAGTTCCTCGATTTTCTTCATATTGTTGTCGGTGATTTCCTGAAGTTTTTCATATCCCCAGTACTTGTCGTCTTCCGTGGCTTCCTTTTCCTTCTCCAGGAACTCGATCATCTCCTTGGCCTCCCTGCGCATGTTGCGCAAGGCTGTTTTTTCATCTTCCATCATCGCTTTGATGTGCTTGGCCATGTCTTTTCGTCTCTCCTCATCCAGAGGAGGAATCGGAACCTTGAGCACTTTGCCGTCGTTTATGGGATTTAGGCCGAGATCCGCCGCCCTTATGACTTTGTCAATGGCTTCTAAAAGAGTAGGATCCCAGGGCTGGACCTGAATGAGAGTGGGATCGGGAACCGTTAAGGTAGCCACCTGGTTGATAGGCGTGAGGTTTCCGTAGTAATCCACCTTCATGTCCTCGAATATGTTGATGTTGGCTCGTCCCGTTCTCAGTTTCGTCAGGTCCCTGCGAAAATGCTCCACCGACACTTTCATCTTTTTTTCAAGCTCTCTCAAGACTTCTTTAACCATGCTCATCCCTCAAAATCAAACTCGTATAGAGAAAAAGTTGACAAGGCTTAATAAATCAGGGTGCCAACTTTTTGTCCCAAAACAGCTTTTTTGATGTTCCCCTTTTTCCTGATGTTGATCACCACGATAGGAAGGTCATTATCACGACAGAGGGAAATCGCCGTCGCATCCATGACCTTGAGTCCCTTTTTCAGCACATCGATGTATCTGATTGATTCGAACCGCTTGGCTTTCTTATCTTTGAAGGGATCTGCCGAATACACGCCATCCACTTTGGTCGCCTTAAGGATCACTTGAGCTCCGATCTCCAGGGCTCGCAATGCCGCGGCTGTATCCGTTGTGAAATAAGGATTCCCCGTTCCCGCGCTGAATATGAGAATGTTGCTGTTATCCAGGTAAAAGGCCGCATTCCTCCGCGAAAAAGCCTCGGCAACACCTTTTATTTCTATGGCTGAAATATGTCGTGTTTCAATCCCCTCTTTTTCAAGCGCATCCTGGAGAGCGATGCCGTTGATCATCGTGGCCAGCAAACCCATGTAGTCGGCGGATGCCCGGTCCATCCCTGCTTTGGCACCCTTGAATCCCCTGAAAATATTGCCCCCGCCGATCATGATGCCAATCTGGACATCCAGACTGCGGACCTCCTTGATTTCCTTGGCAATGGCTTTAGCGGATTCGAAGTCGATACCGCTGGAAAGGGGGCCTTGCAGCGATTCTCCGGAAAGCTTTAGGAGGATTCTGCTGTAGACAGGCTTGTCATCACCCATGTCAAAATCTTATGATTTGCCGATTTCGAAACGGGCAAACCGATTAATGCGTATATTCTCCCCAAACTTCGCTATGTACGAAGAAACGAGCTTCCCGACCGTAGTCTTATCATCCTTGACAAAGGGCTGGTCGATCAGACAGACTTCTTCGAAAAACTTCTTCAGCTTCCCGTCTACAATTTTATCCACGATCTCGGGGGGCTTGTTGGAATCTATGAACTGACCGCGGATGATATCCTTCTCCTCCGCCAGTACTTCGTCAGGAATATCCTCTGATGAGACATACTTCGGGTCCGCAGCCGCGATATGAAGGGAAATGTTCTTGACCAGCTCTTGAAATTCCTCATTCCGGGCGACAAAATCGGATTCGCAGTTGACTTCGACGAGAACACCGATCTTCCCGTTGAGGTGGATGTATGACCCGACAAGACCGTCCTTGACCTCCCGGCTCATCTTATCTTTGGCCCGGGCAAAACCCTTTTTTCGCAAAATGGTTATGGCCTCTTCGATATTCCCGTCTGCTTCTGTGAGCGCTTTCTTGCACTCCATCATGCCTATTCCAGTCCGATCTCTAAGATCCTTGACTAATGCAGCTGTGATTGCCATCGCTCACTCCTTCACTCTTCTGATTTCGCAGGCTCTGCTGTGCCGGCTTCTTCAGCAGCAGGTTCTTTCTCTTCCGCAGGGGCAACTTCTTCGACAGGCTTCTCTTTTTCCTTGGAGGGTTCATCTGCAGCTTTTTTCTCTTCCTTAAGAAGTTCATCTTCAGGAGGGACGTCCTCTGCGCCAGAGATTACGTCGTCCGTCTCAGGCATCATATCTTCCGACTCAGGAGCCGTTTTATCTGCCTCGGGCGTCTCCTCTTCCGTGAGCATTTCTTCTTCGGCTGCCTTGGCCTCCAGAAGCTCCTTCTCTATTTTTTTCTTTTTGCCTTCGATGATCGTCTCGGCAATCTTTGACGTGAAGAGTTCGATGGCTCTGACAGCATCGTCATTTCCCGGAATAGGGTAGTCTATGCTCTCGGGATCGCCATTGGTGTCGACGACAGCGACAACCGGAATTTTTAGCTTTTGGGCCTCTAAGATCGCAATCTCTTCTTTTGTCGAATCGATCACGAATAGCACGCCGGGCAATTCCAGCATCTCTTTGATGCCACCCAGGTTTTTGGAGAGTTTCCTGTAAACCTTTTCCAGTTTTGACTGTTCTTTCTTGGAGAGAAGATCCCACCGTCCATCTGCCTTCATCTCTTCCATCTCAATCAGTTTCTCCACGCTTCCCCTAATGACGCTGAAATTAGTCAGCAATCCTCCCAGCCAGCGCTGATTGACATAACTCGATTCACACTTTAAGGCATAGTCACGGACGATATCTTGGGCCTGTTTTTTTGTCCCAACCAAAAGCACATCTTTTCCGCTCTCCGCGATACTCCCCACATACTGTAGAGCATCCTTAAAGATCTTAATGGTCTTCTGTAAATCGATGATGTAGATCCCGTTTCTCTGGCCAAAGATGTAATCCTTCATCTTTGGATTCCACCGTTTGGTCTGGTGCCCAAAATGAACTCCAGCTTCTAAAAGTTCCTTCATTGTAACCGATACCAACTGTCGCCCTCCCTTTATCTCTTGTGGTATTGGGGTGCTTTTCGAGCGCCCAACAAACCGTATTTCTTTCGTTCCTTGATCCGTGCATCTCGAGTGAGTAGCCCAGCTTGCTTGAGTGTACCCCTGAGTTCCCTGTTGAATTCGATCAATGCTCTCGAAATACCCAGCCGAATCGCTTCGGATTGGCCGGTCGATCCTCCGCCATCTACCCGGATAAATATGTCAAATTTATTCTCCGTCTCTGTGAGGCGCAGAGGTTGCTTTATGATATGTCGATGGCTTTCCAAATTGAAAAACTCATTGAATGGCCGGGGCTTTTTGTTGACGTACAGAGTTATCTCACCCTTTCCCGGCCGCAGGTAAACCCTTGCGATCGACGTCTTCCGTTTTCCTGTACCGTAATACTGAATTAAACTCAACAATTCCTCCTAGAACTGATATTCCTGTGGTTTTTGAGCTTCGTGCGGATGATGGGGTCCATGGTACACCTTCAACTTTTTAAATATGGCCCGACCGAGTTTATTCTTCGGGATCATTCCGCGGACAGCCTTCCGAATTACATCTTCAGGATTCTTTTCTATCAATTCTTTCAACGTGTTTTCTCTAATACCGCCGGGATAACCCGAATGCGAATAATACTTTTTTTGCTCTAATTTTTTTCCGGTGACCACCACTTTTTCGGCGTTGACAACGATGACATAATCTCCGCTATCCATAAAACGAACAAATTCCGGATTCCTTTTTCCCTGGAGTAGGACGGCAATTTCAGTGGCCAGCCGCCCGAGAACTTTTCCCTCTGCGTCAATCAGCCACCATTTCTGCACGATATCTTTCTTTTGTGGCATAAATGTTTTCATCACTATAGACCTCAGAAACTACAACTTTAGAGTTGGTAATCAGATAAAATACTAAAAACAAAGGAAGTTGTCAACCTCAAACCACAAGTATCCCCCTAAAGTTCAAGACCTTCTCATCTGGTTCATCACATTCTTGGATACCTGACAAAGCGAAGATACATGAATCTACAGGGATGGCTACTCTCAGCCCAGATCTTTAACGCCATTCCCTCAGATTCATCTTATGGTTATTCCAGGTATCTACAAACGTGATGAATTCTCATCCTGTATTTCTATATACTCAAGGGAATTCTGGGCTAATCAATGGATCCAAACCTTGGGACGGCGAGGGCGCCTATAGATGCGGATAAGGAGAATGCCGATCAAAAATCCTCCAATATGAGCAAACCACGCTACTCCACCTCCCATCCCTATGTTCATCATCTGTAAGAGGAACCAGAGACCAAGAACTATGGCCGCCGGAATGGGCACGATGCGGATGAAAAATATCACAAAAACAAGGGTCAGGACGTTAGCTCTAGGATATAGAATGAGATAAGCGCCCAAAACTCCAGCGATGGCTCCGCTAGCTCCTATCATCGGGATTTGCGAGTTGGGATTGAACATGATATGGGCAAAGCTGGCTCCCAACCCTGAAAGAAGGTAGAAAATTGTAAAGCGGACAGAACCAAGATAATCCTCGATATTGTTCCCAAAAATCCACAGGTAGAGCATGTTGCCGAAGAGATGAAGGAATCCGCCGTGGAGGAACATGGCCGTTAGCAGAGTCAACGGAAAAGGTAATCTGGTGACGCCGGGGACTTGGACAGAAGTGAAATGGGTGACCTCGTAGGGAATCGCCCCCATTCGGAGAACGTAATACTGAAGTCCTTCCGGAGACAGCATTTGGAAAAAAAAGATCAGTATGTTCAGCGCTATGAACAGAAAAGTCACGTAGGGGAAACGAGACGTGGGGTTTTCATCTTTCAGTGGTATAAACATTGTTCATCGCTATCGATAAGAGCTTTTAGGCTGCCGGTATTCTATTATACATGAAACGGAAAGGGAGTATTCAATGAACTGATACTTTCATTAGAATGCTCGGCATCATGAGAGCACTCAATCGAGTGAAGGATGGATGAATGACCAGACCAAGCGATGGTAAACACACTCAAAGGACCGATAAAGGAATGGTTCCTTTAACTCTTATATGGGAAAGGCCTCACACGTTCAGAGATTATTTTTTTTGAAGGGCAGGAACACAGGCCCGGTGATACTCCCAAGAGCCATTACGTTTTGAAAAGCGCGTGCACAGTTGCTCTGAAGCTACTCGATCTTACCCAGTTCTTCTTCGAGCTTCTTCCTCTCAGCCTGTCTTTTTCTCGCATCCTGGAATTTCTCGAGGTAGCGATCAGCATCTTCGTTATATCTCTGTGCTCTTTCTGGAACGAGCTTGACCAGGACGCTTTTGTAGAGAACACTCAACCAGGAGTAGGGCTCGGGATAAGAGGGGTCCAATTCGCTCGCTTTGAGTAAGGCGGACTCGGCATCCCTGGCGAGTTGAATCCTCTCATTTCTTGGGAGAGTCGGAATCCGGTAAGCCTTGGACCAGCGATTGACTCCCTTGGCCAACCAGGCCTCGGCATTCTCAGGATCGAGCGCTATGCGCCGTTCGTGGTACTCATTGGCCAGGTCAAACTCGGGTATCGGAGTAATCCCTTCGTAAAATTGGGCGATATAGGCATATCCCTGTTCGTTATCTGGATCGGTTTCAATCCGGCGCAGGTACATTTCTTCGGCTTTCTCGAACGGAGTCTTCACACCTTCGTCAGCTTCTTCCTCATCTCCACCAGCATATCTCTTGTAAAACTCAGCGACCACATAATAATTGCCCATGTTTGTGGGATCCAGCTCCAGGATTTTCATGTACAAGCTCTCCGCTTTTTCAAAATCCCTGATTTTGTCGTACATATCACCTAAGGAGTAGATAATCTCTCTATTCCTGGGTTCAACTTCATAGGCTTTGTTTAGTGCTTCCAGCGCCTTAGCTTCAATCTCTTTATTCCGCTCTGTTTCCACGGCAGGTTTGTACAGGCTTTTGTAGCTTTCTCCCAGGAAGCGATAGGCATCAATCAGATTGGGATTATGCTGGAGAGCGAGCTCATATTCCTCAATGGCATCTCTGAAATGGTTATCCCTGAAAGCATGGTTTGCCCGGGAGAAATGGTAGTTTGCCCGCAACTTGCCGTAGCTTATTTTTTCACAACTGGTCGAAATGAAAATTACTGACAGGATCAGGAGAAGGGCGAGAGAGGTATTCATCCATTTTCGAGACATCGTAACCTCCTTATTGTGTCGAATCGAATATTCTATGCAGAGTTTTAAAGCCGAAAATAAATTTATAAAGCAATATATACCTAAAGTCAAGGCCAAAAAGGAGGGATCATTTCCCGGGTCATAATCGAAAACCTCAAAAGGATCATATTAGGTAAATCATCGTCTGTGTTTAGCGACGACCCCGCCGCCCACCCTGTGCGCCTCACCCAGACAATAACTCACCCCGGACCGTCCCGCACTATCCCTGGCGGCAAGCATGATTAAAAACTTGCCTTTAGCAGCATCCTCATCAAGACTTCGCCTGAATTGGCGAAATGGCTCCAAGGCAGCAGGGAAGAAGGGAACAAACCGGGAGTATTATTCGTAGATATAGTGGAGGTCAACAATGAAGAAATTTGTGCTCTCCGGGATAATGACTTTCTTTTTTCTGCTCGCCCCTCTTTTCCCGATGGGGGAATCAAAGACAGAGCTGATTGAACAAAGCTTCATTATTGACGATTCGGCACCTGTCTTTCTCGAATTCAAAAAAAGTGATGGAGACATCCGGTTCGGTTCATGGGACAAAAACATTGTCCAAATCCGGCTGAAAAAAGTAGCCACGGCAAGGGATGAAAAGAAGGCGGCTGAGCTCCTGAGTAAAGTAAAGGTGAACATGAATCAGGACGGTAATTCAATTAGCGTCGAAGTTGTTTACCCAAAGATGAAGATCGTTGTCTTCGGATTCAGCGATCATCCGAGAGTTGATGTTTCGACCGAAATCTTGCTTCCTTCCACCGCCAACCTCTCGGGCAGAACCGATGATGGCGATATCTGGGCAGAAAATATCCAGGGAGAGTTGAAACTGAGGACCGATGACGGAACTATAAACATCTCCGGGATTCGCGGTTCTGTTTCCGTCACTTCAGAAGATGGAGAGATCACCTGCACACATATCGAGGGGAGTATTGAAGCCAGATCAGATGATGGGGATATTCATCTTTCCGGCCACTTCGATTGGGTTGATGTGAGAACCGAAGACGGCGATATCAAGATTGAACTGTTTCCTGGCTCGGTCATGGAGCGCGACTGGAAGATTAGGGCTGATGATGGCGATGTCGAGCTCTATGCGCCCCAGGATTTTGCCGCCCGCATTCGCATCAAAACCGACGATGGCCATATAGAATCCGAGCTTCCACTCTCCTTCTCAAAAATCTCCTCGGATAAGGACCTATCCGGCCGGTTGAATCAAGGGAATCACACCCTCATCATAGAAACTGAAGACGGCAATATCGGGCTCTTCCCATTCAGATGACAGGTTAATTTCTTTTGATGATAAGCCGGAGGGGGGTTCCGGAAAAGTCGAAGGTCTCCTGCATCAGTCTGATCAAGAATTTCCTGTACGATGGAGACAGAGAGCTTCGAGAATGAGTAAACAGATAAAAAGTGGGGGGCATTATTCCCTTCTGAACCATGTATTTGATTTTGATCCTCGCTTTTTTTCTGGAAAGGGGGGGGTGATTTTCACTCACCCAGGATAAAAACTCATTCAGCTCGTGTGTTGATATCCTCTTGCACGCATTGGCATACACTTGCTCAGCCAGGTCCAAAAGCTTGACAACTCTTTTCCCCGTCAAGGCTGAAATGAAAAGAAGTGGGGCGTAAGATACGAAATCTAACCTGTCGTAAACCCTGGCCTTATAATCGACAGATGTTTTTTCATCCTTTTCCACCAGGTCCCACTTGTTCAGAGCAATGACGAGAGGTTTTCCCGATTCATTGGCCAAATGAGCGATGGCTGTGTCCTGACGGGTCGGAAACTTTTGAGAATCCATAATCAGACAGAGGACGTCGGCCTCGTTGATATCCTTTTTTGCCATTATGATACTGGCCTTTTCTCTCTTGTCTTTAGTCCTGCTGAGGCGGCGGATCCCAGCCATATCCACCAGACAGAATGCCTTTTTATTCCTGTGAATGAGAGTGTCAGTGCTGTCACGGGTTGTGCCGGGAATCTCGCTTACGATAAGTATTTCCTGGCCGCTGAGGCAATTCACTATAGACGATTTGCCCACATTGATCCGTCCTATGACAGCAATTTTCAGCGCTTTTTCAGCCATTTCCCTTCTCGTCCAATCGGGAAGAGCATCAAAAATTCCCTCTTCCAGTAATTCCAGATTTCTTTTGTGTTCAGCCGAAACTGGAAAAATCTGACCACCGCCCAGACGGAAGTACTCACCCAATTTATCTTCTTGAGAAGGAGAATCCACTTTGTTGACAACAATGAGGATGCGTTTGTCTAATTTCTTCACTGCGAAATAGAGTTCTTCCTCAGCGGGCAAGAGATCTCTTTTCCCATCCAGGACAAAAAGGAGGAGTTCGGCATCCTTCGAGGCCTCCCATGCCTTTTCTCTTACCTGTGAAGAGATAGGATCATCCTTAAAATCGAAGAATCCTCCGGTATCGATGAGAACAAATTTCTTCTCCTTCAACTGGCAGTCTGCTGCAATTTGATCTCTCGTCATTCCGGGAAGGGAATGGACCAATGACTTTTTTTTCTTCAGAAGCCGGTTGAACAGCGTTGACTTCCCGACATTCGGAAATCCGATGATGACAACCTTGGATAATTTTTTCATTTAAAACTATGATGTCTGCTTTTACAAGGAAAGAATCAATTGGCAACCAGGTCATATCGCGGCAAAAGAGGCCGACTCAGGTCTATATGCCCGGCCAGGGTTTCTCTTTCTATGCCCTCAACAAGGATAAAGACTCGTTTGATGGATTTGAAATTGTAGGTCAGAGAATTCACGACAGTGAAGACTGTGAAAATTTCAGCGGTAGATCCGGAGGTGTGCCTGTCGGAAATTTCTCCGGAAAAATCAACATAGGCAATCCCTTCTCCCGTGACAAAGAGTTCTCTCAATTTTGTCTCGTCGGGAAAAGAAGAGGGGGAACCATTCCGTGATCCCTTCAAAAGCTCTTCAATGGTTTGGGATGCCAGGTGAGCTAAAGAGGAGTTGTCGGAAATCTCTCTCTCCTCGGGGTGAAGAAGGCTGTCTTCTTCAGACAAAAAAAACAGAGTGACGGTCTTCGTTTGAAGAGGTTGCTCAGCGGACTTTTCTTGCTCTTTCGGGGCCTCAACAGAAACTTCTTTTATCTTCTCTTCACCACCGCTTCGAAAAAAAACAAGGACAAGGATGATGGCTGCAACGACAAGTACACCGAGTAGAAGGAGTCTTTTTGTATCCATAGTGTTGTGTCATTCTAGAGGGTATTTTCTTAGAAAATTGGCAATTCCGCGGTAAATGGCCTGAGCTACCCTGTCCTGAAAATCCTCCTCTATGAGCTTTTTTTCTTCAGCCGGATTAGTGATGAAAGCCACCTCGACCAACACAGCGGGGCACGCCACTCCGGTCAAAACTTTGAAAGGGGCCTGCTTGATGCCCCGGTTTTTGGTGCCTAGAAGAGAGTTCAGCTCTGTCTGAATGTTCTCTGCAAGCTGACTGCTTTGTGCGATGAAGGCGGATTGTGCCATGTCCCATAAGATCATCATGATGTCGTCATCTCTTTCGCTACTGATTCGGGATTCAATTTCAGAGGAATTGTTCTCCATGTACGCCAGGCGTCTGGCTTCTTCATCGGTGGCATTCAAACTGAGAAAAAAAGTTTCTGAACCGTATGCAGCCTTTCGGGGGGAGCCGTTGACATGGATGCTGATAAAAAGAGCTGCCCGATTGTTGTTGGCAGTGGCAGCTCTGTTTTCAAGAGAAACATCCACATCATTCTCCCTGGTCAGGACTACCCGGTAGGCTAGATTCCGCTCGATAATCGATTTCAGCTTCTTGCTTATAGGAAGAGTGAGGCTTTTCTCCAAAGTCCCGGATCTGCCTTTAGCCCCTGCCTCCAGTCCTCCATGTCCCGGGTCGATGACGATCGTTTTGATTCCTTGACTGGGCGCAGAAATGGGTGAAGGAATGTTCTCTGACTTGGGTTGTGCCCTTTCTGATCTGACTGTCTCTTCGGGCTTCTCTTCGGACACCTTCGGTTTCTCGGGTGCCTTCTGTGAAGGTCTCGCCCTACTGACCGAACTTTCTTGCGCCTCTGCTGTCTTCATCCCAGGCAGCCCGATATCGATGATGAGCCGGTGCGGGTTTGTGAGGTTGGCAGCTTCGTGAATAAAATCTACATCGGTCACATTAATCGTCAACATATAATAATCAGAACCTCTTGCCCAACCGATCGATTTGATATAACGGCTCTGGAAAGATTCTCTTCGGATGACAAAATGCTTGTCGGCCCGGATCCTGACAACAAAAATGGCTGTGTGTTTTTCAACGTGTGTGCTCAGAGGAACGGTCGATTCGATCGTTACCTGGCCGTAAGTATCGAAATCCTTAACGGACAGTCTTAAGGTGGGAAGGTCTTGTGAAAGAGACAGCACAGAAAGGAAAAGGAAAACAAGCGTTATGATTAGACTTTTCCGAAACAAAATTGACAATTTCTCTTTTCCAATCTTTCAGTGGAGGCGGCGGGAATCGAACCCGCGTCCGAAGATATTCAACTGGAGGACTCTACATGCTTATCCTTTTCCTCATTCTCGTCTCACAGCTTCTGAAAAGGAAAGAAACCGCGAAACCAGCCCTGAAGGTATTTCGCTCACCGCGCTCAGGACGGGCACGGTTCGCTATCCTGCTCGTCGGCGCTCCTCAAACACTGCAGGAAAGTGGAAGAGGAACGGCATGCCTACAAATTAGGCAGCAACTTGCAGTGGTTCTGCACTTAGTTGTTTTCCACCTTTTTAACGAGGTGGGTGGAGCCTCGACATGCTACCTCAGTCTCAATTACCTCCGTCGAATCCAGTTCGCCCCCGTAATCTCCAAACCTAATTATATTTCTCTGCGCAATTCTTGTCAATCTTGAAACGCGACCCCTAATTAAAAAAGGTCGTTGGAGTATTTGGAAATCAGGAGGCTTCGGAGACGGCGGTACATCTCGACGATCTGATCCATGCGCTTCTTGGTCAGGTCAGTCAGGAAGACCTTCGCCTCAGCAGGGTCCTTTTTATACAGAGCCAGAGCCTTATCATCGATATTCTTCTGTGTGGCAAAGAATTCCTTCTCCACAGGATCCCTGGCTGTCCTGAGATCCTTAACAGCACTCTGCCATCTCAAATGCATTAACTTCTCCACAAAATCAACACACCACCTGGCAGAGTCCTCGCTGAAATTCTTTATGTCGAAGGTCTTATAGGGTGCGGAAATCTCCTGAACGCCGGCATAGATGGGAACGTAAGGGCTGACGTAAGGATTATCGACATAAAACCAGTAAACACCCCCTATGGCAGCGGGCAGCCAATCCCTGAGTTGGGCGACCATGCCGTACCCCTGAGTTGCAATCGGCCTGTGCACATTTATTCCCAGCAACCGAGCAAGATCATAAGAAGGAAAAGGAGTCGTCAAAGGGCTTTTTGTGTAGGAGCCCGTGCTTCCCGGAACGAGCCAGGCAGGATCGGCAGTCATGTCATAGATGGTCCCTTCATTAGCTGATCGCTGAAAGGCAATGACATCCTGAACGGAGAGCTTCTTATCGGGCTTGACAGAAAAAGGATAAAAGGCGGCACCTTCGATACCCTGCCTGTACAGGGTCATTGGGGTCGATGGGCCCGTGAGCTTTCTTCGAGGCCAATCCTTGAAAGAAGGAGCTATAGAGCTGTATATGAACCAGAGGCGGCTGAGGCTTCCCTCTTGAATGGACGGAGCATAGGCTTCCTGCCAGATGAAAGGCTTTCCGCTTTTCGGATCATACCAACCATGATCGATGGCCACCTTCATGTAGTTTTTGGAGGCTAAAAAGTCGGGATTATCAAGATCAATCTCCCTTATCCTCACATAGTTAGAGATCACCACAACATGGTCGTCAGGAACTCTCCGCGCCGCCCAAATGGCTCCGGGTTGACCGCTCTCCGGTTCCCATCCGGGGCCAACACTGAATATTTCCATCACCCAGAGTTCTTTGGGATCAGCGATACACAAAGCCTCGGAACCGCCGCAGGAGGGGAGAAATCCATATTTCTCCATGAGTTCTCCGATCAACCGGACAGCAGCCTTGGCCGTTTTGCACCTCTGAAGGGCAAAGACCTGGGCCTGCTCAACGGTCATTATTTGTGGTGTGAGTCCTTCCACAAAGGCTACATCCAATTCCTTTCTTTGACTGCAGGTGCTCTCGCCGATCGCCAGCTGGTGCTCATTCATTTGTGAATAGCCCGTGTGGAAATAGGCATATGTTTTCTCAACTTGAGGAATTTCACCGATCACCTGGCCATAGTTGCCCAGCGGCAACCCAGCCCGTGGATCGCTTTTCCCGAAGTACACCATTCCCCAATAAACAGGGGCCATGCTTCCCTTCCTGAAGGATTTTGCCGGAACGACATGGACACGACATTCGCTGCAGCAGTCAGTGTGAGATGTGATCACACATCCGTCGACAGTGGCCATTTTGCCGACGCCGATGACCGTGCACCCTTCGATTGGGGGCTCATCCTGAGCAGCCAATCCAAAGTTGCCACAAAAGAGAAGTATCAATCCTATAAGGCCGAGTCCTGTTACGATTTCTTTTTTCAATATATTCTCCTTTTTTTACTTCCTGCGTATTCCTTGGCGGTTCTCTTTCATTTTGTGTGGGTAAAGAATGAAAATGGAGGAGAAGGTTTGAGCGACATCGGAGGATTCCGACCCAACCTAACCCAGCCTTCCCGAGTCGTCCTTCGAGGGAATCCGACGGAGGCGGACCCGAAGACTGTGTGAGCACGGTAGGGG
>Ga0180437_10003300_pt1 | contig 24183 bp, 25 predicted proteins | sample SS_ome_4_FD_132410 | JGI IMG/M metagenome (GOLD analysis project Ga0180437, IMG submission 132410) | Hypersaline lake sediment archaeal communities from the Salton Sea, California, USA - SS_3_D_1 metaG | ecosystem: Environmental > Aquatic > Non-marine Saline and Alkaline > Hypersaline >... | reverse complement strand
TAAAAAATATTGCTTCATTCTTAAAATTAAACTTTGCAGCATCATCATAAATAATTTCAATAGGGGTATTAGCAAATTTAAAATTTCTCAAATTTTTTTAGCAATATCTACTAATTTTTTTCTTAATTCTATCCCTACTATTTTCTTAATATTTTCTGTAGCAACTAAAAATAAAATTCTTCCTTTACCACATCCAATATCAACAAAAATATTTTCTCTTTTTAATTTTAAACTATTGAGAATTTTTTTTATTATATCATATCTCACTACCTCATAAGATAGAGCATCATTATATAAACTAGGATCTTCTTTGAAATAACAATCTCCTATAGTAGATATACCTTTTTTTTCTCATAATTATAATCTTTTATAATAGTTATCAAACTATTTTTAAAATAAGAAGTGTATTTTATAATATTTTTCACATATTGTTTAAACAATCTTAAGATTTCATAAGCTAACATTTTCAATAAATAAATAGGATGATTTATTTAAAAATTTTGTTTATTATTAGAAAAGACATAAAATAATAATACCATAAACAAATATATCTTAATTTCCCGTACAAATCTTACACATTTTATAGGGAAATTTTCCATCTTCAATAAGCCTTCTAAAATTTACATATTTTTTACTATTCCAAATATTATACAAATCTTCATTAGAAACATTTCCAAATGTGTGTTTTGCAAGATAATCATGACAACAAAATAATACTTCTCCGTCAACATTTATATTAATTTGATCTATGGGAGTATAGGGACATTTTTTATATTTCTTAGTTTTTATATTTACTAAACCGCCTCTATTATGAAATAACTTATCATTTATTGATATTTTAACATCTTGAAAATACGCATTTAATAAAGAGGGATGATCTTTCCTTATAATATTAATTGTCTTAAAGGCTGTACTTGTTGGATTTTCAACATGATTCGAAATAAAAAAACAATCAACACCTTTTTTCTTTAAATTTAAATATTTTTTAACAGTAAGAAAATCCCCATTAGTACCTATAATTATTTTAGATAAAGGTAATTTCTTTTTTATATATTTCACAAATCCTTCTAATCTTGGATCAGTTAATGGTTCACCATATCCTAATGGAGAAATAATACCTTCAAAATTATATTTTTTTAAATTGCTTATGATTTTATAAAATAAGGTTTTTTTCATTAATTTACTTTTACGACCCACTGTATAATTTGGACAATATTTACATTTTCTATTACAATAAGAAGTAGTTTCAATGATAATTTTTTTCACATTCTTGAAACTACTATCTTCTTTCATCAATATCATCATAATTTAATTTTTTAATCTTGATAAATCCTTATTTCTATACATTGGAAAATATTTAGGAAGATATTCTAAATCAGCAAACTGTCTATAAAAGTGTTTTAGATCCTGAAATAATTCATCTTTTTCATTTTTATCTAAATCATACTCTTTTGAAAATTCATTAATAATCTGCTCAAATCTTTTATTTTCAATAAATAATTTTTTAAAAAATATGATTGCAGACTCATTTTCTAATTCTATTTCAGCAATTTGAAATTTATTTAATATTAATTTTTTATTTCTATATTTTTTTTCAAATCTTTTCATATTTTTTTCATTCAAATCTCCAATCAAAAAGTTATAATATAATATTTTAATTTTGCTATTTAAACTAAAAATATCCTTAAATATTTTAAACAACAATTCTAAAGAAACTAATATATTCATATTTCTATTGTTAATTATTTTATATTCAGATTTAGAATATTTTTTTAAAATATTTTTTATCTTATCTAATTTATCTTTAGATGGTTCTATTAAAAATCTACGCAAATACTTAGAAGAAGTAAAATAATCAAAAGATTCTTTACAATTAGAAAAATGTCTTTCTCTAAGTGATTGTCTTTGAAATCTTTGTTTATAACAGACAGAACAATAATTTATTCCAATTTTTGTTTTTGATTCAATTCCATACTTTAATAATTCTAAAGCAGAGATTTCAGATTCTATGACAGGAAAAGATTGAACTTTTAAATCAGGAAGAAATAGAATATATCTCCTTTTAACATATTCTTTATAATTAAATTTATTCATAGATAATTGATGTAAATTTAAATATTTAACACCCATATCTTCAAATTTCTTTAAGAGATATTTTATTCTCTCTAGATCTTCTGGAATTGCAGGAATTTCAATTGTAACTGTTTTTATATGTTTTATAGCTAATTCCACTGGTTTTATATCATAATCCCTAGCAGAAAGATCAAATCTTATTTCATCTAATCCTAATTTATTCAAAATTTTAAGTTTTTCTTCCGTTACTAAATCTCCATTAGTATACATCCATATATAATGTTTAGAACCAAAAACTTCTTTTATTTTTTTGATATATTTTACTAATGTATTAAAAATAAGAAAAGGTTCCCCTCCAGAAAAACCAATTCCTTTAAAATTAAATTTTTTTAAATAATTTATACAATCTTCAACAGAATCAAAAAAGATATTTTCTTCTGATTTTGGATTTTTTTCTTCTTTTATTTTCCTATCCTGAGGGCAATAGAAACAATTACGAGTACATAAAACATTACTGTATAAACAAGCCCAGGTAAAATCCATACAAGTTTTACACCCTAAAGATAAACTATTGATATATGGTTTTGATTGATTATCTAAAGCATATTTAACACCATTTTTATTAAGATAATTAAAATATCTGTTTATTTTAAAATTAATCTTTTTAATCTCATTATTAGATAATTTCTCAACTTTAAAAGAAAAATCTTTTTTAGAATTTTTTTTTTTAATTTTTTCCATTAATTAATCTCCACCTTATCAAATTTTCTTTCCATAATTTATAGATTTTGTAATAATTATTTAAAAATTTTTGTTTTTATTAATCATTTAAGAATATTTTAATAAATTTATGATAAATTGATTCTTTTTTATTATTCAAAAATTTATTTTAAAATTAAATATTCAATCATTTTTTTTCTAATAAAATTTTGCCTTTTTTAATTCTTACAAAATTATTATGTCCTACTAACTGCCCTTTAAAAGATAAAAAGAGTTTTTAATCAAATTCATTTTTTCTATTTCCTAAACATCTTTCCCAAAACATCTAAAGTATAAAGAACCATAGCATTTGCCTGATCTTTGTTTGGATAAAAAGCTTCTTTTTTCTTGTGAACAGAAAAAACTCTTACTTGATTTATCAGATGTATCTGCTGTGTCAATCCAGGATCAAACTTTACATTTTTCTCATTTAATTTAGCAATCAGATTTCCCAATCCAATTCCAGGATTTTTCTCTAAAATATCTTTTCCAGTTGTTTCAAAATATTTTCTATGTAAAGCTGTCTCAAGCAATCTTCCACACAAAATAACAACACTTCTGTAACATCCGGCATTAAAACATTTGTTTAATTCATTGATATCAGCTTTAATCTCTTCTTTTATATCTAATGGAATAATATCAGGAGCAGGAAATATCTTCTCTAAATCTTTTTTAGGAAAATTAAGATGCTCAGCAATTGCAATCATTTTATTGATTGTTTTACTTAAAACTTGAATATCCTTGCTTTCCAAAGAAGGCATTAATTCTAGTAATTCATTAACACCAACAATATTAGTCCTATCAAACTTGATTAATTGATTTAATTCCAAAGAATTTGATTTAATAAATTTCAAAGCATTCTCAACTGCTTTTATATAATATTCTTTTTGTTTTTCTTTAAAATCATAAAGCATTTTATCTTTTTCAATTTTCTTGCTCAAATCAATCTCTTTAGAAATAGCATTATCTACTGCATTTTTCAGATTTATTAGATTTTTCTTGAATTCCTGCATATTTCAATTAAATAGGCATCTATTTTTATTTATTGTGGTGATATACTAAAAGAATGAACTTAACTTAACCTGTTCCCTCATATTCTTCAATATTATACTTTCCCTAAGTAAACTATCTAAATCATAATTAAACTTCTTCTTGATCAAAGCCTTTGCATATTTAAGCATCAATTCTTTATCAGAAAACTCAATAGGCTTCTTAGCTAAAGCTTTTCTTGCAGCCTCTCTAGTGACCCATACTCCTAAAGGAACAGCATACTCTCCTGTAATAAACCTTAAAGTTAAAACACTTCCCTGTCTTTTCAATGAACTTAATCTCTCTAATATAGGCAGCCTGACTGAATAATATCCTCCTCCGCAGTTATCAGCATATCTTTTTCTTCCTTCATAACCTTCATAATCAGTCATAAAACTGATTTCATCACTTGTATTCCAGCTTGCTTTTGGCAAATAAGTTTCAAACAGCTCATAACTCCATTTTTCAGGAAACATTAAAATCAAATAATAATTTCCTAGATAACTTCCAAAATAAGCTTGATAATCAATCTCATTATATTGCTTGACATCTTCCATTAATCTTTTTGCAATAATATCATCACAAGCACTTATCGACCATCTCGTTGGAACTAATTTTCTGCTTCTTTTAATGCCTAATGTCCCAATACTTAATAATCTAGTTAAGAAGTTCTCATCAAATTTATTTTGATATAAATAGATTAGGGCATCATTTGCTTTTAGATCATGATCACTAACAACCTTATCAACCTTAGTATGGATCTTTGGATTAGAAGTTATCTCAGCTTTCTCTAAATTAGCATTAGGGCCCATTGGAGCTGTATAAGAATCTGTTTTTAATCTAAATTTAGGCTTTTCCTTCAGATTAACCTCAATATCAACAGGAATAGAAGCCATACCTACTTCCTGGCTTATATCTAACAATTTATTTTTATCCTGAGCATGCGCTTTAAACCTGTTGTTTATCAGATTGCTTCTAAAATCAATAATTCTAGGAATTTCATAATCTTTTTCTGCCCAATATCTAGGAGAGTCATATTCCCATGTATCTTCTTTAGCATCAGGAACAGACATTATTCCAACATTCAAAAAAGGATATCCATAATGTCCTACAAAAGGTGTAGGGCTTGCACCAGAAAAATCTTCTCTGATATCTAATCTCTTAACTTTAAACAAAGCCTCACTCTTTGCAAGAATTGGACAAAAACTCCTTCCACAGAATCCCCTCCCTTTACATTTTAAACACTGTATATTCATCTTAAACTCCTTTTTTAGGCACAATATAGCTTGCATAACCTCTTCGTGAGACTTGACTAAGTCAATGTCTCACTTAATCTTGCGTGTCAACCGAGCGTAACCAGTTGCTTCCTTTATATCTCAAGCACTGTATCTGCATTATATATTAAAATAAGAAGTTATTATTAAATATTTTCTCCAAAACCCTTAAATACTACTAAATTTATCTCTAAATTTATTAAATTTTTTTTACTTGGCAAATTTTAATTTGACAGGTCTAAAAATTTATTTATTTAATTTTTTTTATATAGATATTAAAAATGCTAACAACTAAACAAATTGAAGAAATTAGAAAAGAGCTAGATGAATGTAAAAATCCTTTATTCTTCTTTCATGATGATGCAGATGGATTATCTTCCTTTCTTTTATTATACCGCTATGTTAAAGAAGGACATGGCATAATAATCAAAACAACTCCAAATATAGATGAAAAATTCCTAAGAAAAGTTGAAGAGTATGATCCAGACAAGATATTCATATTAGATATTGCATTAGTTGAGCAGGAATTTATAGACAAAGCAAAAAGAAAAATAATATGGATTGATCATCATGAACATCAAAAAAGGCATGGAAATCTTAAATATTTTAATCCTAGAACAAAGGATTCAAAAGATAATAAGCCAGCTTCATTTACCTGTTATCAAGTTGTTCAGCAAGACATATGGATTGCTATGGCTGGCTGTATAGGAGATTGGTATTGGCCTGATTTTACAAATAAATTCAAAAAACAATATCCAGATTTATTGCCTAAAGAGATTAAAAAACCAGAAGATGCTCTTTTTGAAACAAAATTAGGAAAGATTATCAGAATGATGGAATTCTCTTTAAAAGGAAAAACATCAGATGCATTAAAAAGTGTAAAAATATTGACTAGAATAAAATCTCCTTATGAGATAATCAATAAAACAACCTCACAAGGAAGATTTATTTCAAAAAGAGCAGAAAAAATAGAAAAAGAATATCAGGAATTGTTGGAAAAAGCATTAAAAGTTAAATCAAAAGATAAAATTTTGTTATTCCATTATTTAGCAGGAAAAATAAGTTTTACAAAAGATCTCTCAAATGAACTCATTCATAGATTCCCAAATAAGATAATAATTGTTGCAAGAGAAAAATCAGATGAAATGAAGATTAGCATAAGAGGAGGAAAAATAATAATACCTCCAATTCTTGAAAGATCACTGCAGGGAATAGATGGTTTTGGAGGAGGCCATGAGCATGCCTGCGGTGCGAACATTAAGAAAAAAGATTTTAACAGATTTATCAAAAGCTTTAAAAACCAGATAGAATAAACCAATACTATGCGTCGGTGGTCTAATGGCTATGACTGCGGCCTTCCAAGCCGTATATCCGGGTTCGAAAGATATAATTTTTATTGTATCCGAGCAGTCCCGGCCGACGCATCCTACTTACATTCTAATGCACTGTCTAACGCCTTTTCTGTATCTTAAAGATACTTATAGAATAAAGTCTTGATAAGTAAAAGATTATTTAAAACGATAAATAAAATTAAAATTATTAAAAAAGTCATTAAAGCTATCTTCAGTTTTTTATTCATATTTTTCAAGATTTCTTCATTAAAAGGTACTGCTAAGACCCCCATTAAAGGAAAAGTATAATGGGCTGAAAACAATATCAACGCCCAAGGTTTTCCATAAAATAAATGAAATAGAAAATTCCATAAAAAATACAATGCTAAAATGATTACTAACTCTTTTTTATAAATTTTATTTTTTAACAAAAGATAAAAAGAAAAAAGAACAAACATCAGGAAAAAACTGATTAAAACCCATTTTAACGGACTAATTTCTGATAATTGAATAAAACAAGACCCATCACACTCTTTTACTCCGGGAGCAACCACATTGTAAATAAAAAAATTTGGCAATGTATTTGAAAGAGACTTAAAAGGTGAATCAAAAAAATCCCATCTGAAAAATGTTCCAGAATCCTTTAAAACATCCTCCACTTTAAAAAACTCAACTGTGCTTGGATAAATTTTCTTTTGGATAGTGGCTAACGATATCGAAATTAATAAAAATACCAATATAAAAATAAACCAGAATTTAATTTGTTTCAAAAATTTCTTTTTTCTAAACCTAAAAAATAATAAGATAAAACTAAAAACAAGATTTGTGGCAGCAATGCCAAAAGAAAAAATACTTGCTATAATAAAAATCCCCAAAAATAGAGAATCCGATTTCAAATATAAATAAATATCAAGTAGTAAAATAAGGCTGAAAGCTGAAAAAATAAAAGTATCAGGTATTGAACTGAATATTAAATGAGCCCAAGTAATACTTAAAAAAAAAGAAAAAATCAAAGCAAAAGTTTCACCCAAATTTATCTTTTTTAAAAACAAATAAAATAAAATAATCGTTGCAGAACCAAATAAAGAATTTAATAAAACAGCCACAATCCCTTTGTTTAAAAATTTTGTCAGCAGAACACCTAAAGAATTAAAGAATAAAACAAAAAGAGGATGTCTATCTGTATGATGATGATCCGCACCAAAAACAGTTAAATCATTAACAACTCTTGGAACATCTGAGTCAAATAACTTATTAAAATTCTTAAATACCTCTGTTTTGGAAAAAGATAAACCTATTGAGAAATATATCCCAAATAGTAAAAAAAATAGAATTAATATTACAAAAAGTTGTTTTTTATTAAAATTAAATTTCATTACATAAAGAATAGTATTTGCCACTACTTATTAAATTTACTAAAACAATTCACTTTTAAAGCAACATTTATATATATATATCCTAATAAGATACAAAAATACAGCGTAGGCGCATTAGAATCTGTGTGTTAAGCACGGCCGACGCATTCTTTTCTTTAAAAAACAAAAACATTAATAAAACCCTTTATTTCTATTATCATAATGTTCAAAAAAAAAGAAAATATCCTGGTATTTTGCTCGCATTCAGATGACCAAATATTAGGTCCAGGAGGAACATTAGCAAAATACTCAAAACAAGGGCAGAATATTTACACTATAATTCTTTCTTATGGTGAAGCTAGCCTTGCATGGTTAAAACCAGAGATAGCAATAAAAACAAGAGTAAAAGAAGCAGAAAAAGCAGATAAGATAATAGGAGGAAAAGGAATTTATTTCTTAGGATTAAAAGAAGGAAAGTTTATAGAAGATCTAAAAGAAAAAAAACTTGACAAAATAGTTAAAAAAATAATTAAAAAGAAAAAACCAGTCAAGATATTTACTCATTCTATACATGATCCTCATCCAGACCATAAGGCATCCAATAGGATAATATTAGATATCCTCAAGCAGATGGGATACAAATGTGATGTCTTCTCTTTTGATGTGTGGAATCCGTTTATAATTAAAAAAACAAACTTGCCTAAACTATATGTAGATATAACAGAAACATTTCCTATCAAGATAAAAGCAATAAAGATTTTTCAAAGCCAAAAGATTGCTTTATTTACTTTATTTTGGTCTGTTTATTTAAGGGCAATAATTCATGGCATGCATATAAATAAAAAATATGGAGAAAGATTTTTCAAGATAAGATGAAAATAAAAGATTTACAAGAACAGGAATTTCAAAGAATTTCAAAAAGTATTTTGCAAGAAAAACAAAGATTTGCAAAGCCTAATGAAGATTCTGCTCCAAAGGAATCTGAAAAAGTAATCCCAGAAGAAGAACCAAAAACTGATGAAAAAAAAGAGGAAATTCAAGAAGAAAATTTTCAAAAAAAGCTTTTAATAGCCACAGACACATATTTTCCAAAGAAAGATGGAGTAATAATCTTCTTAAGAAAAATAATTCCAACAATAAGAAATTATGAAATAACAGTCATTGCTCCTGAATTTGAAAAAGAAGCAAAGCCAATTAAAAATTCAAGATTAGTATCTTTAGAAGTCTCCAAAAGAATCAGATTGGCTGACTATAATAGTATTAAGTTTTCAAGAAAAAATCTCAAAAAGATAAAAAAAGAAGTTGAACAAGCAGATCTTGTATTTGTGCAGGATGTAGGGCCTATAGGAGCATTATCTATTCGCTATGCAAATAAGCTTTCTAAACCAGTTATTACATATATGCATCAAATTACATGGGAGCAGTTGACTAATGTAATCTCAACAAGCAGATTGTTAAGCTTTATTGCTTCTATAATCAGAATAATTGTAAGGAGGCTTTATAATAAATGCAATCTTGTATTAGTTCCTTATAGATCTTTAGCTGAGGAATTAAGAAAAGAAGGAATTTTTACAAAAGAAGCAGTAATTAAACTTGGAGTAAGCTCAGATATATTTTCACCTCCTGAAAATAAAGCAGAAGCAAAAAAAGCAATTGGAATAGATTCTTCAAAGATTGTAATATGTTATTGTGGAAGAATAAGCAAGGAAAAAAATCTTAATACTTTAAGAAGGGCATACTCAAGATTAAGAGAAGATTATAATAATATCTCCTTATTGATCATTGGAAGTGGTACAGAAGAAGAAATAAGAAAATTTAATGAACTAAGAGATGTAAAAATAACTGGTTTTATTAACAATGTTCCTCAATATCTCAAAGCAGCAGATATTTTTGTAATGCCTTCTCTGACAGAAACAACATCATTGGCAACAGTTGAAGCAATGTCTGTTGGTTTGGCAGTCATGGCAACTAGAGTAGGTTATATTAAAGAATATCTTAAAGATAAATATAATGGAATATTTTTCCCGAAAAAGAATGATTATCTTTTAAGAAAAAAGCTTGAAATGCTGATTAAAGACAAGAAATTAAGATTATTTTTAGGAAACAACGCAAGAAATACAGTATTGGAAAAATTCAGCTGGAATAAAACAGTAGATGATATCAATAAAGCATTAGATATGTTTTAGATTTTTAGACTAGTTACTTGACTTATACCATGCTCATTCATACTTATTCCATATAGATTATCTGCTTCTGAAATAATAGCATCATTATGAGAAATAACAATATATTGTGCTTTTTCCACATACTTTCTGACTAGTTTAGAAAGTTTCTCTGAATTATGTTTGTCTAATGCAGCATCTACTTCATCCAATATATAAAATGAATGCGGTTCATATTCTTGTATTGAAAAAATAAATGCTAAAGCAGTCATTGTCTTCTCTCCTCCTGACAAGCTTCTTATATCCAAGAATTTCTTTCCAGTTATCCTGACTCTAATATTAAGGCCTCCTTCAAAAGGTTTCTCTTCATTTTCCAATACCAAGCTTGCTTCTCCTTTTGTAGAAAGAGCAGAAAAGATTCCTTTAAAATTTTCATTAACAGCATCAAAAGTTCTCATAAATAATTCTTTTTTCTTTCCTTCAATCTCTTCCATCATCTCAAGAACATCTTCTTTTTCAGCTCCAAGTTTGTCTTTTTTTTCAAGTAAATTCTGATATTCTTTTTCAATCTCATCATAAATCTCTAAAGCTCTCATATTTACGCTTCCTAAATCATTCACCATTCTTTCAAATTTCTGGATATCTTTCTTTAATTCTTCCTCGTTTTTTTCTTTATTGATCTTGACCCCTTCATACTGCTGGAATTCTTCATTTAATCCTGCTAACTTTGCATTAACCTCTGCTTGATTTAAAGAAATCTTATTCATCTTTATTTCAATTTCCTTGCTTTCTTCTCTAAATCCATCAATCTTGCTTTCTTCCTTCTGTATATCATCACTTATCTTTGTCCTTTCTACAAACAATCCCTTATACTTTGTATAGAATTCCTGGGCATTTTTTTCTTTTTCTTTTAATGATTCCTCATCATTTTTAATTTGCTCGGATAATCTCTTTATTTCATTATTAAAACTTTCATCTTCTTTATCCTGATTTTTTAAGATATTCTGTATCTTCTCTTTTTCAGGAAGCTTCATATCATTGATCTGTGTATCTATATTCCTTGTATCAGAATCAATCTGTATTAATTCTTCATCAAACTCTTTTTTCTTTTCTTCAAAAGCATTTAATTCAGCTAATAAAGCAGGATTTCTTAACTCATTAATTCTATTCCTCAACTGCTGTTTTTTTATCTTAACCTGAGTCAATTGTTTATTGACTTCTTCTATATTAGAATTCAATTCATCCTTTTCTTTTTCAACAGACTCTAATTCTTTCTTCAATTCTTGTTTTGTATTTTCATTGGCTTCTAGATCTCCTTTTTCAAGATGCAGGCTTTTTTCATTTTTGATAATCTCTCCTTCTAATGTGGCTTTTTTTTCTCTAAGCTCGCTTATTATTTTTTCATCTTCTTCTTGTCTTTTTTCTAAAATAGAGATTGTATTCTTTAATTCATCAACAATTTTTTTCTGCTTTTTTTCTTCTTCTGTTACATTTTTTTCCTGGAAACCTAGACCTTTTTTCCTTTTAAGCCTGTAACCCCCTTGCATAGCACCGCTTAATTCAACTAAGTCGCCGTCAATAGTGACCATTCTGACATTTCCAACACCTATCTTTCTTGCAACATCAATATCATCAATAACAATAGTATTCCCAAACACATAAGAAAAAATCTTTTCAAACTTCTTGTCAAAAGAAAGCAGATCAATAGCCAATCCATGAACTCCTTTATTGTCTAAAAATTCTTTTGCTTCTTCAATACTTTTTGGCTTGATTTTATTTAAAGGAAGAAATGTAACTGTTCCTAGTTTATTTTTCTTTAGATATTTAATGCATTCAGCAGCCACTTTATCATTCTCAACAACTACACTATTGACTCTCGGACCAGCTGCAATTTCCATTGCTAAAGAATATTTTGAATCAACATTACCAAGCTCGCTTACTGTTCCATATATTCCTTTTATTTCCTTTTGTTCTAGGATTTTCTTTAAAGCAACATTTCCAGAAATGTTTTCTTTGATGCTGTTAATTCTTGCTTTTAATTTAATAAGTTCTTCTTCAGCATTAATTAATTTTCTTTTATTTTCAGAAATCTGTTTTGCCAGTATGCTTCCTTCATTTAATCTTTTATTTAATTCTAAAATTGATTTTTTAAATTCTTCTTTTATCTTCTTTATTTCTTCTATTTGTTCTTTATGTTCCTGCTCTACCTGCTTGACTTTTTTTATTTTTTCATCAATAGTATTCATTTGGAGATTTAATACATCTTCTTTTCTCAATAGATTTTGTTCTTTTTGCCTTAATCCTTCAATCTCTTTTTGTTTTTCTTCTGTATCCTTATCTATCTGATCAATCTCTTTTTCAATCTCAGCGACATTATCAATCTCATTTGTTTTTCTAAATTCTTCTATCTTTGCTGCAATTTTTCCTCTTTCTTCAGTAATATACTTCTTTTTCTCTGATAATTCCTTTTTCTTAGAATTTAACTCTTGTATTTGATTATCAAGTTCTTTTAAATCCTTTTCCAGCTGATTTTTTCTTAAAGAAATCTTGTCAATTTCACTTCTATTATTTTCTATTTTTGTTTTGTTTGTAGCTAATTTAACTTTTAACTGCTCGATGCTTCTCTGCATCTCTACCTGTTCTTTTTCTCCTTTTTCCTCAATCTCTTGATTTATATTATTTATCTCCTGTCTTTTATTTTCAATTATCTGCTTAATTTCATCAATCTTGCTTTTAATTTGATTTATCTTTTCCTGCTCAGCTTGAACTCTTTGATTCAGATGATTTTTTTCCTTTTCTTTTCTTTCTATTTGAATATATAAATAAGAAGCTTTATTTTCATTGACTTTGCTTTTTAGATCTTTAAATTTCAAAGCCTGATCCCTATCTTTCTTCAATTCCTTCAAATAAGTATTTCTTTCAGTCAAAATAATATGTGCCTCTTTTAGTCTTTCTTCAACTTTTTCTAATTCTCTGAGGGCCTTCTGCTTCTTTTCTTCATAGATAGATATTCCACTTATTTCCTCAATAAGTATTCTTCTGTCTTCTGGACGCATTTCAGTGAATCTTACAATATCTCCTTGTAAAATGATATTATAGCCGTCAGGATCAATCTTAGCAATGCTCATCAAATCAAGAATCTGCTGCCTTGTTCTTTTCTTATCATTGATCTTATAAAGGCTTTGACCGTCATGCTTGACTATCCTTGTAATCTTAACATAAGGATCTTCTGTTGGAAATGTTTTTTCACTGTTGTCAAAATAAATGCTTACCTCAGCCTGTTTCATAGCTTTTTTTGTCTTTCCTCCATTATATACAAGATTAGCAGCCTTTTCTGCTCTTAAAGATTTGACAGACATCCTTCCCAAAACAAAGCATAAAGCATCTAGAATGTTTGATTTGCCGCTTCCATTAGGGCCTAACACACAATTAAAACTATCTCCAAAAACAAGCTCTGTTCTCCTTGCAAAGCTCTTAAAACCATGCATTACAAGTTTATTGATTCTAGTCATTATTACTATTAAAAATTTGAATTATATTTAAATATTTTATTATAAACAATAACTATTAAAATTCATCTAATTTTTTCTGCCCTTTAGATTCCGCAACATTCTTATAAGAAGCCCAGCTTTTTCTAAAAATACTTGGATATTTATCCCAATTCTTCTTTAAAAATTCAACTGTTTTTGGATCAGAAGGATATCCAGAACCAAAATCAATCCCTATCTTATTTTTTAATTTTTCAATCTCTTCGTCTCTTGTTACTTTTGCTAATATTGAAGCAGCTGCAACAATTAGATATTTAACATCTGCTTTGTGCTCAGCAGCAATCTTATCAACAGTTATATTTTTCACATGAGTCATCAAATAAGTTACAAATTGAGGAATATTATTGCTTGGACAGTCTAGTATAACCTTTCCAGGATTTAATGTATTTATTGCTTCAGCCATTTTCTGGGCTTCCAATTTATTTAGATTCATCTCTTCATGATCCAGAGCAGCATCAACCTGCTGAACAGGCACAGTTATTATTTTCCAGTCTTTGGCTATCTTCTGGATTTTTGGAAATAAATCTGTTCGTTTTTTTCCACTTAATAATTTGCTGTCTTTAACTCCTATTCTTTTTAATCTAGATTCATCTTTTTCATCAACCAATACTCCACAAACTACTAATGGCCCAATTACAGGCCCTCTACCAGCTTCTTCAATTCCACAAATTAAAACCATAATTCAACCTAATAAAACAATCTTTTTAAATCTTTTTAAACCAAAAATATATAAACTAGTTCTAACAAGACATATTATATGAAATCAAAAAAAGAGGCCAAGCCTAAGTATAATATAAAAAGAAACATAGTCCAATTTATTGGTCTGAATATAATAGATAAAGAAGACCAAAAAAGGATCAAAGAGATTCTGTATCAGCATGTTATTGAGATAGAAAGAAAAATTAAAACAATAAATAATATTAGGATACATTTTAAAGAATATGAAAAAGGAGGAAGAAAAAAATATTCTGTTCAGTTATTGATAGATTCTCCAACAAAACCAATCACAGTAAATCATATGTATTCTCCGGTTCAGTGGGATCCAATAGGGATTATTCATAAACTAATAGATAAAGCAAAAAGGCAGATTGACCATAAATTTAAAACAAAGAAAAAAGATACTTTGAGAAAAGGATAATCAGATTTTATATTTTTTTCTTCTTCTCTAATTTATCTGCATATTTCTGAGCATGCTCTTCACTGCAAAATTTCTTAATTTCACCATCAAACTCTCTTTCATATATTTCTGTTTCTTCTTCTCCTAATAATTTGCCGCACTCAGCGCAGCAATTCTCTTCTCCTCTTCCTTCAGCGCCTTCCATAAATCCTTCTTCCCAGTCTTCCATTTCATCATCTTCTTTCAGCTTGTCTCTGCCCTCTTCTGAATAGACTTCTTCCTCTTTCTTGCCTTCTTCCATTTCTCCTTCTACTTCTTCAGGAGTTTTATCTTCATTATCATCTTCTGACATTGTAATAATCCTGAAAAACAACCAATATTTAATGTTTTCTATTTAAATAAACAAATATTTAAATATCAACAAAAATATAAACAATTAGGTGATAGATTTGTCAAAAGAAGCTATATATACTTTTGCTGCAATCTCAAAAGGTTTGGATATAAAAGAAAAAATAAAATTAATTCTATTTGCAGCAGGACTTAAATTAAGTGCATATATAGTTCTAAAAATTAATCCTGATTCATTAGATGAAAAATATCGTTTTGAACAGCTTCTAAAACAAAATAAGATTCCTTTTTCAGCAAGCAGAGAAAAAGGCTATGAAGAGATAACAAAAATAAAGGGAAATAAGATTATCTGGGAATTTAAAGGAACATGGATTGGTTATGATCTGTTCAAAGATAGAAAGATAAAAAAGAAATTTGAGCAATATAAAAATCTTATTTCAAAACAGCAGATAAAAAAAGCAGATGAAATAGGAGGAAAAATATATGGTTATCCTTCATGCTGCATTAAAAATTATCAAAAAGAAACACCCAAGTACATAAAAAAAGATTATGATTATTATGAATTTTATAAAAAACTTCAAGGTATAGACAGAAAATTTCCTTTTATATTTTATTCTCCATGTTCATCAAAATGCAAAAAAACAGCTGTATTAAATAGAAAATATTCAAATGCAATCAAAAAATTTGCTCCAGAGATCTGGAAGGAATATACTAAAAAAGATAGGTTTTCAGCAGATTTAATAGTTGATGAAGAATCAGATATCTTAATTGAAGGAAAAACAATATGGCCAGAACGTGAAGCCCATGAATATGACGTTATTTTAAGAAAGCCGCATAATAAAAAGTATTATCTTTATGCATATCTTACAAAAAAGAACTATGAAAAAGGAACAATAATATCAGCTTCAGTAACCCAGCAGTATGACTATGCAGATATTAAAGTAAAAAAAATAAAAGGAATAATAAAAGATTTGATACATGAAAGAAAGATGCCTTTAATTGGAAGAAAATATTAAATCTAAAATTTATTTATAATTTAACTTTTTTTAATTCAGATTCAACTACTTTCAAATTTTTACGTATTTTCTCCAATAGTATAGTATATTCTTTCTTAAATTTATCTGCTTCTTTAAAATAGTTTTTATGCTTTTTTAAAAAAGATTTTGCTGCGTCTTTTGTAGCTGCTGATTTATGCTTCAAATGGTATTTGTGCGTCTTTTTGCTTCTATGATTTAACTTAACACTTGTCAGATAAAGTTTAGCTGTATCCCTATACAATTCTTTTGCTTTTTCTTTTAATGCCATATAATATGATAAACATTACTCCTTTTTTAATTTTTCTATTTACTATTTAAGAATAAAAGTAGAAAATTATAAATATTAGCTTTATATTGGATTAAATATCAAATAAAAAAGGTGATATATTATGGTTGAAATTGATGAAGCTAAATTAAAAGAAGCTGAAAATGCAGTTAGAGATTTAGTTAATTGGGTAGAAGTCTGGAACTTAGAAGAAGTTGAAGGAGCTGCTTGTAAAAAAATTGAAGACAATACAGTTGAAGAATTAAAAGCAAAACTTGCAGATATTGCAGAAAAGATTACAGGAATGTCAACTGTTTAAATTAATTCTTTTCTTATTTTATTTGCATGCCTATGCGCCAGATGCAATGGCTCTGGAAGTTTGTGAGGCAGCCTCATACAATTTCTTACAATTTCCAAAGAAGTCTTCAAGCTTATTCTATGGCCCGGGCTAATAAATAATGGACTGGCATTTTCTTTGCCGATAAAACAAAAACCAAGAATTTTCTCCCCAAGAATAACTCTATTATTTTTAATTTCTCCGCATAATAAATTTTTAGCAATGCCAATTGTTGGAATATCTAACAATAATCCCACATGACTTGCAAGGCCAATCTTTCTAGGATGTGCAATTCCATGCCCATCAACTAATAAGATATCTGGTTTGTTTTCTAACTTATTAACAGATTCAACAATTGCAGGAGCTTCTCTATAACTCAAAAATCCAGGAATATAAGGAAAATTTGTTTGAACAGTAGAAGTTTTTCTCTCTATTATTTCCATTGTTTTATAATCACAAACCACAACAGCAGAAATAACTTCATTGCCATTAAAAGCCTGGTCAACTCCAGCAACTAATTTAATCTCATCAAATTCATTCTTAATCACAACTTTTTTTGCTAAACTTAACTGTTCTTCTTTTAATTTTCTCACTCCTTTTTTCATAGAAAAAAGCCAATTTAAGTTATATAAAAAACTGATGGATTTTAGAAAAGATATAGCGGGGGAAGGATTTGAACCTTCGACCTGAGGGTACCTCCTCGCGAAGCGAGAACTCTTCGCTCATATGAGCCCTCCGGGAACTCCTGACTCCCCTACCCCGCTATATTACAAGAAAAACTTAGGCATATTTATAAAACTTACTATAATAGAAATCTTTAAAAAGAACACACATCTAAGAACAATTAATGCCGCGGTCGCATAGCCTGGCCATTGCGGTAGATTGCTATGAACATTGTTCATAAGAAGCTTACAATGGCCCACAAAGATCTACTGTCCTTCGGGGCACGGGAGTTCGAAACAAAAAGCGAAAGTCTCCCCCGCGGCGTTTATTATTAAAAAGGTGTAAGATGCAAAAAATAGAAAAATTAGTCCCAGATACCTCTGTTATAATAGAGGGATTAATATCATTAAAACTTGAAAAAAAAGAATTGAATGTAAATGAGATTCTTATCCATGAAGCTGTTCTTGCTGAATTAGAGCATCAGGCAAATGAAGGAAAAGCAGTTGGATTCATAGGAATAGATGAATTAGAAAAATTAGGAGAGATAGCTAAAGATAAGATAAGATTTGCAGGTCAAAGGCCAAAAGCATCTGAGATAAAATATGCTTCTTTAGGAGAGATTGATGCATTAATAAGACAGCTGGCTTATGATGAAGATGCAACATTAATGACAGCAGACAAAGTTCAGGCAAGAATTGCAAAAGCCCATGGAATTGAATGTTTATTTATTCCAAAAGAAGAGGGTATTAGGAAGTTAAAGCTTGAATCTTTCTTTGATAATTCAACTATGTCAGTCCATCTCAAAGAAAATACAAGGCCTGTTGCTAAAAAAGGAATGCCAGGAAACTGGAAATTTATTACACTTTCAGAAAAACCAAATACACAGGAAGATATAAAACAAATCTCTAGAGAAATAATAGAAGAAGCAAGAATAAGAGCAGATGGTTTTATTGAAATTGAAAGAGAAGGTTCAACAATAATACAGTTAGGAAAATATAGGATAGTAACCACCAAGCCACCATTCTCAGATGGATGGGAAATAACAGCAGTAAGGCCTGTAAAAAGACTGAGTTTAAAAGATTATAAACTCTCAGAAAAATTAACACAAAGAATTGCAGAGCAGGCAGAAGGAATTTTAATTGCAGGAGCTCCTGGGCATGGAAAATCCACTTTTGCGCAGGCATTGGCAGAACACTATGCTTCAAAAGAAAAAATAGTAAAAACAGTTGAAGCTCCTCGTGATTTGATACTTCCAGAAACAATTACCCAATATGCAATCAGCCATGGTTCTCCAGAAGAAATCCATGATATCCTTTTATTATCAAGACCAGACTATACAATCTTTGATGAGATGAGAAATACTGATGATTTTAAGTTATTTGCAGACATGCGCTTGGCAGGAGTTGGGATGATTGGAGTAATACATGGAACAAATCCAATTGATGCAATTCAAAGATTTGTAGGAAGAGTTGAATTAGGAGTGATTCCCCAGGTTGTTGATACTGTTTTATTTATAAAAAATGGAGCGATAGACAAAATCTTGTCAGTAAAAATGGTTGTTAAAGTACCAGCAGGAATGACAGAAGCTGATCTAGCAAGGCCAGTTGTTACAGTCAGAAATTTTGAAACAGGAAAATTAGAATTTGAGTTATACAGCTATGGAGAAGAGACAGTTGTTGTTCCTGTTGAAAAAGAAGAAGTAAAAGGAGCAAGAAAACTTGCATCAAAAGAGATAAAAAAATACTTTGAACAATACACAAACCCAGTTGAAGTAGAGGTTGTTTCTGAAAATAAAGCAATTGTAAAGATTCCAGAATGGGATATTTCATCTATAATAGGAAAAGGTGGAAGCAGGATAGAAAAGATTGAAGATGATCTTGGAATAAGCATTGATATACGGGAATTGCAAGGAGTTTATCAAGAAAAGAGGAAAAAGAAAAGATAGGTTTTTATAATAAGAAAAAATAAACAAATTAAAATGTTAGACATAAAATTCATAAGAGAAAATCCTGATTTAATAAAAAAAGCATGCAAAAATAGAGGCTATGATATTGATATAGATGATCTTCTTAAATTAGATGAAAAATATAGAAACAATCTGCAAAAAGTTGAAAAACTAAAATATAAAAGAAATACTGCAGCTAAAGAAATCAACGAACTAAAAAAACAAGGAAAAGATATTAAAGAAAAAATAAAAGAAGTAAAAGAGATTCCAGATAAAATAAAAAAATTAGAAGAAGAGATAAAATCACTAAGAGAAAAGATATTGCCAGTATTGACAACAATTCCAAATATTCCTGATCCTTCTGTGCCTATTGGAGCAGATGAAACAAAAAATATAGAAGTAAAGAAAAAAGGCAAAATTCCTAAGTTTAATTTTGAAATCAAGCCTCATTGGCAGATAGGCAAAGAATTGGATATAATTGATATTGATAAATCAATAAGATTAGCAGGTTCTGGCTTTTATATTTTCAAGGGATTAGGAGCAAGATTAGAAAGAGCTTTGATTAATTTCTTTTTAGATTATCATGAAAAAAATAAGTTTACTGAAATCTGTCCTCCTGTTCTTGTTAATGAAAAAACAATGTTTGGCACTGCACAGCTGCCAAAATTTGAGCAGGATTTATATAAAACAACAGAAGGACTTTATTTAATACCTACATCAGAAGTTCCATTAACAAATCTCCATCAAGATGAAATTTTAAACATTGAAGATCTTCCTAAATATTATTGTGCATATACTCCATGTTTTAGAACAGAAGCAGGCAGACATGGATCAGAAACTAGGGGTATTTTCAGGCTGCATCAGTTTGATAAAGTTGAGATGGTTAAAATATGCCATCCAGATCATTCTGAAAAAGAACTTGAAGATATGAAGCAGACAGCAGAAAAACTGCTTGAATTATTAGAGATTCCTTACAGGACATTGTTATTATGCACAGGAGATATGGGCTTTGCAGCTTCAAAAACATATGATATTGAATGTTGGAGCCCTTTCCAGAAGAAGTATCTAGAAACATCCTCCTGCAGCAACTGCAAGGATTTCCAGGCAAGAAGGATGAATACAAGATTCAGAACACCAGAAGGAAATAGATTTGTACACACACTAAATGGTTCTGGTTTGGCAACACCAAGATTAATGATTTCTATCTTAGAATGCAATCAGCAGAAAGATGGTTCTGTTAAGATTCCAAAAGCATTGCAGCCTTATATGAATGGATTAAAGAAAATAGAAGCTAAGAAATAATATCAAAACCCAAAAAATTTATTAAGAGATAAAGATAATTCTGTATTTAAGGGGGATTAAGTTGTCAATATTCAAAGATATGCTGAAATCAAATGAATCTTTATTTAGAGATGAGATTGCATTAGATTATGATTATCTGCCAAAACTTCTTCCTTACAGAGAAAAAGAGCAGTTCTATATTGCAGGCTGTATAAAACCACTATTAAGCAAAAGAAATGGTAAAAATCTGTTTATTCACGGCGCACCAGGAATAGGAAAAACAGCTGCAACAAGGCATATTTTACGTGATTTAGAAAATGAAACAGATGAAGTAATCCCTATTTATATAAATTGCTGGAAAAAAAATACAACCTACAAAATTGTTTTGGAGATATGTGATATTCTTGGTTATAAGTTCACACAAAACAAAAAAACAGATGAACTTTTTGAAATAATCAAACAGATGTTGAATAAAAAATCAGCTGTTTTTGTATTTGATGAAGCAGATAAACTAGAGGATTTTGATTTGCTTTATCATATTCTAGAAGAAATATACAGAAAAACAATATTATTGATAACAAACTTCAAAAATTGGATTCTAAATTTAGATGAAAGAGTAAGATCAAGACTGACAGCAGAGCTAAAAGAGTTCAAGCCATATAATGCAGAAGAAACAAAAGGAATAATGAAAAAAAGAATGAATTATGCTTTTGTTCCTGGAGTTTGGGAGGATGATGCCTTTAATTTAGTAGCAAAAAGAACAGCAGAGATTGAAGACATTAGATCAGGATTATATCTTATGAAAGAATCTGCATTAGCAGCAGAAGAAAAATCAAGCAAAAAAATAACAATAGAGCATGTACAGACAGCAATACACAAGCTAGATGATTTCTCAATAAAAGAAAAATCAGAGCTTGACCAGGAATCAAGAAACATTTTAGAATTAATAAAAGATAACTCCAATAAAAAAATAGGACAAATATTTGAAGTTTACAGAAGATATAATGGAACATTGTCATATAAATCATTTCAGAGAAAAGTTGCTAATCTTCAAAAAAATGGATTTATCTCTGTAGAAAAAACAGAAGGCGGACAGGAAGGCAATACTACAATAATAAAATATTCAGAAACAAAGAAATTGACTGATTTTTGATTTAAATTAGATAAATAATATAATAAAATTTCAAAATTTATTCTTGCTTTCTATAAATTTTATGTCTTTTTTAATAGTTTCTATCCTAGGCTTATCTTCATGATGTTTTCCAGCATAATGGATTATGTAGCTATCAAATCTTTCATTACTTTTTCCACACACTCCCATATGATTAAATTTATAACCAATATCACATATAGGGATCTTTAATTTTTGAACATTATAGTTTAATTGTGTTTGCTCCATATAATTAAAAGATTTAACAATTATCTTTTTAATATTAAAAATTTCTCTATGTTTTTTAGAAAGAACCATAACGCCTGAATTAAAATAATTTTTTTTCCAGCCTATAAAACCTAAAACTTTTTGAAATAAATTAATTTCTTCATCTCTATCTTCAAAATCGCTTTCTAAAAAAACACCAATATGGGTATAAGGAACTACATCAAATAGATTTGGGCAATTTGAACTTATCAAAACATCTGTATCAATATATATAATCCTTCCATACTTATTAAATAAGGAATATATTTGAAATTTTTCAAAACAAGGATGATAATCTTTCAATATATAATTTCTATTAAAGAGACATAATTTTTTAAATTTAAGTAATTTTTTAAAAATCAATTTTATTATTCTATTTTTCAATAAAAATTTAGTTTTATCAATCACTATAAAATCTGCATTTATTTTATTTGCATAATCTTTCATAAATGGATGAGTCAATCTACCTATTTCCTCAAATTCTTTACCAATACATAATGTTACAATTGCTTTATCTTTCTTCATTTTTTATCTTCTCAATAATACTGCTGCTGGATTTGCCTTCAATAATCTTAATAATTTCAACCTTTCCACCATATTCATGTACTACCTTGGCTTCTGGCATATTTTTATAATCATTTGGGTCATAGTCTCCTCCTTTGACATGGATATCAGGTTTTATCTCTGATATTATTTTGCATGGATCATCTTCATCAAAGAAAACAATATAATCAACAAATTCAAGAGCAGATAATATTTCAGCTCTTTCTTTTTCATTAACAATTGGTCTTTCAGGTCCTTTTAATCTTCTGACAGAGGAATCAGTATTTAACCCTAAAATCAAAACATCTCCAAAATTCCTTGTTTTTTGCAGTAATCTTGTATGGCCGATATGCAAAATATCAAAACAGCCGTTAGTAAAGACTATTTTCTTGCCTTTTTTCTTTAGATCATTCACAATCTCAATTATCTCCTGCCCGGATTTTATTTTTTTATTTTCTTTTTCGAATTTCATTGATTTAAAATCTCTTTTATTTTTTTATTGACCATTTTAGGAGTAATTATTCTCATACATTTCATATCACACTGATTTTTATTAAAAAAATCCAAACAATTAGAACAATTAATTTTACTAAAAAAATGATAAGATTTAGAATGTCTAGTAAAAATTGGATTTTCTAAACCTCCATTAATGATAATAGAGGTCTTATTAAAAATATGAGTAAACCAAAATAAACCAGAAACTGATCCTACATATAGTTTAGATTCTTTTATTATAGCGGCTGCTTCATGAAGAGTAGTTTTATTTCTTAGGTCTATACAATTCTTAAAATTAAATTTATCATCTTCCATTGTTCCTAATAAAATCACTGATAAAGATTGAAAATCAATAAGTTTCTGCCAATATTTTTTAGGCCATTTACTTTTATATTTAGCGGCACTATCAACAAAGACTATATAATCGCCAAATTTCTTTTTGTAATAAAGAGCTTTTTCAAGTTCCTTCAATTTAAATTTATATCCTTCCTGAAAATCATGAGAAGAATTATTAGAAATTTTTAATTTAATGCAATTAGCTATTATTTTAGGTAAAAAGTCTATATTATCATATTTATGTATAATATTAAATAAATTAAAATAATTTTTGTATCTTTCTAAAAAAACATTTAAAGAGAAATCAAGAGGCCTTAATAAAACAAAGTCAAAAAAAGGAATTCTTTTAGCTATATCATAATTCCTAGCTCCATAATCATTGGAAGCTAGAAATATGATAGAATAGTCAGAAAAAATTTTTTTAATTTCTTTAAGAACTGGAATCATCATAATTATATCACCAATACCTACAAAAGGAAATTCTCTTAAAATCAAAATAATTTTTTTCTTTTTAATAAATCTTAAATAATTTATAAATAGTATAAACTTTATATTCCACATAAATTTAGAATATATAAAAATATTTTTAACTTTATAAGATAATAAATTTTTATAAATATTCAAAGGATTAAAAAATTTATTAATTTTAGATATAAAATTTTTCATTATTCTAGATTAAATTTAATTGATTACATTTAAAAGATTAATAATGTTTATAAATGTTCTTAAATTTTTATTTAAAAATGCTTAATAAAATAAAATCAAAAATTAAAGAAAAAATTAAATCAATAACTCCTTTGTATAAAGTTTGGTTTTACTTCAAATATGTAAATATATCAGAAGGAGACCTAGGAGGTTATATTAAAGG
>Ga0180437_10003299_pt1 | contig 24186 bp, 15 predicted proteins | sample SS_ome_4_FD_132410 | JGI IMG/M metagenome (GOLD analysis project Ga0180437, IMG submission 132410) | Hypersaline lake sediment archaeal communities from the Salton Sea, California, USA - SS_3_D_1 metaG | ecosystem: Environmental > Aquatic > Non-marine Saline and Alkaline > Hypersaline >... | reverse complement strand
GGTGGCGGCGTCATCGTCGGCTTTCTCTATCGTCTGGGCCAGGTTGCTGACAACCTGCGAGCCGTTGACCGTAATTGCTATTGGACCACTGGTGCATGCGCCCCCGAAGATATTGTTGTGCCACGAGGTCATCTGGTAGTTGTAGCTCGAGACCTCGGGCAGGCCGGTTATGGTAAGCTTCAGTTCCGGCGCTCCGCCGCAGGGGTTGGGGTCATCCTCGTTTGGCATGTTGTTGACCGCCACACCGTCACCGGTCAGAGGGCCGGCCCAGCTGTTCCTGAAGCGAAGCCCGGCTCCGTAATCACCCTCATCCTCACAGGGTCCGAACCTTTCCAGAACCATCGTGATATCGCCTACCGTCTTGGTCTTTCGCTCGTACCAGTCCACGCAGGCCTCGCCGCCTGGGAAATCCGGGTCCCACTGTGTCCAGTCGGTAAAGCCTTCCTTGACTGTCTGGTAGCTGCCGCTGGGGTCGCACGGAGCATCAATGGGCCCGGGGAGTTTCGAGCCGCAGGCGCCGATATCGATCTTCAGATCGACTGCCTGGGTCCCCTCCGAAATGCTCGGGTCCTCAATGGTAAGCGTATGCTCAGAAGGTATGCTCAGCTTGGCATTGGTGGGGCCTGACAACTCCATGACAACCGTCTCGCTTCCTTCCTCGACACCATCGTCATTGAGCGATACGGTAATATCCTTGCATACATCACCGGGTGCGAACGCTAACGTTCCGGGAACCAGCGTATAGTCACCGGATGTTGCCGTCCCGCCGACCGCTGCGTAATCTACGGTCACCGTCTGGGTCGATGCCTGGGAAAGGCAAACCTCAATAATCGCCGTCCCGACATCTTCCGAAGCGACGCTACTGTCTAGGGTAAAGCCCACACCCACTCTGGGGTCCTGGATTGCATACGTGTGCTGGGTAATATCGCCCAGAACCGCATCCGTTGCCGTCGGGTTGGAAAGCTCCAGAATAACGCTCTCATCGTCCTCGTCCGCGCCGTCGTCGGTCACGTCGATGCTGATGGTCTTGCTCGTCTCACCGGGGTTGAAGGTCAACGTATCAGGCTCGGTGAGATTGTAATCGGTTCCCTTGACCGCCGTGCCACCGACCACCGCGTAATCGACGGTGTAGGTCTCGGTTGGGTCGCCGCCGGTCAAAGTAACCTCGACCAGACCGGGAGTAACCGTTTCAAGCTGTCCGGAAGAATCCGAAGCGAACTGAATCGTGGGTACTGGCGGTGCCGCCATTACCAGCTCAAAGCCGCAGATGCAAGGCTGTGCCGTCGAGGTATAGACGATGGTTTTGGTATCGGCAAGGCCGGAAGATGTAAAGGTCAGCGTAAGCGCCAGAGCCTGAGTATAATCAGCTACTCTGTCGGGGACCTGACCGTTGACACTGCCGCCACCCTGAAGCTGCATCGTCGCCGTACCCCCACTCCAGCCGGCGAAACTGTTGGGGTTGTTAAAGTAAGTGATAATCTCGTACTCACCCGGAGGAAGATTTGTGACAGCCAGCGTATACGTCCACCCCCCGGTACCCTGGTCCTCTTCAGAAAGGATATCCTTAATGAGATTATCACCTTCGCCGCTTCTCAGCTTCGGGCCGGATGTGCAGCCGCTGTTCGACAGGGTGAACTGCACGCCGTCGACGGTCTTATTGCCGCTCGTCGCATTCCACTGCGTCCAGGTGCCGTCAAGGGTACCGGAACCGCCGAAGTCCACCTTGATTTCGAGTGCCGAGGCGGCTGCCGCCAATCCTAAAACCACGATCAAAACAAGCATTTTTTTCAGCATTTTCCTCTTCCTTTCATCAAGTCAATTAATATTTTTTCAGCTACTTTTCAGTAACTACTACGTTTTGAATCGTTATCTGCTACTATCTGCCAGGTATCACTCACACGTAACAATAAACGGACTGCCCGCATCGAGCAGAATTCCCGCCACCGCCTGCAAATCTTCGAGGTCAATCTGGTCGTCAGTGTTCAGATTGCCCGGACACGGACAGCCGGCGGTGCTGCCGCCGATGCCGTTACCCATGTAATGGGCGATTGTGGCGACATCCAGGGCCTCGTCCCAAAGCCCGACGTCATCAATATCAGCGGCAAACGGCTCGGTGTGGCCCGGTGCGCTTGTGATCCGGAATTCAGTAAAATCCAAACCGGAGTTGACTTTGACATTGCCCCACCCCCAGCCGTCAATATACACGGTGATCCTCGACCCAGAACCTACAAAAGCCAGATGCTGCCACGTGCCGGACATTATCCTGCCGCCGGTAGCCAACGGATCTTCGAAATTCCAAACGAACTCCCAATGATCGATGCTGCTGCCAAAGCTGAAATGATTACCCTCGGCACCTGCGCTCCAAATCCAGTGCCAGTCGTAATAGCTTCCTTTCAGCCAGAACATGAACGTGAATTCCCTCATGGAGGGACCGCCGCCGGTCCCGTGAAGAGTACCGCCGTCACCCACACGGACACATCCGGGCCCGGTGTTCGCGTTGGCCCCCGGCGTGGTCCAGTAGGAGCCGCTAACACTGCCGTCGTTGGCGCCGACAGAATCATGGGCAACGCTGCCGACGGTTTCATTGAGTCCATAGTGAACCAGCAAGTCCGCCAAGGCCGGGCTGGTCACACCCACCAGAACGGCAACACGGCCTAAAAACAGCGATTTCCTGCACATACCACACCTCCTTCATATTCAGAGAACCGTTGGTTTTTATGTTAGGTCATTTCAAATTGTCGTGCGTTTACTCCAAAGAACAGCTAATCGCAGCCGCCGCCGCAAAGCCCGACTTCGTCGATGTGCAATATGCCGCTGGCTCCGCTCGGAGCGCCTGTCCGGTCGCCTACGCCAATCGTTATCTTCCTGATTGCACTCGTGTCAATACCGCTTAACTGCGCCAGCCCAGCCGTCCAGAGCTGCCAATTCGTGTTCTTCAGGTCGTTCACGCTTCCTCCGTAAACAACCGTCGCGTCGGCCCCGCCGGCATCTTCCAGATTAACGTACATCTTGTCGCCCTGATTACTTGCCACACCGGCAAAGTATAATCCGAACGATTCGAAGCCGCTCCAGTCCCGCGCCTGCGCGAACGTCGTCGAAACCTCCGAGTAGTTGCAAGTGTCACGGTTGTAGTATTGAAGCTCCATCGACTGTGAACCTCTATGGGCCTCTGCTGAAGGCAGGATCCACGCACCGCCTCCCGGGGCCCAGACACCTTGCAGGATGGTCTCATCGGCGTAAGATTCGAAATCTTCGAAAGCCACGCACGCCGCCGTCGTAAAGCTCCAGACCTCGCCTTTCAACGTCTCGCTCGCGGTCACATCGTCGACACGCCAGTAGTAGGTCGCTCCGCGTTCGAGACATGCCGGAGAATAGCTGCCCACTGTTTGATTACTTTTGTATTCGCCCGAAGCTGTGGTGGCATTTGCAACCGCCGTTTCATTCGTGCCAAAGTAAACATCGTACGAAGACGCTAAAGTGCCGGCCCTCCAACTCAGCACCGAACCGGTCGAAATATCCTGCGAACCGTCACCGGGTATCGGGAAAGAGGACCTCGGCGATTCGGGCACGCGCAGCACAAGTCGTGTGTAAGGCCGCCCGTTACGCATGTTGACGGCAAAGGTATCAATATTTTGCGGCTGGCTGGCGCCGTCGCTGTCGGTCTCGGTATAGGTTCGGTTGTTGAGCGTAACCGATATCTCTACACTGCCGGCGGAGGTTCGCGTCAACCGGAGGGTAAACGTGGAATACTGCCCCGGGGCAAGCTCAAAGCCCGGAAGATTATCTTCACCTATAAACCCGGAATTCTTTGTCAAAAGCCAATTCGCATCGACGGGCTTCTTGGAGAACTGACCGGTCTTGTGGACCTCGCCGGTGCAATCGACCCAGCGACCGGGGCCTTCGGACATATTAGGACCAAAACGCACTCCATAACCTGTCCAGCCGATAAATATGGCGTCGGCTGAGCCTTCTCCGTCGGAGTCTCGATGTACTCCGCCGGAGTCGAACAGCCCTACACGAATATCACTGGTGCCGGCAACACAGGTAATGTCATCATCACCGCAGGTAAGGCCGCTTTCGGAATCGCAGGCTTCGCAATCACCGCAATCGTGGGCCCCGTCGGTCATCCAGATATAAGTAATCTCGGCCACATCGCCGACCTGGCTGAGACGCTGGTTGGGGATGTGGGTAAGAAACTGCCCGCCTTTGAGGGGAGGCCACTCGAAGTCGCCATCAGCATTTATGAACAGGGTGGTGGGTCTTTCGCTGTCGTACCATACCAGACCGTCCCACAGGAGGCCTTCATCATTGTCGAGGATGGTATATGTAAACTCAGGTCTGGCGCCGAGAGTGCCGTTGACCGGATTTGACAGTGTCAGTTCAATGGTCTCGTCCGCCTCGGGCGTGACGTCCTCGATAATCGAAATGCTGATATATTGTCTTACCTGGCCGGCGGCGAACTGCAATGTTCCATCGGCCAGAGTATAATCACCGCCGGTGGCCGTACCGCCGGTAACGGCGTAATTAACCGTTATTGTGCTGGTGCCGGCATGAGAAAGGTTCACCGGAATCCTGATCAGCGAGAAGCTCTCGTTGCCGGTGCTGGGTTCGTCACCAAACGAAACCGCCGGCGGGGCCTCGGAAATAGTGTAAGTATGCGTTGCTACGGCGCCGAGTTGCAGGCTGTCGCCGACGGGATTGGATAGTGTCACCTCGATTGTCTCATCGGCTTCGGCGATGCCGTCCTGTATAATATCGATGGGGATGTCTTTGGTGCTCTGGCCCGGGTCGAATTGAATAGTAGTGCCGCCGCCGCAGCTCTTAAGCCATTCCAGAGCGCAGGCGGCAAAGTCTTCAAAATTCACGCTGTTATCACCGTTCACATTTGCCGTACTGTCCGGGGGTTGGCCAAGCCAATTATCGGCTATCCGAGCTATGTCACTGAAATCGACCTGTCCGCTTTCGTCGAAATCGCAGATACACAGACCTGCCAAAGAGTAATCTACCCCGCCTCCGGTAGCGGTTCCGCCGGTGACGGCGTAATCGACCGTGTAGGTGCGGTCGCTTTCGGCGTTTTTCAGAATCAATGCGAGCTTGGCCGTACCTATGTTCTCGGTTCCACCGGATGAGGCGCTTTCGAACTCCACGGTGGCGGGAAAACTGGCAAGCTCAAATCCGTTAATGGGGATATTCATGCCTTCGGCAGATAGGAAGTCGATAACTACATCGCCGCCTGTGGCTGAAAACTCAAAAGTGGCGCTTGCTGACAACTCGTCGGTTGGCGCTGCAACGCTTGCCGTAATGTTGTGGACTTTGAGTGTCCCGTCAACCCTGATATCCAGCAAATCCCCTGCAGGTAACTCTTCATCTATGTGATTGTGGTAAGTGGTCATTGTGTAATAACCGGGCTCGAGGCCACTTATGGTCAGAGTGATAACCAAACTGGAACTGGGATTATCGAGGCGTAGAAGGTCTCGAGTGAGCGGGCCTGATAAGCCTTCCGACTCGGGGTCGTTACGAAACGCCAGGCCAACCTCGGGCGTCACTCCATTGTGGGTAAAGGTCAGGGTTAGATCACCGAAGGTCTTCACGGCAATGTCCGGCCCCGGATCCAGGCGGGGCTCGGTCCAGTCAGACCATCCGGGTTTTACAACCTGGTTGATCGGCGGCAGTGGATTGGCCCTTGCGCCGATATCCACTTTGAGGTTCAAAGCGGCTCCGAAAGCTGTACTTGCCGTACCCGCCACCGCAGCAAAACACACCGACAGCACCAATCTCCTATTCATCATCATTCTCCTAAAAACACAGTCTCTCATACTTGCTTTTTCAAACTGCAACACCACCGCAAACAAGGCTGCGGCGGATCAAGAGCGCGCTCAAGCCGGTTTTCGATGCCAAACAGGCTCTTGCCGTGTCCGTGGAGACGCCAATAAGAACCACAAATGTGGTTTTCCCGGACATAACACTCTCCTCAAGGACAAACGCCTACAGCTTCTGAATATCAAACCCTTCTCCAAACTGCCCCGGTATTGCTCCGTTTCGTTACCAGCACACACATCTAACCCGAACGTCCACGATAAGACGGCCCAGGTTATCTGAGGGTCGCATATCGAGAAAATTCACAAAAAGCATCCTTGCCCCATCGCCTACAATCAGAATTCTACCATCCTATCGGAGGAGGAAAAAGGCCACTTCGGTTTTTTTCCTAGCCATTTTGGCTCAGACTGCTGTTCAGTACCGGTATGGATTGTTATTCTCTCTGATTGCCGCGGTGATTCCCTTCGCCACTGGTAACGCAAAAGCTTTCTCAGGAACTGCGGCCTTTCGCTCATTTTTCAAGAACTCGGTCAGCCTAAAGCCAAATCCTGCTTGTGCGCAGGCGATTAGGCCTGGCAACTGCAACTGCCGATATAGCCGGGGTGTGGTTGAACGAAGTATAGTCTACAGCCAGTAAACTCATCCGTTCCGTCAACTAATCAACACCTCCTTCCTCGCACTCAAAATCACCCATTGACTGGCCTTGCCGGGCCAGCCAGTTTAACCTTACCTTAGATTATCCCATTCCATCAACAAAATCAAGGCCAAATTGCATATTTTTTTCACCATTTTGCGCCAGGGTCTCGTTAATTAGAGCCTTATTCCCAATAACTTCTGCAAAATTGCGAATTGCATATCTTGGTTAAATCCGTTATTATGTATCTTGTCCGAAGCCTCGGGTGCGTTTGCGCAAGGTGTTGTAACGTAAATTACTGGAGTGCAAGGTACTTGGCAAAGAGCGGCCGGAGCCTTTCAAGGCGGTTGCTTTGGATTCGATTCCCATCACCTGCTTTCGAGTTGAGGCAATGAGGAGATTATTGGTGTCACTGGTTCTGGTGTTTGTTTTCGGCTGTAATTCTGTGCAGCGGCTGGAAGAACAGTGGCTCGGCAGGGAAAAGAGCGTACTTATCGCCGTCAGAGGCACACCGGACCAGATCATGAGCGATGGGTTCGGCGGCCAGATATACTCTTACTTCAGTTATTCGAGGTGCTGTGGCGCCTATGGAGCCTACCATCCGTGGCACCGGCCTTACTATGACCACCATCATCATTGGGGGTACGGGTTCGGCTTTCATTACTGCGGCAAACCCACTAAGAGCGGCGAAACCATGTTCTGGCTCGACCCTTCGGGGAAAATATATAGAGTCGCCATTGCCAACTGAGACCATCGGCATCTTGGGCGGCAGGCTCGCGTTGTGCGAGTGTCACTTATGCTTTCCCGGCAGGACGGTCTTGCGCTGAATTCCTGCGGTCTGCGCAAAAACTTGAAGACTCTTGTGAGAAATAATCGACCTACAAAAAGAAAGTGCTGCGTAGGCCAGTTCTGTCACATTTTCATAAGTGCTTTTGATGACAAGGATTAGCGCTTCTGCTTTGGGTTCTATAACAAAATTTTCAAAAAATTTTCAAAAAAATATTTTTGCGTGTTGACGTAGTGGTAGAAAGTGGTAGGATTTCCCAAGCTGACTATATTGAGTGGGACAAGACCCATGCTGTTATTAACAGGCGAGTACCAACACTTAGTTGATGACAAGAGCAGAGTTCTGATCTCCACGAAGCTGCGCAGCCAGATCGACTCCGAGGAGCACGGGAGTAATTTCTATCTTGTTCTGGGCGCCAACGGCATCCTTTGTTTGTATCCTGAAAAATACTTTGAGCAAATAGTCTTGGCGGTCGCGCCAGATGCGGCGGCGCCCGATGAGACGGTTGCATTCGAGCGTATGAGCTTTGCGCTGGCGAGCAAGGTTGAACTGGACGGCCAGGGGCGGCTGCTACTCAACGACCGCTTGCGCAAAAGAGCGAGACTAAAAGACCAGATTACGCTGGTTGGCGTCAGGGACCACATCGAGCTTTGGAACAGTGAGAGCTGGGAACAATATCTCTCCGAGAACATGACACAATATCAGAAGCAGATGTCGCAGGCCCGTCAGGTTGTCCTGCAAAAAAAGAGGCGGGAATCGTCGGAGACCATCTGACGGAAAAACGGATGATTCAAATGGGCGGATTGTTTGGGAAAACCGGATATTTGAAACTCAAGCTTTGGAATGGAGGCAAAATGATTGGAAGTGACTGGAACCATCGTCAGATTTTAAAGGAAAGTATAAGCGGTCGAAGAGCGGTTGACGAGCGGACATTTGCCTCGTTGGAAATCCTAACTGATCGACTGGAGCGGCTGAAGAAACTTGACAAGGTCTTTTCCAAGGTTACGTTTTCGCCCGCCGTTAGAGAACTGGTGGAGCGGAGAAATGCCGTGCCCGTATGTTAGCACCGATGGGGCAGCGGCGTACGGGAAAAGCGAGGAAAGTTATACGTGTTGCCGGGGAGAAAAACATAGGATTTTTTGATGCTGAGGTGAACGGCCGGGCGACCGAGCATGTGCCGGTCCTGGCGAAAACATTGACCGAACAGATAAACTTACCTCAGGACGGGGTGATGGTCGATGTGACCATTGGACATGGAGGTCATAGTTTGCTGTTCGGCAAGACCTTGGGCCCTGAGGGCATTATAGTAGGTTTTGACGTTGATAAGAAATCAATCCAAAGGGCCCAATTGAAATTGAAGGACCTTTCGTGCAAGGTTGTTTTACTTTGCGCGAACTTTTCCGAAATCAGCGTGCGGGTCCGGGAGCTGGATATAGAAGGCGTGGATTTTGTACTGGCGGACCTGGGCGTGTCTTCGGGACAACTGGCGGATGTCGAGTTGGGACTGAGTTTTCTCAGTGATATGCCTCTGGACATGAGAATTGACAAAAGATTGAAGACCACCGCGGCCGATATAGTTAATAAAGCAGATGAAGAATTTTTAGCTGATTTAATTTACAGATTTGGAGAGGACAGAGCTTCACGGCGGATTGCGCGGTTCATAGTGCAACAGCGGCGCGTCGGACCGATAAGGACGACCGGTCAGTTGGCGGCGATTGTTTGCAAGGCGCTAAGACAGCCTGGGCGAAAACGCAAGAGCCGGATACATCCGGCGACCCGAACTTTTCAGGCATTGCGAATCGCAGTGAACGATGAACTGGGGAACCTCGACAAACTGCTTGGTTCGACGCCGGAGTTGTTGAATAAAGGCGGAAGGATAGCGGTCATAAGCTTTCACAGCCTGGAAGACAGACTGGTAAAGAGAAATTTCAAGGACAACGAAAGGCGCGGCATATACACGACGATCACGAAAAAGCCGATTGTGCCGAGAAGAGATGAAATTGCCGAAAATCCGAGGGCACGAAGTGCAAAGTTGAGAATCGCGCAGAAGATTTAAAATCGAGAAGTGGAAACGGAGTTTCGCAAATGACTCGCGACGCCAAAATAGGATTGCTGTTAGGTCTGGTGTTCATATTCGTAATCGCTTTCATAATCAACGGCCTGCCGAGCCTGTGTAAAAAGACCAGTAATGAAGAGTTGACGCGCCAAATGCTAGAGTCGGGAGGTTCCGGCCCCGGCATTGCTCAGACACAGCGTAAGATCCGCGAAATTGATGTCCGGCAAAGCCGGGTGTATCAATGGCCTTCCGATGTAGAAATTCCAAGGACAGCTGAGCAGGGTGTTCGCTTCAGCACACCGCTGCCCAAGCCGCCGGGTGAAGTGACGCAAGAGACGGAACCTCGCGGACAGCGAACAGTAGCAACCGCACAACAGCAGGCCAGGGCGGTGCAGGAACCGGCGCAGGCAGTGCCCGGTATTACTCAGGCAGCCTCGGTACCGCCTTCCTTGCCGGCGGTAAAAAAAGACGTCCCGAAGCAGCGGATGGAAAGGCCCAAACCGGAACAGCGGAAGCTTTATGTTGTCAGGGAAAACGATAATCTGGCTCTTATCGCCAAGAAGTTCTACGGAGCCGAAGAGGGTAACAGACAGATAAACATTGATAGAATCTACAAGGCCAATCGAAAGATTCTCAGATCGCCCGACGAAATATATGTCGACCAGAAGCTTACGATCCCACCGCTGCCTGTTTTGTCACGTGATAAGGACACAGCCGAGAACGTCCTTCCCGCTGAGCTGTTCGAGAAGACAGAATCGGTCGGTAAGCACCATCTTCAGGCAAAGAAGCGACAGCTTCTAGCGGACAAGTCGACGACGCCGGCAAAAAGAGAATATAAGCTTTACGTCGTTAAGGAAGGTGACAGTCTGTGGAAAATCGCCGCCGAACAATTGGGAAGCGGCGGGCGGTACAAGGAATTAACAAAGCTCAACGCCCGCATTTTGGAAGATGAGGACAACATTCTTGTGGGGACGCGTTTGAGAATACCGCTGCGGTAGCGTATTACGCAAGTCGCGTCCGGTTTGACAGGACTAACAGCGTGCGCGTTCAGTATTTGCCACCACTAAGGTTGGCCGGTGAATTATGAAGTTGCGTTTTTGTTTTGTTGTCTTCTGTTTCACAGCCCTTGCGATCTTAACGGTTCACCTGCGCAATGTTCACAATCGCATTTTCTACGAACTGTGCGAGAGCAGCGCCGAGCAGAGTCGATTAAGGCAGCAGATCTGGCAGAAACAGCTGCAACTGGAAAGCCTAACAAATCCGGCTGCCGTCTCTGAGCAGCTTGGTGATTAGGCCATGAATAAGGTTTTGTATGAAACAGTCACGAAAAGCCGTTCGTCCGGCAATTATATCACTCGGTGATAAGTAGGATAGAAGAAGAAACTTTCCGTCAGATAAGAAATTGAAAAACATTCGCATCACGATTTTCCTTTTGTTTCTTTTGATAGGCGCCCTGCTGGCGCTGGGGGGCCGGTGCTTTTTCCTTCAATATTTCAAGCGTGACCATTACCGTAGCGTGTCCATCAAGCAACAGCAGAAACGCATAACCGAGAAGCCGCAGCGTGGAGTGATTCTTGACCGCCGGGGCAGGCGTCTTGCCGCGAGCAACAAAATCCAAACCATTTTTGCAGACCCGTTGATTATAAAGGAGCCCAAAGAAGTATCGAACAGGCTCCAGCCGATCCTTGGGATGGGCGCTCACAAAATATGCAGGCTCATCACAGAAGCACGGAACCGGCGTTTTGTCAAGCTGAAGGTCGGCGCCGATCCGAACCAGTGCAGCGAAGCTCGCAGGATTTACGGCATAGGGGTGCAATCCGGCTGGCAAAGGCATTATCCCATGGGGCCGTTAACCGCGCACGTTGTTGGTTTCACCAGCGCCGATAACCGGGGTCTTGCCGGGATCGAACTTGTGTGCGAGGAGAAACTACGGGGCTCGGCGGGACAGCACATATTCTTTGCTGATGCGTTTCGCCGTTCAATCCAGCTGAAGGAGCAGAACAGTGTTGTGCATGACGGCGCGAGCGTTATTTTGACCCTTGACGCCACTATTCAACAATTTGCACGGTCCGCCCTGCTTCAGCAGTATCGCGAATTTCAGGCCGAGTCGGCAGTTGCGATAGTGACCGAGCCCGGAACAGGGGCGATACTGGCGATGGTTTCACTGCCGGATTTTGACCCGAACGATATTGGCTCGGAAGATCCGAACAACTTCCGCAACCGTGCGACAACCGACCAGTTCGAACCCGGAAGCATTATAAAGCCAATTATCGCAGCGATAGCGCTTGATGAAGGTGTTGTAAACACGCATGAGAAGATATTCTGTGAAAACGGCAGCTATTACGGGAAGGGATTCGGAAGGATCGGGGAATATCGTCAGGGCTTTGGCGACCTGACGGTGCGTGAAATTCTGGTCAATTCGAGCAACATAGGAATGGCCAAAATAGGGCAGAGACTCGGAAAGAAAAGGCTGCACGCCGGTTTGAAACGTTTCGGGTTCGGGGCTGAGAGCGGAATCAACCTGCCGGGAGACGCCCCGGGTCTGGTGTGGCCGATGAACAAATGGACCGGATACAGCGTTACGCGAATACCCTTCGGCCAGGAAATTACCGTGACACCGATTCAACTTGTCCGGGCGTTCTGCGTGTTAGCCAACGGTGGATATTCAGTGCGTCCGTTTCTAATCAGGGCGATTGTTGACAATGATGGTAATATAATTAAACTCACCAAACCGCCGCCGCCGGTGGGGGTTGTTGTAAGTCCTGAAGTGGCGCAATGGATCGTCACCGAAGCGATGACCGGCGTGGTGAATGAAGGTACGGGTAAAAGGGCGAAACTGGAAAAATGGCAGGTTTTCGGCAAAACCGGGACAGCAAATATTGCGCTTGAGGAGGCAAGGGGATATTCTGAAGACAACTACATTGCTTCGTTCGTTGCGGGTGCTCCGGCTGCAAAGCCGCGGGTTGTCGTTCTGGTTTCGATACGCAAGCCGAACAAGGGTCTGGGCAAGGGTTATACCGGCGGCGCGGTCGCCTCGCCCGTTGCGGCAAGAATAATCGAGAAGACGCTCAACTATCTTGAAAAAACCGAGCGATAGTCAGACGCATTGCAGTAGCGCTACATTGCACTTTACCTGTTACAGGACAATGGCAGGAGACAGGATTCAATGGCCAGAATAATCTATGGCGTTGCGGGGGAAGGTTTCGGGCACAGCAGCCGGTCGCAGTTGATAGGGCAAAGATTCATCGAAGCCGGGCACGAGGTGATGTTCGTTGGCTCCGACAAATCGCTGGTTTACCTGAAGCAGTATTTTGGCGAGCGGGTCCGGCCGATATTCGGTTTGTCTTTTGCATACGTGGACGGCTACGTCGACCCTGTTGAGACCATCAAGAAAAACCTCTCGAGGCTGCCGGAAGCGAACAAGCAGAACGATGAGCTTTTCAAGCAGTTCTTCAAGCCGTTCAAGCCCGACTTAGTTGTCTCTGATTTCGAACCGTTCAGTGCATGGTGGGCCTTTCGAAACGGCGTGCCGTTTATCAGCATCGACCACGAACATGTGCTGACACTGTGTAAGCTCAAGCACAAGGCGAAGAACTGGTTCTCGCGAATGACCGCCGGGGTTGTGACCGAAAGTTATTATGTGGGGGCGATTGCTTATATTATTTTGAACTTCTTCAGGACGGGGTTGAAGATTGATTCGGCGATTCTGGCGCCGCCGATCGTAAGGCCCATAGTCACCGAACTGGAGCCGACAGAAGGTGAGCATATCCTGCTTTATTCGACGACCGGCAAAGGGGCCGAGCGCCTGCGGTCGATGCTAAGCAAATTCGACGACCGGAGGTTCTTCATTTACGGGTTCGACCAGGTCGCTGAATTCCAAAACTGTGTCTTCAAAAAGCGCTCGACCGAAGGGTTCCTTACAGATCTCGTCTCGTGTCGGGGCGTTATTGCATCAGCCGGTTTTTCGTTGATAAGCGAAAGTCTGTATCTGAAAAAGAAGATGCTGCTTGTACCGATAGCCGGGCAGTACGAGCAGATGATAAATGCATATTACGTGGAAAAGCTCGGCCTGGGGGTTTCGGCGCAGCAACTGCACGAGCGGGTTGTCGAGCGATTTCTCACCGAGGCCGACAAGCCAATGCCGACCAACAAAAACATACTCTGGCCCGACAACAACAAATTCTTCAAAATACTCCAGGACGAACTGAACAAACTGCAAAGTCCGATTTGTATCTGATTTCGCCGCCCCGGAAGTCTCCAATACAAGGTCTGTTCATTTGCTCTCTTCTGCGGTTCATCTCGGGTCTTTGAGCTGTTCGGTTCTGGGGATGATAGCGCGTGCTTTATTCGGTGGATAAGGGCCGGGTGTTGCGACAATAACAGCCAACGCGACGAGCCACTTGAAGACACAGCCAAAGATTCTTTTAGCATGCTAATGTTTGATGAGTCAGTTTTTCCTGGCTGTGTGGACGTCCCTGAATTCGAAGAAGAAGCCGTCCGGCCTGCTTATTCCGTAGAAGGCGCTGAGGCCGAAGTACTTGCTGACAGCATCGAACTTTGGAAGGAGGCTGAAATCCAACATGTCGAAACCGCTTTGCGAAAATACCATTCCGGGACTCGGACTCATCCTGATTCCCATGGAAACGTTTCTTTCCTTGTGGTCTTTCTTATTCTTGCTGGCTTTCTTCATTTCCTCCCAGAAAAACTCGCCCACAGCCTGGTCGTTCTCGAGTACGGCTATTCCGGCGACAGAGGGGATGGCCGCCTTGGCGGAATTAAACCACGCCACTGAGCGAAGGGAATCGCCGCCGGCAGTCGAGCGGACGGCCTTTTCGACGGTTGATTCAAGCCCGATAAGCAAATATCCGTCCACAAAGGCGAATGCGAATATCGGCATTGTTATAGCCGGTACGGCGGGGGGGGGCTGCATCGGCTGTCTGCCGCCGCCGAAGATGGGCAGGCCGGGCAAGCGGACCTGATAGATCATATGGCCGAGAAGCTCCCGCTTGGCGTCGGGATTACCCGGCGCTATTATCTGGCTATGGACAAGCGACATGGTTTTTTCGAGGGCCTTGGGATCAGCGGCGGCGATGGCGACAATGGACTCCCTCGGGTCCTTGTCGTCGGTAAAGGGTTTGTTGATGCTCTGTGCGATTATCACCCGCGAGCCCATATGATCGATGATGCCGCTCTTGAAGTCTACGCCCGGCTGGCCGTCCGGGGTCGGCGGCAATATAGGCGTGTACAGAATCGCGGCGTACTGCGGTCCGAAACTTGTAAGGATTTTCACAAGCTCGGCCCATGCCTTTTTTATGTTGAGGTTCATAAATGTTACCGAGTATGCCGACGGCGTAACGAATCGGGGAGGGCTCATGGCCGAGGATTGCATATCCAGCATACTGCAGACACCTTTCTTGGCGCCGTTTACCTTGATGAAAACCTTTCCGCTGTAGCTGCTTGCCGGAAGGCGTCCGATCCCCAAGGATGCGCACACCGATGTAACGTTGTCGAAGCCGAGATTTGTTATCGTTGTTTGGGCCTTGTCGGTGGTGTCATCGGAGGCGAGCGCCTTGAGCAGATGTTTTACGTTCAAGTAGAAATCGACATCGTGATGCGGGTCGACGGCCTTGATACTGCCGATGTAATCGGCCTCCGAAGCCAGCGTGGGGCTGCTTGCGCCTTTGATATGAGCGATGACAAATTTGAGCGTGTCGATGTCTTCCGAGCCGATCAGACAATCGTCAATAAAACAGTAGTGAATCGTTTCGGATTCCTTGCTTATGATGGTGTTGATGGTAAGGCCTCGATAATCTTCGCTCTTTCTGTGGGCGCCGTCCTCGACAGCCTTTTTGACCGTTTTGTCGATGGCTTCTTTGATTTTGGTGATGTTGGCGCCCCACTGGCTTATCAGCAACACGGGTGGTTCGTCGCCCTTTTGGGCCTTATCATTCAGAACGAAGACGGCAGCGACCCTGCCTTCGGGCAGTATATCGGCGCCGACGACGGCGTCCAGAAGACTATCATCCAGTTTCTTGACTTCGTCGCGCCATTTTGACCTTGCGTGTTCAAAAAAAGGGGCCATCGCCGGATCTTTGTACAGCTTGTAAAGCGTGGTTTCCTCGAATTGCTTCCGCATCTGGCTAAAATCATTGACCTGGACAAGGACTATGGTCTCAGGTGGGACAATTTTTGCGATGTCGGGCAGGACCATTGCCTGGACACAGGGCGCAAAGGCAAAGGCCAAGAGCGAAAACGCCGCGATGATCGGATTAAAGGTTCGACCGATGCGTTTTCGACCGATGCGCCTTTGGCGCATCGTTTGTTGGGTTATGTCGACTGAATGATTCATGATTAGACCTTTCTATTGTTCAATATGGGCCTTTCGCCATCCTGCGCGTCAACGCTCAATCTTTTCTGTCGCCTTTCAGGAACTTCGGCTCGGACTTGTTGCGTCTGCGATCGGGCTGAATATATCTGTATCCGGTGTTCGGATTGTCCTTGTCGTAAGCAAATGCGTCACGATTCTCGATGAAATGCTTGACGTAGTTGACGGGTATGGCAAAACCGAGACCGCCGAAAAATATGTATCCCATGTTGGTGACACCAACGACCTCGCCTGCGAGATTGAACAGAGGGCCTCCGGAATTGCCCGGATTGATATCGGCGTTGGTCTGAAGGTAAATCAGCCCTTCGAAAGCCCTGTTCATTGTGCTGATTACGCCGTCGGTGACGGTACGCTCGAGTCCGAGGGGATTTCCGATGGCAAAGACCTTTTCGCCCACTTTGAGCCGGTCTATATCACCAAGCGGAACATACTTGACCTTGACGTCTTCGAGGTCCTCTATTCTGAGCAGCGCCAGGTCGACAAAGGGATTGATGGCCTCGATTTTGACTTTCTTGAACTTCTTTTTTTCGAAGCCGGTCTCGACCTTGTGGAAGACGGTAACTTCAATCTTGGTCTCCTTTTCTATGACGTGGTAGTTTGTAATCAGGTACCCCTGCTCATTGAGAAAGAAACCCGAACCCATTCCGGCAGGGCTTGAGACTTTAACTACTGCCTCGGAAGCTGTCTCCACGCATTTCTCAATCGTGGTCTTTTCGCGGTCGCCGCTATAGTACAGCCGGTTTGCGTTGCTGAGCCGGCCTGCGGGTTGTTCGGTTTGATTCGGGTCATTAACATCGGGCTGCTCAAATCCGACGGCGTCGGAGTATTCGTACTCAAGTATCTGCTGTTTGGGGATCTTAAGGACGTCGACGCCGACATCAACGTAAATAACGGACTGCTTTTCAGCAAGGATGTCGCCGGTCAGGCTCTGTCCTTCTTTGAGCACGACCCTGTCTGCGTGGCACAGGCTGCAGACAAGCGAGGCAACAACAAATAGCGATGACCAAATGGCTTTCATAAAATCACTCCGGACCTAACAACTTCTTGCCAACATACCAGTCTTATTATAAGCTATCTATTTGGCCGCGGCAACAAGAAAAGCGGTCTTTTCCGCGGATTTGCGAGACTATGTTGCATGAGACTTTAGTGAGTTCTTGACATTATGCGTGGTCGAGGGCCACAATATCACTGTTGAGGAGCCTGAGTGGAGTGATGCTAAAGGGTAGATGCCTTATGAATAGCGTGATTGCCAAGACCTTTTCGGTATTTCTTGTTTTTGTCTGCATGACCGGCGGTCTGCCGGTGGTTATGGCTTCTGGTCAGGACCGAGTGGTTATCTGGCTCGAGGCTGAACGGTTCGAGAATACCGGCGGATGGTCAAATGATTCGCAGTTTGTCGATCTTATGGGCTCACCATATCTTTTGTCGACGGGCCTTGGCAAGTGCGTCGGTGATGCGACCACAACGGCAGATGTGCCCGTCTCTTCCAAGTACCGCCTTTGGGTGCGGTGTAAAGACTGGCTGCCGGGTCATTCACCGGGACGATTTGCGGTCAAGGTGGGTGAGGCTGTTTCGTCGGTGGTGTTCGGGAGGGCGTCGACCGACGATTGGCAGTGGTTCGACGGAGGGATGTTTGAGCTTGAAGCAGGACCGGTCCGAATTCATCTTCAAGACAGGACCGGCTGGTGGGCAAGATGTGACGCCGTTGTTCTTGCAAGCGGCGGTTTTGAGCCTTCGGATGTTTTACTCGAACTTGCCGGGCAGCGTGAGAAATACGGACCGGTGAGTTCTGAAATTCTTGAAACGGGCGGTTTCGATGTTGTTGTCGTCGGAGGAGGCCCTGCCGGCTGCGGCGCGGCGGTGGCGGCGGCCCGTCACGGAATCAGAGTTGCATTCATTCAGGACCGGCCGGTATTGGGCGGAAATGCGTCTTCAGAGATTTCTATCCCGCCGATGGGTTACATCGGCAGCCCGCCGGAAAAGGTTAACGTAACCGGTCTTGCCGAGGAGTTCTTTGGCAGGCAGGACTGGCGCAGTTTTGCCGACTCGGAAAAGATCGAGTCGATTGTCCGTGCGGAAAAGAACATCCGGCTTTTCCTCAACACAAGAGCAACTGGTGTCGAGATGGTCGGCGAGAATCGAATTAAATCGGTAATAGCTCTGAATGTTCGCAGCGGCCGGCGCATGCGTTTCGGTGCTCCTTTGTTCATCGACTGCACGGGCCACGGCTGGATCGGCTATTATGCCGGGGCCGAGTACCGGATGGGTCAGGAAGCACGGTCGCAGTTCAATGAGTCTCTTGCGCCGGTCAATCCCGGCAGTCGCACGATGGGTAACAACCTGTATAATTCCGAGTTCAAGTCTCAGGACAAACCAGCGCCGTTTACGTGTCCGGACTGGGCCTTCAAGTGGACGCGGTCTGAAGACTTTGAGCCGCTGAACTCACATGAACGTCTGGATGAAGTAAGGCGTCCGCCAAACTTCGATGCGCCATCGCGGGGCCGCGGGCGCAATCCCGGCAACGATATAGACGGAAGGGTATATCGCACGTGGTGGGTCGAATACGGTGGTATGCTGGATGTAATCAAGGACGCCGAAAAGATACGCGACGAACTGTTTCGAATAAATATCGGGCTCTGGAATTACGCCAAGAACCACAACCCTCAAACGATCGAGGGCAATCGCAACAGGGAATTGGTCTGGCTGACCCACGTCATGGGAGTTCGCGAGAGCAGGCGGCTTGTCGGCGACTATATCATGACGCAGCGTGATTTTGATCAACAGACGATGCACAAGGACACCGTTGCATTTACCGACTGGGGTATAGATGTGCATCATCCCGAAGGTTTCTGGGTGAGAGGAAACGATTGTATTCACGTCTATCAGGGCAAGCGTACGTGCATACCGTATCGAACTCTGTACTCAAGGAACATAGAAAACCTGCTCATGGCGGGGCGATGTCACTCGGCGACTCACATAGCCCTGGGAGGGACAAGGGTGATGCGTCCGGTCTGTATGATGGGCCAGGCCGCAGGTACGGCGGCGGCAATTGCGACAAAACACAATTCCACACCTCGTGGAGTCTGCAAGAACCATATTAACAAGTTACAACAGGCTTTGCTGAAAGACGGCTGCTATTTGCCGGGGATTAGGAACACGGACCGTGACGATCTGGCCCTGAGGGCGGAGGTGACAGCCTCGAGCAGTTGTGAACGGATGGGACCCGAAAAAGTTAATAACGGCTGGAATCGTATTGTCGGCGAAGAACCAGGCGCCTGGGCGCCCGCAGCCGGCGCCGCCGGAGCGCACTGGATTCAGCTCCGGATGGCCGAAGCAGCGGAGATAGACTGCGTTCACGTTACTTTCCGCAGCAGGCGCGACAGGGCGGAGGACTTCAGCATAGAGCTATGGAACTCGGGCGGCTGGACGAAGGCAGCCGAAATCCACGGTAACAAAGACCGACGGCGGGTTATCGGCTTCGCACCGGTCAAGACGGATAAAGTCCGACTGGTTGTGACGGCCCAATCCGGGCGATTCGCAGTCTGCGAGATTCGGCTTTACCATAAAGGGTTGTCATCTGCTTGCTTACCTCACAGCGGTCTCGATGCCGTCAAACCATACTTGTGCCGTCTTGCCGTAGCCGCAGCTTGCAGAGTTGTCACCACATGCGCCATCGCGACCGCCACCAGTGCAACCGGTATCATTCTGTAACTCATTTGTTTTTCCTGCCGGTTATTGCCGAAGCCGCCATATCCCGTCGATCAAAAACCGGCTCGGAAAATATATTGCAAAAATGCATGGCATTGTTGAAAATGCTGCAAATCGCCGGTCGAAGGAGCGGCAGAGGTTTGGGCTTGTTGGTTGGGACACGATGTAACGGCTGAATATGGTTTTTACACTGCACAGATACATATTTAACGAGACACTGCGGGTTTTTATACTTGCGGCGCTGGCTTTGACGCTGATGCTCAGCCTGGGAAGTATTATCGAACCGATACAGAAATACGGGGTCGGGCCGCGGCAGGTGGTTCACTTGATCGGGTATTCTCTTCCGATTACCCTGACGTTCGTACTTCCTATGGCGGCTTTGTTCGCCACCACGATGGTGTACGGGCGATTCGCAAGCGACAACGAACTTGACGCGTGCCGTGCGAGCGGAATAAGCATGTTGACGCTTGTTTATCCCGGTTTTGCCCTTGCGATAATGGTGGCGACGGCGAACCTGGTCCTCAGTTTCCACGTGATGCCGGCTTTTGTGCACCGCGCGCAAAAATCGATCAAGGCCGACGCCAAGCAGATACTTTTCAGGAACATTCAACGAAGGGGCTACTACAAGCTGCCCGGTAAACCGGAGCGTCAGTACCGGATTTATGCCGACCGGGCCGATTCACAAAACGATACTCTTTACGGTGTGGTCGTCGCAGATATAGAGAACGGCGCCATAGAGAAAATCACCACCGCCGAGAGTGCAAACGTAAGATTTGATTCCGACGCGAGATTCCAACAGGTCAAGATAACCGCGCGTAACACTTACCAGACCGGACCCGGTGGAGAGACGGCCTTGGGCGTGTCCACTTTTGCGAAAGAGTTTCCCTCCCTGCTTGCGGATGACATTAAGTTCAAGAATATAAAGAAGATGAAACAAATTGCCGCGGATCCGATGCAGTTTTCACCGGTGGCCAGGCTTGCCGGAAACCTCTACGCCAGATTTACCGCGGAACTTCTGGCACAGGATATAAATGCGACAATTAACAGACCGACGGACAATTATTATGAACTCTACAGTGGAAGCAAGCGCCTGAAATTCACAGCCGACAACTGCTTCGTGCCGGACAAAGAAGAAAGGGTCGAGTTGACCGGAGCGGTTGTGGTTGACGAATACGATGTCGTGGTCAAGTCCAGCGCCATCAGCGAAATGCTTCTGCGAACGCTGCGCTGCTCAAGGGCTCTGCTCGATATCGAGGGCGACCAGTTCGATCCGACGCTGACTATGGTGCTTTTCGATGCCGGTTGGCGTCAGAAAAATGGGCTGGACGTTATCGACCAGATGCCGATTTTTCGGGGTCTCATAGTACCGACCGCCGCGGCGCCACATGGTCAATTGCCGCAGTCGGCCAAAGAGCAGCAAATGAGTCAGGACGAACTCATACTCGAAGCAATCGATCCAAATTCGATTGCGGCAGCACTGCATAAAGGGCCAAGTTCACAACTCAAGAGCAACCAGCAACAACTTTACTTGGAAATAGCCAACACACTTGCGGAGATAAAGGCTGAGATACATTCGAGGCTTGTATTTGGCATCGGCTGCGTTCCGCTTATTATGATCGGAATTGGGTTGGGGATAGTCAAGAAAGACGGACACCTTCTAACCGCCTTCGGCATTAGTGCGGTGCCGGCAACGATTCTGATAGTGGGCATAATGACCGGCAGGAACATCACAAAAAACCCCTCTTCTTCTCAGTTCGTTTCGGGAGAAACTGTGATATGGTCCGGCGTGTTGGTTCTACTGGTTCTAGCCGGGGTAGTATATAGAAGGCTGCTGAAACACTGACGTCGGCAGGGATGCTGCTCGACAAAATGCGGGGCCCGACAGAGGACAAACAAAGTAAGACGCATGAGAACGAAAATACTTGACAGATATATCATAAAAAACTTTCTGATCGGCTACGCGATCTCCTTCTCTGTTCTGATTGGGCTGCGAATAATTATTGAGCTGTTCACGAAGCTGGACGAATTCACCGAGCGTGCCGACCTCGGCGCAGGGGAGGTGCTGACAAACATATTCAAGTTTTACGGTCTGCACAGCACCCTTTATTTCCGCGATTTTGCGGGTATGATAGCGGTGGTCGCCGCCGCGTTTTCACTTGTCAAGATGGTCCGCTACAACGAACTGGTTGCGGTTATGGCCTCGGGCGTGAGCCTCAAGCGCGTGATCCGTCCGATTATCATTCTTTCGCTTCTTCTGACGTGCCTGCTTGTAATAGACCAGGAGCTTCTGATTCCGCCTCTTGCCGACAAGCTGGTCCGGGGAGAAGATGCTCGCCCCGGTCTGGAGTCCTACGACGTATGGTTTATCACCGACGGCAAAGGCTCGCTGATAATCTCGCGAAGGTTTGACGTGGAGACATCCACGCTGCAAAACCCGACGATTCTAACGCGCGCCGAGCGCACGGAACAGCCGGGTATCTGGGATGTGACGGGCGTTATATCGGCCAGCAGGAGCGTATATAACTTCGAGACGGGCAAATGGGATCTAATTAACGGTCGGTTCACTGAAAGAGGCAGCCCACGAAGAGACCAACCGGTTTATTTCTACGAAAGTGACATCACTCCCCGCGACATCCCAGTCAGGCGCAAGTCGGAACACATTTCGCTGCTCAGCTCTCAGCAGCTCTCAATGCTCCTCAGGCAGGGGACCCAAAGAAAGGACCTCGCCCAGCTTCTGAGCCAGAAGCAGTTCCGAATCACTGAGCCGATTATCAACGTCATAATGGTCCTTGTGTGTCTGCCGATTCTGGTTTGTCGCGACCCGAAGACAATGAAGTCGGCTGTTATGATCAGTTTTGCGATGGCGGGGATGACAATGACGGCGAATTTCGTCTCGAAAATGCTGGCGGCGGAGCTTTTCCTCAACATAAGACCGGAACTTTGGGCGTGGATGCCCATCTTTATCTTCACGCCCGTCGCCTTTGTCACACTCGACTCCATGAAGACATGATAATCCGTCCAAACAGAAAGACGGGTGAAACATTATCAAGTTTCCACTTGAGAGAGTTCTACTACTTCTGTGTCGATTGTGTTTCTTGGCGGATTTGGCGGTTTATTCTTACGCTGCACCATTGTCGTCCGCACATCGAGCAGTAGTCCGCCGAGACGAGCTCTTTTTCGCCCATCGCCCTGCAGGCCTCGACGTGCATTTTTTCGGCTGTCGCCGGATCGAGCGATTCAGCCAGATGCTCCCGCCAGTTTAGGTTGGTCCTGGCTTCGCTCAATCGGCGGTCCCTGTCGTCGGCGCCGGCGAGACCTCTGGCGAGGTCGGCTGCGTGTGCGGCGATCTTAGCTGCGATGACACCCGACCGGACGTCTTCAGAATTGGGCAGACCCAAGTGCTCCCGCGGCGTCACGTAGCACAGAAAACAAGCACCGTAAAAGGCCGCGGCCGTTCCCCCTATCGCCGAGGTTATGTGATCGTACCCCGGCGCTATATCGGTCACTATCGGGCCGAGAACGTAAAACGGAGCACCGCTACATATCTTCTGCTGAAGCTCCATGTTGTATTGAATCTGGTCGAAGGGAACATGTCCGGGGCCTTCGACCATGACCTGGCAGCCGTTTTCCCGGGCCCTTTGTGTGAGTTCGCCCAATGTATTTAGTTCGGCAATCTGCGCCTCATCCGTCGCGTCGGCAATTGCCCCGGGACGAAGGCCGTCGCCAAGCGAAAAACAGATATCATACTCGCGCATTATCGAGCATAAATCATCGAACAACTCATACAGCGGATTCTGTTTGTTGTGGTACAGCATCCATTTTGCCAGCAGCGCCCCGCCGCGGCTGACAATACCGGCAACCCGCTTCTCCAGAAGCTGAAGGTGCTCTTTCAAGACACCGGCGTGGATTGTGAAAAAATCGACGCCCTGGCTGGCCTGTTTTTCGACAACCTTAAGAATGGTCGCTTCATCTATTTGCTCGACACTTCTGCCGACTATTACCTGGTAGATCGGCACGGTTCCGAAAGGCGCCGGACAGCGGGCAAGCAGCTCTTCGCGTGTCCGGTCCAGGTCGCCGCCGGTGCTCAGGTCCATAATCGCATCGGCTCCGGCGGCCATTGCGGTTTCCATCTTACTGATCTCCTCAGCCACCGAGGAGCTAACGCTGCTGGCGCCGATGTTCGCGTTGACTTTTGTTCTAAGCAGCCGGCCTATGCCGACCGGCTTGAGACCCCCGCGGATGTGCAGCTTGTTCGCAGGTATTACCAGCCGGCCCTCTGCCAATTCCGCCCGCACTGCTTCGGGCTCAGCGTTTTCCGCTTCCGCAACAAACGCGACCTGGTCTGTTATTGTCCCGGTTCTGGAGATTTCCAATTGCGTCGCCATCTTGTCAGCTACTCCACAAAAACGCAAAAATCGCTCCGGCAGAAAGCGATTTGAATTCCAAAAAATCGTTTTCGATGTAGTCAATCACTTTCCTACGCAGGCCTATTCGCCGATTGGCGCTTTATCCTGTTCAGGTTCAAAGGGTCTTTTCTCAGGCCCACCCCCACCACAGGCCACCCCTAGCGAACTATTTCAAGTATATCCACCCCAGTGCACAACGGTCAAACAAAATATTAGTATCGTCCCAAAGTTTGTGGGTAAGTTGAAAAAGACTTTGAGGTATAACCGAAAGTTGTGGATGGACAGAAAATGGAAGCGGCGTATCCTTATGGTGGTAAAATGAAATATTGTTCAAAAGAAAGGACACGCCACATGAAAAAGGATACGACAAAAACCCATCATATGTCAACTGCT
>Ga0180437_10003296_pt1 | contig 24211 bp, 26 predicted proteins | sample SS_ome_4_FD_132410 | JGI IMG/M metagenome (GOLD analysis project Ga0180437, IMG submission 132410) | Hypersaline lake sediment archaeal communities from the Salton Sea, California, USA - SS_3_D_1 metaG | ecosystem: Environmental > Aquatic > Non-marine Saline and Alkaline > Hypersaline >... | reverse complement strand
TATTTTTGAAACAATTTCAGTATACGTTAAACTTTATCATTTTAGAGTCAGATGACCCTATATAAACCTTTTACGGGAAACATCAATTTGCATGACAGAGAAAACTATTTCTATTCCATATAATTTTCATAAAGCAGATGCTGAAAGCATTCTCCAAGAAATTGGTAAAGAAAAAGCGCTCCTTGCTTTAGATGAAATGTTAAAGATCCGTAACTTTGAAAAAAGGGGAGAGCAGTCTTACCAAATGGGCAAAGTTTGGGGCTTTTACCATGCATATACTGGTCAAGAGGCGATACAAACAGGCGCTGTTTTGGCGTTAGGTAAAGAAAAAAATCTTTGGGTGACAACCTATCGTTGTCATGCGTTGGCTCTTTTATTGGGAATGACTGTAGAAGAAGGAATGTGTGAGCTTTATGGCAAGGTAAATGGAAATGCTCAAGGTAGAGGCGGATCAATGCACTTTTATACAGATAATCTCTTCGGAGGTAATGGTATTGTAGGGGGTCAATGGCCCATGGGAGCGGGTCTTGCTTTTAGTCTTAAGTATCGCAATATCCAAAATGAAGTAGCTGTATGTTTTGGTGGTGATGGTTCAGTTGTTCAAGGGGCGTTTCATGAGTCTATGAATTTAGCAAAGCTTTGGAAATTGCCGCTGATTGTAGTTATTGAAAATAATCAGTTGGGTATGGGTACGCAGATCCAGCGTGCTATTTGTAATTTCCCAATCGGTGAGAATTTTGCTAAAAGTTATGCTATTAAATCATATACTGTAGATGGAATGAGCTTGCCCCATTGTTATAGTGTATTTAAAGAAGCTTATCAATATGCGACAAAAGAAAGAGAGCCTGTTATAATAGAAGCTGTTACTCAAAGATTTCGAGGTCATTCTATTTCTGATTCTGCAGAATATAGAAGTAAAGAGGAGTTAGAGAGGATAAAAAAAGATGATCCTATTGACCAATTTTGTGAACTTTTGAAAAGTAAACATATGATCACAACAGATGAGATAGAGCAAAGACAAAAAAAATGGAATGATATAGCAGTAGCTGCTATGAAATTTGCAGAAGAGAGTCCTTTTCCCAATGTGTTGAGTTTAGAAGAAGGGGTAATGGCAAAGTAATGGCAGAACAAGAAATTGATATCAGGGAAGCTTTAAAGCAGGCTATGGATGAAGAGATGGAACGCGATGGCGATGTTTTTATCTTAGGAGAAGAGGTTGCAGAGTATCATGGAGCCTATAAAGTGACGAAAGATCTTTGGGAAAAATATGGTGATAAACGGGTAATTGATACCCCAATTTCAGAATGTGGTTTTGCCGGTTTGGCGATAGGAGCGGCGCTAACGGGCTTAAGACCAATTGTTGAATTTATGAGCTTTAATTTTTCCTTTGTGGCATTTGATCAGATTGTAAATAATGCGTTTAAGATGCATTACATGTCGGGGGGGAGGTTTAAGGTCCCTATTGTTTTCCGTGGGCCTAATGGAGCAGCAGCACAGGTCTCTTGTCAACACTCACATAATGTAGAATCAATATATGGACATCTACCTGGATGTAAGATTGTTTCGCCATCTACAGTTTATGATTCTAAGGGACTTTTAAAATCTGCAATACGAGATGACAATCCTATTTTAGTATTAGAAAATGAAATGATTTACGGGAAAAAAGAAAAAATCCCAGTAGATGAGTTTCTTGTTCCGATAGGCAAAGCAAACATTTTAGTGCCAGGAAAAGATATTACCCTAATTTCACACAGCAGGATGCTCATTCATTGTCTTGAAGCAGCTGAAGTGATGGCAAAAAAAGGGATTCGCGTTGAAGTTATAGATCTTAGGACGATTAAACCGTTAGATATCGGAACGATAGCGCAATCTGTAAAAAAGACAGGGAGAGTTGTATTAGTAGAAGAAGGGCATCGGTTTGCAGGAATCTGTGCTGAAATTGCCTCTGAAATTATGGAACATTGTTTTGATTATTTGGATGCTCCTGTTGAGAGGGTTTGCCAAAAAGAAACCCCTCTGCCATACTCACCTCCATTAGAAGCTGAAACAATTCCGAACGTTCGGAGGATTTTAAGCGCATTGAAAAAAGTCGCTCAGGGGTTATTAACATGATCATACCAATTAAATTGCCCAAACTTTCTCCCACAATGGAACACGGCGTTTTAGCAGAATGGCTGAAAAAAGAAGGCGATTTTGTTAAAGAGGGAGATGTTTTATGTAAAATCACAACAGATAAATCAACCGTTGAATATGAATCCTTAGAAAATGGCTACTTGAGAAAAATTTTTGTTAAAGCTGGGGATAAAGCAAAGCTCAATCAAGATATTGCCCTTTTTACAGAGACCCTAGATGAAGATATTTCAACATATAAGGGAGAAAAGCCAGTTCAAGAGCAGGGAGAAATTCTTACTGAAACGACTGAAGAAGTAGAAGAAAAAGTAAAACCTGAGACTGGATTAGCTGTAGCAGCCTTTGCTCCTGTGCCACCGAAAGAAGGGATAAGATTTGAATATAAAGATACAAAAGAGTTTCACTTAGCATCGCCTTTGGCTAAAAAAATTGCCCATGAAAAAGGTTTGGATTTATATTCTGTTAAAGGCTCAGGTCCCCACGGGCGAATATTGGCAAAAGATTTAGAGCATGCTCAAAAGGCTAGTTTAGTCTCCACCGGACCGCGATCCACTCCCAGTTTGCCCCCGGGATCTTTTGAAGAAGAAGCATTAACGCCCATGAGAAAGGTGATCGGGGAGAGACTTCAAGCTTCTAAGATATCAATCCCGCATTATTATGTAACAACTGAAATTTTAGCAGACAAAATGATCGATATTCGCCTCCAACTAAAAGCAATGGGGATTAAGGTCACTTTTAATGATTTTATTTTAAGGGCAACTGCTCTTGCGTTAAAGAAGCACCCAACAATCAATAGTGGGTTTAATTCAGTTGAGGACAAAATTATCCGTTTTAAAACAGTTGATATTTCTTTGGCAGTTGCAATTCCAGATGGATTGATCACCCCTATTATTTTCCATGCTGATTATAAAAGCATCCTTGAGTTATCGCAAGAGTCTAAAAAACTTGCTAAAATGGCTAAGGAAAATACTTTACTCCCTGAAGAATACCAAGGCGGTTCATTTACTATTTCAAATCTCGGTATGTTCAATATCAAAGGGTTTGACGCAGTAATTAACCCACCTCAGGCTGCTATATTAGCAATTGGTGGCATACTGGAAAAACCAGTAGTTAAAAAGGGAGCAATTCAGATCGGACACACAATGGAGCTTACCCTATCGTCTGATCATAGAGTAATTGACGGTGCTGATGCCGCGCAATTCCTCAATACTGTAAAAACTTTATTAGAAAATCCTGCAAACTTAATTATATAGTTTTTATTTCACTTAATTTTTATTTTTATTTTCATTATAATAGATTAAAAATAATATAGAGAGATTGATTATGCAAGATGTTTATCAAAGTTTTCATATTACTAATTGGGAAGAAAAATTTGCAGTTCAGACTTTAGCTGAAACTAGGAATTTCGCAATAACAAGTTTAGATGAGCAATATGGTAAAATAAAGTATCTTTTTAAAGGTATTCTTACTTGGCTAATTTTTATAGCAACAGCCCTTATTGTTCAACCAATAGCAACGCTAATAAGAGTAGTAAAAAATAGTTTAGACAATGAAAAGGTAGTGCTACCGTTAATAAATGCATTAAAAAATGAAATATTTTTTATCATGATGGCCGTTGCATTGCCTTTCTATTTTCTCTACTGCACTTTTAATAAAAATATTTTGATAGAGGCTGATCCCAAAGTGCTTTTTAGACATGAGGATGAAGCAAAATTAGTTATAAAACTCGATGAGATTCCCTTTGTAGGTAGATATGCAGTTTTAACTCTTTTAAGTAAAGGTCTACTGGAAAAAGTTGAATCAAATGCAAGAGAATTACAAATGGAATTAGATTAATAAATTAAAAAAAAGGTGAATTATGAAAAGTGTCTATGAAAGTTTTGAGTTAAAAGAGCCTGAAGAGCAGTATGCATCCATAGCATTATCAGGTGTTAGAGATGCAAGGATAGGGGAGACTTTTACTTCAGAAGAAAAAGTGCAATATTGTTTTAAAAGTATTGGAGTTTGGTTGGGTTTTCTAGCAGCATCATTCACTTACCCCCTAATAATTGCAGGTAGAGTAATTTATAATAAGCATCAGGGCAATGAAATTGTTCCTGAATTAATGAATTCTCTCAAAAATGAAATGTTTATGATTACAATGGCTGTTTCTTTACCATTTTACTTTCTCTATTGCGCTTGGAATAAAGAAACCATGGTGCAAGATGATCCCACTGTGCTACTTCAAGATTCTCGCCCTCCTCTGGCAGTACCCCTACATGAAGGGGTTGAAGGTATTCTGCCTGTTGCAGTATTAGGTCAAGTAGTAGCTCATCAGGATCTAGACAATCAGATGCTTCACGCAGCCCAAGTTCAGTCAGTGCGCGACCATATGAGCGCTCAAGCACAGAGAATAAGGGCAGATGGAGAGCTTAGGTTAAGGCAAGATCATGAATTTAAAATGACGGAAAAAAATGACCAAATAAGAAGTCTAGAAGAGCAAGTAAGAGCTAAAGATGCTCAGATTGCGCAATTGCAAGCTAGAGTAGATGAAGCTCCAGAAGTAGATGAAGTAAATCCCGTTGAAAGAAGGCTTATGAGGTTAGTTGCACCTCATTTTAGATTAAATCCAAATCTTGATTGTGTTATAAAGCCAAAAGACTGGCAACAAATGCGGAGTGAAGGACGCTCATAGCCAGCGTTTCCGTTGAAAGAAGATAAAGGAGCCGATGGAGACGATTAGGATGAAGCCCATGATGATGAGGAAGGCAAAGGGGCTTTCTGAAAAGGGGAGAGCAATGTTCATTCCATATATGCTTGCTATGGTCGTGGGAAAGTTTAATATGATGGTAAGTGCTGTAAGTAAGCGAATGGTTTTATTGAATTGATTCGTGATGATCACTTGGACGGAATTTCTGAGAGAGGAGATGATCCTGAGGGAGAGTCGGCAGAGATCTTCTGCTTGATTTGTAGCCAATAGAAGGTCTTCTAGAAGGTCTTGGTCTTTTTCATAAAGGATAGTAAATTTACCTGAGAGAATTTCTTCAATGACTTCTTTTAAGGGTTGGAGGGAATTGAGGCATTGGTTTAAATTTTCCTCTTTGCGTGTAAGTTCTGTAATTTCCTCATCAACTACTTTACTGATGTCTTTTTCATGATTAATGACTTCTGATCGGATCCTTTTAATGACTTTTGTATACTCTTGAACAATTTTTAAAAGTATATGAATTAAGCATTTGGCTTTTGCTTCTGTTGTTAAATCACTCGGAGTTGCTAAGATATTTTGAATGATTTGGCAGTCAACAGGACAGACAGTAACTAGGTAATCTTTAGATAAGATGATTGTAAGAGGTGCTGTATAAACACCTACCTCAATAGAGACTGGAAAACGGACATATACGACAAAGACATCTTTTTCGATCCTTTCAATACGGGCAATTTCCATCAAATCAAGGGAGTCTTTGATATCTTCCCAATTGATATCTATAATTTTTGCAATATCTCTAAGATCAGAGGGGGTTGCATTTTCTGCAACAATCCAGGAGTCGGCAAGAGCTTCGGCAATGGGGTGGAATTTATCATCGGTTTTATTTTTTAGATAGGTAATGTACATGCCGATCCCCTAATTCCCTGTTAGTGATGTGTCTTTTCTTCTTCTAAGGTCTTTATTTTTTCTTCTAGAGTTTTTAGTCTGTTTGCGTAGTCTTTTATTTTTCTAAAATGGACTTGTTGTTTTTGCCACTCTTTTGCAGGGACTGCAGGCGCTCCCCCGTAAACACCTTTTTCTAGTATAGACTTGGAGGCAGCACCTCTAGCAAGGATGACAACTTCATCGCCGAGCTCTAGGTGTCCAACAACGCCAACCTGGCCAGCTAATGTGACATTTCTACCAGTTTTTGAAGATCCTGAAATACCGCACTGGGCTACGATTAAATTATTTTTTCCCAAGGTTACGTTATGGGCAATTTGGACAAGATTATCAACTTTTGTCCCTGACGATATTTTGGTTTCTTTAAAGCGTGCACGATCTATTGTAGAATTAGCGCCTATTTCTACATCATCTTCTAGAATGACCTTGCCAAAATGGGTGATTTTATGGTGGTTACCTTTTTCATCAGGTAAGTATCCATAACCACAACTTCCAATAACAGAACCTGGCTGTAAGATTACTCTATTTCCTATTTCGGTGCCTTCTCGGATGGTAACGTTTGAGTAAATCGTACAATCAGATTTAATATTTACTTCGGGACCAATATTCGCATGGGAATAGATTTTGCAGCGATCTCCGATTACTGTATCGCGATCTATTACAACGTAAGGACCTATCGTGACTTCCCTACCTAATTTTGCACTTTGGTGAACTACAGCTGTGGGATGGATCCCTTTAAAGCCGCTAGGACTTGCATCATGGGCAAGTATATGGATAATTTTTTGAAAAGTATATGAGGGGTTATCTGAAATGAGATAATTTTTCCCCTCTTCTAGAGGTGTAGTACGATCAACGCAAACAACGCCAGCTTTAGTTTTTTTCATTAGTAACCGATATTTTTGATTGCTAAGAAATGAAACATCAACATTTGTTGCTGTTTCAAGTTCATCGACACCGGTAACAATATAGCTGGCGGTTCCCATGAGCTCGCATTGAGTTTTCTCTGCGAGTTCTTCCAGGGTTATTTGCTTTTTCATCTACTCGATCAATCCTTTGACAATTTTACTTCTGCAGCATTCTTTTCCTTATCGAATTTATTGTCCATTTCAGCCATCACTAGATTTGTAATATCAAGATCTTCTTGATAGTGAAAAGCAGCTTCTTTATTAATCACAAGGGCAATTTTATCTTTTTTAGCAATGATCTCAGACGCTTGGTTAATTTCATTTGCAAGAACTTGCATAAGCTTCATATTAGCTTGTTGCATAATTTGATAGTATTGACCTTGGTAACGATTTAATTCTTCATTTAAGGTTTGAAATTTTATTTTTAGCTCCTTTTCAGCTTCAGGGCTTAAAGAATCTAATACATCGGGGTTTTGTAATTGATTTGCAGTTGTTGTTAATTGTTGTTCAAGATCTTCTACTGCTTTTTGTAGTTGATTTTTAATAGCTTCAAAGTTTTCAGCTTCTGCTTTTCCATATTTAGATTCTGCTATGCATTTAGTAAAATCAACAATTCCAAAGGGGCTGCCTTTTTCAATTGCACTAAGTGCTCCAGTTCCCATCATCAATATTAAGGCTATGATAGCCGCGTTAAATTTTTTACCTATCATCTGAAAATCTCCTAAAATTTTAATCATATAGCTACTAATAGATTAACGGACAAACCCATTCAAAGCAATAAAAAAGGCGACAACTAAGTGTTGTCGCCTTTTTTATTGAAATGAAGAGAGGATGCAATCGATTAAAATTGTCCTGCCATACTAAAAAATAGTCTTTCCTCTTGTTTATCTCTTAAATTGTCATTGAGTGGCCAACCATAGCCGATTACTAGAGGTAGAGCTCGACCTATGTCTAGTCTGACACCAACTCCGGCAGCAGTAAAAAATTCATTTACAGCCCATTTACTTTGTGAAATAGATCCACCATCAATAAAAACAAATAAATCAATAGGTTTTATAATGTTTTGTAGGTATTCGGCAGAAAATAGTACTGAAGAAATACCACCTGTTGGATCTTCTGGATTATTTTCATAGAAAGGACCAATTTTCCCTGGAGCAAAACCTCGAACTGTTCCTATACCACCTAGGAAAAAGCGTTCTGTTAACGGTAATTCTTGTGATGTTCCATTCCATAGAGGGTTGATAAATTTGAAATCTCCTCTAAGTTTAAAGGTTCCTTTAGCCCAAACTGGGTAGTAAAAAGAGTTTAAATATCCAAACTTTAAAAAAGGAAAGTCATGTAAGTTGGCTTGTCGACGGACAAGACCAGCAAATTCTGCTTCAAAATTAGATCGAATTCCTTTACGTGGTTTTGTTGTACTATCTGTCGAATCATATCCTGCTGTAAAAGCAATTCCAGCTACAAAGCCACTATTTTGTTGGTCAGTAGGTAAAATTTCAGGTGCAGGAACTGGGGCTAATGGATCAATCCTCACAGGTTGAGGTTCCTCTTCATCAGCATTTTTATTATCAGATTTTGCATTGTCAGCGCTATTAAAAATTCGAATTCGGGAATTTCTAGCTCTAAAACGGGTCCCATAGGTGAAAGTTGGTGATATGGGGTATTTAGCTGAAAGGGCTCCTCCTAAAGTATGCATTCGATAATTTGGAGAGACAATGCTGTTGACCCCATAGGTGAAATCAGCCCCGATACGCCATAGAGAATCATTATAATATGGGTCCAACCAGGTTACTCCAACCTCAGATTCTACTACCCCAATTTGTCCTTTAATTTGGAGGTATTCTCCTCCGCCTCTTAATGATTTAGGGCCTTTTGTAAATAAATCTCCCAGACCAGATGCATTGAAGTTGTTTTCAGTAAGATCAATTCCTCCGAAAACATTGCTTGTAGAACTGAATCCCACAAAAACACTTGCGTTACCTGTTTGAGCTTCGTTTACCTCAACCATAACATCGCAATACTCTGAGTTATCAATTGGATTTTGTTCACATTTTACAGGATAAACGTTGACATTGTCAAAATATCCTGTTGATCGGAGGCGATCTTGTGTGGATTTGATCTTAGTGGAATTAAAAACTTCACCGGGCTCAATATCGATATTATTGTATACAACATTTTTGGTAGTAGAGTAGTTCCCGGAAACCATTACAAGTCCTACGCGGTATTGTTCTGATTCTTCAATGGAAAAATTGACATCATAAGTATGAGAATAGGCATTTAGATTCAATGAATAATCAACGTTGGTGTGGAGATAGCCATCTTTTGTGTATAATTTTTTTAAACGTTCTTGAGAGGCTCTAATTTTATCAAGTGAAAAAACATCCCCTGATTTGATTTTGGTGGCTTTTGCTAAAAGCTTTTCATCGATAAGGGTTTCTCCAGAAAAGTTTATATTTTGGATGTGATATTTAGCCCCTCGGTCTAATGAGATAACTAGGGCCAGTTTGTTGTTGGGAATGTCTTCGATTTTCATTGTCACGTAGGCATCTGCATACCCTTGATTTTGTAAATAGTCGACAATTGATTGTACATCGGGATCCATTTCAGATTGTTTAATGACTCCAGATCCTGTCAACCAGCTGTATAAGATGTTAAATTTCCGTACTCTAATCAACCTCATGACTTCTTTTTCTTCTTCACTTGTAAAGCCCTTGAATACTATATCGTTGATGTGGCCTTTAGGTCCTTGTTCGATATATATATCAACTTCAACTTCATTAGATCGGGGTATTTGATTGACCGTGTAGGAAACTTCTGCTTTAAAGAAGCCTTTTTTAATGAGAAATTCGCGAATTTTGTGAATTGACTTATAAAAAGTTTCTCTATTGTAGGGAACTCCTTTAGTTAGTTCTGCTTCTTTCAAGATTTTTTTATCTTTAAAAGTACTTCCCTGAACGGTTAGACTCTTAATGCTTGGTCTTTTTTGTATGTCTAAAGTTATAATAGCTTCGTGATTTTCTATCCGAATATGCGGTTCTACCCATTCAAATTCTTCAGCAAGGACCTTAAGGTCTTGATCAAACATTTCTTGATTAAAACGATCGCCTTGTTTAGTTTTTAACTTAAAGACAACCGCTTGAGATTCATCAAGATCTCCAGGGGATTGATTCTCTATGTTAACGGTGATTTTTTTTACCACCAGATTTTCATACGGTTCTATTGCTGTTTCTGCTGCGAATGCAAGAGAAAATAAAGTACAAAATAAAAAAGCTAGATAACGAATTTTCATAGTTATTAAGACCCAAATCTAAATGTTACAAGATCATGTATTCTAACTGTATTTTAGTAAAAAAGGCAAGGAATATATAGTCAATTGACTTTGTAATCATATATTGGACCTACAGAAAAGAGCCCAACGGGTCCATAGAGGCTAAAGTGTTTTGTACTCGAGCCCGATCGATATGCGATTTGTTGCAGTTATAGTGATTTAACTTTAATGAAAATTCTTCTTAAATTTTGAAGACTTGAAGGGGGTGATAATTTACAAGAGAGTAAGGTGCTTTTATATGGGAAGTCTCGCTAAGAGAGCTTGGCTGAGGGTTCCTTCATCGACATAATCTAGTGTGCTTCCTAGGGGCATACCTAAGGCAAGACGTGAAGTAATAATACCCTCACTTTCAATTTCTCTTTTCAAGAAAAGGGCTGTTGCGTCACCTTCTATGGTAGAATCAAAGGCTAAAATTATTTCTTTTATAGAGGAGTTTTCAATCCTGCGCTTTAATTTATTAAAATCGAGTTTTTCAGGTCCGAAATCATCTAAAGGGGATAAAAGACCTGAAACAACGTGGTAAAATCCATTATAAATTCCAGTTGATTCAATTGAAAAAATATCTTTAGCTGAGCTAACAATACAAAGGGAGGAGGAATTTCTCTTTTTGGAGTCGCAATAGTTACAGGGGGTCTCTGAAATCAGTGCACCACAAGTTTCACATTCAAGTATATCTTTTTTTAAATTACTTAGAAGTGAAGATAGATCTTGTAAATCGGCTTGAGACCAAGAAATCATTTGAAAAGCATACCGCTCTGCTGTTTTTTTTCCCACACCGGGGAGTTTTCTAAGAATAGCTATTAGTTTTTGCAGGGGTTCTGGGTATTTAACCATATGATTTAATTTATAGCGTATAGAATCTTAAATATCACTATTTTTAACACTTTCTTTTTTTCTAAGTATTACGTTAAAATAGACCAGAAAATAGAAAAGAAATTAATTCATTTCCAAAAAGGTTTATGTTTGGTTTGTAAGTCATATATATTATCCACTGGATCCTATCTTCCAAAAAAAGTTATGTCAAATGCTGATTTGGAAAAAATAGTAGATACTTCAGATGAATGGATCGTCTCTAGAACGGGTATGAAAGAGAGACGAATTGCTCAAGATGATGAATTTACATCTGATATGGGTGCAAAAGCAGCTAAAATTGCTTTAGATAAAGCGGATTTTAAAGCAACTGATATAGACCTCATAATAGTCGCTACTTTATCCCCAGATTATATTTTTCCAAGTACCTCGTGTCTTATTCAAGAGAAAATAGGAGCAACTAATGCTGCAGCTTTTGATATACAGGCTGCATGTAGCGGTATGATTTATGGATTATCAACTGCAAAATCTTTTATTGAATCTGGCGCTTATAAAAATATTTTGGTTATAGCTTCGGAAAAACTTTCTTCAATCATTGATTATCAAGATCGAAATACATGTGTTTTATTTGGTGATGGGAGTGCTGCTTGTTTGGTCTCCTCTAGGAAAGGAAGCATTAGAATAGGTGAGTATTCTCTTGGATGTGACGGAGGGCAAAGCAACCTTCTCATGATGCCAGGGGGTGGGTCTCGGAATCCAGCATCGCATGAGACCGTAGACAAAAGGATGCATTATCTTCAAATGGATGGTAAGGAAGTATTTCGTCATGCAGTTAGAAGAATGGAAGCTGCATCTATTAAGTGTATACAAAAATCAAATTTGAGCGAATCAGAAATAGATTATTTAGTGCCGCATCAAGCAAATATTCGTATTATTGAAGCCATTGCTAAAAGATGTCATATCCCAAATGAAAGAGTTATTAAAACGATACAAAACTATGGTAATACTTCAGCGTCCTCGATTGGTATTACTTTAGATGAGCTTTTAGATAAAAATATAATTAAACAAAATGAACATTTATTATTAGTAGCATTTGGTGCAGGGCTTACCTGGGGCTCAATGATTTTAACAAGCGAGGAAGTATAGAAAATGAAGAAAGCAGCCTTTATTTTTCCAGGTCAAGGAGCTCAGTATCCTACGATGGGTTTAGATTTTTATCAATCTTATCTAGTTGCAAAAGAAGTCTTTCAAGAGGCAGATGAGTTGTTGTCTTTTTCAATATCAAAATTGATTTTTCAAGGTTCATCAGATGAGTTGACTTTGACAAAAAATAGTCAAATTGCCATTTTTGTTACTTCAGCTGCCATTTTAAAGGTTGTTGAAAAAGAATTTCCTGATTTGCTTCCCTCTATGTGTGGAGGACTGAGTTTAGGTGAGTATACAGCATTGATGGCAAGCCAAAAAGTTACATTTTCAGAAGCCTTAATGCTGGTGAAAAAACGAGGTCTTGCGATGCATGAGGCTTGTTTAGAGCAAAAAGGAGCAATGGCTGCTGTTATTGGACTTGATGAGGCTGTCATTAGAGATTGCGGATATTACGTTGCAAACGTGAATTCTCCTGGTCAAGTAGTAATTGGGGGAAAGGTTGATGATATTGAAAAGGCGATGATTGAGTTAAAAGAAAAAGGTGCGCGAAAAGTAATAAAACTGGAAGTTTCAGGGGCATTTCACACACCACTTATGCAAAGTGCTAAAGAAATAATGACTCCTGTGATTGAAAATGCTCAGATTAAAGAAAGTTCAATCGATTTGGTCATGAATGTTGTTGGGGATTTTGTTTCAGATAGGGCAACAATTGCCAAATTATTAATTGATCAGATTACCACGCCTACTCGATGGATGGAATGTGTACGCGCAATAGATAGAAAAGATCCGGAAATATTTATTGAATTAGGCCCCTCGCAACTTGCGGGTATGAATCGAAAAATTAAAGTAAATGCTCCAACTGTAAAAATCGAAAAATTAGAGGATTTAGATAATGTCTATCAAACGACTTCAAGGTAAGAAAGCCGTTGTTACTGGGGGTACACGAGGAATAGGACGTGCAATTGCAGAGCTTTTTACAAGCCATGGTGCAAGTGTTATTATTATTGGAACAAATCAAGAAAGAGGAGAGGAAGTTGTTTCTTTTCTCTCTAAACATAAGGTTCTAGATGAGCAAAACTTTACTTTTAGGAAGGTAGATGTATCAAATTTGAGTCAAGTGCAAGAATTTGGTTCTGAAGTGATAAAAGAATTAGATGCGATTGACATTTTGGTAAATTGTGCTGGGATAACGAGAGATAAACTTCTGATGAAAATGAAGGAAGATGATTGGGATGTTGTTATCGATACTAATTTGAAATCTGTGTATAATATGTCCAATACTTTTTTGAGAAGTATGATGAAGCGCCGCTACGGAAAAATTATTAACGTTAGCTCAGTTGTAGGAGGGGTGATTGGAAATCCTGGTCAAACAAATTATGCAGCCTCTAAAGCAGGCATGGTGGGTATGACAAAATCCTTAGCAAAAGAGGTGGGATCGAGAAATATTACCATTAATTGTATTGCTCCAGGATTTATTGAAACAGAAATGACAGATGTTTTAAAAGATGAGCAAAAAGCACAGCTTTTAAAGCAAATTCCTATGGGGCGATTAGGAACAGTAGATGAAATTGCAAATGTAGCGCTGTTTTTGGCTAGTGATGAATCAAAATATGTTACAGGGCAGGTGCTTACCGTAGATGGTGGCATGACAGCTTAAATAGTTTATTTTTAATTTATTTATAAACAACAATAAGGTTGAGATATGAGTATTGAACAAGAAGTAATAGATATAGTTGTAGAGCAGCTTGGGGTAGACCCTGAAGAAGTTACTGCAGAAAAATCTTTTGTAGAGGATCTAAATGCTGACTCTTTAGATCAAACTGAGCTAATAATGACATTTGAAGAAAAGCTTGATTTAGAAATTACAGAAGATGAAGCAGCATCTTTGAAGACTGTTGGCGATGTAGTTGCATACATTGAAAGCAAGAGAACTGAAGTAAAAGCTTAATTTAATTTATTTAAGGAGAATCTATGATGATTCTCCTTATTTTTTAAATTTAAAATTACTATATAATAGTAGTAAAGATGTAGATGCAAAATTTTGTAAAAGTAATCTCAGTATTTATCCTAGTAGGAATTTTTTCTAAGCCCTTACTTGGAACAGAAGGGGTTAATAAACAAAATGATTTTCAAATTTGGGTTATAAATTCAATAAATTCAGAATTAAATAAAGATTTAAATATGAATTTTGAATTTGAATTCCGATTTGGGAATGATGCTTCTGAATTGTATTTTACTTACATCCAACCCCGTTTTACTTACCCTATAAATAATTGGCTTGCACTAACTCCTGGATATCGTCAATTATTTTTCCTAGAACCTCCAGAATATGAAAAATGGCGTACTGCATTTATCCCCTTGATAGATCTGTTTATAAATTTTGATGTCTATGGTTGGTCCATTTTAGATAGAAATCGTTTCCAATATAATTTTAATACAATTGGGGTGAATTTTTGGTTATACAGAAATAGAATAAGACTTGTATCACCCTATAAAATAGGTAAAATTAATTTTAACCCTATTATAGCTGGGGAGATTTTCTTTGCAGAACGAGTTGGCCTTTTTGAAAGTCGAGCAAGTGTAGGAGGAATGTTTCCCATTGGAGTAATTACAACAGCTAAAACACTTTATATGCTCCGATATAGAAAATTTATAACTGGTTGGAGATTTAGTCATATATTCCATCTCCGAATAGATTATAATTTTTAATGTGGTTAGAGTCCTTTGATTTTAAATTGACTGTAAATAAATTTTTTTGTATTAATAGGCCATGGAGCAGGCGCAAAAAAAACTTCCAATATTTATTCTTTTGTTTTTTTTCTCCTTCGGTAATGTTTTAGGGATAATGTATTCTGCTGCCCTTCCTGATTTAGCTACTTTTTTTCAGATAGGAAAGGGTTTTGCGCAACAAACAGTGATTCTTTTTCTTGTAGGTTATGCGATAGGTCAACTTATTTATGGACCACTTTCTTCTGCTCTGGGTAGAAAACCTGCTATTTACATTGGGTGTGTGGGAGCTTTTTTAGGAACTTTACTTTGTATTTTGGGTATAAAGTTAGAATCTTTTTCTCTGTTATTAGGAGGGAGATTTTTAACAGCTTTAGGCTCTTCTTGCGGACTTTGTATGACATTTATGATGATGCAGGATGTTTTTAGCCCTCTAGAGGCTAAAAAGAAAATATCTATTCTTGTGGGTGCTTTTGCTTGCTTTCCTGCAGTAGGGATTTACATAGGTGGGGTTTTAACGGAGCATTTTTCTTGGGAATATTGTTTTTATTTTATGTTGCTATACTCACTTGCCATATTAATTTTATGTTCATTTTTACCTGAAACGCTAAAAGAAAAAGATATAAGACATATTCATCCAATTAGAATATTAAAAACCTATTTTAGCCAAGTTAATCACTATGTTTTTTTATTTTGCTCTATTATTTTAGGAATAGCTGGGGGAATTGTGTATATTTTTGCAATAGAGGCCCCCTATATTGCTATTAATCAACTGCAAATAACACCTGACTTGTTTGGAATGTTAAATCTTATTCCATTTTTTGGACTTTTTCTTGGTGGTTTTTTTTCTAGTTATATTAGCGGTAAATTTTCTTCCAGGACGCTTATATTAATGGGGGCATTGCTTTTTTCACTGGGTTCATTTTTAATGTTAATTTGTTTTCAGTTTGGTTTTGTCAATATTAATACTTTATTTGTCCTTCCAATGCTTATCTTTTTTTCATTCCCTGTGTTATTTTCAAGCACTTCGTTGCTTGGTATTTCTGTTTCATCAAATAAATCATATGCTTCTTCTTTAATTAATTGTATACAAGCTGTGATTGCAGTGTCCGTTATGGAGCTTATTACAATTTTCCCTTCTGAAAAAGCAACGGCCCTTCCAATAGTGTATTCAATTATTGGAGTTGTTCTACTTTGCCTATGGGGGATATTAAAAGTGCTCCCTATAGGAGAAAAGAAGGCTTAGAGATTAGGTATGTTAAAAAATAGAGTTTTTTAGAAACAAGTTAAAATACCATAACAGGTTTGTCATGATTTTGTATCAACCCAAATTTTTCGGATGGTATCGGGGGGGATAAAGTAGTAAAAAAACATGAAATTTTTCCTTAAAATGGCTTCTTCATAGGCTTTAATAAAACGATTATCTAGATTAGTTGCAGAATATACTGCTGAACCAATTGAGGGGAAGAGGGGGCATGCTTCCATTTGATCTTTCATGATATCTGCTTGAAAAAAATAGTTCATAAATTGATAGGCTAGGTCTTCTTTTTCACAAGTTGAGGTGATCGCCATATTTTCAAAACTAACAAAAATTTCACCATTAGGGTAAAGAAATTCAACATTGGCTTGTTCTGGCGCAATCTGAGGAAGCATTGAACTTCTTAAGAAAGCGACAGGGCAGTTTTTTGTTGAAATGAGATATTTTGCTCGGTAATCTGCATAAGACTCAACCCAAGAGCTTTGTTTTTTTAAAAGGTCTAAAACTTGTTGGATTTCAATTGTATTTAGTTCTCGAAGATTGCCATAAAGAAAATGGGCAGCTAAAGCAACAGCCTCTACAGGATCAGGGGTCATAGCAATTTTATAGTCGATTATGTTTGCATCGAATAATTGCGACCAAGTTGGCTCAAAAGGGTGGTTTAGTTGATCTTTGTCAATGATAATTCCATATGTTTCCCATACATAAGGATAGGAGTATTGATTATTTGGATCGAAACGTTGATTAAGTAAAAAGGGATCTATATTTTTTATAAAGTCGAGACGTTTTTTATCTAGAGGTTTTAAATACCCCTCATCGGCTAGGATTTTTATGGCGTAATCTGAAGGGAAAACAATATCATACCCTTGGCCTTTTTGTTGTTTTAATTTAACTAAGAGCTCTTCATTTGATGAGTAGTAGTGACAAGTTACGCTAATACCTGTTTCTTTTTCAAATTCCTTGATTGATTTGGGAACTAAAAGATCGCCCCAAACAAAAACATTTAGATGTTTGTTAACGGGTCGATGTTCCCAGAGGCAGATAGGATTATATAGTAGTAGTATAAAGAAAAAAGAGAGGATTAGAGCATAAATAGCGCGTATGATGTATTTTTTCATAGAATCCTCGTTTTAGTTTTTAAAGAGAAAAACAGAAAAACAAGTGTACAGGTGATTATAAGCAATATTGATGCAAGGGCATTAATGATAGGTGAAATTCCATAACGAATAGAAGACAACAGATATAGAGATAGTGTTAAAGAACTCCCGGAAGTGAAATATGCTAAAATGAAATCATCAAAGGAAAGGATAAAGGTTACAAGGCCAGTAGCAATTAGTGCTGGAGTCATTAAGGGGAGAGATATTTTGGTAAAAGTTTGTTTATGAGAAGCTCCTAAAGTTTGAGATGCTTCAAAAATTTTTGGATCTAATTCACGATATCTGATGTATAAAATGGGAATGGTAAATCCTAAACCTACTAATGTATGGGCTACAATAATAGTTAGAAGGCCAAGAGGTATATGCATTAATGAAAAGTAGCTAAGTAATCCAACGGCTAATACTGTTTCAGGTATTATTAAATTGCCATAAAATATAGGGATAAATTTACCAATTTTCCCTCCAGAAGCTAAAAAGTAGATCATAAAAACAGCTAGAGTAAGGCAAATAAAAGTTGAAGCAATACCTACAATACAAGAATTGAAAAAGGCAACCCATATTTCTGGGGTATGAAAAAGTTCATAATACCATTTCAGGGAGAAACCTTCCCAAGGAGCTGGAAATTCACGGGTATTAAATGAAAAAACGAGTAAAATTATAATTGGGAGATAGAGAAAGAAAAAAACAAGGAAAAGGAATAAAGTGGGAAACAATTGAGGTCTTAGTTTTTTGAAAGCATTTAACATTAGGCTTCCCCTGTGATTTTTTTAGAAAGATACTGAAAGAATCTATTTATAAAAAAGAGGCTTATTAATAAACAAAGGGTGCTTAAAACAGTAAAGGCGATCCCTACCGGTCCTGTTTTTTCACCAAGTATAAAAAGTGAAATAACATTTCCTACAAAAAAGTTGCGATCGCCTCCCATTAACTCTGGAATTACAAATTCCCCAAATGATGGAATATAGACTAAAAAAATACCTGCTCTGATTGCACTTAAAGTAAGGGGAAGGAGAATTTTTTGAAGGGTTTGTCGGTGGTTGGCCCCAAGGTCATAAGAAGCTTCTAAGAGAAGAGGGTTAAATCTTTCGAGTGAGGAAAAAATGGGTAAAACCATAAAAGGAAGGTAAAAATAAACCATCATTACTAAAACTGAAAAGGTAGAGTTTAAAAAATGTAAGGGGCTTGATATTAGTCCTAGATCAAGTAATAAATTGTTTAGAAATCCGTGTTTTTCAAGGACAAAAAACCAAGCATAAATATGAAGAATAAAGTTAGTCCAAAAGGGAATGAGGAGGAGAAATAAAAGGACATTTTTTAGGCGGCCACCATTGAAAGCAATAAAATAGGCGAGGGGAAATCCTATTATCAAACAGAGAAAGGTTGTAACTAATGAAAGTCCAAATGAATTGAATATAATCGTTAGGTATGTGGTATTTAAAAGGGGATAAAAATGTTCTAGCGTTAGGCCAATAAATTGACCAGAAGTAGAGGTTTTTACTAGACTTGTGGCGACTAAAATTAATAAGGGGATGTAAAAAAAAATAATTTGCCAGATGATGGGAGTAGATCCAATGGTAAACAACGCTTCAGATTTGAAAATTTTCCAAAGGGAAGTTTTCTTTTTTTTTGTTAAAGTAGGATTGGATAATTTATCGATGTTTAGATTGGCTTCTGACAATTTTATCTCTCCAGTAATACTACGTTTTCTTTTTGCCAACATAAAAATACTCGATCATCATAATCGATGGTCTCTTGAGGAAAGTGCTCTTCATTCTGTTCAAAAACCTGTAATTTCATTTTGTTATTTAAGAGTACTTCATAAAATGTGGATCTACCATTATATACAATAGATGAAACAATGCCAGTTAGAGTGTTTGAGAAATTTTCTACGGGCTTTTTCGATATATAGATTTTTTCAGGTCGAATGCTCATTATGGTTGTCTTATTAGGATCAATTGTTTTTTCTTTTACTATTGAAGGGTTAATACTAAATGTTCCCAAGTCAGGAACTGTAAACCGAGGTTCATTGAGCATTTCTAATGAACCGGTAAAAATATTTGTGTTTCCAACAAATTTTGCAACAAACGTGGAATTTGGAAATTCATAAATTTGCTTGGGTGTTCCAATTTGAGCAATATTTCCCTGGTGGTTCATAATAGCCATTTGATCTGCAACTGTTAAAGCTTCAAATTGGTCGTGTGTGACGTATACGAATGTTGTTAATAGTTTATCTTGAAGTTCGATAAGTTCAATAAGTAGTTTTTCACGTAATTTAAAATCTAAGGCAGCCAGAGGTTCATCTAATAGTAAGACTTCTGGTTCATTAATGATTGCTCGAGCAATAGCCACCCGTTGTTGTTGTCCTCCGGAAAGTTCAGAGGGTTTTTTGTAAATTAATTCATTTAAATGAAATGCTTTTAGCAACTTAAGAACTTTATATTCAATTTCATCTTTGGGTTTTGACTGGATTGCTAGACTGTATGCCACATTATCATAGACATTGAGATGAGGAAACAATGCATAATTTTGAAAAACAACATTAATTTTTCTTTTATGGGCAGGTTGTGAAGAAATATCTTTATTTCCGAGTAATATTCTTCCAGAATCTAAGGTTTCTAAACCTGCGATAAGGCGTAGTAGAGTTGTTTTGCCACATCCAGAAGGACCCAATAGAGCAAAAAATTCGCCTGAAGGGATTTCTAAAGAAACATTATTGAGAATTAAGTGTCCATTTTTTGATTTAGTTACATTTTCTAAACGGATGCTTCTCATAAACTGACTCATAAAACTTCCTTTAGTTAAATGACTATAGGATTAACAGAATTGCTAGTTCCTTTAATGTAATGGGACTCAAAGCAGATCAGTTAATCAATATATTTTTTTAAGAAACTTGGTTTTTTATTAAAAAGAGCATAATCTTGGCATCTATTTTATCGAGATGATGAATATTTCGCACTATTTTTAGAAAATACGGATAAAGTTTTAAAGGTTCCTTGCTTTTTTCTAGATTTTTTTTAAAAATGCTTACCATAGATGTAAATTAAATGGGATGAAATAGGGGGAATGAAAGTGAAAATGGTTATAATAGGCTCAGGCCCAGCTGCTTGGACAGCAGCTATTTATGCTGCAAGAGCAGATCTTAGTCCTGTGGTGTTCACAGGAAAATTCAAGGGCGGTATTCGCGGAGGCCAATTGATGTTAACAACGGAGGTAGAAAATTACCCTGGCTTTCCTAACGGAGTGATGGGGCCTGAGTTAATGAAAATTTTAGAAGAGCAGGCAAGGAGATTTGGAACCGAAATTTATGAGGAAGATGTTTTAGAAGTAGATTTTTCAACGCGTCCATTTAATGTTAAAGGATCGAGCACTTCTCTCCACGCAGATTCTATTGTTGTAGCAACTGGAGCTTATGCAAAACGACTTGAAATGAAAGGTGATAAAGAATTTTGGGGAAAGGGAATAAGTGCATGTGCTGTTTGTGATGGGGCATTACCTTTATTTCGTGATAAGGAACTGGGAGTTGTAGGTGGTGGAGATACTGCTTGTGAAGAAGCTCTCTTTTTGACAAAGTTTGCAAAAAAGGTTTATATAATTCTCAGAAGAGATGAATTTAGAGCTTCTAAAATCATGTCTGAAAGGGTAAATCAACATGCAAAAATTGAGATTATTTATAATCACAATGTGATTGAAGCTTTTGGTGAGCAAATAATTCAAGGGGTTGTCCTGCAAAATTCAAATACACAGGAAACAAAAAAATTAGCATTAGGTGGATTGTTTTATGGTATTGGGCATGCTCCTAATATAGATTTTCTTAAAGGACAAGTTGAAAGTGATGAAGATGGTTATTTACTTGTTAAATCGGGTACATCACAAACGTCTGTGGAGGGAGTTTTTGCTGCAGGAGATGTCGCTGATAAAACATATCGACAGGCAATAACCGCAGCTGGAACTGGATGTATGGCTGCTTTGGATGCAGAGAGATGGATCGCTAAACAAGAGCATGCGAAATCTCAAGAAGCTCGAGGTTAAATGACACTTAACTTGATAAAAGAATTTTGCAAAAAAACCTTTTTATGTTCTTTGTTTTTGTCTTTTCCTCTCACATTAAAAGCATTAGAAATTTCTCCATGGTTTTATCCTCCTTGGGAATTTCACGTAGGTGCCGAGGTTAAGGGTAATTTCTTTCCAAATGTTAATAGGGGGTTTAATCCTATAGACTATAGCTCCAATAATATTCTGGCAGGAGCTTATGTTCTTGTTCCTTTTTCAGATAATTGGGAAGTGGAAGCGGAGTTGCAATTTGAAAGAACATCTAAAACACCATTTGACTTTCAAAGTGTAGCTTTGCAAGTTCGCAATCAAATTTTGAATGATGTTGCATCTGATTGGGTTAGTTTTAGTGTAGGCTTGAACGCTCGATATGTACCAGATAAGTGGTTAGTAGATGTTGCTATTCCTTATCATAATCTAGCAAATTTTGAGTTGAATGCCTCTTTGGGCAAAGAATTTACTAGCAATTTCAGATGGGTATATAGAACATTTGTCTATTTTGCTGTAGGCCAGGCAAATAGAGGTTATCCGTGGTTAAGAGGTTCTATCGACTTATGTAGAAAAGTGCACAATAAATCTATTTTCACCCTTTTTTCAAGAGGGTATTTTGGTTTGGGTAATCAAGAGGGTGTTAATGTTGACAACTTTAAAAGTTATGCTCGAATTAAGCACCAAAGCGTTGATGTTGGCCTTGAATATACTTATCTGTTTGATATTTGGGGTAGTCTCACATTAGAATATGCTTATAGGGTTTACGCAAGGTCATTTCCTGAGAGAGTCAATTTTTTCAAAGTTGCCTATGATATTCCATTTGGTTTTTAATTTTCTGCAGAGCTTGTAGCAATGACCATTGCTGTAGCATAGTGCTGAGAATGAGAGATGGACAGTTCTAGATTTGGATACTTAAAGTGTTCTTGGCATTTCGGAGAAAGATGTACGGTTGGTTTTCCTGAAGGTTCATTAAGAATTTCTATATCTAAAAAGCCAATGTTTTTGCCAAATCCCTCACCCAAAGATTTTACTACGGACTCTTTTGCAGCAAAACGCGCTGTAAAACGAGGGGTTGGATCAGAATATTTTAAGCAATGCTCTTGTTCTTTAATGCTAAAGAGACGGTCCAACAGCTTTTGCCCATATTTATCCATCGCCGACTTAAATCGGTCAATTTCTATGATGTCTGTGCCGATTCCAATAATAGTAGTGGGCGTTTTATTCGTGTTGGTGTTCATAAATATTTTGGTGATCGTAGGTTTGATTTGTCGGTTGTAAATCAAGATCTTCAACTACTGCATTGGTAAAAATAATTCGTCCTGCGGAGGTTTGTTTGACAGAGATTACTTGGGTATCGATAATTTCACCAATGAAATCTCCACCATTATTAATCACAACCATAGTTCCATCATCTAAATAGCCAACACCTTGTTTTGGTTCTTTACCATATCGTTGAACTTTAATAGTAATATTTTCACCTGGTGGTGATAAAGGCTTCAAACATTGTGATAAAGAATGTAAGTTTACAAATAAAATATCATCAGTCGATGGCATACCAACACGATTACCATCTGAAAGTAAAATATTTGCATCTAAAACTCTTGCTAATCGGAGAGATTTTTGTTGAATTTCATAAGTTTCTGGAAAATCGGTTTCGTTACTACGAAGGCCTAAATTTGGAATGGTTTGAAGTTTTTTTATGATTTCGAGTGTTTTTCGAGCACGTAATTTTGTAGTTTCATCGCCTGTTTCAAGCTGTGAATTAAGATGTTTTAGGATAAATTTTGGTAAGATTAATTGATTATTTAAAACGCCTGTTGAGCAAAAATCAATGAATCTAAGGTCGTTTAAAGCTGTTAGGTCTAAAATAAGATCTTTCTTTTTTTGAACGCTATGATTGAAACGGACAAAAGGAATGCTAATATGAATTTCTTCAGCAAAGCGCACTGTTAGTACATAACCAATATAGGTTCCAAAAAGGAACATAGAAATTTTAATGATATCGATAGTAGCAGGATTAACGGTCATGGTTAATGCAGTTATTTGCAATATAGCGCCAAATATTAAGAGGAGAGCTTGCCCCATAAGATAACCAAAAAATAACCCCACTATAGCCGTATTAAAAATACGTAAATTATAGCGTTTGAAAAAAGTGTCAAAACCGATCAAAACAAGTGTAAAGGTTCCGCCAAGGCAAATACCTGTTAGTACTTTTAAAGGTAATGATCCTACTGGATAGGAAATCATGTAGGTAATCATAAAAAAAGTGCTGAGAATCCCAAATAGGATACGAGCAAAGTTTAAAGATAGGCTCATATACTTTTCTCCTTAAATTATTAGCTAAATTTTTGAAACAATTTCGGCATACTAAAACATTATCATGTATATAGGCATTGTAATCGGGTTGAAATTTATTGTCGACAAAACCTATCAATTATATAGTCAAATAACTGCAAAATGATATATTTTCCTGTGGGCTTTTACTTTATTTTACAAAGTTTATCTCATTAATATTAATTGCATTAGCTCCAATAAATTGAATAAAACCTAATCAAAATTTCTTTGCAAACCTTATCGTTTTAAAGTCAAAAAACTCTATTATTTAATAAGACGTTTAGCTTTTATTTGTGGTAATCACTACCTTTATGGATTTCAATTGCGCGATAGAGTTGTTCTAAGAGAATTAGGCGAGTATGTTGGTGGGTGAAAGTTAAAGGGGAGAGACTAATTAAAGATTGGGCTTTGGTTTTAATCGTATCATCGATTCCTAAAGCACCACCGATTACCAAAGTGATTGATGCATTTTGGGTTATTAATTTAGAAAAACCTTCACTAGTGTATGAAATGCCATTTGGATCGAGACAGTGAAATTTTTTTTCCTCTAAAACTGTTTTTTTTAAGTCTGAGTCCTTTTTTTTTAAAAGCCATTGAATTTGCATGAGACCGGTGAGTCTTTTTTCATATTCACTCAAAGCGGTTTTGAGCCAACTTTCTTTATTTTTCCCGATTGAAATTATTTTTATCCGATACATGCTTGCTTTCCTTTAAGCTAGTAAGTATAATCGTCCTAATTGATATTTA
>Ga0180437_10003292_pt1 | contig 24221 bp, 12 predicted proteins | sample SS_ome_4_FD_132410 | JGI IMG/M metagenome (GOLD analysis project Ga0180437, IMG submission 132410) | Hypersaline lake sediment archaeal communities from the Salton Sea, California, USA - SS_3_D_1 metaG | ecosystem: Environmental > Aquatic > Non-marine Saline and Alkaline > Hypersaline >... | reverse complement strand
AACTGACCCTCCTATCCATATCCTCATCTCAAATTCTTTCAGTCCAAAGGGATCAATAAAATTAATAGGATTATTTTGAACGTGCCAGTAAAGGTTTATTCCTCCGGCCAGCCCAATTGGATCTGCCCTCAAATACCTCCCCGTCCTTGGATCATAATACCTATGATAGTTATAATGCAGCCTTGTTTCTTGGTCATAGTATTGCCCTGCAAACCTGAAGTTATTCACCACACTTGAGTTGGGGTTTACATCTACCTCACCAAATGGTTTATAGTAACCCTCCCAGACAACGGTGTTGGTTGAGTCGGTCAGTATTTGGGGTGTGCCCAATTGGTCATTTCCAAAATAGTATATCTCTTCTGTAGCAACATCCACTATTGCTGAGCGGCCTTTACCCCTGTAGAGATACTCTTTGCTAAAATTGCCATCCAGATCGCTCTCTCCTATTATATTTCCGTTAAAATCATAATGGAAGACAGTGGTGACGCCATTAGCCGCCTTGATTACCCTCTGACCCAGCCCATTATAGGTATATTCTCCTAACGTAGTCCCATTTTCTTCAACCCTGATGAGCCTGTTGTTCTGGTTGTAGGTGAGGATTGTATTGCCTATGTTTGTTATATTACCATTGGCATCGTGTGTATAGGATATTATTTCATTGCCGATTATCTCATTGATCTTGTTGGTGCCGGAGATATAGGTGTAGGTCTCTGTCTGACCACCTGCCATCTTTGTGAGCCTATTTCCCACACCATCATAGGTGTAGTCTATGATTCCATAGGGTCCTTCTGCATGATTGAGTCTGTTTAAGGAATCATAGGTATAGGTTCTGTTGTACCAGAGGGTATTGGGTGCGGTGACAGAGGTGAGGTTATTCCTGTTATCATAGGCATAGGTTCTCTCTTTGTCAGTGCCGGGGTTTGCAACTGTGAGGCGGCCTGATTGATCAAAGGTATTGTTGACCGTGCCTCCTGCTCCTGTGTTCATTCCTGTTGCAATACCAAATGGCCTATAGGAGAGATTATTCGCTAATGGTAGAGTAGTTCCCTTATAGGTGGTGGAGACAGCATCCACGCTGCATGCACACGTAGTCCTGTCATAGTCTATGGTCCTGTTAGTGGGATATGTAACGGAGCTTATCCTGCTGCCCGGGGTATAAGATCGGAAGACTGAATAGGTCAGGTTGTTGATAACACTCGTCTTCTCCACCAGCCTTCCCCTGCTGTCATAGCCAAAGGTCATACTTCCTGACGGATCTGTCATGCCTGTGCTGCGGCCCATACCATTTGCCCCTGTGTCATAGGTATAGGTAATGTCCTGAGTGGGATCAGGAAAGTTGAGGTTTTTGAGGCGGTTAAGGAGGTCATACTCGTATCCCACTGTAATTCCCTTTGCATCTGTTTTGCTTACCGGGTTTTCTGTCTCATCGTACACATAGGTAACAGTTCCAGTATCAGGTGATGTTGTCGAGAGCAGCCTCCCCATATCATCATATTCGTAGGTGGTTGTGTTGGATTCGGCATCGGTCAATGTTTGCAGGTTGCCGTGGGTATCATAAGCGTATGAGGTTACTGCATTGCCCGGCTGGGTGACTGAGATGAGACGGTTTAAGGGGTCATAGGCATAGTTGGTGGTGTTGCTGTTGGGATCTTTTACAGAGGCTACGTTTCCTTCAAGGTCATACCCGTAGCGGGTGAAGGTGTCATCCGGGTTGATCTCTTTGTAGAGCTTTCCGGGCATGTCTGGCTGCTGAAAGTCGAATCGTTTCCAGTTGGTGCGCACATCTGAAGGATCATAGTAGCTCTTTTCAATCATGTTGCCCTGTGTGTCATAAGAGTAGGAGATATAATTTCCTACATGATCCGTGGTTCTGGACATTCTGCCATAGACGGAATCATATTCAAAGCTGCTGATAACTCCATCTTCATCTTCTCTTGAGTCAAGAAGGCCTGCTGTATTGTATATAACAGAGCTACTGCTTCCATCTGCATTATTGGTGATAAGCGTAATCCTACCCCTGCCGTCATAGATAAAGCCTTTTGACTGGTTGTTTACATCGGTAACAATACCAACCTGTCCTGCATTGTCATAGTTAGAGAAACTGGTGGCTCCGATGAGCGGTCTTGTGATTGTGAGAAGGTCTCCTGTTGTTGGATCGTAGGTAAAGGAGGTGGTATCTCCACTTCCCGGTATTGGTCCGTCAATGGAGACTGCCTGGCCCTTACTGTTATATGTGAATGTAGTAATGTATTCATAGGGGATGATACTCCCGGCGATAGCTTTTGTAAACCCTTTCTCAATGATGCGGGAGACAAGAGCGGTAGGGCCTTCATTGGGGATGGTATCATAGTCATTGTCGTAATCCCAGATGGTCTCTTTGTTGCCACTCCCCAGCACACTGGTCTCTGTGCTGGTTAATGGCACATTCATGTCCGGGTGATAGGTATAGGTTATTGTCCTTTCTTCAGGGGTAGTAGAGGCAAGCCTTATTGTTCCTGGATTTCCTTTTGTATCATAGTTCTGATACCGGTTTATAGTACCGCCTGCGTATTCCACCTCTGTGGGCCTCATGTTTTCATCATAGATCCATGAGACTGCATTGCTGGTGCTGTAGGGAGCACCGCCTGCTCTACCAAGGCCGTTTGTAATTGTGCTCACCCTGTTGCGGCCTGCACATTTCTCCAGGAAGTACACCCGTTCTTTCCCGTATGCATCGGTTACTTTTATCTGGGTTTCACTCTCATAAACGATACTGGCTCCTTTCCCGTCTCTACTGAAGTTATCTATAGCCCTGTCCTGCACATCATAGGCCCAGGCATTCAAGAGATGTCCTGCCGTGTTCTTCTTTTCCGTAAGGTTGTGCACATCATTAGGGTCAGCATAGCCGTAATTAAATCCTGAGCCGTCCGCATAGGTCACAGAGGTCAGGTTCTGGCTGACGTCATAGCCATAGGTTACCCAGATACCGTCAGATACGGCATCGGTAACAGGGCCAATGACATGATCTAAAAGGGTATTAATATTATAATGAAAGGTAAGGATGCGGCCACTTGCCGTATCAGTAACGGTTTGAAGTTTATTATCTGAATAGACAAGTTCCAGTCTGTTTCCTGCTGTATCGTCCATCCATAGTAGATATCCAGTGGCTGAAAAACCGTATGTAGTCCCGTCCAACAGATACCAGACATACGTCCCTGATTCGAGCGTTATATGGCTTCGCTCATTAAATACCCCTGCATAGAGTCCGCCTCCAGCATCCTTAAAATAGTGTGCCCTGTCTGTCTGATCCACAATCTTGACATAGAGATTGCTCCCTATAATAAAAGTAGGATCAAGGGATGTCTCATATGTATGAGTCCAGCCATAGCCTAAAGAGTGAGTGTTATCTGATCTGTTGTTATAGAAGGCCTGGAGGGTAAGCCCACGGCGGTTGGGGGATGGAAATTGTAGATCTAAGCGGGACTCAATGGTATTTCCGTTAAGGATTCGTATTGTTTCACCAACAAGGCCGCCCCCTCCCTGCTGTTCATCCATAGCAAGGCCGTAGTCTACATCGTCAGGAAGGGCAATGACAGTCACCACGTCAGAGTCCGTTGCTGTGCCGCCGGGACCCATGGCTATGATGGTGTAAGTAGTAGTTTGATTTGGATACACCGTGGTAGAGCCATTCACAGACACAGATCCAATTCCCTGGTCTATAGCAGCAGAATCCGCATTTGTGGAGGACCAGGTGAGGGTAGAGGTATTACCTATCTCTATGGATTTTGGATCGGCAGTTATGTTTACCGTAGGTGACAGATATACGTTTACTGTTGTGCTTTTGGTGGTGGTGCCTCCTAACCCTGTTGCCGAAAGTGTATAGGTAGTTGTCTCTTTGGGTGAGACAGCAAGGGAGCTATTTAAATCCACATTTCCTATTTCTTGATCTATAGTTGCTATGTTTGCATTGGTGGTAGTCCATAAAAGGGTAGAGGATTCTCCGGGTTTAATTGAGTAAGGATCTGCCGAGAATGTGACCTCAGGTGGTGGGCTGGTGCTCTTTTTTCTTATCTCTATGGTAATGGAAGCATCTGGTGTTCCTATCAAAAACACCGCTAAATTGTTTTCGTATTTTAGTGAAATATCCTTTTCAAAGACAGTATCGCCTCTACTAAGAAAATCCTTAAGCCCAATAAATCTCCAGTTGAGGATAATAAATCCTGTCTGGATTTTTTTGTTTGGCGTATTTTTGGCAATGATGATAAGTCCATCTCCAGGATCATCTACCTCGAATGAATGGGAGGAGGTATGGATATGCCACCATTTTATTTTACAATCCTTTGGCCCAAATACAATCTGCCCATTTGCATAAGTTAGTGAAAAAATTATAGAAAATATAAATAGGAAAGCTAAAAAATAGAAAAGCTTTCTTGATATTGTAACCATAATTCCCTCCTTAATTATGTATAGGAAAGCCATAAGGGTTTAATATCCAATTGCAACTCTATTTTAGTTCGTCCCATTAATCATCACAGCAACGTGATTCTCTTTCTAAGTTAAAATGTAAAAAAATCCTGTTTTGGATTAAAATAGCACGAAAGTGGGGTCAGCTCTTGGCTTGTTATATCAAAAATACGCTGTTTGCATGAAACCTCAGCTTTCTGAAAAAGTCAAGGGGGATTTTAGTGGGTATGAAATGGGTAGAGAGCATACCTACTTTTTAAAGGCAATAAATATGCTGTAGACAATATGTTTTTGAGGAACGAATATTCCTCATCCAGCCTAACGGTCAAATTCATAGGTGTTTCAGGGCATGGCATGAAACCTTCAATCCAGGGATAGAAGGATTTGACACAACGTCTTGTGGTTTCATGAAATGTTTCCATGACCCGGAAGATGGATTGAGAGATGTATGATGGTCCAGAGTTAGCTGCTGTGTGGTTGAAATATGGTGGCAACGCCGGGAAACTAAGCGGGAAGCGGAGAAAACAAACCTCAACCTGTAGCATCGAGAGAAACCAGCCTACTCGACTCAATTCAATCACTTCACTATCAATCAATCCCGTACCTTAGACTATTAGCTACTATATTAACAAACCGGTAATGCTCCCTTTTCTTGCCAGGGATTTTCTTGACATCGTTGAGATTCCCCCGTAGGATAAGCTCCCCGCAGGATAACCTATGTTTTGGCTTAGGAGTATATAGTGTTGTCAAAAGAGACATCCCCCAAGCTTCATCTGTTTTACGGGTGGTATATATTGGCCTCCTGCTTTGTTATCCTCTTTTTTAACTCAGGGGCCAGATTTTCCATCGGAGTAATGTTTAAGCCGATGATTGCAGAATTTGGCTGGACTCGGGCCTCATTTTCTCTGTCCTTTTTCCTTAATATGACACTCTATGCTCTCTCCCTTACTGTTGTAGGCAGGTTTTATGACCGTTATGGGCCTAAATGGGTGATCATTGTCTCAACCGTTTTTCTCTCAGCGGGATATATGAGCATTTCTGTTATTGACTCTTTCTGGAAGTTCCTCATTTTTTACGGAATCTTATCAGCTGTTGGTTTGGGTGGAACATCCGTCCCCTTGATCGCAGCACTGACGAGCAAATGGTTCGAAAAAGGCCGAGGCCTTGCCATAAGCTTGGCCCTTTCGGGTAATTCATTGGGGCATTTTGTGCTGGTCCCGCTTTTTACTATGCTGGTCTTGCGATATGGCTGGAGGGTATCATACTTCTGCATCGGTTTAATCATGTTACTGGTAAATATAACCCTAGTATTGATGGTAATTAAAGGAGACCCGGATGATCTTGGCCAAAGGCCTTTTGGCCATAATAGCAGAGATGATGCGAACGAAAAAAAGACTCAAGGTTCCCTGGATGTGAATCCTCAGGATCTGAACTTGAGGCAGGCCATGTGCACTAATTCCTTCTGGCTTTTTCTTATCGTTATGTTCATCTGTGGTAGTGGGGATTTTCTGGTCACGACCCACTTAATTCCCTTGGTCACCGATTATGATATTTCACCTACCATAGCAGGCAACATGCTCGCCTGGTATGGATTGATGAGCCTTGCCGGAGTACTTATTGCAGGCCCTGCTTCGGACTTGATCGGAAACAAGATTCCCATTGCTCTCACATTTGTGCTGAGGTTCTTACTATTTCTCTTGATCTTGAGATACCAGAATTTGGTCTCTTTCTATATCTTTGCCTTGGCTTTTGGGTTCACCCATCTTATCACAGCCCCTCTCACACCCACCCTGATGGGAAGACTGTACGGATTCTCTCATGTCGGTTTGATTTCAGGTTTTATTACCACTATTCACCACCTGGGCGGTGGCTTCTGGGCATATGCAGGGGGGTTGATCTTTGATCAGACAGGGAGTTATCAATTAGCCTTTATCCTTTCGGCGATTATGGCCCTTGGCGCCGTCTTCAGCAGCATTTTCATAAAGGAGGAAAGACATCAGGATATTTAACAGGCTTCTTTGCCTCTATATTTGAAAAGAGGGATGTCCTTACATCTATAGGAGTATGAATGACATCTCAGCAGATTTTTGCCCGCTTCAGGGCCTTATTGTATCTTAACGTAGTCCCATCATTCGAGCCATCTCCTCATAATTGTCCGACTGGGGGCACTCTTTCGGCAAGTTGTATCCGCGGGGTAGTCGAGAATCATTCGTATCCACGTATCTGAGCCCTGCCATCACATCCTCTATCTTTCTCTTGGGAATCGTGAATATCATCTCCTCATCCCCAGCCATGGCGGAATAGTGATCACCTCTGCATGGAATGGCAACCTGACACTGTCCGTTCAGAATTACTGGAACCACTCCATAGACACATGCGGCGTGACTGGAGAGGTTACAGGGGAGGTTATACCCATCCTTCCATTCCCTCGCCAAAAGAAGTAAGCTCAATTGGGCCCCATCGCAGTAAATCATCACTACGTCTGGTTCAAATGCAGTGCTATTCAGTGGTGCTGATACTACTCCTACATAGGTACCCGCTTTCAATCTCGGAAACTGATCGGCGTAATGGGCCCCTGCCTCCAAAGTAGCTACATCTCTGGGGTATCTGGTATGTCCCTCGAAAAAATAGTCTGGAGGTTTCCGAAGCCCATAGCCTATCACGGGCTCATGGCACCACATATCTTCTGCCAGCATGGCCACGGTTATTCCTTCACGACGCGTGAGCTGGAAAGCCTGGCAGAGCATCAGGCGATGGCCAAAGTCCTTTTGTGGCCTCTGCGCCTCTTTTGGGATATCCTCCTTATTTTTCAAGAATTTCACTGCAAGTGGAAAGGTTTTTAGCCTTACTCTACGCTCAAGCTCTTCTCCGTATTCATTCCAGACGCTCTTTTGTGTCATGAATTAATCTCCTTTCAATGTAAGATCGAATATTTTAATCGAAAGTCGTATTTATTGTCTATGAAAACTAAGTTTCGAAGATCCAAAGATTGCTAAATGGCATCAGTAAAAACATAAAGTGATGTAATACCTACAGATACTTGTTAGGGAATAAAATACAATATTATGCTAAAAAGGAAAGAGCAGGACTAATCTCAAACCTCAACCTTATAGCACTGTATACATTTACATAAAAAGGAACCTGCTCTGCCTTTCAACTTCATTTCAAAAACTTGCCATACCCTAGCAAATGAAATGAAATGGTAAAAATTCTCTTTATTGGGGAAGAGAGCGTAGTTGAAATGGCCTCATAGGTCAAGGGAAAAATGTCCGCAACATAGGACGAAAAGAGGAAAGCGGAACGAGGCAAGTTTTTAAATAATTCAATAAATTATCCCATAATTTGATAGTTGTTCTCTTCTGCTCTGGTTTCACCTTTTTGAACTGAATATCCTTGCACAAGAGCTCATGTCAAAAAGTGGGGCCACCTCCGTCAAAATCTTATCACGATTGTATCCGATTCTTTTCAGTTTGTAATGCCGTGTGTATCGCTCATCTGTCTTAGAGAATAGTATACGCACAAATTCACTGCCGCCCAGTACTTACTTTTTCGATGTGCCCTCTTTTTTGTCTAATCTTCTTATGAGAGTTGTTGAACTATTTAACCCCGTCCTTCTCTATGGTCAGGTCGTCCTTTCAATTGAAATATTTAAAGAGGTCCCTATTTTTATTTCTCAATCTGGTTTTTGCTTTGACATATATTCTCGTCCTGATAAAATGGGCTCAATCGAAAAAGCCAAACCATCCGTGTGGGTGGGACGGAGAGCCTCGTGTTTGTTAGAGGGGAGATCCCACTGCTTCCGAGTCACGGCATCAAAGCAGACAGCCGGGTTGCTGAAGTGAATGGCGATCCGGCTTTTTTGTTCCTTTGTTCGAGAAAGGAGGAGAGGAATGGATAAGTTTAAACGATTAGCTGTAGTGGTTATGGTTTTCTATTTGGCGTTTGGATTCACGGGTATTTGGTGCACGGAGTCAAGTGGTGGCGAGAAAAAACAGGGGAAACTATCGCGTACTCGATATGTCGACTCTAAAGGCTATTTTAAAATAACGCCCCCCCGAGGGTGGCGGATACTGAAATATCCTCAGGACCCGCGAGGTAAAGTTGCATTCATTCGCGCGAACAATCTTGATCTTAGGGTCTTGGCAAGAGCAGCCGATTTCGACAGCTTTGAAGGTCTTTTAAAATTGGTTAGAGACATTGAAAAGCGGACCGGTGTTAATACGAACATTCAGAAAATTTCCTTCTTGGGGAGGCAAGCTGTCAAACGGAACTTTGTATATAAGGGACTTAAATTGCTGCAAATTGACTTCATGGAGGGAAATATCAAGCACAACCTTCAATACTGTGCACCATCAGGCGCATATGACAAATACCTTGCTGTGGCAAACAAGAGTATGAATACGTATGAGACCATTCTTCGTGCCGTTTCCGCGCAGGATGTTCAAAAACATGCCTTAGCTCAGAATTTAAGATTGGCTCGACTATTCCTTGAGAGAGGAGATTTGAACTTAGCATTGGAATTTGTTAGGGAGGGGTTAAAAATAAAGCCCAAAAACACTGACCTATTGAAATTGAAGAGGCAAATAGAAGGTGAAGGGACTCCAGTATTGGCAGCGGGAACAAAGCCTTCGGATAAGGGAAAAGGCCGATTGGAAATCGTACGAGTTATCCAGGTTGTAGTCGAGCAATCGTATGGTAAGGCAGCAGGCGTTAAATTGCCTTTTTATGACATATCAAAGAAATTCTTGGAGGGAGGCGGTTTCACCGTTGTGGGAAGCGAGGCCAAAAAATTTGATGCCATGTTGAAGATAAAAGCGAAGGGAGCTCCAATCGGTAAAAAATATGGAAAAGATCAATACTTATATACCGGAGCAGAGATAAAAGGCGATCTTCAGTTCTTAATTGAGGATTCACTTCTATATTCAAAAGGATTTGCTGGTTCAAAAGATCCTCCAGGCATGTTTTTTGTTTGGGGAAAAAAAGAAGAGAAAGAAAAAAAAATCAACAACCTTAAGAAACCGGCGAATGCCCCATTTTCCGATGTTTTTGAAAAAAAATTCCACTTCCCCTTGGGCGATATGATTTACACACTTTGGGGTATCGAGGCTTTAGCTGATAGTTTAAAGGCCAATAAGTCCTGGCATATTCGTGAACGGATAATAGAGGTCTTAGGCAGAACGAAAGACACAAAGGCAATAAAGCCATTAGTCTATTATACTGGTGGTGGGACAAATGTCGGTTCTACAATTTCACATGCTTTATTGCAAATAGAAGATCGAGCGACAGTGCGTAAGACATTGATTGCTGCTCTCAAAGATGAAAATTCTCGGGTCCGACAACATGCAGCGAAGGCATTGGGGGAAATAAAGGATCCCCGTGCTGTTGAGCCATTGATTGCCATCCTGAAGGATAAAAGCATTTTTGCCCGAAGTGAGGCGGTGAAGGCATTGGGGGAAATAAAGGATCCACGTGCTGTTGAGCCATTGATTGCCACCCTGCAGGATAAAGACTCTTGGATCCGAAGAGAGGCGGCCAAGGCGGTGGGTGAAATAAAGGATTCCCGCGCTGTTGAGCCACTGATCGCTGCCCTGAACGACAAAGACTCCGGGGTTCGATCGAATGCAGCGAAGGCATTGGGGGAAATAAAGGATCCCCGTGCTGTTGAGCCATTGATTACTACCCTGAAAAATAAAAGCTATTCGGCCCGAAGTGAGGTGGTGAAGGCATTGGGGGAAATAAAGGATCCCCGTGCTGTTGAGCCATTGATTGCCATCCTGAAGGATAAAAGCTCATTTACCCGATCCAAGAGTGCAGAGGCACTGAGGAAGATAACTGGACAGAAATTGGGAAAAGACCAAACAAGGTGGCAAAAATGGTGGCAGGAAAACAAAGCTAAGTTTCAAAGCGGTAGATGAAATTATGTATTTTTCACCATTATGTTAAGCAGGTGATCGAGCGCTCGTTAGATTGCGGCATACCGCATAATGGATTTGTCAGGAATAAAAAGAGGCACATCCTTAAATAATTCAATAAATGATCTCATGAGTTGGTAGTTGTTCTCTTCTGCTATGGTTTCACCTCTCTTAAAAGAGGGATGTCCCTATTCTTACACCATCATGCGGGCGTTGTGTGCTTGACACACAACGATAGTTTCCCTATATACCTTTACACAAAAAGGGGGATCTTATCAATTTTTTGGAAAAATCGCTGACCATGATAACTACTACCGTGCTTTATCTTTGAGGGTAGAAATCTAAAGACGGCGCGTTCAGGAGAAGAAATATGGACATACCAGATAAATATGGTGAAGACTCAAAGAAGCGTCCCTTCTACACACAGATCTGCTCCTTGTTGGGTATAGAGTACCCCATCATCCAGGGTGCTTTGGGCGGAATTGGGGGTCCTGATCTGGTCGCAGCCGTGTCCAACGCCGGCGGACTGGGCGTCTTGGCCGCCTGGGGATTTTCATTGGAACATTTACAAAAGGCAATACACAGAACACGAGAACTTACCACGCGGCCCTTTGCTGTAAACATCATGCCTTTAAGCCCTCGATTTACTCGTTCCCGGGCGGAATTGATGGTGAAAGAAGGGATAAACATTGTAACCACAGGGAGGGGGGACCCGAGGGAGCCTATCGTCCAGTTCCTCACGGCCCATGGGATCAAGGTCCTGGGGGTGGTGCCGACAGTAAGACATGCGCTACGCCTGGAAGAAGAAGGCGTGGATGCACTGGTTGCCTCCGGTTGTGAGGCAGGGGGACACGTCGGTCGTGTGGGAACGATGCCCCTCATACCTCAGGTTGTGGATGCCGTCAAAGTTCCCGTGATCGCCGCAGGAGGGATCATCGATGCAAGGGGTTTTATGGCAGCGATTTCTCTGGGTGCCTGTGGTGTACAGATGGGAACGCGATTCGTAGCGACCAAAGAGTCTGGGGCCTCCCCTGAGGAGAAACAGAGCATCCTTGAGGCCGTGGACGAGGATAGTGTGGTGACTGAGATCTTAACAGGGAAACCGGCACGGGTATTGAGCAGCCCCCAGCTCGAAAAACTGCTCCAATCCATGAAGGACGGATTGCCCTTAGAGGAAGCCCGCTCCCGCGTCATGGAATTGCGGAAGAAAAGATGGAGAAAAGAGCCGGGGTATACCAGCGTCGCTTCAGGTCAAGGGGCCGGGTTGATTCATGGGATTGTACCCGCTAAAGAGGTTATCCGTGAGATTGTAAGCGAGGCAGAGGTCCTGTACCGACGTCTTGACCCCTGGTTCTTGGGATAAAATCGGCATCCGATTATATTCATTTGGCTTTCAAGAAGAAACATTTTTTGGTAAAAAGTTTGTAAAAATGGGTTCTGTACCACCTTTGCATATATCTCCCAAACTCTTTTCTTCTATAGTGGTAAGCCCTCGTCTACCTTCCCCTTGCTCATGAACCGACTATCCATCCACATGCTGTTGAGGCGCTTTGCTTCTTGTTCGATCATCTTAAAAATATCCTCAGCCACTTTGTCATTTACGGTCCTTCTAGCTAGGATATGCTGAGTCCCTATCATCTCCTGGGTTTCACTGAATATGACCGTGTCGCCCTCATCGATGAAAATATCGGCAGCCTTGCCAACGGCAGGATTTGCCGCAAGTCCGCTCGTGTCCTCAGAACCTCCGCACTCAACGGCAAGGGTAAGTTTGGATAATGGAAAAGCCCTTCTTTTTTGCTGGCTGACTTTCTGTGCCATCTACTGAAGAACGCGAACATCTTTCTCCATAGTTGTTATGGTGCTACCACCCTTCTGTATGACAAGGGATGCTATAGGTTTGCCAGTTTTGGCTAGGTCTTTCATCAAGATATCGGTTGTAAGCGATTCGCGCCCTAGCCCGAACAGCAGGCATCAATGTGTGAGTGTTTCCCCGCCCTCACCAGCACATGTATGACTATGCTGTTTTTTCCACAACCATGATATTGCGTCACGGCCACGGCTTCTTCCACCCTGGTTGCTACCTGTTTGGCAGACTTAGAACTTCAATAGTATTTAAAATAGAGGATGGGTTGAGTGGATAGCTGTACCCTGATCCCGCAATTTGCCCATTTTGGGGCAATAAATATTCCAAAGACCTGTTTTTACCTCGTTGCTTTAAGACATTACCGTCCAACGGATTCCACACAAGATCTTCAACCACACCATCATGCAGGCGTTGTGTGCTTGATACACAACAATAGTTTCCCTATACTTCCTGCCACAAAAAGCGAGTTCGTATCAATCGATCATGCAGATAAGCATCTCTCAGGTAAATTCATCCTAAGCTTAGGAGCTTTTTCACTTGATGCAATATCGCCTGTTACCTATACTCCTTTCCGCGTGCTGGTTCGGTATAAGTGTTGAGGGCTCCTCCTTGTACTATTTTCCTATTCCTCGGCCAAGAAGACTCAAACGAATGGAGATACCACATGACAACTCGTAGTGCTCGCCAATCCCATTCTCGAAATGATCTACGCAGTTTTTTCGACGCTCGGAGCGTCGCCGTTATCGGAACCTTTAGGGAGGGCTGGTTCGGAGGATCTGTAGTGATCAAGTCCTTGATGAATGCTGGCTATAAAGGGCAGATCTACCCCATTAATCCAACCTATAAGGAGGTGCAAGGCCTGAGGGTCTATCCCGCAGTGAGCGACGTAAAGGAAATGATTGATCTGGCGATTATTATGATAAACACGCAGACTGTCCCGCAGGTGTTACGTGAATGCGCGGAAAAGGGGATGAAAGCGGCTATCGTGGTGGTGGATGGCTTCGCGGAGAGAGATCAAGTGGGACTTCTGCTTCAACGCGAGATAGTGGATATCGCGGAACGTACTGGCATTCGTATCATCGGTCCGAATACCGCGGGGATTGTGAATACCGCCAATGGCTTAAACATCTCTCCATATGACGCCGGGTATTATAAGCTCAAGGAGGGATCAGTAGCTATTTGTGCCCAGACCGGCATGACAAATCCTCAGGCATTTCCCTACCATGATTTTCAGTTCGGGGTAAGTAAGATCTGCGATTTCGGGAATAACTGTGATGTGGATGAAAGTGATCTTATGGAATATCTGGAGGAGGACCCTAAGACGAGCGTTATTAGCATGTATCTGGAAAGCATCACTAATGGACGAAGATTCTTGGAAGTTGTCAGCAGGGTTGCCCCGAGGAAGCCTATTTTACTATTGAAATCGGGGAAGACCCAGGAGGGTGCTCGTGCATCAGCCTCCCATACCGGCTCTCTTGCCGTCGATGATCATATCTTTCAGGCGGCGTGCAATCAGGCAGGTGCTCTAAGGCTTGAAAGGTTCAATGATCTCTTTGAGATGCCGAAGATGTTTGCCTATCAGCCACTGCCCGAGGGAAACCGGATGGGCATTATCACGATTACAGGTGGGGTAGGGGTGCTATCAATCGACGAGGGCGCGAAATATGGATTGGTTGTCAGCAAACTCAGCCCACGAACAAGGGATTCTCTTAACGATATTTTTCCAAACCTGGGTGAGATTCCAGTGGATATAGGGCCGCCGGCTGCTGCCATAAAGGATTTTCCCTCTCGTTACCCTGAGATTTTCAATGCCGTCATGGCCGACGAGAATGTGGATTGCCTATTCAATATCATATGGGTTGATCATGTTGGAAGATCAGTTGAGGAATATGAAACGGTGTATAAGCTGATTAGGGACAAATACCGAAAACCTATAGCAACCTGGCTCTATGGTCCAAATCCATGTGTGGTTGCTGAACTGAGACAGCGAATGGAGGAATTGAACTTTCCAGTATTTAGCGGTCCGGAAACCTCGATAAGGGCGCTCGGCATGGCCTTGAGATTTAGAAACCTCACACAACGGAACTAGAAATCTTTCAATGGGGCTTTGTGGCTATTGTTAATCGTAACTTGCACGGGTGGCTTTATCACACTCATGGTCGGTTCGACAAGTGGCTTCCACGTAGGGGCATCCCATGCCCAAGACAAGTGTACATATCAAGATACTTGAAACGAGGCACATCCTTAAATAATTCAATAAATGATCTCATGAGTTGGTAGTTGTTCTCTTCTGTTATGGTTTCACCTCTCTTAAAAGAGGGATGTCCCTATTCTTACACAATCATGCAGGCATTGTGTGCTTGACACACAACGATAGTTTCCTTATACTTCCTGCCACAAAAAACGGGTTCGTATCAATCATAACCAGTGGTCATTCCTAGACAGTGTTCTTCATCGATTTACCGGCAATACCAATTGGTATCGCCGGTTTGATATGCTTCATCGTGAGGGTCATTATAGCAATTATGTGGGTGACCACTACCTTTGACTTGCTCTATTACGCGGTCAGCATATCAAGACAAGCATCCGTCTGAGTTAAAGCACACCCAGATAAACAAGGGACAGAGCAACTGTTAAGGATTATACAGCTTTCTGTTTGTTGGGATCATTGGTTGGATTCGAACCAATAATGTGAAGTCGTTTGGGGGCACAGATTTCTGCATTCATCTTGGGTAATCTAGAGGGTATTCAACTTTTTACGAAAGGAAATTGAAATGGCCAAAAGAGTGTCTATTTATTCACTCCCAGAGGGAACTAATCCTGACGAGTTCTGGAAGTACCACATTGAGGTCCATGCGTCTGACATCAAAAAGGCAGCTGGCCCAAGACTCAAAAAATATGCCATCAACCGGGTCACCAGGGTGGTGTCAGGAGAGCAAAAGTTCTGGGGGATGGTTGAGACATGGTGGGAAAGCGAAGAGGCTATACGTGAGGCAACTAAGGATATAAATGCCCTTAAGGCCCCCGGAGGGAAAACTATTTGGGATGACTTCTGGTCCCGGGTAGTGGATGGTTTTTCCGCTGAGGTGGAGGAAAAGGAAATAACGCTTTAGACCATCGCCGATACCACTTGCTTTATTTGGTTTTTAGAGGTAGCTAATCAAGGAGATACAAGGATCAAGTCTTTTTTTACATAGTTTTTTCCTTGTCATTTTCCTTATTTGTTGGATCATGCGTTTGAAGTTCCTGACCACCGTGCCCTTATTTTCGCACTCCATGCTGCACCAACCCTGCTACAACGTACCAGAAAAATAACCTCCCTATGGTAGTTAATTAATTATTCTTGACCCCAATGTAACAACAGCAGGTTATGCCATGGCCTATTGTTTTTGTTGAAGTTTCTGTATTCTTTGCGCCTCTTCAGAAATCATTTGTTTTAGTTCATCGAGGTTATCTTGAATTCTTTTTCGGCCAATCGCTGCGCCTTGAGCTGTTAGTTCTGGTGTTACTTTTAATGCTTTTTGCCCTGTTGGCGTCTTATAAAATGAAATGAGCTCTCGGAGCTCTTTTTCTGTGAATGTATTGAAATAGAGGGTGATAAACTCCTGTTCCAGGCTTTCCGCCACACTGTTGATTGTCGGCTGTACCGATGCTGACGTACCTTATAAGATGAAACATTACCACCAGGCAGGCTGATATCAGGCTTTGCGCTCCGGAAATACCAGGTAAGCTGGCAAGGGGTATTATGTACCTATTCTAGACCGCATGCAGGAGTTAGCGGAGCTATGCTGGCTGTTACATTGCTGAGACAGTTCATGGAGCAGTGTGGTCTTTGATTACGCTATTCTTGACTTTTTTGTTGGATTCCGGGATTCGCAAGGGACTTTCGTCTGGCAAAGGCCACAACCAGCTACGCTCCTATCATTATCATACCCCTTTTTCAATGAATCCGCCGAGTAACCAATACTACGCAGATACTCCTGACACTTTATCTTATCATGACCCTTTTCGGAAATAGCTCCGGCTGGGCATCGGTTAATGCAGGCTGCGCAGCTTTCACCTGTATAAAATAAACAGTTTGAGTATGGAGACTCGGCTATCTTGGAGCTTATCGGTAACGCCAGGTTGGTAACCACACTGCCACAACGGTGGGCAATTCCACGTTCAGTAATAAAACCATCGGAAAGGCTGAAAGTACCAAGACCCGCAGCATAAGCCACATGTCGCTCCGACCAATTTGAGTAGAGTCCCTTCTCATTGGTATATGTCTCAAAATAGGGTTGTATAAATGGTGCCACTGCCAGATATTCCATAGCCGTGAGAATTTCTACTATGTGCGCACGCAAATTATTATTGAATTTCTCTCCATACCATCGTGTATGCGACCAAAGGCGGCTGGGAACTCGAGACTCAGCGCGGTTAGATATGCGAGTTTCTTCTACTGCGGGCAAGATCCAGCTTATTACCGAAAGGCGTTCTGGTAAATCTTCTGGTTTTTTATTATAGGTTTTCGCTAATGCCTCACGGGGGGTAAGGTAATTGGAGGCGATAATGGTTTTGTATTTAGTGAAGATGGGGTCGTCGCCATCAGCAAATTGTACCAGTGGTTTATCCCACATAATATAGTCATTCATAAATGATAGGCGATTATCCGGACTCTTATACGTAAATTCTTGTATTTCCTGCTCAATAAACTTCGCTGGATTGTTTTTGAGATCCTGCTTCTTTCTTATTGACAATTCCATGTACCCTCCTGAGATTTATATTTACTTAGTTGAGTTTAATCTTTTGACCATTCAATTCCTGCTATAATAGAAAAATCCCTACTGGTTTTGAGCAACTCTCGCTCTTGAGTAAGAGGATTGACTCGTAACTTGATAGAGTTTAATTGCTATCGATTCAATATTGATTTAAGGTAGCATATTTTTAACCTTTATTTCCACTTTTTAAAGACCTGCCTTTACCTCGCTGCTTTAAGACATTACCGTCTAACGAATTTTACACAAGGTCTTCAACCACACCATCATGCAAGCATTGTGTGCTTGACACAACGATAGTTTCCCTGTACTTCTTCCCACAAAAAGCGAGCTCTTATTAATAGGAGACGAGCAATAATCATGAAAAAACTTTTCTGGATAGTAGCAGTATATGCCTTAATATTGTAGATTCCAAAATATGCACATGCCAATCTGACAGCAATTGGCGGTTTGGCTATGATGACCATATGCATTCCGTTTATTTTCAGGATGCAGACTATGCCCTAACATTTGGTACTGATCCATATGGCGATATGGATGGGCAAACGGATTATGTCAGCGTTATCAGCTAATTAGAATCGATTGACTTGCTTGGAAGAACCTGGTGTATAATCCCTGAGGGTGTGCTTCTTGAACTGGCTAATTATTATGGTATTTCTAGTGCTAAACCGGAACCATTTAGTAATCTTCAATCGGGATGGTATTGGACATCGCCTTTCAGCTTGTATCATTTTGGAACTGGTAATATTGCTACAAGCAACGAAGTACAAATTGGTTACGTAATAGGAATGATTAGTATGAAAATGAAGGATATTATTACCGATCTAGTCCCAGAACCTGCAACCACACTCCTTCTCGGATTTGAGTTAGTCGGTCTTGCTGGGTTCAGAAGGAACTTTAAGAAGAAATGATGAGCATCAAATCAACGGAAGTCAAAGGTAGGATCAAACGGCTCTGCCTTTTTTTGTGAAAATACCATTTTTCGGATGGCGAATCTACCTGGCTTGGCAGGGCACTCTGTTTCATCCCCTCTTTAAAATGCCTGTAAAATATGTAAATTTTTACCAATAATGAGCATTAAACTTCTCATAATTATGTATTCTTTTTTACATTTCTAGGCTGGACATTTGGTAAGACTATTGTAACTATTTGAAATCTTAAGCAATCTTCTAAATACTTAACTTTGCACATTTTTTGCATATCCTCTATATAATCAGGGTTATTTTATACACATTCTAACCCTGATTAATGGTAATTCCCCATGCAAAAGGGGGGTGATGAATAGTTTAAGATTGTAAACAAATTAAACGGGAGGAGGAAAGATGAGAAAGTTATTAGTATTTTTATGCGCTATTTTATTGTTTTTAAGCCTCACTGTTAGTGCAAATGCGGGCCTTTTAGGCACCTATTATAATTTATCAAGCCAGCATCCTGATATGGAACGTTGGATCACAGGATTGGAAACCGGGTATGTTGACAATACACTGACAGGCAACATGCCGACATTAACTTCCTATGGTACATCTCGTGTTCTTCAATGGGATTGGTGGAATCCAACGTATCAAGTTTTCCAACGCATTGATTCAGATAGTGATCTTAAAAATAATTTTAGCTCCTCGTGGTTTCCGGTCAACACAGGGCTATCTAATGATCCGTATGATTTCGCCATACACTGGTCAGGTCAATTTTATGTGGATCAAGACAAGAATTATACTTATAGCATGGGCTCTGATGACGATTCATGGTTATTTATTGATAACCAGCTGGTGCTTGATCTTGGCGGTGTTCATGGCATGTCATGGGTTAATTATAACCTTTTTCTCACGCAGGGATATCATGATATTGATATCTTCTTTGCGGAAAGACATGTTGTTCAATCTGGTTTTCAACTTAACTTCTTCTCTGACTTAGAGCCAAGTCCCGTCCCCGAACCTGCCACCATGCTCCTGCTTGGTTCTGGGCTGATCGGTCTTGTGGGATTAAGGAGGAAGTTGAGGAAGAGATAGTAAAACTCATGTAAAAATTAAAAAACTCTAACCTCCTCAAATGGCAGGGTCTGTACACTTCTGCCTTTTCTTGTCTATCCCATATTGTATGTGTCCTGATCAACTTAAATGTGCAACACTCTGCTATGATTGGAAGCATTTTGAAGTCCAAAATTTTTCAGTATATGGATACAAATCTCTACCTTTACCTCCTGAAAAACATTACAGAGCCAAGGTAAATCATTCCAGAAACTCGCTGCTCTTATTTTCTTGGATTTATAGAAATTTTCATTGACAAAATAAGGACGTAAAGCCGATTCTCTTAGAAAAAAAATAGGTTCCATCACCATGACGCTCAACAAAGCAGACCTTATCGATGCTATTTGCAACCAATTAGACCTCCCCAAAACCAGATCCTCAAAGGTGGTCGAATCCCTTATGGAGATCATCAAAAGGACTCTTGAAAACGGCGAGGATGTCCTGATCACTGGGTTTGGGAAATTCTATGTAAAGGAGAAAAGGAAACGGAGAGGGAGGAACCCTCAAACCAGGGAAGATTTGATGCTGGGTGAGAGGAAGGTGGTAACTTTCAAGTGCTCTGGGGTTTTGAGGAATAAGATCAATAGAGAACGCAGACAATATCCCCGCATAAATGAACACCTACAGTTTAGAGTCAAGGCAGAAGATTTTGATGCTGTCACTGAGACGATAAATTTGAGTTGTTTTGGGGCATATTGTCAGCTGAATAAACCTATTCCCGTAATGACCAGCCTTAAGATAGCCTTGGCGTTACCTTATGGTGATCAAGGGAATGAATTTGACTATGTAGAATGTAATGGAGTCGTGGTGCGGATTAAGGAGATTTTATCTGAAGCTCATCTGGGTAGTGTATATAATACGGCCATCTATTTTAATGAGATTGAGGAGTCTGAGAAGGAGAAGATAGTGGACTTTTTTAAAGAACATCAACGCAAGGAAATAGGGATGTTTGAGTAATCCGACTGTATAGAGCCAACCAAATTTGACTGGTATTATTGGTAATAGTTGAAGGTCCAAAATTCAAGATTACTATATGAATATTGAAATAAAATCAGGCTGATAGCGGTTTTCCAATTTGGCACGTAACATGCACTTTTCGGCTGCTTGCTCAAAACATGATATTTAGTATATTTACCTTGTCCTCTGTTATGCTAAAAAAATACATTCTGGAATCACTCTGAAAAATGATTTTCTTCACTGAAGAGAGTTTTTATCGTTCTAAGAATCGTAGATTTTTGTCTTTAAACATTTTACCTCTATTTAGGGATCTAATTCATGGAGAAACCTCTCAAAATGTGCCCACCGTGCTTCTATCAGGACTGTTTTCTGGTAGGAGCTTGATAATTTCGGCCGGACTTGACCGCCATTAAAAAAAGGGCAATGGATAAAAATCTCTCAAGAAGGAGTGTCTGCAAGCAGTATCTGATACATAAGGAGCAAATAGCAATGACTATACTGACCGAAATGAAAATATGGGGGAATTTCTTGTTAGGTCTACGAAGCTTCCTTCGTCACACGATCTCATTAGAAGAAGCGAGGGCGATTGTGCGGGAGCGCCTTGCAGAACGAGAAGCTAATTTTCTGCATTTGGTTGAGCGAGGTGTCTTTGGCTATTCACGCAGCCCTTATCTGGCCTTGTTGAAGCTTGCTGGCTGTGAGATGGGAGATATCCGAACCATGGTTCGAAACAGAGGATTAGAGGATACACTGCGGGCGTTACGGGAGGTGGGAGTTTATGTCACCTTTGAGGAGTTTAAGGGACGAAAGCCTATCGTACGGGATGGACATGTCATACCTGTGCAGGCGGGAGATTTTGATAATCCATATCTTCATCGTTACCTCCTAGGTGAGACTGGAGGATCAACTGGCTCTCCGACACGGATCCCAATTGACCTTGATCATTTGGCTAATCAGGCCCCTGCTCTAATGCTCGGCCATGACTCTCACAGCGTCCTCGGGGTACCGAAGGCTATCTGGTTAGATATCTTACCTGACCCTGCCGGCATAAGTAGTACCCTGCGGCCAGCCCGTTTTGGCCAGGTTCCCCAGAAATGGTTTTCACCGGACATGATTCGAGGCTTGAAGACATCAATTTCTATCAAATGTCGTCTTGCCACCCAAGCTATGATTGGTGCGGGACGTATGTTTGGAACACCTATCCCGTGGCCGGAAACAGTACGGCTTGATGAGGCAATTGTGATAGCCCGCTGGATTGCCAGAAATTTAAAAGCTAACGCTGCTTGCTTAATCTGGTCTCATGTCAGCAAAGCGTTACGCGTGTGCATCGCTGCACGGAAGGCGGGGCTGGATCTCACAGGGGCTACCTTTATAGTAGGCGGGGAACCTCCCACACAGACCAAGGTACGTGAGATCACCCGCACAGGAGCACGTTCCGTGCCTGTCTATCCTTTCACTGAACATGGTATCGCCGGTATAGGCTGTGCCCAGCCTGCCGACGAAAACGACGTGCACTTTTTCAAAGATGCTCTAGCTCTCATCCAATTCCCCCGACAAATACCCGGCTCATCAATTACTGTCGATGCCTTCAATTTCACTTCACTCCTGCCCACAGCCCCAAAAATACTCTTGAATGTGGAAAGCGATGACTACGGCCTTATTGAAAAGCGGTCGTGTGGCTGCCCGTTGGAAGCCTGTGGTTTCACTGAGCACCTGCGTCATATTCGTAGCTTTCGTAAACTGACAGGCGAAGGAGGAACCTTGGTGGGAAGTGAGATGGTGCGTATCTTGGAGGAAGTGCTCCCGGCTCGCTTCGGAGGCAGCCCGCTCGACTATCAGTTGATGGAGGAAGAGGATGAGGACGGATTCACTCGGCTCAGCCTGTTGGTGAATCCAACGATTCAAATCGCTGACGAGACAGCTATAATTGAAACCGTGCTGGACTCATTAAGGCAGAGCAAATTAGCGCTTGGGCAGGGCAGCTTTGCGGCTGAGATGACTCGAAGCATCTGGAAACAAGCTAGGACACTCAGGATCAAGAGAATGAAGCCAATTTTAACGAGTCATGGTAAACTAATGCCTCTCCATGTGGCAAAACGTTTTAAAGAATAGTTGTTATTTTGGGAATTTAAAGGAAGCCTAGGAAGTAATAATCGAACCTATCTATCGATCTGAATACCATGTCTCTATTCAGGAAGGGTCATCATGAAAAAACGGGCACCCCTATTTTTACAATATATGTATTCTATGCTTTATTGATATTTCAGGTTTTGGCAGGCTATACGTAACATGCACTTTCCACCTGCTTGCTCAAAATACAATGTTTAGTATATTTACCCTGCCCTCTGTTGCGGTAAAACAATACATTCTGGAACCCCTCTGAAAAATGATTTTTCTTGACCTGAGGGACTTATTATCGTTCCATGAATTGTCGATTTTTGTCTTCAAGCATTTAACCGCTATTTAGGGAACTAATTCATGGAGAAACCTTTCAAAATGTGCCTGCCGTGCTCTTAGCAGGACTATTTTCTGTTGAGAGCCCGATCATCTTGGCCGAACTTAACCCCCATTAACAAAAGGATTGATATATAAAAATCTCTTAAAGAGGTAACTGCAAGCGGTATCTGATACATAAAGGAGCATCTAGCAATGAGTATACTAAGTGAGATGAAAACTTGGGGACGTTTTTTGTTAGGTCTAAGGGCCTTTCTGAAGAATACGATCTCATTGGAGGATGCCCGGGAGATTGTGCGAAAGCGCCTTGAGTCACGAGAAGCTAATTTCTTGCGTTTGATGGAACGGAGTATCTTTGGCTATTCACGCAGTCCCTACCTGCGTTTATTGAAGCTAGCTGGTTGTGAAATGGGGGATATCCGGAATATGGTAAGAGACAGGGGATTAGAGGAAACGCTATATGCACTGCGTGAGGCTGGAGTATACGTCACCTTCGAAGAGTTCAAAGGACGGGAACCTATTGTGCGCAATGGAGAAGTCATCTCCGTACAACCAGGAGATTTCGACAATCCATATCTCCACGAATTTTTTTGCGCTGAGAGTGGAGGGTCAACTGGTGCTTCAACAAGGATATTGATTGACCTAAATCACCTTGCCACTCAGTCCCCTGTTTTGATGCTCAGCCGCGATGCTCATGGTATCCCTCTCGACGTCCCCACTGCCACATGGTTTGACATCTTGCCTGACCCTGCTGGCGTAAACGAGATTTTGCGTCCGGCTCGTTTTGGTAATATTCCCAATAAATGGTTCTCACCATATACGACCCGAGCCTTCAGGCCTTCATTCGCGGCCAAATGCAGACTCGCCACCCAATCTATGATAATTGCTGGCCGACTGTTCGGTAAACCTATCCCATGGCCTCAATCAGTCGCGTTTGATCAGGCAATTGTGATAGCGCAGTGGGTGGTGGATACCTTGAGAGATCGAGGTAATTGTCTATTCTGCAGCCATGTTAGCTGGGCTTTACGAGTGTCTATCGCCGCATGGGAGGCAGGGATGGATCTAAACGGAGCCACTTTCATGGCCGCCGGAGAGCCTCCCACTAAGGCTAAAGTACAAGGTATTATCCGCACGGGTGCGCGCTGGGTTCCCTACTATCCTTTTAGTGAGCATGGAACGGTCGGCATAGGCTGTGCCCAGCCTGCCGACGAAAACGATGTGCACTTTTTCAGGGATATGCTGGCTCTCATACAATTTCCGCGTCGTGTTCCCGGATCGAAAATTACAGTTGATGCGTTCAACTTTACCTCCTTGATGCCCACAGCCCCAAAAATACTCTTGAATGTGGAAAGCGATGACTACGGCCTTATTGAAAAGCGGTCGTGTGGCTGCCCGTTGGAAGCCTGTGGTTTCACCGAGCACCTGCGTCACATACGCAGTTTTAGTAAGCTCACAGGGGAAGGAGGAACCTTGGTGGGGAGTGAGATGGTGCGTATCTTGGAGGAAGTGCTCCCAGCCCGCTTCGGAGGCAGCCCGCTCGACTATCAGCTGATAGAGGAAGAAGATGAGGACGGATTCACTCGGCTCAGCCTAGTGGTGAATCCAACGATTCATACTGAAGATGACGAAGTTGTCATTAAGACGATTCTGGGCGCATTAAAGCAAAAAACTTATGCGCGTGGTCGTGGGAGTACAGCAGCGGATAGGACTCGAAGCATCTGGAAACAAGCTAGGACACTCAGGATCAAGAGAATGAGGCCAATTTTAACGAGTCATGGTAAACTAATGCCTCTCCATGTGGCAAAACGTT
>Ga0180437_10003291_pt1 | contig 24223 bp, 20 predicted proteins | sample SS_ome_4_FD_132410 | JGI IMG/M metagenome (GOLD analysis project Ga0180437, IMG submission 132410) | Hypersaline lake sediment archaeal communities from the Salton Sea, California, USA - SS_3_D_1 metaG | ecosystem: Environmental > Aquatic > Non-marine Saline and Alkaline > Hypersaline >... | reverse complement strand
TGGGACAGACATTCTTGTCTGTCAACCTTGTGCGCAGTGCATGGTGGGACAGACATTCTTGTCTGTCAACCTTGTGCGCAGTGCATGGTGGGACAGACATTCTTGTCTGTCAACCTTGTGCGACTTGTCTTTTCGCGATCGAGATGGTACCATTGCGCTCGCTTACGGAGAAAATGGGTACAGACACGTCTGCGCTCGTACCTCGCTGAGCTTGTGTCAGTCCCCATTTTCCAGAACAGGAGTTCACATCGTGGCAGACTATCGTATTGCGGCGTTGCCGGGCGACGGTACGGGTCCCGAGGTCTCCGCCGAAGGGCTGAAGGTGCTCGAAGCCGCCGCTCAGAAAACCGGCTTCACTTACGACCTTCAGACGTACGATTTCGGCGGTGACCGGTACTTGCGGACCGGCGAGACGCTGCCGGATTCGGCCCTGGAAGAGCTGCGCTCGTTCGACGCAATATACCTTGCGGCGATAGGTCATCCGGACGTCAAACCGGGTATACTCGAAGTGGGTATACTGCTGAAGATCCGGTTCGGGCTCGACCAATATATCAACCTGCGACCTGTGAAACTCTACCCGAACGTGTACACGCCCATAAAAGATAAGACGGAGAAAGATATAGATTTCGTCGTGGTGAGAGAGAATTGCGGAGGGCTGTACCGGGGCAAAGGCACCGTCGAGAATGAAGGTACGCCGGACGAGGTCGCAACGCAGGAAATGATATACACCCGTCACGAGGTTGACAGATGTCTGCGGTACGCGTTCGAGTATACGCGACGACGCGATAAGACTAAGATGCTCACCTTGTGCGGTAAGACGAACGTGCTAACGTGCGTATACGGTCTGTGGGAACGAGCGTTTCACGAGATGGGCGAGCGCGATTTCCCGGATATCAAACGCGAGTACGCTCACGTTGACGCGGTCACCATGTGGATGGTGAAAAATCCCGAGTGGTTCGACGTTATAGTCACCGGCAACATGTTCGGCGACATTATCACGGATCTCGGCGCGATGATTCAGGGCGGTATGGGAGTTGCCGCCGGCGCTAACATCAACCCGGAAGGTACATCCATGTTCGAACCGATCGGCGGTTCGGCACCGAAGTATACCGGTCAGGGTATCATCAACCCGATCGCCTGCATTCTGGCCGGACAGATGATGCTCGACCATCTCGGCGAGATAGAGGCCGCCGATCTCGTCGAGAAGGCGGTAGCGAAGTTCCTCGCCACGACCAAGCTGAAAGGGTTGTCGCCGGCCGAGATCAAGGCGAGCGGGTTGACCACTGCCAAGATAGGCGATGCCGTCGCCGAGTACGTCGCGTCGGGATAGGACCTGCCCTAGTCAGCAGTCCACAGAACCAGCATTCCTCAGAGGGCCTCACGATCCTTGTTGCGCTCTTGGTAGGGGCGGTTCGCGAACCGCCCCTACGGCTCTCGCGTTGCTCGTCATTGCGAGCGTAAGCGAAGCAATCTCGCTTTGTTCGCAGTGCCATGCAACCAGATTGCCACGTCGCTGCACTCCTTGTATGTTTCTGGTGTTTCTTCTAAGCTGAGGAGCGTGAAATTGCCGCGCCCTAGCTCCTATGGGTGGTGGGACAGACATTCCTGTCTGTCAAATGCAACGGCGGGGAGCCCAAGATTGCATTGAGCTCCCCGCCGACCTGTCCCGAAAGTAACCGACGTCTTTATGAGAAAAGCGATCCGACAACAAGCGCCATGCCACGAGCAACGGGCTGTTTGCCGGGATACTTGATGAACTCCACGTGCCCGTCCATATACAGCACGTTGCATCCGCCGGGCGGGTGGTTGAAGTTGTCCAGCTCGGTCGAGATCGCGTCGAACATGATGTAGACCTCGCTCTGCGCCATAGCGCTGCCGGCCGGGTTGTTGATGTCGGTGATCATGAACCGCTCGATTCCCTCCCGCAGACGGTAGATCGTGGTGCTGTTGGCGGCGCCGTTGCCGGCACCCTCGGGAACTGTCACATCCTGGTCCCACGGGTCGACGCACGGGCCACAAGCTACGGTCGCATTTAGAAGGCTGAGAAGCATTTCTATATACTGTGTGGGGCCAGTTCCGGGGTCGCCTTCATAATCCGGGTCAAGAAGCATTATCCACGCGATCAGCGCAGCCGTGTCCGATTGGGGGTAGTCCGGCGCATCGCCACACTTGTCGAGGACATAACCCATATAGCCGTAACTATAGTCGGCTTGGTCGGCATCCTCGAGGAGCGTCCAGTTCCCGTTAGCATCCGTTATGTCATTTACGAAATCGGGCGCACCCGGATCGGACGGACACAACAGGATCATGGGGTCCGTCAAGTACTCCGGGTAGACGGACGACATAAGAGGTGCTGCAGCCAGATCGCTTATATCGGGATCCAACTGAATACGCGGATACCGGCCGTTCCACTCGTTGGAGTACATCTTGAAAATGATACCCCACTGTTTAAGGTTGTTCGCGCAACTGGCGCGCCGGGCGGCTTCACGTGCTCGCGCAAGCGCCGGCAGCAGTATAGCCGCGAGAATCCCGATGATCGCTATGACCACCAGAAGCTCAATCAAAGTAAATCCCTTCGATTTTCTACACATCTGGATCATCCTTTCTTCGATACCACTCTATTTTCCCCAAACCACAAGCTGACACGCACAAACTAGTTCCGCTCGTCGGGACATCACCTCCCTTCACATCTCGGCGGGACTCGTTACGATGTTATGGCATGAAACCGCCAAGCACATCTTCCTCCCTTACATGCGACGTTAGGATATCATGAGTCAAGCCGGTGTGTCAAGAAAGAACTGCCGCGCGTGCTGCTATCGACGGTGGGACAGACATTCCTGTCTGTCAGCTGCCTCCTTTTAGAGCCCGTCTATCCATGGCGAGTCTTCGACATGATGTCCTCCCACGCCCTCGTTGCGGGCTCTACCCCCTATGTCGTCATTGCGAGCGTAAGCGAAGCAATCTCGGTTTGTTCGCGGCGCCATACAAGCAGATTGCCGCGCGTGCTGCTATCGACGGTGGGACAGACATTCCTGTCTGTCAGCAGCTTTCTCTTGATCCCGCGTGGCCTGCATAATGACGCAAGGGACGAGCGTGCAAAGAAAAAAAACGAGCCGAGTCGGGGATTGCAACTCCCGACCCGGCCCGTTTCGTCGATCATCCGTGGGACATACCCGCTTGCTTCGGCCAAGCGACGCGTTTTTGGTGGCCGCTACAGCTCGAGCTCTTCGACCGGCCCGGCTTCCAATTAGGCAGTACCCACTTGTTCTGCTTATTCCTACTACTAGGGCAGCGGCGCACCGACGGCTGTAGACACCACCGCCATCGCCCTCGACACCGGGAACTCGCCCGGATACTTAATAAACTCGACGTGGCCGTCCATATAAAGAACATTACCGCCGCCCGGGACATGGTTGAAATCCCCAACGTCAACTTCCACGATATCCCACATCACGGCAATCTCGCTTTGGGCCATCGCACTGGCGGCCGGGTTGTTTATATCGGTGATCATGAACCGCTCGATACCCTCTCTCAACCGGTAGATAGTAGTCCCTCCGGCGTTACCCGCACCTTCCGCCAGACCTGTCATGTCCTGGTCTTTCCGAGTGTGGTCCACAAGCGTAGGAAGAAGATGGAGAAGCAAGAAGTCCATGTTCATGTCAGCAACGCTAAACGTCGGATCGTTAGGATCTTTCCCTGAAATACCGCCGTCTATTATTTCATGTCCCTGAAGAACCCAGCCGAGATAAACGTAGCTCAATTGATGGAACAGACAGGGTTGAAAGTTGCCGTTGTCGTCCGTCCAACAGCCGTCCTCGAAACTCTGGATACCGTTCTCATCCGACGGACACACGAGAACGCTGGGATCTGTCAGGTATTCAGGATACAACGACGGACCGTCGAAGAATACCATTATAGTCTCATCTCCAGTGTATACGACGCCATTCCCTGGCACTCTCACACAATGCCAAACATTGATCATCGGGTACTTGCCGTTCCACTCGTTAGAGTACATTTTGAACACGAGCCCCATCTGTTTCAAGTTGTTCGCGCAGCTCGCGCGTCGGGCCGCTTCACGCGCTCGCGCTAGCGCCGGCAGCAGTATAGCCGCCAGGATCCCGATGATCGCTATGACCACCAGAAGTTCTATTAAAGTAAAGCCCTTGGATTTCTTACGCATCAGACCTATCCTTTCTTTGATACAACTCTACTTTCCCCAAACCACACGTTGAGACTTACAGGCTGATTCTGTTGTTAGAGACATCACCTCCCTGTGACATACTTCACACTATCGGCAACACCTATTTACGATATCCCGACTTTCATAGAGGTGGGCTAACTCGCTCTCTTACGTCGAGTCTTGCATAAACCGTCAATCGATGTCAAGCGATCAAATGTAGGGGAGCCCGCTAGGGCGGCCGCTTACGTGTTCGCTCGGCTCCTTGAGCTGCCACTAAGGGTAGGGTAAAAGGACTTCCAACGTTACCGTTTTCATACGGCTGAGAAATGATTGGGGCGACCATCGTTGGTCGCCCCATCATGCGTTTATCTGGATACTTATTTTGCCCGTCGTTCAACGCTTCGGTACTGAGTCCGTAACCGGCTGTGCTCAGCAGCCTTACTGTAACGCCTCGTACACCCAATAGGTGTTCAAAGGGAACCTTCCGGGATACTTGATGAACTCCACGTGACCGTCCATAAAGAGGACGTTGCCTCCGCCGGGCATATGGTTGAACTCCTTGGCTAGTTCCACGAAATCGGGATGCGCGTACGAGATATCCCACATGGTTGCCAACTCGCTCTGCGCCACGCTCGAGCCTGCTGGATTGTTGATGTCGGTGATGAAGAACCGCTCGATGCCCTCGCGAAGCCGGTAAACGGTTACCTCTGCGCCGTTCTGGTCTCGTCCGTCGACGTCATTGTCGTAACCCGCAAGGCAGTTCGAGAGCGACTGTCCCGGAACGCTCGTCACAATAGCCAGCGTCGTGTCCGTGGTGGCGTTATCTTCAGTCAGAGCGTAACCTACATAGTAGTAACATATGCCGGGAAACCTGACTCGCTTCGAACCGTCGGGGTTAGTCCGCCACCAGCTTCCGTGGCTGCTGTCATTCATGCCCGCTGCTTCGGTATCCGAGGGGCACTTGGCGATCATCAGGTCGGTCATGTACTCGGGGTATATCGCCGGTCCAAACGGCATCCGAAAACCCCACTGAAATGGGAAGTCGTCGTCCTGCACGCAAAGCGGGTCAAGCTCCCACCAACTGTCGCCGCGCCCGTGCGGCGGGAACTTGCCCTGCCATTCGTTTGCGTACATCTTGTAGATCAAGCCCCACTGCTTCAGGTTATTGGCACACGAGGACCGTCTCGCCGCCTCTCTGGCGCGTGCGAGCGCCGGGAGCAGGATTGCAGCGAGAATCCCGATTATCGCTATAACCACCAACAGCTCTATCAGCGTAAACCCTTTCTTCTTGTGCTTATTCATTTCAGACCACCTTCCTTCGACCATTCACAAGACCTGCCAAATACACTCTGCTCCCCGTGAACGCTTCCAACCGGCTGGGTACTACCTTCGATCACCTCCCCTCAATATAATGTGAGTTGCCGACTCCAGCTTACCACGAGCCGCAGAGAAGTGTCAAGCAGGAAAACCGGTGAGCTCACTCCACCCCAGTTTCCCGGTACGTCGGGATTCTTTGATAATCTCGGTACGCTGTCGCAAATTCGCCAGCCAGCGGCCCTCTCTCCATTGCTCCCGCCTTACGCCCCCATTTGCGCCCTACTCACGTCATCCCCGCGCAGGCGGGGATCCATATCTGATCCGCCAGGGCAACGAGTTGCCGGGGCTCCTGGATTCCCGCCGCCGCGGGAATGACGAGAATGACGGGTTTCTAGCAAGACGAGGGCGGAAAACAAGCACTGTGTTGCTCGAAAACTGAGGACCGCTGAGTCCAGTTGGAGCCCAGACGTTACGCTGACATGGAAAGGAGACCCTGACTCGACTTATCAAACCAGGGCCTCCGCGGAAGGAGTCACGCCGTGCTGAGACGTTGACCAACTCTATTGTATCATGGTACCCTACCGAACGAGTGAAAAAGTCAAGGCAATAGGGAGGAAAACCCCTGCAGAACACATGTAAATTGTGTTAATAAGGGCTAAAATGCCATATTTGGTCAATGAAATAGGGGCGCTGCCTGACCGGATCTTGTCACTACGGGGTCGGCGAAGCGATGAACTGTTGTTGGGGAGGATGGAGTTTTCATGACGCATGAGAGACGGTTTTTCGTCAAGCGGGAGGACATACAAAAAGGTCAGGTTCTGATACGTGGTCAAGATGCGCTGCACATCAGAGAGAGTCTCCGGCTGGTTGCAGGCGACACAGTCACCGTGCTCGACGATGAAGGTACGCAGTACGAGGTAGCGCTGGAGGAAGTTTCGTACCGTTCGGTGCGGGGCAGGATCCTGTCCTGTCTCGAGCGCGAGCCCGCCGTGACTCTGCAAATCGCGCTCTTCAATGCGCTGCCGAAGGGAGCGGAAAAGGTGAGGTTCGTCCTGCGACGCGGCACCGAGATAGGTCTGAGCGAGATAGGCTTTTTTAGCTCCGCGAGGTCCGTCCCGCGCATAAGCGGGTCGGAGCGGCGCGAAGAAAAACTCGGCCGCTGGGGGCGGATCGTCACGGAAGTGGCGAAACAGTGTCGGCGCGTAACCCTGCCGAAGATCTCTCTTTTCGACGGCATCCCGGAGACGCTCGATTACTGCGGCAGATGGGATCTGGTCCTGGCGGCGTGGGAGGGTGAAGAACGTACCCGTCTTCGCGATGTAATGAAGAGCGCCGGTAACGTCGCGAGGGTTGCCGTCATCATCGGCCCCGAAGGAGGGTTCGAGGAAAGCGAGATCCGGCTCGTCGAAACGCGCGGCGTTAAGGTGTTCTCGATGGGAAAACGCATTCTGCGGTCGGAATTTGCCGGCATCGCGGCAGCGACCATGATCCTATACGAATTGGGCGAACTCGGTTAAGAAGAAATGGCGCGGTACTACCTGAAAACGTACGGATGCAAGGTCAACCAGTGCGACTCGGATAGTCTAGCGGCACGTCTCGAGTCGTGGGGTCTGGATCGAAGCGATGACCCGCGTTCGGCCGACCTTTGTATAGTGAACACGTGTACCGTCACGGCGGTGAGCGACAGTAAGTGTCTGAAGGCCTTACGCGCGGCGAGAAGGGCCAATCCTCGTGCGACAATCGTCGGGACCGGATGTCTGGCGCGACGCGATTCAGCGAAGATGCTGTCGGCGGCGGGCGTGGACAGCACCATCGATATCGAAGACGCAAAAGGTTGGCTGGATTACCTTAAAGAGAGGAACATCTTCGAAGGGACGCCGCGTCCCGCGTCGGGCGAATCGCGCCGCGCGCGAACCCGCGTTTTCGTCAAGGTCCAGGACGGGTGCGACTCGTTCTGTTCATACTGCATCGTCCCGTTCGTGCGGGGGGAACCGCGAAGCGTCCCGCTCGAGCTGGTCCGCGACAGGGTTCGTGCGTCGGTCGAGCAAGGGGCAAAAGAGGTTGTGCTCACAGGTATACATCTCGGGCTTTACGGGATCGATATGTCTCCGCGCGTCACGCTGGCCGCTCTCTTGAGAACGCTTCTTGACGGCACCGATATCGAGAGGGTCAGGTTGAGTTCGATTGAGGTGAACGAGGTCACCGACGAGCTGCCGGAGGTGTTCGCCTCGTCGAGACGGTTGCAGCGCCATTTTCATATCCCGCTTCAGAGCGGCGACGAGTCGGTGCTCAGCGCTATGAACAGACATTATACCGCCGACGATTTCCGTCGTGTGACCGGGCAAATCCGGGAGATCGACGCCGACACCGGTATTGCCACAGACGTCATGGTTGGGTTTCCAACGGAAACGGATCGGGCGTTCGAAACCACGCTGCGCCTCGCGGAGGAGCTGGAATTCAGCCGGTTGCATGTGTTCAAGTACTCCCCGCGTCCGGGAACCGCCGCCGAGGCACTCAAGAATGGCGTGCCGCCCGGCGTAGCCAAGGAAAGAAGCAACCGTATGATAGAGCTCGGCGGACATCTCTCCGAGCGGTTCGCAAGACGATTCGTCGGTAAGACGGTCGAGGTGCTTGTGGAGAGCAAACGCGACCCGGTCACCGGATGGTACGGCGGGTTCTCGTCCAACTACGTGCGGACCGCCATACGTGACGCCACCGCTGATATGGTCAACACGGTAGCGAGAGTCGTTGTCGAGGATACCGTCGGCGCGAACGCCGTGGCGACCTCTTTGGCCCATGTCGCTGGAGCAGGCGATGTGAAGGCAGCGCACGCCCAGCGTTTGTAGCGGCCGTTCGGGCGGGCGTGCGACCGTCATAACGAAGACTCAGTGCATGCGGACGACGCGGCAACGCACCTCACGTCGTCATTGCGAGGAGTCCGCCGTGGCGGACGACGCGGCATCGCCCTCCCCACCGTCATTGCGAGGAGCGCAGCGACGCGGCAATCTGGTTGTGTGGCACGCGGTGCAAAGCGAGATTGCTTCGCTTACGCTCGCAATGACGACAGGGGGGGGTAGGCGCTCGCAACGACGACATGGGGGGTAGAGCTCGCAATGACGACGTGGGGGGACGCTCGCAATTACCATGTAGGGAGCGTGGTAGCAATGACCGGTACGGTAAGGGCGATGCGTTATCCAACGACAGGACATGAAGAGTAAACGCTATTACGTCTACATTATGAGTAACGAGACAAACAGCGTCCTCTACACGGGAGTGACCAACGACATTGCCAGACGTGTCTGGGAGCATAAGAATGAGACAGGCGGTCAGTTCACGAAAAGATATCGCGTGAAGAAGCTGGTATACGTGGAAGCCCATAGAACCGCGCGCGACGCTATCGAACGTGAGAAGAAAATCAAGGCGGGTTCAAGACAAAAGAAGATGGACCTTGTCAACAATGTCAATCCGCAGTGGCATGATTTATACGATGAGTTGCCGGTGTGAGACGCGCAGCAGATTGCCATGCCCGCCTTTCCTAAAGTGACGAGGCGATTTGCGCGGTTACCAGCGTTGGCTCGGGGCGCGACATCCCTTCCCTCGTCATTGCGAGCGACCGGAGGGAGCGCGGCAATCTGGTTTTGTGGCAGTGCGTTCAAATCGAGATTGCTTCGCTTACGCTCGCAATGACGACAAGTGAGGGGCTCGCAATGACGACAGGCAGGGACGCTCGCGATGACGACAGACGGTGGAGGCCTGCAATGAGGATATAGGCTTGGAGCAGGTGGTTGTGTTGGCTGTCAACGGAGAAAAAAGCGAAAGGAGGGGAACAATGGAGGACTGCATATTCTGCAAGGTGATCAACGGGGAGATCCCGTCGAAAGAGGTCTACTCCGACGAGGAGTTCTACGCGTTCAGGGACGTCAACCCTCAAGCGCCGGTACACCTGTTGATAGTGCCGCGCAAACACGTCGAGCGGGTCGTCCAGTTCGCGGACGAGGACGCCGCGCTCATAGGCAGGATGATACTTACGGCCAACAAGATCTCCGAATCAGAGGGGATAGTCGACGAGGGGTTCCGGTACGTGCTGAACTGCAACCTTGGCGGCGGACAGACCGTGTTCCACGTTCACATGCACATACTCGGCGGACGCCAGATGGGTTGGCCGCCCGGATGACGGTGGGCCAAGGGAATTGAGTTGAACAAGCCGGCAACTCTGACTTTTTCCTGTAGGGGCGGTTCGCGAACCGCCCCTACGTATGGCCGAAGACGTGTCTGTACCCTTTTTCTCGTCATTGCGAGGAGTCCGCCGTGGCGGACGACGCGGCAATCTCACCCACCTCGTCATTGCGAGGAGCGGAGCGACGCGGCAATCTGGTTTTGTGGCAGTGCGTTCAAACCGAGATTGCTTCGCTTACGCTCGCAATGAGGACAGCGGGGTAGAGCTCGCAATGACGACAGTGTGGGTCCACAATGACTCCAGGCGTGGGTGCCATATCAGTGGGGCGAGATACCGGACAGAATCTGCTTGACGCCGTTTGACAAATGTGGTAGACTCTCTCTCCGTGCGCGGGGTTGGACTTTAAGTAGTCGGGCTTTTCCCTGTGGGTAATGTCTACAGTCTAACAGTGTGCCGAGGAGGTGATGTCCGACTGTCCGTCTGAACCAGACCATTGTCTGACGATGGGGAAGTGCCCCGGTTGATACTGAACGAAGGTTCATCCTGGAAAGAGGAGCGAGATAGAGATGAAGAAAGCAAAAGGTTTTACGTTAATAGAGCTGCTCGTGGTGATAGCGATCATCGGCATACTGGCGGCCATTCTGCTGCCGGCGCTGGCGCGAGCGCGTGAAGCGGCACGGCGAGCGAGCTGTGCGAACAATCTAAAACAGATGGGCCTTGTGTTCAAGATGTACGCCAACGAGTGGGACGGCAAGTTCCCGACAACACAGCATCACACCTGGGTGGATGAAGCGACGGGTATAGCGGGTTGTGCGGGTATAGAAAGTTTTAATACCTGGGACTGGATGGTGAGCGGATACTCTATCTACCCCGAGTACTTGCAGGATATACTCGTGCTGCAGTGTCCCTCGAGCCAGGGCGGCGTGGATATGAAGCGATTCAGCATCGTCGAAGACGAAGGATTGACGATGGTCTATAACGGAGTAGGGATGATTCCAGTCGATCCGAACGTGGACTTCTATCCGTGCGAGCTTAACACAGCCAGTTCCGACTACATTTATACCGGCTATGCCTTACGTCCCGCCTGGCTTCCAACTTTCGATGACGTCGCAAACCTGATGCTTGGTGCGATAGCGAATTTGATGAACTCCGACACGAGGGATGATGACTTCACGTTAACATTAGGGCCCTACACGACGACCAGCGGGTACACCATTTCAACGGTCTATCGTTTGCGGGAAGGCATCGAGCGGTTCTTCATCACGGACATCAACAATCCCGCCAGCAGCGCGATTGCCCAGAGCGAACTTCCCGTCATGTGGGATGCGTGCGACATGGACTACACCGACTTCTATAACCATCGTCCGGGAGGCGGCAACATCGTCTTCATGGACGGACATGTCGAGTTCTGGAAGTACGCGAGAGACGGCACATTCCCCTATAATGGCGCATTCGCGCTAGCGTCGGCCGGGCCCGATTGGTGGTGAGTTCGCCAATCGTTGTGGTCTGGCAACACCGTGGGGCACGACCCGGGACGGTTCAACGACCGTTCCGGGTCGTTTTTTTCGGCGGGATGACGCTGGGCGCTTCGTCGTAGTTGGGCAGCGGTAGTCTTACCCCCTCGTCGTTGCAAGCTCGGCATCCACCACGGCGGATGCCGAGCTCGCAAGGACGACATGGGTGGGCGGTGAAGCTGCCGGTTACTAAGGTCTCCAGACCCCTCCAACCATTCGGGATACCCAGCTCTCAAGATTCCGGTCAAAATACTGCTTGACGAGTGATTGCGGCTGTGATAAACTGGAGATGGAGGTAGGGGGAATCCCGCTATATTTGAGAGTCGGGTTTTCCCCAGGGGTGCTGTCTATACAGAAACTGTTCCTCGAGGAGGTGATGTTCGACAGCAATCCTAGAGTAGTCCTTTCCTTTGACGATGGGGATGTAACCCACGGTTCATACCAGAAGAAAGTCCATACCGGAGAAGGAGTGACCTAGAGATGAAGAAAGCAAGAGGATTTACGTTGATAGAGCTGCTCGTGGTGATAGCGATCATCGGTATACTGGCGGCAATTCTGCTGCCGGCGTTAGCCCGAGCACGTGAAGCAGCACGGCGAGCGAGTTGCGCCAACAACTTGAAACAGATGGGTATCGTGTTCAAAATGTACGCCAACGAGTGGAACGGCAAGTTCCCGATGCATAAAGTCTGGCAGTGTGCGAAGGTGCCGGGCAACGGCGTGGGTTGGATTGTGCCGCCTGACCTTACCGAACCCACCCTCGATACCGGCTCCACGATCTTCAACGGACCCTCAGTCTATCCGGAATACCTCACGGACATGAACGTGCTGCAATGTCCGTCCGATGAAGGTTTTACGGTCGATGACTATCAGGACGACAACGGGAATTTCCAGCCGTGTCTCATCGGTGCGGATTCCTATATCTACATCGGCTGGATGTTAATGGGGCCGGAGATAATTGCCGGTGGCGTCGCAGGCAAAGATCCTAACGATCCGACGTTTACCATTTTCGACCTGAACCTTGCCGCGCTGACGGGCGAGCCGGGGTTCGTTATGGCCATTAGCGAAGTACAGTTTGATGTCGGCGGCAGCCCTTACGCCCCTTACATAGATAACGACGTGTCCGGTCTCCCGCAAGGCAGCGGTAATGCCGGCGGGACAACCTGGTACCGGTTGAGAGAGGGTATCGAGCGGTTCCTCATCACCGATATCAACAACCCCGCCGCAAGCGCGATAGCGCAGAGCGAAGTCGCGGTAATGTTCGACATTGTGGACTTGAACCCTTCGGACTTCAACCACATTCCGGGCGGCGGCAACACCCTGTACATGGACGGTCACGTTGAGTTCATAAAGTATCCGGGCAAGTTCCCCTTCGACAGGGCGTTCGCGACCATAGTCGCCGCGTTTGACGCTCTGTAGGACTTGAAGAGCGGTTCTGCCGAAGGTTGGCCGACAAGCTGAGCCGGGTCGGAACGTATTCCGATCCGGCTCGCTTTATTTTTCCTCCCCGCAGGCGGGCTCCTGCTACCGCCCTTTCGAGCGCGGTAATCTGGTTTGGTGGCGCAGGGTTTTGCGATAGAGCTTTTTTCGTGGGTAGAGCCGGCCAACAATGTATGGCGACGAGGAACACCTCGGGTTTGTTACCTTCGTCACCGGCCCTCCAGTCCAGACAAGGGGTTGCAACCCCTTGCCTCAACGAGAATCGACCATCTGAACGGGAGCCCATCCGCCACGGCGCACCTTCGGCAAGGGGCTCCCCTACAGTGGCGGGCTCTCCTCGCCACGGCGAGTCTACGACGCGATGCCTGCGCCACCCACGAAAAACGCTATTTCGCAAAATCATCACGGCTGTGTTCGGGTTGTTATTTCGACTGGTTTGTGATATTATTGGGTCGAAGTATGCGGTTCAGGATTGACGGTTGAAGAACACAGTGGGACGCCACACAGCAGTGTGACGGAACGGAAGATCGAAACCTATGGGTAACGCTGCAAAACAGGCTTCTTTTTGGGTTGCGATGGCGGTAGTTATAGTGTTGATGTGGACGCTGTTTTCCGCCAGAGGGAGAGCGCCTGAGCCGATTACCTACCAGGTGTTCTTGCGGGAAGTGAGAGCCGGTAATGTCGCCGAGGTCACGATCGAGCAGAAACAGCACGGCGGCCGCGTCGGCGAGGGCACATACGTCGAGGATTACAACGAGGGCGGCTCGTTTCGGTTTGAGGCGGTACAGATGGCCGACGATTTCCTCGATCTCATGGATGAACACCGCGTGGAAGTCACGGATAAGCTGCTCGTGGAGAACTGGCTGTTGATCGGGCTGGTGCAGTTCCTCCCGCTGCTTCTTATCGTAGGACTGCTTTACTTTTTCGCATATCGACAGATGCAGGTCGGCGGTAACAAGGCACTCTCTTTCGGCAAGAGCAGAGCGCGGTTGGTGTCCCAGGATCAGAAACCTGTCACGTTCGAGGACGTCGCCGGCGTGGACGAAGCGAAAGAGGAGCTGCAGGAGATCATCGAGTTCCTCAAAGACCCGAAGAAGTTCACCAAGCTCGGCGGCAAGATACCGAAGGGCGTTCTTCTGATGGGACCGCCCGGGTCGGGCAAGACGCTTCTGGCGCGGGCCGTTGCCGGTGAAGCGAAGGTGCCGTTTTTCAGCATAAGCGGTTCGGACTTCGTGGAGATGTTCGTGGGTGTCGGCGCGAGCAGAGTGCGCGACCTGTTCAACCAGGGACAGCGTCATGCGCCGTGCATAATCTTTATCGACGAGCTGGATGCCGTCGGACGCCAGCGGGGCGCGGGTCTGGGCGGCGGTCACGATGAAAGAGAGCAGACGTTGAACCAGCTGCTCGTCGAGATGGACGGGTTTAACGCGAACGAAGGGGTCATCCTGGTTGCCGCCACGAACCGGCCGGACGTTCTCGACAGGGCGCTGCTAAGACCGGGCCGTTTTGACAGACACATCGTCGTGGATAATCCGGATATAAACGGGCGCGAGGGTATACTGAAAGTGCACACAAAGGAGATCCCTCTCGACGATGACGTGAACCTGAAGGTACTTGGCAGAGGTACGCCGGGCTTTTCGGGAGCGGATCTCGCGAATATGGTCAATGAGGCCGCCCTGCTCGGCGCGCGCAGGAGCAGGGACACGGTCGGCATGCAGGAGTTTGAGGACGCCAAGGACAGGGTCCTGATGGGACCTGAACGGCGGAGCGTGTTTATCAGCGAGCGCGAGAAACGGATGACTGCGTACCACGAGGCCGGACACGCCGTGGTCGCGAAACTCATCCCGGAGGCGGACCCCGTACACAAGGTGACGATCATCCCGCGGGGGCCTTCGCTCGGGCAAACGCAGAGTCTGCCCACGGAGGACCGTCACACGAAAGCGAGAAGCTATTGTCTGTCAGGTATCACCGTTTGGCTCGGCGGTCGAGCTGCCGAGGAACTGGTGTTCGGTGAGACGACGACCGGGTCCGCTGCGGATATCAAGATGTGTACGACCGAAGCGCGCAGAATGGTGTGCGAGTGGGGTATGAGCGACCGAATAGGGCCGGTATCCTTCGGCGAGAACGCGGAGATCTTCCTCGGTCGGGACCTGCTGAAAGAGCGCAACTTCAGCGAGGAAGTCGCCGCCGAGATTGACCGGGAGATGCGCAAGATCATCGACGAATCTTATGAGCGGGCGAAGTCGCTGCTGTCGGACAATAGGGGGTTCGTCGATGCGGTGGCGCAGGCTCTCATAGAACGCGAAGTTCTCGAAGACGAGGATCTCGAACAGATCATGAAGTCTGTCGGAGCGAATACGCCTGAGACGAGCGCCGAAACGAGCGAACAGCCGAGCGCAACCACTCAGGTGGGGCCTGGAGCCTCGTAGTCGACCTCACTCGATTGACCGGATTCTGCTATTCTTAAACGTAATGCGAAATGAGCGTACCCGAACCGTACAACCTTCCCGTTGACTCCGCGTCGTCCGTTCTCGACAGGCTGTTTACGGAGCCCGAGACGAGCACTTACGTGATGGGCGTCCTGAACGTTACGCCCGACAGCTTTTCGGACGGCGGCCTGTATTTTGCCCCGGGAGCGGCTCTTGCCGGGGCAGTCTCCATGGAACGCGAGGGCGCCGACATGCTGGACATCGGAGCGGAATCCTCGCGTCCGGGATCTCAACCGCTTACCGTCGAGCAGGAGCGCGAAAGACTTTTCCCGCTGCTGGAACGTGTCGCCGAGGAAGTGCGAATACCGATTTCGATAGACACGTACAAGGCTGAGATAGCCGCGATGGCCGTCGAGGCCGGCGCGACGATCGTCAACGACATCACCGCGCTGCGCGGCGATCCCGATATGGGCGAGTGTGTCGCGGAGTCCGGCTGCACCGTGGTTCTGATGCACATGCTCGGGACGCCGGCCACCATGCAGATCGACCCGGTCTATGAGTCTGTTGTGGACGACATTTGTTCTTTCTTTGAGGAGAGAATATCGTATGCCGAGTCGTTGGGGATCAGTCGCATCATAATTGATCCAGGCATAGGTTTTGGGAAGACCCTCGAACATAACCTCGAGATTATCCGTAATTTGCGGGAGTTTCGCAGGTTCGGTAAACCGGTGCTAATCGGTGTGTCGAGGAAGGCATTCATCGGCCGCGTGCTGGACCTGCCTGTGCAGGAGAGATTGGAGGGGACTGCCGCGGCTGTGACCGTTTCGATACTGAATGGCGCCGACATCGTCAGGGTGCACGACGTCAAGGAGATGTTGCGTGTGGCGCGGATGACCGATGCTCTCGTCGATCGCGGGAGCAACCAGGAGGTGTAACGTGGCGAAACTGTTTGGCACGGACGGCATACGTGGGGTGGCCAACATCGAGCCGATGACCACGGAAACCGCTCTGCGAGTGGGTCGGGCAGCCGGATACATTTTCCAGCGGGACAATCGGCGTCACCGCATCTTGATAGGTAAAGACACCCGTCTTTCCGGTTATATGCTTGAGAACGCTCTCGTGGCGGGCCTTTGTTCGATGGGTGTAGACGTTCTTGTCGTTGGTCCGCTGCCCACACCCGGCGTAGCGTACATTCTCAGAAGTCTCAGAACGGACGCGGGGATCATGATATCGGGTTCCCACAACCCTTATGAGGATAACGGGATAAAGTTTTTCTCGCCGGAGGGTTTTAAGCTTGCCGACGACGTCGAGCGCGAGATGGAACGACTGTTGTCGACCGGAGAGATAGACTCGATTCGACCCACTGCGGAGCACGTGGGCAAGGCGTTCCGGATAGATGACGCGGTCGGGCGGTACATTGAGTTTGCTAAAGCGACGTTTCCAAAAGGTATGACGCTCGACGGTCTGAAAGTCGTGGTCGATTGCGCCAACGGTGCGCTTTACAAGGTGGCGCCTCGAGTTCTGGAAGAACTGGGTGCTGACGTCGTGCCGGTGGCGGTCAACCCGGATGGCAAGAACATAAACGCGGACTGCGGATCGCAGCATCCCGGGCGGATGATGCAGGAGACGTGCGCTGCAGGGGCCGACCTTGGGTTGGCGTTCGACGGCGACGGCGACCGGGTCGTGATGTCGGATGCGCGCGGGAATCTGGTCGACGGCGATGGTTTGATGGCGATTTGTGCCACCGACCTGGCGCCCGCGGGCAAGCTGGCACGGAATACCGTTGTCGCCACGGTCATGAGCAATATGGGTTTGGAGGTCGCGCTCGAACGTGTCAGCTGTTCGGTCGAGCGCACGCCCGTAGGTGATAGATACGTGGCCGAGAAGATGCGCCGGGAAGAGCTCAACCTTGGGGGCGAGAAGTCAGGCCATATTGTCTTCCTGGACCACAATACGACCGGCGACGGTACTGTTGCTGCGTTGCAGGTGCTTGCAATAATGGTGAGAGCCGGCAAGCCTTTGGCGGAACTCGCAGAATGCTTTGAACCTTTCCCGCAGCATATGGTGAACGTCAGGATCTCGAGAAGGCAAGATCCCCAATCGCTGCCGGGGTTCAAGGAAAAGGTCGCGCAACTCGAGAAGCTGCTCGGACCGCGCGGGCGGGTCGTTGTGCGGCTTTCGGGCACCGAACCTGTGCTGCGCGTTATGGCGGAAGGTTCCGATCAGGATAAAGTCCACGAAGTGGTGAACGAGCTGGCTGAACACGTTAGCGCGGAGCTGGGATGAGCCAGCGGGAGGCTGCCATGATCGAGCTGGGTGTCAGCGGTGACCATGTCGCGACAATTCGCTCGGTCTAGGCGTTAACGCAGGTCACGGTCTGACGTAGCTGAACCTGCCGCGGATAACCCCCCTACCCCACCTGCACGAGGTGAACGTCGGGCACAACATCGTCGGCCTCGACCGCGCTGTCAAAGAGATGCTACATATCCTCGAACAGGCATCGTGACTGCTGGCGCGTGGTTGGCTCTCCCGCGTAACCGACCGAGTTTTCACTGTATTCCGTCTACCGTCGACCTCTTACTAAAAGGGTTTGATAAACGCGATATCGCTATGCTAGAATCCGCGCGGTGTGTGAGGTAAGGGAGGAGAAATGCCGTACGTTCTCGGTATAGATCTCGGGACAGGTAGTGTCAAGGCGCTCGTGGCACAACTGCCTCGCGGACGCGTGGTGGGCGTCGCACAGGAAACCTACGGGTACGCCGTGAAAGACGCTGTTCGTGCCGAGCAGGACCCGCAGGTACTTCTCGAATCCACGTTGCGCGCGATACGAGAAGTGCTGCGCTGTGCATCGCTGTCGGGCGAGCGGATCGCTGCGGTCGGACTGTCCGGTCAGATGCATGGTACGGCGTTGTACGGTGCCGACGGTCGGCTGGTGGGCAACATCATAACGTGGGAGGACCAGCGTGTCTCACCGGAGCTGCTCCAGGAGATCCGGCGGGTGGGAAAGGGGTTGGCGAACCGCAGCGGGTGCGGCCTCGCCACCGGCTATTGCGGTCCGACGCTGTTTGCGCTCAAACGGCGTGATAAGCGAGTCTACCGGCGCGTCAGACACACGCTTTTGCCCACGGATTGGCTTCGCCGGGAGCTGACCGCCTGCGACTTTTCCACGGACACGTCGAACGGGTCGAGCAGCGGCTTTTTCGACACCGAACGCGTGCGTTGGAACGTCCCTTTGCTCGACCGCCTGGGCCTCGATCCCGGTCTCTTCCCGGAGGTTAAACAGGGTTTCGATGTCGGCGGACGCATCACCCGCCGTATTGCACGGAGAACCGGGCTGAAAGAAGGAACGCCGGTTACCGTTGGCGGCGGCGACCAACCGCTCAGCATGATCGGCAGCGGAATGTGCCGTCCGGGCGGCGGGATTATCGTCAACATAGGTACCGGCGGCCAGGTGGCGATGGTACGAGGTAAGTACATGCGGCACGACGAGCTGATAACGTTCTGTTTCCCGGGAGGCGGTTACTCGGTTCTGGGCGCGACGTTGTCGGCGGGGGCGGCACTGAGATGGTGGGAAAGCATGGTCGCTGAATGTGCCGAGGCGGTGGGTGCGAAAGGTCCATCACGGAAAGACCGCGTGTATGAAGGTATGTCGCAGGCAGCTCAAAATGCCGAACCGGGCGCCGGCGGCGTCCGGTTCCTGCCGTTGTTGGCCGGTACGCGTGTCCAGCCGACACTGAGAGGATCGTTCAGCGGGTTGAATCCCGACGCCAGTTTGGCGGAGATGACCAGGGCGGTCATGGAAGGTGTTGTGTTTGAGCTGTACCGGTTTTATGGAATGTTCGGGCTGAGACGGGAACACGCGATAGTCGGAGCCGGCGGCGGTATCTCGTCACCGGTGTGGGCACAGATAACCGCTGACATTTTCGGTAACACTATCCGGCGGACAGCCTGTCAGGAGCAGGCCGCGCTGGGCGCGGCACTTCTTGCCGGCGTCATGATAGGTTCGTACGGCACGCTCGACGAGGCTTGCAGACGGGTCACGTTCAAGCCGGCTAGGATATCTCCCGTGGCTGTAAATGTCGCCTTGTATAAGCGCATCTGGCAGGAAGGTTACCGCGACCTGTTCGAGACGCAGTCGGATTGATTCGGTAGTTGTATTGCAGAGTGAGGTGTAATGGCAGAAGCCAAGAAATCTAACCATCGTGCCAGCGCGCTGGACGAATGCACCGTGCAAATGACGTTGGCGCGAATTGCACGAGATGTCGAGCCGATCTGCAAACGGTTTAAACTCCGTTACGGTCGGCTCGGAGCGAGCGTGGACAAGAGTCTGTATGGGTTTAATCGCGAATCCGGCAAGATGATACGGATACGGTTGCACGACCTGAGAACCGGCAAGTTGAGAAAGTACAGCGCGCTCGTCTCAACGATGTTGCACGAGCTGTGTCATTGCCGGTATCAGACTCATTGCAAGTCGTTCTACAAGCTGCTTAACAACGTGATGGAGTACGCCAAACAGATCGGCGTCTATGAGCCGGACCGGAGACGATAGCCGCGAACCGCATAGGCGTTGCGGTTGCCGGTTGTTAGTAGCATGGCGCCCGGTCCAGCGCCTGCCGTGTTGAAAACCGGACGGCTGTTGACTGATTTGCACCCTTATGGGAAGATAGGAGTGCAGATCGGGCGGTAGCGGGTATATTGATCGGGTAGAAGCGTTCCGCACCTTCCGAGGTATCTCTTTATATGTCAACGGGTTACGTGCAATAACGGGAACGTGGTGGTCGGCTGTGACGGGAAGAGGGAACTTTCTGCCGGTTGGTGCGATTATTGGAGTAGACGCGTGTACTTAGGCGCTGACGGACAGTAGCGCCTAAGCGCGCGCTGCCCTGCGAAAGGGTTATCCTCGTGAACCTTTCAGACGAGGAGTTGATGATAGAGTACGGCAAAGGAGCCGAGTGGGCGTTTGAAAGCCTAGTTTCGAAATACCAGAAACCGCTCATCAACTTCTTTTACCGTACTCTGCGCGACACGTCGCAGGCGGAGGAGCTGGCGCAGGAGGTGTTCGTTGGGCTTTTCAGAGCGGCAAAGAGATACAAACCGCAAGCCAAGTTCACAACGTTCCTGTTCAGGATCGCGTCCAACGTGCTGGCGAGCGAGTTGCGAAAGAAGATGAGAAGGCCGCGGACAGTGCCGATGGAGATGGAGACCGGCGGCGAGAAGGATGGTATCGACCTTCGTCAGATTGAGGACAAGGGACCTCCCGTCGAGGAACGGGCAGAGATGAGCATGCTGGCCCAGGTTATCCGCGATGCGGTGGCCGACTTGCCTCAACAGCAGCGTACGGCGTTCGTGTTGCGCACGTACGAGGGTTTGAGCTACGGTGAGATTGCGCGTGTTATGAAATGTCCGGTCGGCACGGTCAAGTCCAGAATGGCGCGGGCGGAGCGTGCGCTGAGACCGAGATTGAAGTCTATAAAGGACGAGTTTGGATGAGGTAAATATGAACTGTTCCGGTTTACGCAAGAGATTGCTGGATTACCTTGAGGCCGAACGGGGGCTTCGGGGAACCGCTCCCCTGCCCAACGATCTGGTGAGCGCGATCGAGGCGCACCTCGAACGGTGCGTCACGTGCCGTGAAGAGGCGGAAGCAGTACGGGAAACGTTCGCGATCGCCGATATGGCCGGCGAGGTTGAGCCGGACGGCGACTTCAAGCTGAAGACCGTCCGGTTGCTAAGGCAGGAGGCAGAGCGGGCACCGGCGCGTGCTCCTATCGCGGTACAGTTCCGTCCCGTGCTGGCGTATGCGGCCGTCCTGATGGTGTTGGGAGTTTCGCTGGGGGTTTTCCTGCGCGGGCGTGACCGTGCGACACCGGTCAGGCTTGCCGCGAGCACGGATGAGTTCGAGGAACAGGTCGAGCAGTACGTGCAGGAGATAGAGTTTCTGGCGGGCACGTTGCCGGGGTCCGATTATGAAACTGCTTCCTGCGCGGAGCGTGCGCACCTGGATAAGATAGAGCTGCTCGCCGGTTCGATTGACGAGTGTTGGGACGCGTTTGAGGAGAATCCGGAGAGCCCGCGGGTAAGAGAACTTCTCCTTGCTCAGATGCAAGAGGAGATTGACGCGCTCAAAGAGTTTCACGAGGTGAGGTTATTGTGACTACACGAGGGGTCGTAGATGCTGTCGGGTCGGCGGGAAATGCTATGATGCGCCGTTCGAGCAAGAGACACCTGCCTGGTCGCCGCGGCGGCCCAGCAGCGCTGGCGGCGGTTCTCGCGATCTGCATTTCGCTACACACCGCGGTAGCCGGTGCCCAGGACGTAAACAGAACGGAAAGTCCCGCCAGGGCCGTCGGCGAAAGAGTTGGCCGGTCGATGCAACGTGTCCGCAGCGGAGTTCGGCGAGAGGTCCCGACATCTCGCCGTGGAACGAGGCTCCGGCAGGGCCGCGTCGTGGCGGAATACGGAGTGGAGGTGAAACGGTCGTTTGAGCGCACTTTCCCGGTATCACAGCTGCCGCGCATTTCCGTGCGGAACGAGTACGGCGACATGCGCATCCGTCCATGGGACAGGGACGAGGTCAGGATGCGAGTCGAAGTGACCGCTCGTGCGCCTGAAGTGGCAAGGGCGAGGCAGTTGGCAGAGGATACGGCTCCGGACGTGCAGGCGAGTCAGGATCAGGTAACGATCGGGACGAGGTATCCGAGCACTGAATGGTCCGGCCCCGTACTTCTGCAATGCAATTATGATATTGACGTGCCGGTGAGAAGCAACCTTCATCTCGAGAACAGGTTCGGAAATATCGAAATAACCGGTATTGAAGGGAGAGTTGAATCGGTCTGCAGCCACGGGGAAACCCGGCTCAGGGAATTGACCGGTGATTTGGATGTCGTCTCGGAGAACGGCGATGTCTTGGCGAAGAGGCTTACGGGCGACGCGCGCGTCGACGCTCAGTTTGGTCGTGTCGATCTTCATGGTGTGCACGCTCGGACGACCGTACGCAGCAAGTACGGACCGGTGATCGTAAGGTCCGCTTCCAACGAGAACAGTCTTGATATATCGTGCGATTCTGAGGATATCAGACTGATTCTTCCCCCAGACGCCGATCCCAACATATACGTTCGCACGACGCTGGGCAAGATATACTCAGAGATTCCACTTGAGGTGCATACCGTCGGGAACAGTAGCACCGCGCGACGCGCCTCGGCGTCGCCGCAACGAATAGACCTGTCAGGCTCTATGGGAACCATTGCCATAACGTTGGCGGGAGGCGCCGGCGTGGACAAAGACCATACCGCCGGGCTGCGCCGCCTGGAACGCGATGAGATCAATCTGGCGCCCGGCGGCACGGTGAAGATTGACAATAAACGCGGCGGTATCAGGGTAGCCGGATGGACGCGCAATGTGCTCGGAGTCGCTGGGACTAGCACTGAAAGAGCCACTTATGGAGAAGTGACTGCCGGTGATCACGACGCGGCGGAGGAGATAGAGGTGAAAGTGGGACAGATGCCGGACGGTGCTCAAACGGCTCATATTTCGTCGGCGGCACCGGGCGGAGCCGATCTCGACATCAAGGTGCCGGAGAGAACTGATCTTGAAATCATAAGCGGTTTCGGGGACGTGGTGATAGATTCTGTCAGCGGCAAGCTCGTCGTCTCAAGCGAGGACGGGAATATCAAGGTGTTGAGTCTGAAACCGCTGCGCCATGAATGTTCACTGCGGACGGTAAACGGAAACGTCTCGATCCTCATTCCCCCCGGGTCTGACGTGGAGATTGTTGCTACTGCCGAGGACGGTTCGATAGATTCGGCAATTCCGCTGACAGGACAGGTCGGACGCCGCAGCTCGTCTGTACGGGGAAAGGTCGGCGAGGGCACGACGCGGGTCGAGCTGAATGCGAGACACGGAAGAATAATCATAAACTGACCGGTATTATTCTACCGGGAAAGGCAGGGTGAGCGAGTATGAAACAGGTTCAGTTGCTGGCGCTGGCAGTATTGCTAGCGACGTTCGTCGGTTGTGCAACGATGGAGGAATCCGCGATGGCCGGTAGTGCGCTCGGCGCGACGACCGGGGCGATCATCGGGCATCAGAGCGGCGAGACCGGGCCGGGCGCAGTGATAGGCGCCGGTGTGGGTGCGCTGCTGGGCTTGCTGGCTCACGATTACACCGAACATGTCGAGCAAAGAGCCGTAGCGGAGTATCGAGCCAGCAAGGGTATCCCGCCGTGGCGATACGATTATCGTGGACCGACGAGATACGTTTACGGTCAGCGCGAGCACGGCAGAAAGAGGGTCTGGGTTGATGCGTCGCGCGACGAGCGTGTCTGGGTGCCGGAACATTATGCCGGCGGCAGACTAATCGAGGGTCATTACGAAACGAAACATATAACCGACGGTTACTGGAAGACCGTCGACTAGAAAGCCTCAGTGCCCGGATAATTGCCCTTGGTTCCTTCGAGGGCGGTTCGCTCGCCACGGCGAGTCTTCGACGCCCCCCCCTGCTACTCTGGCGTTCCGCCTGGCCCGACGTGGTGGTCGTCGCGCTGCATTCCATAGGATCCAGGGTTTTGTTGCTGTCTTCTGTGCACTGTCCGGTGTTCCGCCGCACCTTCCGAAAAAAGTCCTTGACATGAGGGGGCAATCGCGGTAATATAATCGAAAACGGTGGTCTCCTTGATGGGATGCAGTGTCATCAAACCGAGACGTGATTTAGAATGCGTGGCGTTTTCGACCTTCTTACCTCAGCGGTGAGGAGGTCTTTTTTTTCGATGCGCCGAAGCGTGGCTGGATGAGGTCAGGTGGCCGACGGATGGCTGATGAAAGGGCGTAAGCGTCATTGGATAGTCGTGAAACGATAATGGACGCCGGCGAGGTAGCTGTCGTTCTTGACGAACTTGTCTCGGAAATATCGAACGGTGTCGGCGATGCGCGGGACCTTGCGGCAATCGGGATCCATACACGAGGTATACCGCTTGCGCGAAGGATAGTCGATAGGATCGCCGAATCTACCGGCGCGCAGATTGAGCTTGGCAGCGTGGGGATTACCCTGTACAGGGACGATCTTGGCACGCGATTTCCGAAACCGTTAGTCCAGGACACCTCGATAGACTTCGACGTGGAGGATAAACGGATACTGCTGGTTGACGACGTTCTATTCACCGGCCGGACGGTGC